>JACKQG010001416.1_pt2 | contig 28495 bp, 24 predicted proteins | sample 8237621 | NCBI WGS metagenome assembly JACKQG01 (sample SAMN15677084, study PRJNA649215) | marine metagenome | biome: marine; feature: Black Sea; material: saline water; isolation source: suspended particulate matter (SPM) from the Black Sea western gyre | collected 2013-06-09/2013-06-10 | depth... | reverse complement strand
ATTAGCAGAAATAAATCTACTATTTGCTACCTCTGATTTATTGCGAGAAATGAAAAAGTATAATTCAGCATTTAAGATTAAAGAATTCAATTTATTTTTGACTAACTCTGTGAATAAAAAAGACTTCCGTGATGTTGAAACTATTTTCTGCCTGAAAAATAGGATGGGAGAGTTCAAAGGTGGATTTGATTTTGTTGTTGGAAATCCTCCATATTTGGAAGCAAAAAAGATGCCTGATGAATTGAAAAAACTATGCCGAGAAAACTTTCCTAAAGTTGCAAAAGGAGCATTTGACCTGTATTTTTGCTTTATCAAAATAGCATTGGATTTACTAAATGCAGAGGGTATCTTTGGATATATTATTCCAAATAAGGTTCAGGTTTTGAAATCAGCAAGATGGCTAAGGAAATATATCTTAGACAATTTTAGCATTGAGGAAATAGTGGACATTTCAAACCTTGAAGTTTTCAAAAATATCTCGGTTTATCCTATTTTGCTTTTTATAAAAAATCAGAGGAAGAAAGATAATAGAATAAAAACCTATGACTCTATTGATAGACTTGAAAAAGTAAAATTAGGTGATTATCAACCGATAGAAATAAAGCAGAATGATTTCATTAACACTGAAGATTTTATCTTTTATACTTTACCAAAAGAAAGTATAGGGTTGAAAATTTATGAAAAAATGTCCTCTCAGCATTATTTTTTGAAAGAGTATCTTGATATAAGATGGACAATATCTTTTCATAAAAAAGGTATTATAAATGACTTTGTATTTAGAGAACCTATAGGCTTAAATCCTAAACCGATACTTGGAGCTGATATTTATTCAAGGGATTCGGAAGTATTTCAATATCAGATTAGATGGAATGGTTTTTGGATTGATTATAATGAGAAAAAAGCCAAAAAAATAAATAATCCATTTCCTCCAAGAGGAATATTTGAAACACCAAAATTGATTATACGGCAAAATGCTGAAAAACTCACAGTAGCAGTTGATAGCGAAGGAAAATGGTATTTAAAAGATGTATTCTTTTCTGGCAGATTGACTGAAAGAGCAAAAAAAGAAGGCATCTCGTTAGAGTTTCTTGCTGCCGTATTAAACTCCAGATTACTTAATTATTACTATTCAATTTTATTTAAGGGCGGGCATGTAAATAATGGGTATTTACATTTTTTAGTAAGTTTTTTAAATACTTTACCAATAGTATTGATGACACCAAAGAAGCAATTAGAAATTGTTAAAATGGTAAATGTTTTGCTGGAGAAATATGATGAGGATATAAAAAGTATGATTGATACTAAAATATGTGAGATTTATGAATTATCGAATATTGAAACCGACTTTATTTTAGAGAGATAAAAAATGGAAAAATTAAAAGTGCATGGAAAATTGTTAAAAAAGTATATTGAAGAGAGTGGAAGAGCACCAGTTTTATTACAAATAAAAGAGAAATATGAATTGTGGGCAAATGCAAAAGATAGTGCCACTTTGAAGAAAAAATTTATTGAATATGATTATTTTTTTGACTCACACTTTCAGGAAATAAGAGAGGCGATCGGTTCAGAACGAAAATTTTCAACTTTTATCGGACATCGGTTAGAAGAATTTATCTATCTTCTATTTTTTAAGATATGTAAAGAAAAGAACTTAATTCTTGATAAAATTCCACCAGGGAATATAATCTCCTGGATTGGATTTGATGAAGAGGGAAAATTACTGGTTACAGGGCATGGTGCAGATTTGGTAATTGGAGATTGGCGAAAATTAACTTTTAAAAATGGAGTAAGCATTGGGATTGAAGAGAAGCAATATTTTATACCCAAAATTATTATCGAATGCAAACAATATGTTTCGTTGGATATGTTCAGAGATTTAGTTACCGAGTCGGAGATGTTTAAAAGAATTTATCCACATTCTTTATTTATAATTGTTTGTGAAGTTATAGAAATGACCGATGATTTTAAAAAAATGAAAAAGGTATGGGAAGCATATATTGATGGTTTTTTTAATTTTCGTCCAGGCAATAGAAGAAATCCAGGAAAGTTGAGTTTAGAAAATATAAATAATTTTGAAAAAATTATAACTGATTACATACAAAAACTATGAGATTTTCATCGACCCCATATAATTGGGGGTTGGAACTACTACATTGGTGGCACATAAGTTAAGAAGAAGATACATTGGCATAGATATTTCAGATGAATATTGTAAAACGGCAGAGGAAAGGTTAGAGAATGAACAGAGACAAGGAAGATTATTTTAATCCTGATGTATCGGGAGCGCACCATATACGCACCCTTTGTGTGCTGGCATATAACACGCCATCATTCGCAATTGACTTAAGGATGTTAATTTGCAAGGTGAGAAAATGAAAAACCTTCAGGCAAAGATGTTTAATAGAAAAGCCTCTAAGCCCAAAAGCAAATCCGATCAAATTATAGAAGCTATAGCATTAAAACCCGGGCTGAATATTGCTGACATTGGAGCGGGTGGAGGCTACTTTTCTCTAAGATTTGCCGAAATAGTAGGAGAAGAAGGTAAAGTTTACGCTACCGACACAAATCCAGAATTTTTAGAGTTTATTAAGAACGCTGCTAAAGAAAAGGGATTGGATAATATTATACCAACTCTTTCCATAGAAGATAGGTTAAATTTACCTGAAAAAAGTTTGGATTTTATATTTATCCGTAATGTCACTCATCATATACCAAATCGGATAAAGTATTTTAGGAATTTAAAAGATTTCCTAAAATTAGATGGCAAGATAATTATTATAGAATATAAAAAGGGTAAATTTTTCACTTTTCGTGGAATATTTGGACACGATGTTCCTAAAGAAATTATTACACGAGAAATGGAAAAGGCTGGATATTTATTAGAAAAGGAATTTGATTTTTTGCCAGAACAGCACTTTACCATTTATTCAAAGCAATGAAAAATAAATTGAGTTCAGCAAATAAATATTTTATTCAAATATTCCACCTTCGCAATGCTTCGGTGGACAGGCAAATTTCCAGTTTCAAGTATCCCACCTTCGCTATGCTTCGGTGGACAGGCAAGTTTCAAATTTCATAGTATAGGAGGAGGAGAAAGTTGCTAAAAAAAAGTAAACTTCATGGTGAATTTTTTATGCAAGGTGATATTGCTTGCGCTGAAGGTGCAATTGCAGCAGGTTGCAGGTTTTTCGGTGGTTACCCAATTACTCCTGCTTCTGAAATTGCAGAAAGAATGTCCTATCGTCTGCCAATGCTGGATGGCGTATTTGTTCAATTTGAAGATGAGATTGCCTCGATAACAAGTATTTTGGGAGCTTCCTGGGCAGGCATGAAATCAATGACTGCTACCTCCGGACCTGGATGGTCTTTGATGAATGAAAATATCGGACTCGGTATGATGATGGAAACTCCTTGTGTGCTTATCAATGTTCAACGAGGTTCTCCTTCTACTGGTCTTCCCACATCCTGGGGACAATCCGATATGATGCAGGCAAAATGGGGTTCGCACGGCGATTATGGAAGTATTTCACTTTGTCCAAAATCACCACAAGAATTTTTTGACTTAACTATCGTTGCCTTTAATTATTCTGAAAAATATCGTCTTCCTGTTTTTATATTAACTGATGCCATTGTTGGGCATATGACTGAAAAGGTTATTATTCCTCCTGTTGATGAACTGGAAATAATTGAAAGGAAATATACAACAAAAAAACCAGGCGAATATCTGCCTTACAAAGTTGAAAAAGATATGGTTCCTGATTTTGCGAAAGCAGGTGATGGATATCGTTACCATACAACTGGATTAACTCACGATGAACGAGGATACCCGGTAATGACAGAAGAATGCCAATGGAAATGCGTTCCGAGATTGGTGGAAAAAATTACAAAAAATGCTGATAATATTATTCTTCTTGAAGAGCGAGATGTGGAAGATGCAGATGTGGTGGTAGTTGCTTACGGGATTACTGCCCGAACAGTTGTTCCAGCAATTGAAGCAGCAAAGAAAAAGGGTATAAAAGTTGGACTTCTGCGGCTTATTACTGTTTGGCCCTTCCCAGAGAAGAGAATTAAGGAATTAGCACAGAAAGTGAAAGGTTTCGTTGTTCCTGAATTGAATTTGGGACAGATTGTTCTGGAAGTAGAAAGATGCTCAGCCAAATATGTAACGACGAAATCAATTACTCATCCAGGTGGCGGTATTCATAAAATTGAAAATATTGTAAAAGCAATTGAAAAGGTGGCTTATGAATAAGAATATTCAAGTTAAAAAAGAAATATATCATCCAATGGAAGATATACTCAGGATGGACAGAATGCCTCATATCTGGTGTCCTGGATGTGGATTAGGTTCAGATGTAGTCGCATTTGCCCAAGGTATAAAAAAAGCCAATATACCTTTTGATAAAGTTGTAATCGTTTCTGGAATTGGATGTACTGGAAGAGTGGCAGGTTATCTCCGTCTTGATTCTTACCATACTACACATGGTAGAGCCATCCCATTTGCAACCGGTTTGAAATTAGCCAATAGAGAATTAACAGTTGTTGTATTTTCTGGTGATGGAGACCTTTTTGCAATTGGAGGTAATCACCTGATTCACGCTGCCAGAAGAAATGTTGATATAAATGTGATTTGCGTTAACAATTTCATTTATGGTATGACAGGTGGACAAAATGCTCCCACAACTCCATTAGGGGCGTATAGTTCTACTGCACCTTATGGTAATTTTGAACCACCATTCAATCTGGTGGGCTTGGCAGCGGCTTCTGGAGCAACCTATGTTGCACGATGGACCAGCATACATATTAGAAGATTAGCTGACTCTATTGCAACTGCTGCAAAAAAGAAGGGTTTCTGCTTCATTGAGATTGTTACGCCCTGTGCTACTGTATTTGCAAGAAAAAATAAAGGAGGCACAGGACTTGATTTGCTCAGTGAGTTCAAAAACCGTTCTGTAATTAACCATTCTGCAGACCCTACCAAAATACCATTAGATATGGAAGGTGAAATTGTTTGCGGAGAATTTGTGAATGAAGAAAAACCAACCTTCTGGGAAAATGTCAAAGAAGGTATTAGAGAAAAAGTAGAGAAAAAAGTAGATTGGGAAAAAATGCAGAGTAAAAGAAAACGGAAATTGTATGCAGAATCATCCGATGATTTATCATAAATTACTAAATTCGGAGCAATAAATGAAAGAGCAAAAAATAAAAATATCAGGTTTTGGCGGACAGGGAGTAATCCTATCTGCTTATATTATTGGGAAAGCAGCTTCAATTTATGATAAAAAAAATGCTTCAATGACACAAGCATACGGTCCTGAAGCAAGAGGTGGTGCTTGCAGCTCGCAGGTAGTTATTTCACCAAAAGAAGTCGATTACCCCCTTGTTGATAATGCTGATGTGCTAATAGCATTGTCTCAAGAAGGATATGATAAATTTATCAGTATTCTAAAAAAAGATGGAATTTTATTATATGATTCCGACCTTGTTGAAAACTTAAAACATTCCAGCAAGATCAAATCAAATCCCATACCAGCAACCCGAGTTGCCGAAGAACTGGGGAACAAAATCGTAGCAAATGTAGTGATGATGGGATTTTTTACTGCCGTTGCAAAAATGGTATCTATAGAGGCAATGAAGCAAAGCATTCAAGAATCTGTACCTTCTAAATATACAGAATTAAATATGAGAGCATTTGATAAAGGATATAATTACATTAAAAATCTAAAGTAACAGTAGAGGAAATAATATGGCAAGAATTGGTGTTTATGTTTGCCATTGCGGTGGTAATATTTCTGAAGTGATTGATGTTAAGGAAGTAGCCGCATTTGCAGGAGAAAAATCCGATGTAGTAATAGCAAAAGATGAGACACATATGTGTTCGGATGTAGGGCAACAACTTATATTAAATGACATAAAGGAACATAAATTAGATAAAGTGGTAATCGCAGCATGTTCTCCTCAATTTCAGGGAGCAACTTTTATGAGAACCGTTGAATCTGCTGGATTAAGCCCCTATGTTATGGAAATGGCAAATATTCGTGAGCAATGTTCATGGCCCCATTTTGATTTTCCTAAAGATGCTACAGAAAAAGCAAAAGACCTTACAGATATGGCTATTGCAAAAGCAAGATTGGATGAGTCCCTGAAGAAAAAGATGATGCCTATTGGTAAAAGAGTTCTTATTGTAGGAGGAGGTATCGCAGGAATACAGGCAGCTTTGGACTTAGGAGACGCTGGATTTAAAGTCTATCTTGTGGAAAAGGATCCTTCAATTGGTGGTCATATGACTCAACTTTCAAGGACTTTTCCCACAGAGGATTGTGCGGCCTGTATCCTTTCTCCGAAGATGGCAGATGTTCCGGTTAATCCTAATATAGAATTGCTTACTTATTCAGAAGTAAAAAACATTGAGGGATTCCTTGGGAATTATGAGGTGAGGATAGAAAAGAAACCCACCTATGTAGATCCTGCGAAGTGTACTTGTTGTGATGACTGCGTTGATGTATGTCCAGCAAAAGTTCCTAACGAATATGAGGAGGGATTAACAACTCGAAAAGCTATCTATCTTCCCAATCCAATTGCAGTTCCACATTCTTATGTGATTGATGTAGAAAGCTGTCTTGGTCAGGTTCCACTTGCCTGCACTAAATGTTTTGATGTATGTGAACCAGGCGCGATAAACTATGACCAGTATGCCGAGGAAATAAACATTACTGTTGATACCATAATTATGGCAACAGGATTTGAAATATTTGATGCTACCCAGAAAGCAGTATATGGATTTGGTAAATATGAAAATGTGATAACAGCAATGGATATGGAACGATTGATTGTACACGGAGCAGAAGGTAGTCCACTAAGAGCGACAGGAAATAGAATTGCCTTTATCCAGTGCGTTGGCTCAAGGGATGAGCAGGTTGGAAATGAGAACTGTTCAAGAATATGCTGTATGTATGCCACTAAATTATCTCAATTACTTAAACGTTCTGATCCCAAGAGAGACATTTATGTGTTTTATACTGATCTTCGAGCGTATGGTAAAGGATTTGAGGAATATTATAAGAGGGCACAAGGAGATGGAGTTAAATTCATACGAGGTAGAGTAGCAGAGGTAATAGAAAATTCTAAAACCAAAAAATTGACTCTGAAAGTTGAGGATACTCTAACTCGTAACATTATAGAGTCAGAATTTGATTTAGTAGTTTTGTCAGTTGGTTTACGACCAAATGGTGGAACTGATAAAGTTGCAAATATGTTGCGAATTTCCAAAAGTCCTGATGGTTTTCTACAGGAAGCACATCCCAAGTTTAGACCTGTAGATACTCTTATAGAAGGAGTATTCTTAGCTGGAACAGTGCAGGGTCCTAAAGATATTCCAGATACTGTGGCTCAGGCGAGTGCTGCTTCCTCCAGAGCTATAAGGCTAATGAATAAGGGCGAGTATGAAGCAGAACCAATCACTGCAACCGTGGATGAAGATATCTGTTGTGGATGCGCAATTTGTGTAAGTACCTGTCCGTATGATGCGATAAAAATTGAAGTAAGTGGTGATAGAAGAGTGGCGGAGGTGAATGAAATGCTCTGTAAAGGTTGTGGCTCTTGTGCAGCAGCATGTCCTTCGGGGGCATCACAACAGAATTGGTTTAAGACAGAACAACTACGTGCAATGCTAAGTGCAGCCCTATAAGGAATTAGATATAAGAATTAAAAATGGAGTGCTGAAAATAGTTTGCCAGTCCCGATTTATCGCGATTCCGTTTCGGAATTGGCGGATGAACTTCAGCAAAGACGGATATTCAGATGAAAAATAATTCTAACCCCAAAATAATAGTTTTCTGTTGTAATTGGTGTTCTTATGCTGGAGCTGATGGTGCTGGTGTGGCAAGAATCAAAATAAAGCCTTATTTTAGGATTATAAGGACAATGTGCTCAAGCAGAATAGACCCGGAGCTGGTATTAGAAGCATTTGAAAAGGGTGCCTGGGGCGTCGTAGTACTTGGTTGTCATCTAGGTGATTGTCATTACAAAAATGGCAACTATAAGACATTACGAAGAATAAACCTATTGAAAAAGACTTTGAAACAATTTGGTATTGAAGATGAAAGGTTACGACTTGACTGGATCTCCGCAAGTGAAGGAGCAAGATTTGCTAAAATAGTAAATGAGACCGTAGATGCTATTGAGAAATTGGGACCTTTGGAAGTAAAAATGTAGTTGACGCTAATGAGTCTCCTGAGCGTCAGAAAATGATGAGCAATTTTGCTGCGAAAGTAAAAATGGTATCTATAAAGGAAAGGCAATGAAGCAAAGCATTCAAGAATCTGTACCTTCTAAATATACAGAATTAAATATGAGAGCATTTGATAAAGGATATAATTACATTAAAAATCTAAAGTAACAGTAGAGGAAATAATATGGCAAGAATTGGTGTTTATGTTTGCCATTGCGGTGGTAATATTTCTGAAGTGATTGATGTTAAGGAAGTAGCCGCATTTGCAGGAGAAAAATCCGATGTAGTAATAGCAAAAGATGAGACACATATGTGTTCGGATGTAGGGCAACAACTTATATTAAATGACATAAAGGAACATAAATTAGATAAAGTGGTAATCGCAGCATGTTCTCCTCAATTTCAGGGAGCAACTTTTATGAGAACCGTTGAATCTGCTGGATTAAGCCCCTATGTTATGGAAATGGCAAATATTCGTGAGCAATGTTCATGGCCCCATTTTGATTTTCCTAAAGATGCTACAGAAAAAGCAAAAGACCTTACAGATATGGCTATTGCAAAAGCAAGATTGGATGAGTCCCTGAAGAAAAAGATGATGCCTATTGGTAAAAGAGTTCTTATTGTAGGAGGAGGTATCGCAGGAATACAGGCAGCTTTGGACTTAGGAGACGCTGGATTTAAAGTCTATCTTGTGGAAAAGGATCCTTCAATTGGTGGTCATATGACTCAACTTTCAAGGACTTTTCCCACAGAGGATTGTGCGGCCTGTATCCTTTCTCCGAAGATGGCAGATGTTCCGGTTAATCCTAATATAGAATTGCTTACTTATTCAGAAGTAAAAAACATTGAGGGATTCCTTGGGAATTATGAGGTGAGGATAGAAAAGAAACCCACCTATGTAGATCCTGCGAAGTGTACTTGTTGTGATGACTGCGTTGATGTATGTCCAGCAAAAGTTCCTAACGAATATGAGGAGGGATTAACAACTCGAAAAGCTATCTATCTTCCCAATCCAATTGCAGTTCCACATTCTTATGTGATTGATGTAGAAAGCTGTCTTGGTCAGGTTCCACTTGCCTGCACTAAATGTTTTGATGTATGTGAACCAGGCGCGATAAACTATGACCAGTATGCCGAGGAAATAAACATTACTGTTGATACCATAATTATGGCAACAGGATTTGAAATATTTGATGCTACCCAGAAAGCAGTATATGGATTTGGTAAATATGAAAATGTGATAACAGCAATGGATATGGAACGATTGATTGTACACGGAGCAGAAGGTAGTCCACTAAGAGCGACAGGAAATAGAATTGCCTTTATCCAGTGCGTTGGCTCAAGGGATGAGCAGGTTGGAAATGAGAACTGTTCAAGAATATGCTGTATGTATGCCACTAAATTATCTCAATTACTTAAACGTTCTGATCCCAAGAGAGACATTTATGTGTTTTATACTGATCTTCGAGCGTATGGTAAAGGATTTGAGGAATATTATAAGAGGGCACAAGGAGATGGAGTTAAATTCATACGAGGTAGAGTAGCAGAGGTAATAGAAAATTCTAAAACCAAAAAATTGACTCTGAAAGTTGAGGATACTCTAACTCGTAACATTATAGAGTCAGAATTTGATTTAGTAGTTTTGTCAGTTGGTTTACGACCAAATGGTGGAACTGATAAAGTTGCAAATATGTTGCGAATTTCCAAAAGTCCTGATGGTTTTCTACAGGAAGCACATCCCAAGTTCAAACCTGTTGATACTCTTACTGATGGGGTGTTTTTAGCTGGAACGGTGCAGGGTCCTAAAGATATTCCCGATACTGTGGCTCAGGCAAGTGCGGCCTCCTCCAGAGCTATAAGGTTGATGAACCAAGGAGAATTTGCTCTGGATCCTATTATGGCATTTGTTCATGAAGACCTTTGTGATGGATGCAAATTATGTGTAGAACACTGTCCAACAGATGCTATCACGGTGTCTTCAGGAATTGCATCAGTAAATGAGGCGCTCTGCAAAGGATGTGGAAGTTGTCTTGCTGCTTGTCCTAAAGATGCTCTTGATTTACATGTCTATACTAATGACCAAGTTTTAGCTGAAATTAAATCTGTGCTGAAAAGTAAGAAAAAAGAGCAGTCACGATTTCTTGTGTTTGCAGATGATATGACTGCTTATAGATTATCTGATAATGTTGGAATAGCAAAGATGTCATATTCAATAGATTCAAGAATAATTAGGATCCCAAGTTGTAGTCGAATTACACCCAAACTTATGTTGGAAGCTCTTAAAGCTGGTGCTGATGGTATTCTTTTGGGAGAGAGTGAAGAAAAATCATCCCCATTTCCGGATGCTATATCTACAATAAACTCAAATATTTCTAAAGTAAAACAGATTTTGAGAAAAAATGAGATAGAAGAAGAAAGAATACGGTTTGTTCAATTTGTTACTGTTATGTTAGGTGGATTTGTTAATAATATGAACGGATTAGGGGATTATCTAAAAAAAGTAAGACCAATTTCTGATAAAAAAAGGAAAAAATTAGGAATTAGAAATTAGAATTTCAAGTTTCAAATTTCTAATTTCAAATAGGAAAATATAATGGCAAATAAAATTACAATTACATCAGAAAATGTTGAATTTTTACGAAAAGTTGAAGAGTTAAGCGGAGAAATCATTACCTTATGTGATCAATGTGGAACTTGTTCAGCGGGTTGTCCTATGGTAGGAGAGATGGACATTACTCCTTCTCAAATGGTACGTAATGTTCAATTAGGTATAACCGATGTATTAGATACAAAAGCAATGTGGTTATGTGCCTCTTGTTTTACCTGTACTGTCAGATGTCCTCGTGGATTGGATTTATCAAAAATAGCAGAAGCTTTACGCCAGATTAAACTCCGAAAAGCAGTAGATTATATAGATATTAATAAATTGCCGGAAGAAGATTTAAAGGAACTCCCTCAAATTGCTTTAATAAGTGGTTTTCGAAAATTTACAGGATAGAAATGTTAAAAAGGATTTTATTATGAGTAGAAAGAAATTTCCCTTTTATCCAGGTTGTACCTTAAAAACAAAAGCAGAAAATTTTGAGCGGTCTGGTTTAGCAGTAACTCGTGCTTTGAATTTGGAGCTAATAGAGCCGGAAAGATGGAATTGCTGTGGCACTGTATTTTCCCTGACAGATGATGATCTTATCCACCATGTGGCTCCCATTAGAGATTTAATTCGTATTGAGGAAATGAATAAAAATGGAATTGTGGATGAGTCAAGAGTAGTCGTATTCTGTTCTATGTGTTATAATACCCTAAAAAGGGCGAATTTACGGGTAAAGGAAAATGATGAGGATTTGGAAAAAATTAATAACCTGATGTACCGTGAGGATGATTATAAGAAAAGCATTGAAGTAATACATTTAATGCAATTACTACAGGAAATAGGTTTTGATAAAATCAAAGAAAAAGTTAAAAAACCGCTTACCAACCTGAATGTAGCACCTTATTATGGCTGTATGTTATTAAGACCAAAAGAGGTAGGTATTGACGACCCAGAGGACCCAGTTATTCAAGATGAGCTTATCATGGCAATGGGTGCCAACCCGATCGATTATCCATATAAAAAAGTATGTTGTGGAAGTTATCAAACAGTACATGAGAAAGAAGCTGTCGCGGGTTTGACCTATGACATTTTAACTAATGCGCAAAATGAAGGAGCTGATGTAGTTATTACCAGCTGCCCATTATGTGCATTCAATCTTGATAATCGGCAAAAAGAGGTCAAAAAGACACATCCTGAGTTTAGAGAAATGCCTATACTTTATTTCACACAATTGATGGCGATTGCCTTTGATTTAGATGAAAAAACCTATGGATTTGATTTAAATTATATTGACCCTAAACCAATTCTTAAGAGCAAAAATCTACTGTAGAAATGTATAATGAAAAAAGAGAGTAATTGATAAAATGGAAATAAACAAAACAAGATTTATTAGAAAACCTTTGGATTGGGATAAAGTAAAAGTCCCTAAAGGGATTGTTCATATAATTGAAGAAAGATGTAAAGGCTGTGGTTTTTGTATAGAATATTGCCCTAAAAATGTTCTTGAGTTCTCAGATAAATTTAATTCCAAAGGTTATCATCCACCTTATGCTAAACATGAAGAGAATTGTGTCAATTGCGGATTGTGTGAATTAATTTGTCCCGATTTTGCTATTTGGAGCGAAGCTGAAGAATGAATGAATTTGAACCCAAAATAATTTGTTTCTTATGTAAATGGTGTACCTATGCAGGTGCAGATAAGGCAGGAATCTGCCGTTTGAAATATCCTCCAAATGTTGTTTCTATTAGAACATTTTGTTCATCACGAGTTGATACTGAACATATATTACTCGCATTTAGTAAAGGAAGTGATGGTGTTTTCATTGGTGGCTGTCATCCCGGTGATTGTCATTATCAAACTGGAAATTATAAAACCAAGAGAAGGGTAATATTATTGAAAAAGATGTTAGAGCAGATGGGAATAAATTCTGACAGATTGCGTTTGGAATGGATATCAGCAAGTGAAGGTAGAAAGTTTGCAAATACAATGACAGAATTTACTGAAAAGATTAGGAGTTTAGGACCTTTTCCAGGATTTGAAGAGAAAAATGATGATGTTCACCGCAAAGTCGCAGAGAACACAGAGAATAATTATTGATTCAAAATGGAAAAAATAAATATAAATAAACTTTGCGTTCTTCGCGACTCTGCGGTGAGATGAAAAAAAGGAGATAAATAATGACTGGAAAAATCAAAATAAACATATCCTATTTATCACAACAATTATGTAGGAGGTTTTTATGAATAAAGAATTGACTATAATGGAAAGAATTGCGGAAGCGAGCAAGTCAATTACGACTGGAGTTGATGAAAAAGATGTAAAGCATTGGGTAACAATTCATATTATGGGAAGAGGGTACAAAGTTCCAGCTGACCTTACAATACTAACCGCAATAGAGTATGCAGGATATAAGTTTATAAAGGGTTGTGGATGTAGGCAGGGTTTCTGTGGTGCTTGTTCTACAGTATATAGAAGTAAAGGAGAGTATAAGCTTAAAACTGGTATGGCTTGTCAGACCAGAGTAGAAGATGGAATGTACCTTGTTCAAATACCATTTACACCAGCAGAAAAACCTCCCTATGATATTAATAAAGAAGAATATGATGTTTCTACTATTTTTAAATTCTATCCTGAGGTAGCAAGATGTGTAAGCTGTAATACTTGCACAAAAGCTTGTCCACAAGACCTTGAAGTGATGGACTATATTCAAGCCATTATAAGAGGTGACTTTGAACTTACCGCCAATGAATCCTTTGATTGTATCCAATGTGGACTTTGTGCAATTAGATGCCCTTCAGAGATTGTTCAATATAATGTAGCACAACTTGCAAGGAGAATGTACGGGAGATATAATAGTCCAGAGCCAAAAAACCTTATAGATAGGTTAAAAGAGATAAAAGAAGGAAAGTTTAATAAAGAAATGGAAAAGATTACAAGTCTTAGCAGAAAAGAGCTTGAGAAACTATATGCCGAGCGAGAAAGAGAGGCTGATGAGCCTATAGAGTCTGCAGAGGCTGATTAAGGAGGCTATAATGGAAGAATTAAAATATGTTGAAGGTTATCCTGAATATATTTATAAACTTATAGAAAGGGTAAATAAAACAAGGCAAAAAAGAAAGGATTACACTCCTCCAGCTATGAGTAAAGAGGAACAGGAGGAAGTGCTAAAACTGCATCCAGATTATGTTCCTGGTGGGAAAAGGAAGATATCAATAGGTCAGAATAAAGGAGAATTTGGAACAAATCCTGTAGTTGATTTGCTTGAAGCTTACCCTCTTATAGAGGCAGGAGAGGTTGATATTAAAAAAGTTGATTTCAGTGTGGATATTTTAGTGATAGGTGGTGGTTTGGCTGGAACTTCAGCCTGCATCTGGGCAAATAAAGAAGGCATTGATAAAGATAAAATTTTGCTGGTTAATAAACTTCGTCATGGAGATGCTAATTCTATAATGGCTGAAGGAGGAACACAAGCAGCAGATAGGAAAATTGATTCTATACAAAGACATTACCTTGACACTATGGGAGGAGGACACTTTACAAATAAACCAGATGTACTGAGAGCGCTGGTTGAGGATGCTCCTTATATTATACACTGGTTACATGAATTAGGAGCAATGGTCGATAGAGAAGAAAACGGAGACTTTGTTGAGAAATGGGGCGGTGGAACTTCAATAAGGAGATTACATTCCTGTAGAGATTACACAGGACTTGAAGAATTTAGAGTAATAAGAGACGAATTCAGGAGTAGAGAAATAGGATGTATAGAGCATTATCCTGCAATTGAACTTCTAACAGATGGTGAGAATAGAGTTACTGGTGCAATCCTCTACAATCTTGAGACTGGAGAGTATAAGGTGGTAGAAGCAAAAGCTACTATTCTTGCAACAGGTGGTTTTGGAAGGTTGCACATAAGAGGTTTTCCTACCACTAATCATTATGGTGCTACCGCTGATGGTATTGTCCTTGCATATCGCGCAGGTGCAAAGTTAAGAGATGTGGATACAGTTCAGTATCACCCAACAGGTGCTGCATATCCAGTTCAAATAATAGGTTATCTTCTTACAGAAAAACTTAGAAGCTCAGGAGCCCAACCAGTAAACATAGAAGGAGAAGCTTTTGTATTTCCACTTGAGCCGAGAGATGTTGAAGCTGCTGCTTTAATCAGAGAATGTTATGTTAGGAATAAAGGTATAGACACTCCTACTGGTTTGAAAGGTGTATGGCTTGACACTCCTATGATTGAGGTAAAAAATGGTAAAGGATATATAGAAAAAGCCTTCCCGGGAATGAAAAGGATGTTTGGCAGATATGATATAGATATGGCAAAGAATCCTGTTCTTGTATTTCCAACACTTCATTATCAGAATGGAGGAGTAGAAACAGACCCCTGGGGTCATTCAACTCTTAAAGGACTCTGGGTTGCTGGTGAAGTGTCAGGCGGAGTTCATGGTAAAAACAGACTTATGGGCAATTCTACGCTTGATACTATGGTATTTGGAAGAAGGTCTGGTATCTCAACTGCTAAATATATAAAGTCAGGTAAGAAACAGGGTAAACTATCTTTTGAACACATAAGTAAGTACTTAAAATTGTTACAAGATGCTGAAATTCCTGAGAAAAGAAGATCTCCAATATTATTACCTGAATACAGAGGAAAAGCAGCTCTGGCAAGAATGATTGATGTTTTCTAAAAAATATTTTCAGAGAAATTTCCAAAGTAAAAAAAAGAGTTTATTTTTTAATAATTATGAGTTCTGCAAAATGAGGAATTTCACTTCATCTGTCATTCCCGTGAAAACGGGAATCCAATGAAATACTTGTCCTCACTAAAGTGGGGAAAGGATTTTGGATTCCGCATCCCCGTTATGCAACAGGGCAGGCAAGTGCGGAATGACAAGCAAATGGTATTTTACAGAACTCATTTTAATAATTATGAAAGTGAGGAATTTATGCAAATTAATGATATTAATCATTTAACAAAAATAGTTGGTGAAGATAATATTCGGAGTGATATTGCTGATAGATATGTTTATGGTTCTGATGCAGTGAAAGCAAAACAACTTACAACCGAATATCATGGAACTTTGAGATAAGTTTTTAAGAAGATGAATAATGGTGTGATAACCACAAATTTGAGGTTCAGTAATGAAAAATGGTTGTAAATATAATTAGTTATCTTAAATGCGTGCTTTATCAAACATAAGGAGAATGACAAAATGAAACAACATATATATATTGACACATCAGTCATCGGAGGATGTGAGGATGAAGAATTTTCAGAATGGTCTATTCAATTATTGGAGGAATTTAGGAAAGGTTTAAGAGTTGCGGTCATATCCAATCTTACTCGACGAGAGCTTGAAGGAGCACCAGAAAGCGTGAAAAAAATATTATTGACCCTTCCAGATATCAATGTAGAAAATGTTTTTCTCAAAGAGGAAGCAGAAACTTTGGCCCGGAATTATATTGATGATGGTGTCGTGAGTGTTAAGAATATTGCAGACGCTCAGCATATTGCGATTGCATCAGTGGAACGAGTAGATATTCTGGTTAGCTGGAACTTCCAACATATTGTAAACATAGATCGTATCCATGCGTTCAATTCAGTAAATCTGAAGTTGGGTTATCCTTTATTAGAGATTAGAAGCCCTCGGGAGGTCATCCATGAAAAAGAAATTTGATGCAGTGAAATTTCAACGCAAGATTCGCAAAGAGTTGAGTGAAAAATACATTTCCAATCGCAAGGCATTCTTTCGTGAACTCAAAGAAAAATATGGCGATTTGCAAAAAAAGAAAGTTAGAACGCACATCTAATAACATCATGTCTGCGATTAAGCAAGAAGAAAAGCAAGAAGAACATGGCAGGCTCAAAACATTAGATGAAATAGGAAAAAATGAGAAATATTGAAAAGTATAGATTTAATTTTAAATTTCTTACAGAAGCAATTAGTTCAATACATAAACATTTTTATCATCAATCTGTAAAAGCAATAAACACAAATATTACCATTCGTAATTGGATAATTGGTCTGTATATTGTTGAATATGAACAAAATGGAGAAGATAGAGCAAAATATGGAAAATATTTAATTGATGAATTAGCCAGACAAATTATTATAAAAGGGATTTCTTTAACTACTTTGAAGCTGTCACGTAAGTTTTATCAAACTTATCCTCAAATTGGTCAGACAGTGTCTGACTTTTTACCAGAGGAATTATCAATGCTGAAAATAAGTCAGACACTGTCTGACCAATCTTTAACTTATCAAATTAAACCGCAGAAATTGTTGGAAAACTTCTCTTTTAGCCATTTTACAGAATTAATTAAACTCTCGGATTCTCATAAAAGGTTATTCTATGAAATTGAATGTCTTAAAGGTTCTTGGAGTGTTCGAGAATTAAAACGACAAATAAACTCACTTTATTATGAACGCACTGGTTTATCAAAAAACAAAACTGATTTAATATTTGAAACCCGTCAAAAATCATTAAAACAAAGAACTAAAGAAATTATAAAAGACCCTTTTCTTTTCGAATTTTTGGAATTAGAAAAATATCTAAAAATAAACGAAACCGATTTAGAAAATGAATTACTGGATCATTTACAATCTTTTATTCTGGAATTAGGTAATGGTTTTTGTTTTGAAGCTCGTCAAAAACGTATAATAATCGGTGGAGAATACTTTTACATTGATTTGGTCTTTTATCATAGAATTCTTAAATGCCACGTCTTAATTGAACTTAAAGTCGATTCATTTAAGCATGAATATCTTGGGCAACTCAATACTTATGTTTCTTATTTCAAAAAGAAAATAATGGAAAAAGAGGATAATCCTTCAATCGGAATTTTACTTTGCACAAATAAAAATCAAACTTTGGTTGAATTTGCCAAAGATAGTATTAGTAATCATCTTTTTGTAAGCGAATATCTCGTAAAATTACCAAAGATTGAAGAATTGCAAAAATTCATTGAAAAAGAGATGGAATTAATTGAATAGAATGCACTTAACAGGCAGCTGCAAAACATTAGCAGCAACTTAATTAAATAAAAAAAGGAGATTATTATGGGACTTGTAGGTATAGAAAGATTAAAAGGAATCGTTGGCGCAGAAAATGTAAAAGATAACAAAGCCGATTTGTATGTATATGGCTCTGATGCATCTGTCCATGAGGCTATGCCTTCTATTGTTGTAAAACCAACAACAATAGAAGAAGTGCAGAGCATTATGCGGTATGCCAATTCTGAATTAATACCTGTCATTCCAAGAGGTTCAGCCTCCAGCACATCAGGACATACAGTTCCGATAGATGGTGGTATTGTTATGGATTTAAAAGGAATGAACAAAATTCTTGAAATAAGACCGCAAGATATTTACTGTAAGGTTGAGCCAGGTGTAATTGATGATGACTTAAATCGTGCTCTTAAGCCATATAACTTTTTTTGGCCACCAGCACCAGCATCTTCAAGGATTGCAACTATTGGTGGAGAAATTGGAGCTAACGCATCTGGATTGAGGTCTGTAAAATATGGTGCTACAAGGGATGTAGTTCTTGGAATGAGGGTCGTCCTCGCAAACGGAGATTTAATTACATTGGGTTCAAACACAAGAGTAACAACCGCAGGTTATCCAATTGAGAGAATTATGATTGGCTCTGAAGGAACACTTGGTATAGTTGTAGAAGCAACTTTAAAAATTATCCCCTTACCAAAATTAAGATGTCTTGGTATAGCAAAGTTTAATAAAGTTGAAGATGCTGGTAACGCAGTAACAAATGTAATATCAAATGGAGCATCACCATCAATGCTTGAATTGATGGACAATATAGGCATAACTGCTGTAAACAAGAATCTTAACCTTGGATTGCCTGATGTAGCAGCAATTATACTATTTGAAGCTGATGGAATGATAAAGGAAAGTGTAGATTATGAAATGGAAAAGATAAAAAATATTTGTGAGGAAAATAAAGGCTTTGATATTGAAATGAGTTATGATGTCAAAGAGCGTTCCAGAATATATACAGGAAGGAAGAAATTATTTGCATCCCTCTCAAGATATAAAGAGGGGATAATCTGCACAGATTTAGCTGATGATATGGCTGTTCCAAATTCAAAAATTTCAGAATGTGCTTATATGATTCATGAAATTGCTAAACGGAATAATGTAATAATGTCTGTATATGGGCATTGTGGTTCAGGAGTTATACATACAAAGATAATGTTTGATGTGACAAAAAAGAGTCATTGGGATGATGCAAATAGAGCAGCAACCCAGTTATATGATTATGTCCATTCTGTTGGTGGCACGACTTCTGGTGAGCATGGGATTGGACTTTCCAAAGCACCTTTCTGGAAAAAAGAGAAGGCAGATTCACTTAATGTAATGAGGGCTATAAAGAAGGCACTTGACCCTAACAATATCCTGAATCCCCATAAATTACAGGACGCTCCAGATGACTGGGTTACTGCAACTAAATTGAGATATATTGCAAAATAATGGGCTCATTTAAAAAACCAATGAAAAACACGAAAACGGTTAATGAAAATATATTAGTCTTAATTAAATTTTTTGTGGTTTTTGTGAGTAATAACTTTTTATAATGAACGAATTATTAATAAAAAAAGGTTAAGTATAATTTATGAATAAAAAGCAGAGACATAGAATTCACAAGAGCACGCCAACAAATGAAATATGGCTTTTTGTATGGTTTAGAATAGGGGGTGAAAAAAATGGGTAACTTTTAACTGGGTTTTTCTCTTTAGAATGGCAAGGCCAAAGAAATAATGGAAGTGCCATAATTGGCCCTATTATTGGATGTTAAAGAAATATAAGCCCTTTGGAAGGTTGGAAAGTTGGAAGATTGGAAGGTTATCCCCGAATTCCGAACCCCGAACCCCGAATCCCGAACCCCGAAATGATAATACCTATAAAATAAGAAAATCTTTGTGTTCTTCTTGCCCCGTTAGATAATTTGTTTAATAATATCTAATGAAGTTTATCCACTTAGATATTTTTATCCCAGGTCATAGAAACATTTAACATAGAGAATATCTAACGGGGTGAATGAACTTTGTGGTTAATATTATACATAACATAAAAAAAAATAGGAGTAAAAATGAACAACGAACTACTTAAAAACAAGTTAGGAGAAGAGAATTATCAAAAACTTCTCGGAATTGATAATCCCAAACTCAATGAATTTGTGGCAAAATATGTAAAGCTTTGTAATCCTGAAAAGGTATTTGTATCAACCGATTCTGAAGAAGACATCAATTATGTCAGGCAAGCAGCTATAAGAAATGGCGAAGAAAAGAAACTTGCTGTGGATGGATGGACTGTCCACTATGATGGTTACTATGACCAGGCAAGAGATAAGAAAAGAACAAAGTTTCTCGTGCCAAAAGATGTTGACCTTGGACCAAATTTGAACACGATGGATAGAGATGAAGGGCTTTCTGAAATTCACGAAATTCTCACAAACATTATGAAGGGAAAGGAATTATACATCCGCTTCTTCTGTCTTGGACCCACAAATTCTGAATTTTCCATCCCTTGCGTTCAACTTACAGATTCTGCTTATGTGGCTCATAGTGAGGATATTCTATATCGCAATGGATATGAAGAATTCAAAAGACAGGGAAAAAATGCACGATTTTTCAAATTTGTGCATAGTGCAGGTGAATTATCTGAGCGGAATACGAGCAAGAACATTGATAAGCGAAGGGTTTATATTGACCTTGAAGATAATACTGTATATGGCTCAAATACCCAATATGGCGGGAATACCATCGGCTTAAAAAAACTCGCAATGAGACTGGCAATAAACCGAGCTTCAAAAGAAGGATGGCTAACTGAACATATGCTTGTTATGGGTGTGAATGGTCCGAGCAACAGAATGACATACTTCACGGGTGCATTCCCCTCTTTGTGCGGAAAGACCTCCACCTCAATGATTGCAGGGGAAAGTATTATTGGTGATGATATTGCTTACATCAGAAAAAAGAATGACAAAGCGTATGCCGTAAATGTAGAAGCCGGAATGTTCGGAATAATTATGGGTGTAAATTCCAAAGATGACCCACTTATCTGGAATGTGATTCACAGTCCAATTGAAATCATATTCTCAAATGTGTTGATAGGAGAAGATAATAAACCTTATTGGATTGGAATCGGTGAAGAAATCCCTGAAAAAGGTATAAATCATTCTGGAGAATGGACTCCCGGGAAAAAAGACGCTGATGGAAATGAGATAACCCCTTCTCATAGAAACGCAAGATTTACAGTAAATCTGAAAAGATTAGATAATCTAAATGAAAGATTCAATGACCCAAATGGTGTTGAAGTCGGCGGAATAATTTACGGTGGAAGAGATTCTGATACTTGGGTTCCTATAACACAATCATTTGATTGGACACATGGAATAATCGCAAAAGGTGCTTCTTTAGAATCAGAAACTACCGCGGCAACGCTTGGGCAAGAAGGTGTGCGAAAATTTAATCCTATGTCAAATCTTGATTTCCTTTCTGTTCCAATTGGGAAATATGTTAAGATGAATCTTGATTTTGGCAATTCACTTGAGAAGACCCCGCTAATATTTGGAGTGAACTATTTCATAAAAGATAAAAATGGCGAGTTTATGAATGCAAAAACTGATAAAAGAGTTTGGATGAAATGGATGGAACTGCGTGTTCATAATGAAGTTGATGCTATAGAAACAGCAATCGGATTTATCCCAAAATATGAGGACTTAAAAAGATTATTCAAAGAGGTGCTGAATAAGGATTATACGGAAGAAGATTACACTAAACAGTTTACAATCAGAGTGCCTGAAAATTTGGCTAAGATTGATAGAATAAGAAAAATCTATGAAACTACTGTGGCTGAAACACCTCCGATTATTTTTAAGATATTAGAAGAAGAAAAAGAGAGATTAGTTGTTGCAAAGAGTAAATTCGGAGATTACATAACTCCGGATAAATTTTAGTAAAAGTTGATTAGGAATATATTATGAAAACAAATCATTTAAAAGAATGGGAAAATGAGCTAAATATTTGTATCAGATGTGCATATTGCTTTGAAGGATGTCCTGTTTTCAAAGAACTTGGATGGGAACCAGATGGTGCAAGAGGGAAAGCAGTTCTTGCTTATGGATTACTTACTGGTGAACTTGAACCTTCTGAATATATTGCTGAAAAGTTATTTCAATGCAGTTTTTGTAGAGATTGTATTGAAAGATGTTCAGCTAATGTTGAAATACCCGATATTCTTGCTGCTGCCAGAGCCGACCTTTTTGAAGCTGGATATGTTAAAGATTCACAAAAACGGCTTTTGGATACAATAGAAAAATCTGGAAATATCTTTGATAAAGAACTTGAAGCTCCGAATTATAAGGGAGAAAAACAGGTATTACTTGGCTGCCGACTTCTTGAAAGAAAAGATGATTCTAAAAAATATCTTGATTTGCTTGAAAAACTTGGAGTAAAAACTAAAACATTTAATGAATCCTGCTGCGGGATGCCATTTGCCGTACTGGGTGATAAAAAAGGTTTTAAAGCTCAACAAGATAAATTTAGATATACAATACCTGATAGAAAAGAAGAAGTAATTTGTGTTTGCACTACCTGCGTATTCTTTATCAGGAAAAAGTATCCTGATTTAAAAGCAAAGTACATCATTGATGAAATTGTAGAGCGTCTTCCCCAATACAAAGATAAGATAAAGAAACTTGGCATCAAAGTTACATACCACGACCCCTGTAATGTAGCTCGCGGTATGGATATGGTGGATGAACCAAGAATGTTGTTAAGAGAGATAGGAGCAGAATTAATTGAAATGCCTACAAATGGCAAGCAAGCAGAATGTTGTGGCGGTGGCGGAGGATTATTAGTATCAGATGATAAATTAGCTGAAAAACTTGCTGAAAACCGTGTAGAACAAGCAATAGAAACTGGTGCAGAGATTTTAACCACACTCTGTCCCACTTGCGAGTTCAATCTTAAAAATGCTGCTGAAAAATATAATGGGAAAATTGAAATTGTAAATCTTCTTGACTTAATTTATGAAGCATTGAATTAATATAAGTGTTTTTAATTTCCCTAATAAAGTCAATCAACAATCTTTATTTTTGTTGATAATATGTTAAATCAAATTAAATCAAGTAATGACATGTTAGGTGAATTTTGCATATTTTGCAGAATTTATGGCTAAATAACTTATAGGAGGATTTATGGATAAAGTATCAATTATAGGCAGTGGAAATGTTGGAGTATCTGCTGCTTTTTATCTTGCCGAGAAAGGAGTTGCAAATATAATGCTTATTGATATTGCTGAAGGCAAAGCAAAGGGAAGTGCTCTTGACCTTGCCGAAGCATCTCCCCTGCGTGGATACGATATTAGTATTGACGGCTCTTCTGATTTCAAGGATATAAAGGGTTCAAAGGTGGTTGTAATCGCAGCAGGCAAGGTGCGAAAACCTAATACACTTAGACTTGAATTGCTTGATGATAATGTAAAGGTAGTTGATTCTATAATTGAACAGATTAAGAAATATGCACCAAAGTCAATCATTATCGTGCTAAGTGAACCTGTTACTGCTCTAACTTATTACGCCTGGAAAAAGAGTGGATTTGATAGGTTAAAAGTAATGGGTATGGCAGGAAAACTTGATACAACAAGGGTTTGCGAATACACAGCAGAAGAACTCGGTGTCACCCCTGTGGAAGTAAGTGCAATTGTATTAGGTGGACATCATAAGTTTATGGTTATCCCACCAGATTTTGTAAGGGTTTGTGGAATACCTGTAACCGAACTGTTGCCAAAAACCAAAATTAAAAAGATAATATCAGATGCAAGAGAAGCTGGCACAACAGTGTTATCGCTACTAAAAAGCCAGACCTCTATGTATTCTCCCGGAGCGGCAATAGCAGAAACTGTAGAAGCAATAGTAACTGACTCAAAAGCAATAATGTGCGTTCCAACCTGTCTTGAGGGTGAGTATGATTACAAAGCGACCTGTCTCGGTGTTCCTGTTCAACTTGGAAAAAACGGTATTGAAAAAATAATTGAACTTGAGTTGTCATTGCAAATTAAAGAAGAATTGCAAACATCTGCTGATGTTATTAAAAAAACAATTGAGTCATTGGGGATATAGGAGGCGAAAATGAAAGTGAGCATAGTTGGAAGTGGAAAAGTCGGTGTGGCAACTGCACTATTCTTGATTGAAAAAAAAGTCGCTGACATTGTCTTAATAGATATTGTCAAGGACTGGGCTGAAGGTAATGCCCTGGACATAATTCAGGCATCTCCTATAAGACGATATGATGTTGATATCAAAGGATATTCAGACATTAAAGAGGTAGAAGGTTCTGATGTCGTTGTAATAACTGCTGGTAAACCAAGATTACCTGGTATGTCAAGAGAAGACCTGCTGAAAGATAATGCCAAAATCATAAGAGCAGTATCTGAAGACATTGCAAAATATGCTCCTAATGCTATCATAATTATGGTTACAAATCCGCTTGATATTATGGCTTATCTAACTCTGAAAGTTACTGGATTTGCATTAAGACGAGTAATTGGAATGGCAGGAATTCTGGATTCCACAAGATTCAGATACTTCATTGCATCAGAACTTGGGATAAGCCCTAAAAATGTAACTGCTCTGGTGCTTGGCGGTCACGGTGACCTTATGGTGCCTTTACCAAGATACTCTACAGTTCACGGAATTCCAATCTCATATCTATTACCACGAGAAACAACTGAAAAACTGATAGAACGCACCCGTAAAGGCGGTGGAGAAATTGTGGGTTATCTAAAAACAGGAAGTGCATATTGGTCAACAGGTAGTTCTGTTGCAGAAATGGTTGAATGTATAATTCGTGATAGAAAAAGAATTATTCCTTGCTCCGCATATCTGCGAGGTGAATATGGTATTGATGGCTTATTTGTCGGCGTGCCAATAAAAATCGGCAGAAATGGTGTGGAAGATATCATAGAATTATCCTTAAATACTGATGAGAAAAAGGCATTACATACTTCAGCGGAAAGAGTTAGGGAAGTAATAGAAAGGTTGGAAGCTGAAAATCTTATCTAATGCAAATAGAAATTCCCTATTGGGGCGAAGAACTAAATGTGTCTCTTCCCGAGCAAAATGTAGGCGAGATAATTTACCCAAATGCTGTTGAAATTCGTAAAGAAAAAGAGGTTTTATTTGAAGCAATTCAAAATCCTGTTGATTCTCAAACTTTTGATGATTTTATAAAAGGAAATGAAACTATACTCATTATTGTAAATGATGCAACAAGACCTACGCCAACAGCAAGAATAATTGATTTATTATGGGATAAAATAAAAGATAAGGATATCAAATTCATAATCGCTACAGGAATGCACAGAGCACCAAGTGAAGATGAATATTATGAAATATTTGGCAATCATTATCCTGAATTAAAGGGAAAAATATTTTCCCATGATGCAAAGGCAGAAAAAGAGAATATTTACATTGGCAAAACCAAAGTTGGCACAGAGGTTTATTTTAACAGATTGGTTGTTAATGCAAAAAAAATTGCATTTATTACATCTGTTGAACCGCATTATTTTGCTGGTTATACGGGTGGAGCAAAGTCATTTCTGCCAGGAATTGCAGCTTATGATACGATTGAACAAAATCACGAAAAAGCACTAAAATCTACAGCAAAAGCCCTGAGAACCAAAGGAAATCCAGTTCGGGAAGATATTGAAGAAGCATTTGAAGTTATCTCAAAAGATAAAGAAATTTTTTCAATTCAAACTGTATTGGATAAGAATCATAAAATATATTTTTGTGTATGCGGAGAAACTCATAAAGCATTTGAACTTGCGTGTGAAAAGGCAAAAGATGTCTTCTCTGTGGAAATTAAAGAAAAAGCAGATATTGTGGTGGCAGTCGCACCTTATCCAATGGATATTGACCTTTATCAATCACAAAAAGCAATTGATAATAGCAAACTTGCTTTGAACGATAATGGGATACTGATTTTAGTGGCAAGTTGCAGAAAAGGTGTTGGTGGAGAAGCATTTATGAAGTTGTTAAGTGAAGTCAAAACTCCTGATGAAGCACTTTCGCGTATAGAAAAAGAATATATTTTAGGTTATCATAAAGCAGCGAAGATGGCAGAAATAATGAAATGGGCATCTATCTGGGCGTATACAAAACTTGACCCCAAATTACTGGAAGAGATATTTGTTCGTGGATTTAGTGATTTACAGCAAGCAATTGACAGTGCTTTGGAAGAAAAAGGTAATGAAAAAATTCTTTTTCTAATGGATGCAAGTTTAACTGTGCCACGAGTTGCATCGCGAATATTATATAAACGAAGATTTATCCATAGTCCAACAAGAAAATCAATTAAAACAAATAATCTTGACGACTTCTTTGCTGATTGATTTTCAACAAAATTATGTAAATATTTTTGTGTTTTTCCGCCTGCTCTGCCTGTCCCATGAAATCTCTTTTATTTAATGGAGCGTATTTCGGGGGCAAAAATAGAGTTATTACTGGGAGCACGATATAGTATGCCCCGCAGGATAACATTTTGTATCCAACGGGGTAAACTTTATTTCTAAAGATTATGGTGGAGTGCGAAAACGAGCCCCGATTTACTCGGGGTGAACTTTTCGCATATACTAATATGCTGAAAGTTCGTCGCTTCGCTCCTCGTTTCAGCACTCCGCTTTTGCTCGGTATTATATATTTGGCACAGATGCAAACAGTTTTATGCCTCCAGTAATATTTGTATTCGTTTGCGATTCGCTTGCCTTGCCGTAGTTTGACGCCCTTTCTCCTTCGTCCCGATACATCGGGACAAAGGGTGAAAAGGCAGGTGGCTAGAAAATAAATTTCGCGTATTTCGCGGAAAAAAGGAAAAACAAAATATAAAGTTGGAGGTAACAAATAGCAAAACCAAAAGTCGCTTTTTATTGGTGTGCATCTTGTGGTGGTTGTGAAGAAGCAGTTGTTGACCTGAACGAAGATATCCTAAAAGTGGTTGAACTTGTGGATATTGTCTTTTGGCCCTGTCCGATGGATTTCAAATATAAAGATGTGCGCGCAATGAAAGATGGAGAAATAGCAGTTGCGTTTATCAATGGTGCAATTCGCACAGACGAGCAAGAAGAGATGGCACATCTGCTCAGAAAAAAAGCACAAATGGTAGTTGCTTTCGGGTCCTGCTCGCATCTTGGTGGAATTCCCGGATTAGGAAATTTTTGGGATAGGGAAACTATCTTTGAAACAGTTTATGGCAAAAGCTGCCCTTCTATTGATAATCCTGATAAAGTTATTCCACAAAAGGTCAGCAAAGTTCCTGAAGGAGAATTGACCTTGCCTGGTTTTCACGATACTGTGAAAAGTTTGGACCAGGTTATTGATGTTGATTATTATCTGCCCGGTTGTGCTCCTCCGCCATATTTGATAATGAAGACAATAAATGCAATTTTATCAGGAGAACTGCCTGAAAAAGGAGCTGTTTTAGCACCTGCTAAGACATTATGTGATACTTGTTCTCGCAATGATTCCAAACCTGAAAAAATTTCTATCAATGAGATAAAACGCATTTCATTAACAAAAGCTGACCCTGAAAAATGCTTTCTTGCAGAAGGAATTATCTGTATGGGTCCGGTAACCCGAGTCGGTTGCAGCGAAGAAGGAGATGGTAGATGTATTGCCGTGAATATGCCTTGTCGTGGTTGTTTTGGACCTCCTCCAGGAGTTAAAGATATGGGTGCAAAAATGATTTCAGCGTTTGCATCTCTTATCGGTTTGGAAGGCGAAGAAAATATGAGCGAAGAAGATGTAGAAAAACTCATCAATCAGGTGGTTGACCCTGCTGGAACATTCTACCGATTCTCTCTGCCTACTTCATTGTTGAGAAGAAAAAAGATGAGTAAAAATAGGCAATAAAATGTCAAAAAAAATCACAATTGACCCAATTACAAGATTAGAAGGTCATGGTAAGATAGAAATTTTTCTAAATGATGACGGGAATGTTGAGAATGCTTATTTTCAGGTTCCTGAATTAAGAGGATTTGAGCAATTCTGCGTTGGACGACCTGTGGAAGAATTGCCGCGCATCACAACAAGAATCTGTGGTGTTTGCCCAACTGCTCATCATACTTGTTCAACAAAAACGCTTGACGCTGTTTACAATGTAAAACCGACTGAAACTGCAATAAAAATTCGGCAGTTAATTTATGATGCATTTATGATGGAAGACCATCTTTTGCATTTTTTCTTCCTTGGCGCTCCAGATTTTATTGTTGGACCTGATGCGCCTCCTGGTGAGAGAAATATTATAGGCGTAATCGGAAAAGTCGGCATAAAAATTGGGAAAGAGATAATCTCTATAAGAAGGAAATTAAGAAATATTATTACAACTTTGGGAGGAAAAGTTATCCATCCAGTCAATGGACTTCCTGGGGGAGTTTCACGCGGAATTTCTGAAGAAGAAAGACAGGAATTCCTAAAAATTGCTAAAGATACTGTTGAATTTGCCAAATTTACACTAAAAGTATTTGAGGATATTGTTCTGAAAAACAAGGCTTATGTTGACCTAATCGTTGGTGATATCTACAAGCACGAAACTTATTATATGGGTATGGTAGATGAAAATAACAAAGTAAATTTTTATGATGGAAAA
>JACKQG010001866.1_pt1 | contig 28497 bp, 25 predicted proteins | sample 8237621 | NCBI WGS metagenome assembly JACKQG01 (sample SAMN15677084, study PRJNA649215) | marine metagenome | biome: marine; feature: Black Sea; material: saline water; isolation source: suspended particulate matter (SPM) from the Black Sea western gyre | collected 2013-06-09/2013-06-10 | depth... | reverse complement strand
CGCCAACAACGTCCTCGCCCACGTCCCCGATCTCAATGGCTTCGTCGCCGGGATGGCGACTCTGCTCAAAAAAAACGGCGTGATCGTCATCGAAGTTCCCTATCTCATTGATCTGATCGAAAAACTCGAGTTTGATACCATCTACCATCAGCACTTGTGTTACTTTTCTCTCACAGCGCTTGATCGGCTTTTCCACCGTCACGGGTTGAATCTCAACCATGTGCGCCGTCTGCCCACACACGGCGGATCGTTACGCCTGTTTATAGAGCATCATCCTGCGCCTTCAGATGCCTTAAAAGGGTTGCTGGCTGACGAAGTCCGTTTCGGAATAAATGCGCTGCCCTACTATGCAGATTTCGCTGCCGGGGTGAACGGGATTCGCTCGAAGCTGATTCCGCTGCTCGAAGATTTGCGCGCCAAAGGACAGCGCATCGCCGGGTACGGCGCTGCCGCCAAAGCCACTACCCTGATGAGCTACTGCGGCATCGACAAACGCCATCTCGATTACATCGTTGACCTGAACCGTTTCAAGCATGGACGTTTCATGGGCGGCAACCAACTCCCGATCCTGCCCGTGGAATATTTACTCGAAGACCAACCCGATTATGTGTTGCTTCTGGCCTGGAATTTTGCGGATGAGATCATTCGGCAGCAAAACGAATACCGCGCCCGCGGCGGCCAATTCATCATCCCCATCCCCAAACCAGAGGTACTGGAATAATTTAGCTCTTTGGAAACTGCCGTGAGAAACCCAATAATTTCGCTCAAGTTTTAACGCCATGCTGCAAAGGTATTATGAGACAAAAATTCCACTTCCCACTCTTCAATGCCCTGGTTGGCGCAATTTTTGGCGCGCTGGTAGGTTATTACATCTTCCACCTGGGCATCAGTATCTTCACAGGTTTCCTGATCGGCCTCTTGCTGGGACTTGTCGTGGAACTTTTATTCAGCCGCCTGAACGCCGAACACTGGCTTTACCAGCGGCGAGTATTATTATTCGTGCTGCTCGAAATCCCATTAGCCGCGTTTGTAGTAGGCCCTTACGCCTATGTCTATGCCAATTCACTGCCCGATCAGCACCCCATCTGTTGTGAAACCCCGCTGGACTACGGCGCGACAGAATATGAAGATATCCACATCCAAACCGATGACGGGCTGATACTGGCGGGTTGGTATGTGCCGCCAGAAGAAATTCCTGGAGCAATAATTGTGCTGCTGCATGGCGCGCACGGCGACCGCACCGGAACTGCCTGGCACGCCCGCCAACTCATCCAGGCGGGTTATGGCGTGTTGCTCTACGATCAACGCGCCCTGGGCGAATCTGACGGCGAAGTGGTGGCGATGGGCTGGGTTGAAGGCCCCGATTTATTGGCCGTACTCAATTATTTGGAAAGCCGCCCGGAGGTAGACGCGACACAAATCGGCATCGTGGGACTCTCCGGCGGGGGGCATATCGCTATCAACGCGGCCTACCTCGCACCGGAGCGATTCCACGCGCTGTGGCTGGATGGCATTCAGGCGCAGCAAATTGCCGATTTCCCCGAAGCAGAAAATCTTGGCGAAAAATTTGCCACCGCAATTAACGCCATGATCCTGAAAATGGCCGAAATTTATTTTCAGCGCGCTGCGCCCCCACCCTTCGTGGAAATTCTGCCCGAACTCAGCGAGATTCCAATGGTCATCATCGCTGGCGGCCTGGACGATTTCGAAAGCCGCCTCAGCCAGAAATATGCGACTCTCATGGGGCCAAATGCCGAAATCTGGCATATCGATAATGCCTGGCACGTCGGCGGCCCAGCAGTTACCCCCGAAGAATACAGCCAGCGTATGTTGGCGTTTTTCGAGAAAGTCTTTCATTAACAGGCCACTGGGAAATGCGTCAATTCTTAACAAGTGCGCATAAAGGTATCCACCCTGCGATAGCGCTGATTATTTTCGCGGGTTTATTATCGATTGGTAAACTTGATAAATTGTTGGGCGAGATTCCTGACCCGGGGTGTATTCGCGCCTCATCAGCGACGGAAACCAACTCACAGATTCTAATCTGGCACGGTTCGCCACAATCCTTCGGGCAATTTGGAAAACCGCAACAACAAATTAATATTCTTGGGCAGGTGCTTAACCCGGGGAAGATTACATCGTTGGAATATTCTTTGAATGGCGCTGCCGCCCAGCATCTCAACATTGGCCCCGATGACCGCCGTCTGGCTTGCGCAGGCGATTTCAATATCGAGATCAACACCGATGCTTTGACATCCGGCAATAACCTGATCGTCATTACGGCAATAGACAGGAAAGGCGAAATCTTCACGGAAACCGTGCAGGTAAATTTCGTCAATGGGCCAGCCATGCCTCTCCCGTCTTCAATCGACTGGAGCAAACTGATGAAACTTAGCGATGCCGCCCAAGTTGTTGATGGCCGCTGGCGTATTGATGCAGCGGGATTGCGCCCCGAAACGATTAGCTATGATCGGGTTGTTGCCATCGGCGATCACACCTGGCATGAAATTGAAATTCTGGTTCCTTTTCTTGTGCACAGGATAGATCCATTTGACACTTCCAGCAACGGGGCCGGACTTGGTATCATAATGCACTGGAACGGTTATTCCGATGAGCCGATCAAATGTGAGCAGCCTAAATGTGGCTGGTGGAACTCCGGTGCAAGCGCCTGGTATAAATGGGGCCTATACGGACACGATGAGCGCCTCACATTACTGGGGCATAAAGATATTCTGCTTGATGAGGCCCCAGGGATTGAACTGAACTTCGGTGAATGGTATTTTTTCCGCATAGCCATAGAGACGTCCCCGGGTACGGGAGTGCGCTATCAACTCAAGTTCTGGAATACCAACCAACCGGAGCCTGTCGAATGGACCTTGAGCGGCGCACAAGAAAACACCGGCCCGGTGAGTGGATCAATCCTTTTGGTGGCTCACCATGTCGACGTTGTCTTTGGTAAGATTGAAATTGAACCAAAGCCCTGAGATTCGAAGATGAAATATTGATGAAAAGAACATGAACTGGAAAAAACATTATCATCAAATTCTTCAGACGCGCAAAAGAAGCCGGGTTTCGCTCCTCAAGCATATGCCCAAAAATGCAGTTTGTGCTGAAATTGGCGTTTGGATGGGTGAGTTTAGTGACCTGATTTTAAAATATGCTCAGCCTGCAAAATTATATCTGATTGATTGCTGGGAGTTTCAAGCCGCCTTTGCTTCAGAAGCATCACTTGGCACAGCAAAAGATCAGCGCTCCTACGACAAAATGTACACCGCTGTCAGTCACAGGCTTGGGCAAAAACCAAACACCGAAATCATTCGGGCATATTCGCAGGATGCTGTAACACAGTTTCCCGATTACTTTTTTGACTGGCTATACCTTGACGCGAATCATTCTTATCAACACGTGTTGCGTGATATCCGGTTATATCTTCCAAAAATTAAGCCCGGCGGCTACATAACGGGCGACGATTACACCTGGGGGAAAGAATTCGACTATCCAGTAAAAAGAGCGGTGCATGACATTCTCACGACTGCCCCTCTTAAGCTTGTAAAAACAATTCGATCACAGTATATTCTTCGTAAAGTTGGTCATTCAGCATCACACAAACATCGATAATACCAATACAGCATAACTCCTATGCATATTTTCTCACCAACCGAGCAAGAAATTATTCACAAACTCACGGGTGCTATCATCCACAAAATACCCACCTGGTTTGATCAGCAAGCCCGATTCATCCACCAAGCGCCAACAGCCATTCGCTATCAAAATTCCTTCGCATTTTTATATACGCTCACACTGGCAGATCAAAGCAGTATCACCCTGCGCGTAAAAATCCATCGCCTCGAGGGAAATAATAGTTTGGCATCTGCAATTGCTGATCCGAACTTGAAAATTGTGGGTCGAAAAGAATTCAACTTTCTAAAAATCATTGCCCGAGGCATTCAGGAGCAAAACGACCCACAACTAGGATTCATCCGACCCATCGCTTATTTACCGCGTTGGAACGCCATTATCATGATAGAACTGGATGCGATCTCCTTCCGTGAAATTGTCTTTCATCCAAAAATGCGGCTGGGGGATAAACACTACCGTCATCGTTTCGAAAAAGCCATTTATGCAACCGGAAAATGGTTGCGCGTTTACCATCAACACCTGGGAAAAATTGAGAAAAAAACCTTCAACGCGGATGAACTCGGTCAGAAAAATGCGCAGCGTTTCAAGCAAATCATGCAAATGGGTATTTCAAACCCATCCATAGAAGCGCTGCGTAAGAAATTTATCCAGGTTCTCAAAATTATCAATCACCGGCCTGCAACCTATGCCCACCAGCATGGTGATTTCCACTTCAGCAATATTTTGCTTTCCCCCGACGACAAATTCATCATCATCGACATGGACCCACGCTACCAGGAACGCTTGCCAATTTACGCCGATATTTCCGCGTTACTCACCGATATTAAAGTGCAAAAAATGCTCCTGAAAAGCCTGGGATTCCTGATGTCTGAAAGCTATTTGCAGAAAAGTCAGCAGTTACTACTGGATGGATATTTTGTCGATGCCCCGCCCGATGAGATTTTTCTGGCGCTTTACAGCGCTACGGGGATGTTGCGGGCAATTCACTGGTATCGAGAACGCGCACTCGAAATGTCGGGGGCCAAGAAACTGCTCTCAACCAGCGCTTATCCATTTATGCAAAGGTATTTTTGCCGCAAAGCCCACACTTACCTGGATCACATTTTAAAAACCACATGAATGTCCCGTACCAATCCTACACCTGCCCTGGCTGTAATGCTGCGGATGCCCGAGTCTTTTATCAATTAACGCGCATTCCGACGCATAGCGTTTTGCTGCACAAGAGTCGTCAAGAAGCTTTGGAATATCCCGGCGGGGCAATCCAACTGGCTTTTTGCGAACAATGCGGATTCATCTTCAACACGGTCTATAATCCAGCTTTGCAAAATTATCGCGCCGAATATGAGAGCACACAGAGCTATTCGCCCACATTCGACCAGTTTTCCCGCCAATTGGCTCAGGAATTAATTGACCGTCACGATTTGCGCGGAAAAGAGATTATCGAGATTGGCTGTGGCATGGGGGAATTTCTCAGTCTAATTTGCGGGATGGGCGGGAATCGCGGCCTGGGGTTTGATCCTGCTCATCAGGCCGGACGCGTGGCCCATAGCGGAGATATTGAATTCATCAATGATTTCTATTCCGAGAAATATGCTCATCACCACGCCGATTTTGTTATATGCAAGATGACCCTCGAGCATATTGGCAATGTGGCTGAATTTGTGAGCATGGTACGCGCGGGGCTGACCAACTCTCCGCAGGCGGTGGTCTATTTCCAGGTGCCTGATGCCAGCCGCGTACTCGAAGAAATTGCCTTCTGGGATATTTATTACGAACACTGTTCCTACTTCACGGCTGACTCGCTGAGAAATCTTTTCCAACGCGGTGGATTCGAAGTGCTGCGCCTGGAGCGCGCCTACGATAACCAATACCTGATGATCGAAGCTGCGCTTTCTATATTGGAAACTCCGATCGCCGCTGAAATAGCGGCAAATGCGCGCCACAATGTAATTCTCTTTCAAGAAAACATTGCCCAGCGATTATCCGGCTGGCAGTGTTTTCTGACCGAAAAACAACATGCCAAACAGTGTGTAGCGCTGTGGGGCGGCGGCTCAAAAGCAGTCGCTTTTCTGACCACACTGGACATCAGCAACGAAATTGAATACTGTGTAGATATCAACCCGCACAAACGCGGCACCTTCACCGCCGGGAGCGGGCATAAAATCATCGCGCCGGAAGACCTGAAAGACTCGCCCCCGGATGTAGTGATTGTGCTGAATCCAATTTACATCCCCGAAATTCAGCAAAGCTTGAAAATCCTGGGGCTGTCTCCAGACATAATCCCGATTACAACCTCCTTTTAGGCCCCAGAAAATATTGTGCGCTCTGTGATAACCCATATGCTCAAACATTGTCCGGTTTGCGAACACCCAAGTACCAGCAAGATTCTGCGCATCCCAGAAGCGCCAGTCCACTGCAACCGCCTGTACGGCAGCCGCAAAGCCGCCCTGGCCGCGCCCATCGGGGAAATTGATCTGGTTTACTGCGAAAATTGCGGCCATATTTTCAACCGCGCCTTTGACGAGGCGTTGGTTGCCTACGATCCTGAGTACGAGAATTCGCTCTTCCATTCGGCGCGCTTTCGGGAATATGCCCGCGACATTGCCGGGGAACTGATCGAGCGGCACAATCTTCACAATAAAGATATTCTTGAAATCGGCTGCGGTGGCGGGGATTTTCTCAAATTAATCTGCGATCTGGGAGAAAATCGCGGCCGCGGCTTTGATCCAGCTTACGACGCTGAGCAAGGTATTGCCGCCAAAAATTTGCACTTTGTGCGCGGCTATTTTGACGAAACATATCTCCCAATGCCGATTGATTTTATTGTCTGCCGCCATGTGCTGGAACATCTCGCCGCGCCTGCCGAATTATTGGCGCTGGTACGCGCAATCAGCGCCCCACTTTTCTTCGAAGTACCCAATGCACTCTATACGCTGCGCGATCTGGGCATCTGGGATGTGATCTACGAGCATCCGTCTTATTTCACGCCTGCTTCATTGCAGCATATCTTCAAACGCGGCGAATTCTCAGTTACGCGCCTGAATGAAGTTTATGGAAAGCAGTTCCTTGCGCTGGAAGCACACCCAGAGAGAAAAACCTCCGTGATTTTGGCAAAATATAAACGCGAAAAACTGATACAGGAATCTGAGCTACGCGCATTAATTGCCACCTTCAAGCAACGCCGCGCCGAAAAGGTTGCCCTTTGGGGGCAAAAAATCCACCATTTCGCAGAATCAGCTCAAAAAGTTGTCCTGTGGGGCGCTGGCTCCAAGGGCGCAACTTTCCTGAATTCCTTTGCTAAAAACCTACCCATCGAATTCATCGTAGACATCAATCCCCGCAAACAAGGCTTGTTCATCCCACGCACCGGACAAGAAATTATCCCGCCCGACGCGCTCAAAAAATACCAACCTGACGGTATAATTCTGCTGAACTCACTTTATGAGAGTGAAATCCGTTCGCAAGTTGAGGCAATCGGCGTGCGGGCAAAAATTTACATTGCATGAATACGAAGGAAACTCTGTGAAAAATATCCTCATTACTGGCGGAGCCGGATTCATCGGCTCAAATTTCGTGCGCTACATGCTGAAAAACGAACCCGCTATTCAGGTCATCAATCTTGACGCACTGACCTATGCCGGCAGCCCGACGAATCTTGAAGCTTTGCCCGGAGAAAAACGGCATACTTTTATTCAGGGCGATATTTGCGACCGCGCTCTGGTTGACGATTTGCTGCGCCAGCGCGAGATTGACACGATTGTGCATTTCGCTGCCGAATCGCATGTCGATCGCTCGATCCTCGGGCCGGAACAATTTATCCAAACCAATATTGTGGGCACCTTTACCTTACTGGAAGCGGCCAAATTTTATTGGCTGCACGAGCGCAAGTGGAATGACGGGCAGGCGCGCTTTCATCATATTTCCACCGATGAGGTGTATGGCTCTCTCGCCCCGGATGAGCCTCCCTTTGCCGAGACCACGCCCTACCAGCCTAATTCGCCCTACGCCGCTTCTAAGGCTTCCAGCGACCATCTGGTGCGGGCTTACCATCACACCTACGGGCTGCCAACCACACTGACCAACTGTTCCAACAATTATGGGCCATACCAGTTCCCGGAAAAATTGGTTCCGCTGATAATTTTGAACGCGCTGGAAGGCAAGCCATTACCCGTTTATGGGGATGGACAGCAAATTCGGGATTGGCTCTACGTGGAGGACCATTGCGAGGCGATTGCGTTGGTACTGCGCCAGGGGCGGATCGGTGAAGAATATAATATCGGCGGCGATAACCAGCCCACGAATTTAGAGATTATTCACACGCTGTGCAGCATCCTGGATGCGCGCTTGCCTGCTTCGCCGCACGCTCCCCACACGCAGTTGATTGAATACGTCACAGATCGCCCCGGGCACGACCGGCGCTACGCTATCAATATGGCTAAAATCCAAACCGAATTGGGCTGGCAGCCGCGGCAGGCGCTCGCCAGCGGCCTGGAGAAAACAGTAGACTGGTATCTCAACAACGCAGATTGGGTGGCGAAAATTCGCTCACAACAGCAATACAACCAATGGATGCAGCAAAATTATGTGGATCGATCTTGAAAAAAAAGAATATCGTCTACTGCTCTCGCTGCTGCTGATTGATGCCGCTTTCATCGTTGCCCACATTCTTAAATTCAGCACCAATCTGGTTTCCTCGTATTTGTTCTCGCTTGAACAGAACAAGGGCTACGCCGAAATTTATCAGGACATCAAAGGGGTTTGGATCGTTGCGCTTTTAGTTTATTTGCTCATCCGGCGACGAAAAATATTCTATGCCATTTGGCTGCTACTGTTTGGCTTCATCTTGCTCAATAACGTGATGACATTTCATGAGAGTATCGCCGGTAGCCTGAGCACAAATCTAATGCCTTTCGACTGGCCGCTGTCCTATAAAGTCAAACTGGGGGAAATGGGTCTCTATATGATGATTGGAATTCCAACGCTGATTTTTATTGGGGCAACCTACCGCAAAAGCGCGCCCGAAGAGCAGACCGTTACGCGTGCATTGCTGTGGTTATTTGCTCTGTTGATGGTTTTTGCATTAGGCGTTGACCTGCTTCATATCGGCATCCGGCGAATCTTTGATACACAGTTGGTATATGAGATTATGGGTGGAATCGAAGAGGGGGGTGAAATGGTTGTGATGAGTTTTATCTACGCTTACCTGTTCGGTCTGGATGGAAGATCAGCAAAGACACAAAAACACGAGATAACGAAGGACTATCTTCCCGGGCGCTCCGTATAGTTTTGCATCAACGATCAGGGGATTTCTCGCCGCTGGCTCGAAATGACATGCTCGAGCCAATTCTATTTGGCGGTGTACACCCACTCACCGGCGATCATCGTGCTCAGGGGCAAAATTTCGTGCAGCCCGTCCGGGTCACAGGCAAAGGGGTTGTTATCCAGCACTAACAAATCGGCATAATAACCCGGCGCGAGCATCCCCAGGCGATTTTCCATCCCTGCGGCATAGGCCGCGCCGAAGGTATAGGCACGCAGGGCTTCTGCAAGACTGATGCGCTGCGCGGGGAACCAACCCTCTGGCCCAGGGCTGCCATCCCTGCGGCGGCGGGTAACAGCAGCATATAACCCCCAAAACGGATTCGGCGACTCGACCGGCGCATCGGAGCCGAAGGCCAAAACCGTTCCGTGCGCTAACTGATCCTGCCAGGCATAACCATTTGCAGCACGTGTACCCCAGTATTGGTCGGCCATGAACATATCGGAGGTGGCGTGGATTGGCTGCATTGATGCGATCACACCAAGTTGCGCCAGACGAGGAGCATCATCGGGGTGAATGATTTGCACGTGCTCAATGCGATGGCGCAAAGATGACGGGGGATGGAGGCCGGAAGCGCCTGCTACAGTCAAGGTTTGCTCAAACCTTCTTAATTCTTCCAGCGCATCCAGCGCTTCATGATTCGTCCGGTCGCCGATGGCGTGAATGGTCAGCGGTAAGCCATTGGCAACAGCCTGTTGACCGAATTCGACAATCTGCTCAGCATCGAGCAGCAGCATACCGCGGTTTTCTGTTTCGCCCTCGTAGGATTGTAGCATCGCCGCGGTGCGCGGCCCCAAAGCGCCATCGCCAAAAGCTTTAACGCCGCCAATCCGTAGCCGGTCGTCGCCGAAACCCCAGCGCAAACCCAGGCCAACGGCATAGGGCAAATCTTCCACAGGGATATTTTTGACCACGCGTAATTTTAGCGCATCGCGTTGATGCAGGCGCTGCAAAGCATCGAAACAAGCGCGACGGTCGAAATCGTGAACGCCGGTTATCCCCAAAGAAAATAATTGTTCTTGTGCCCGCAAAAGCATCGCAGCCAACGCTTCACCTGAAGCTACAGGAATCACCTGTGCCAGCAGAAGCATCGCGCCTTCCAATAAAATTCCGGTTGGCGCGCCGTGCTGATCGCGTTGAAACTCGCCATCTTCAGGGTTGGGTGTTTGCGCGCTAATATGCGCCGCACGCAACGCGGCGCTGTTAGCCCAACCCGCGTGCAGCGACTTTGCCGTCAGATAGACCGGATGCTGCGGGGCGACGGCGTCTAACTGCGCGGCAGTCGGGAAGCCGCCCTCGGTCGTTAAGCGCCAATTATTCTGATTCCAACCGTGGCCCAGAATCCACTCACCGGGCGCGGTGACCGCGGCGCGCTCGGCTACGCGCTGTAAACATTTTTTCAGGGAATCAACTTCGCAATCGACATAGTGCAAGCTTTGGGCGTAATGCTGCATGTGAATATGCGCATCCGTCAGGCCAGGAATCAGCGGGGCGCCATCCATGTTTTGGGTCTGAGCGCCAGCCCCAAACTGAGTCCGCAAATCGTCATTGCCCAGAGCCAGAATCACCCCCCGATCGAGGATAATCGCCGAAGCGCGCGGCATCTCCGGGTTCAGGGTATAGATGTCCGCATTATAGAGAATTTTCACCATGCGCGTCATTCCTCCAGAAATTTCGCCAATAACGCATCTAGCTCTTCGTTGGAATAATAATGCACGGTGATGGTGCCACCCTTGTTGCCATGCTTCATGCTGACTTTTGTGCCCAGGGCTGAGCGTAAACGCTCTTCGAGTTCAACAACTTCTGGCTGTGGCGCCGGACGCTCGCGCAGGGGTGGTTTTTCCCCGCTTAGTTTGCGTACCAGTTCTTCGGTTTGGCGCACGCTGAGTTTTTTATCGATCACGGTTTGCAAAGCGGCGGCCTGACTTTGCGATGTAGACAGGGCCAATAATGCCCGCGCGTGGCCCTCACTAATTTTTTCTTCCAGCAAGGCTTGTTTGGCGCTGGGCGGCAGATTGAGCAAGCGCAGCGTGTTGGTCACCGCCACGCGGCTTTTGCCAACGCGTTCGGCGATCTCGGCATGTGCCAGGCCAAATTCATCCACCAGTTGCTGGTAAGCATCGGCAGTTTCCAGGGGGCTAAGATCGGCGCGCTGTACGTTTTCGATCAACGCCAACTCTAATCGCTGCTGATCGGTGGCCTCGCGCACCACCACCGGCACTTTTTCCAATCCTGCTTCTTTAGCTGCCAGCAAACGCCGCTCTCCGGCAACGAGAATATACCCCGTGGTTTGTTCATCGCGGGTGACGATCAGCGGCTGGATGATGCCGTGTTCGCGAATGGACGCAGCCAGCTCGGCGATTCCGGTTGGTTTGAAGTGGACGCGCGGCTGACGAGGGTTGGGGCTGATCTGGTCCACCGGAACTTCTACTACCCCAGCGGCGGAATCTGCCGAAGCAGACGGCAACGCATCCATTGGAATCAACGCGTCTAAGCCTTTACCCAGGCCGGGGCGTTTGCGTGGAGATGTCATATTCAGCACCTTTCAACAATCATTCCGAAATAAGTGCCTGGCCAGCACCATTTGCTTTCGGTTTTAGTTACAGTTTGGCCGGAACCGCCATACCATCTTTGGCGAGTAGTTCTTTGGCCGCCGCCTGATAGGCTTTTCCGCCAGCAGAGTTGCGATCATACAGCGAAATTGGAATTCCATAGGAAGGCGCTTCAGCCAGGCGAACGCTGCGCGTGATAACGGCATCGAACACCTGATCGGGGAAATATTTACGCACTTCTTCGACAACATCGCTCGAAAGGTTGGTGCGCGAATCAAACATGGTCATCAATACGCCACGAATTTTGAGTTTCGGAGCAACCGTGCTGCGGATGCGATTCAACGTCTGCACCAACTGGCCCAAACCCTCCAGCGCCAAATATTCGCACTGCACCGGAATAATCACGCCGTCGTTGGCCGCCACGAGACCATTGATGGTCAACAGACCCAATGAAGGTGGGCAATCGATAAGGATATAGTCATATTTATCCTTTAGCGTATCCAGGCCTGCGCGGAGGCGTTCTTCACGGTGTTCCTCCTCCACCAATTCCACACTCGCTCCGGCCAAGCCAGGATTTGCGGGAAGTAAATCCATGCGAAGACGCGGGTTATGCAGAATCAGCTTTTCGGGGGCAGCCTTATCGATCAAGACTTCATACGTGCCGCCTTTGATATTCTCTTTGTCTACACCAATCGAGGAGGTGGCATTGGCCTGTGGGTCAATATCCACTAATAAAACTCGCTGCCCATTCTCTGACAGGAAAGCCCCCAGGTTGATCGCTGTTGTCGTTTTGCCAACACCGCCTTTTTGGTTGGCAATTGCATAAATCAATCCCATAAAATACACCTTTTATCTTTAGGGTTTTTGCTACCGTAAACAGGAAGCCTTCATCTTCTTTATTCGATGGGAATACTCGCTAAACCGCAACGCGTTACCGAGTCCGCCGCCAAGCGATTGGCAAATACTGCCGCCTCTAGCGGGTCTTGCGTACGCTGATACTGAATAGCATAAGCAGCAGAGAAAATATCGCCAGCGCCCGTAGCATCCACTTCCACAATTGAGGGCGCCGCGATTTGATAGTGTTCTCCGGCAATAAAAACGCGTGCGCCAGAAGCGCCACAAGTCACTACAAGATGGTGAGCTTCAACTGCCATTGCGGCAATTACCGCTTCATCGTGCTGGACATCTTCTTCGCTCATCACAATCACGCCTTTCTTGCCCAGCGCCGGAAAATTGTCACGCCAACCGGCGGGCGAAATATGCCCAGCGGCGTCCCACTGACGCAGCCAGCCTTGCACCGTTGCCAATACCATGCTATCCGGAAATTCGCTGGCGATAGCGGGTTCAATTTCCTGTGCGATCGGCGCCAGATGAACCAGTGGCGCATTACGCCATTCGGCAGGAATCGCATCCAGCGTAAGAGGCTGAGCGATGCTTTCAATGCGCTGGATGCGCCCTCGGGGTGTTGCAATGTTTTCAAAGATGGTCGTTCTTTCTGCGGGGATGCCAAGAATTTGTAAGCCCCGTTCGAGTAACAGGCCAATCTGGTCATCAGCGCCCCAAGATGTCACCAGCCCGACACGCTGGCCCAATGCCTGGGCGGTCAACGCTGAATACGCTGCCGTACCACCGAGACGCAATCCTTGCGGGGTAATATCGAGCGCAATATGCCCGACGATCAAATAGTCAATGGCTTCAACGCTGGAAGGGCGGAGCATGGCTAAATTATACCTGAGTTAAGCAAGGCAGGGTGTGTGCCTGGGATCCACGCACACACCCTGCTCGGGAATAAAGGCGACAGGCACTGTGCTAAGCCGCCTGTCACATGATTTCAACTACGTTGGTAAATGACAACCTTACGATTACGGCCTGTGCCAACGCTCTCGGTATATACATTGCTGTCATCCTGCAATTCCAAATGTGCAATCCGACGCTCATTGGCTGGCATTGGTTCCAGAGATTGGCTGCGGCCAGTCTGAGCGACTTGCTCAGACACACGCCGCGCCAGACGACGAATTTGATGTGAACGGCGCTCACGAAAGCCCTCCACATCAATCACCAGCGGCATGGCTCGCTCCAGTTCTTTGCCGAGCATCAGGCGGGCAATATATTGTAACGCTTCAAGCGTTTCGCCGCGGCTGCCAATTAACACACTGAGATCATCACCTGAAATATCGGCATGCACGGGGATGCGGTCGAGGGGGCCATAAGGCTCACCCATATAAGTGTCGATTTTGGCATCTTCGAGGTGCATTTTGTCGAGCAGATCGCGCAATATACCATGAACGAGCTGCAAGGTGTATTCTTGATCTTCGGATGACGCGACCGATGCGGTGGATTGTGCAGAGGGGATGGAATCGACTTCTTTCGCTGAAGCCGCCGCGGTTGCTGGTTCTGCATCGTCCTTGACAACCAACATAATGCGCGCCTGTCGCGAACCCAATCCAAATAAACCGGTACTGCCTTCATCCAGCACTTTTACATCCACAGCCGCGCGGGTAAGGCCTAAATCGGAAAGACCTTTTTCAATCGCTTCGTCTATCGATGGGGCGATGACTTCGAGGGTAGCGTGTTTTTCCGACATGAATTTTCTCCCTATTATTTTGATGCTCGTTGAGGCAGAATATTATTCCAATCGAGCCGTCCCATGAGCGCATATTGCCCAATCGTAGCCAGGTTGCTGACAACAAAATATAACGCCAAACCTGATGAGAAGCTATACGCCAGCCAGCCCATAAAGATGGGCATATATAAACCCATCGCTTTGGTCATTTGGGCGCTTTGATCATTGGCGCTGCCAGTGCTCGGCGGGGTCATCAACTTGGTTTGCAGATAGCTGGTGACGACGACAACAATCGCCAAAATCGGGATGCCAAAACCGGCTATTGCCAGGCCAAAATCTTTTTCAGGCAAGCTGAGGTCCATCCACAAAAAGTGATTGTTGAGCGGAATGAGATCTGCCCCGCCGGAGATATGATGGCTAAGATTAAGCAACTGCACCGGGCTGACAGCCAGGGCGCGAATGATGGCCTGATAGAGGCCAATGATGATCGGGAACTGAATTAAGGTTGGCAAGCACGAGCCAAAGGGGTTGACGCCCATTTCCTTATAAAGCGCCATTTGCTCCTGGGCAAGTTTTTCTTTATTGTCTTTGTATTTTTTCTGGATTTCTTGCCACTTTTTCGATTTCTGCAAGTCCTGCAATGCGCCACTTTGTTTGACCTGTTGCGCATTCAGCGGGTAGAGCACCAATCGAATAAGAATGGTAAATAAGATGATGGCGATGCCAAAGTTTTGCCCTATAAAAGCATAGATATAGAGCAGGATATTAATCATGATACTGATGAAAGAATCCCACATAATCGTGTTCCTTTGAAAAAATAAACCGCAGCCGAACGCCTGGTTTATGGCTAGTTTTAATTTTTTACCACGGAGAGTTAGGGGTTATGACCTTACTCACCGGCGTCGGAAAATATCCATTTTTGAGCACCGTTGGCGTCAAATGCCACAACGAGTGCTTCGGGTTGCGATGTCGTAACCAGCACCAAATCGCCGGCTGCCGCCGGGCTGGCATAGGTATTGCCTTCAAAGGTCTCTTGCCAACTAATCGAGCCATCCGCTTGAACCGCTACCAGCAGGCCTTCCTCAACGGTGAAGTAGACCATATCATCGACAACCAATGGCGTATCCACGATAGAACCCGTGCCCGGAGCGACCTTCCAGAGCATTTCGCCCGTCTGGCGGTCAAGGGCGTAAAAAGCGCCACTCAAATCGCCGAAATAGAGCGCATCACCGTTAATCGCTGGGCCACCCCACACCCAGTCCTGCGCGTCAAAATGCCAGAGTTCGCCGCCGCTATCGGCATCAAGGGCAATCATCGTATTGGCAAACGTGCCAATATACAGCATACGGTCTTCGCTCAGCGCGGGCGTGCCTACGATAGCGCCTCCCAGATCGTCTGTAACCCAGCCCTGTGCGCCGGATGTCGCATCCACCGAATAAATTCGATGATCCATTGAGGATATAAACATACATTCGCACTGCGTATCTGTTCCAGGGGTCGCCCACAGTTCATTTTCAGTAGCAAATGGCTCGCGCAGGGGTAAACCGTTGAAACCAATCGCATAGAGGTTATTATCCGTAGATGGGGCAAAAATTCCATTCGCTGTAATCAGCGGGCTGTCGATATAGCGTCCGGTAGATTCGTCATAGGTCCAATTTAAAGCCCCGGTTTTCGGGTCCAGGCTGTACAGCGTATGGTTATAACCGCCAACAATCAACTGCCCATCAGGCGATAGCGCAGGCGTGGAATAAAATGTAACCGCGGCATCCGGCGCGTCGGGATAGCGCCAGCGCTCGCTGCCATTGGCCAGGTTGATGGCGTATACGTAATTATTGTAGGCAAAATAGGCTGTATCCTCATCGGCTACAACGCTTGCCCAGCCTGATGCAACCACGGTGCTCCCCCCGGTGCACGCACTTAAGGCAATCGCAAGGATTAACAATGTCAGGATCGTCAAGATTGATTTTGTTTTCATATTTTAGAGTGTGTTTTGAAATAATAGTGTATCGGGAGGCTACCTTCGACCACACTATTTAGTATTCGCTCATGGCACCAGATCAACGCCGCCCGGATTGAAGGGGTTGCAACGCAAAACGCGCCACACCGCCATCAAACTGCCGCGCAGCGCGCCATATTTATAGATCGCCTGGTATCCGTAATGCGAACAAGACGGATAAAAGCGGCACGTATTCGGTGGCAAGGCGCGCGAGAGCGTCAACTGGTATAAACGAATGAAGGCCAATAACGGCACACGCGGGAGATTCCCAAGCGTTAATGGCAGCTCGCGCAAACGCGGTTCTTCGCCATGTAAGTGCGGCTCTGCATCGAGCGGCCCAGTATCATTCAAATAAAAGTCAGTTGACATTGGTGTTTTCAATATAGATCAGGCCAGCCTTCGAGAGCAAATGCTCAAGCGCCTGATGGATTTCCGCAAAATGAGCCTGGGTTATCTTGCTTCTGGCAATCACAACCATATCCCAGCCAGATGTAATATGGACCAATTCGCTGCGAATAATTTCACGAAGCTGGCGTTTCACCCGATTGCGCTGGACAGCATTGCCCACCGCTTTACTCGCCGAAATACCAAATCTGGAAATTTGAAGCTCATTAGGAGAGATCACTAACACAACAAGCGGGTGGGCATAGGACTTGCCAGAACGCCGCACCCGCTTAAAATCAGTTGCTTTCGTCAGACGAAATTTGCGCTTCACCCCTGCACCTGTGGCGGGGCAGGCAGCCAACCCAAATGCAGATTAGCTCTTCCAGTTAACTTTCTTAACATGCTCGTTCATCTTCACCGTCAGGCGATAGCGGCCTTTGGCGCGACGACGCTTGAGTACCTCGCGCCCTCCACGAGTAGACATACGAGAGCGGAAACCGTGCACGCGGACTCGTCGACGTTTTTTGGGTTGATACGTTCGTTTGGGCATAATACATTACCTACTTCTGCAATTTAATTCTATGGTTCAGAATTCACTGAAAACCTACTTTAAAGCCGACGCGTGATTATACCGTATGAGTTTTTTCTGGTCAAACGGATTTTTTGTGACTTGAGCGCAGCGCCCAGCCAAGCCCGCCCCAGGCAAGTACACTCACGAAGACGCCGATATAAAATAAAAGCGGCTGATACCTGAATTCTACGTGGTGTGCCCCGGCAGGCACTTCGACGGCGCGAAAAAGATAATTTGCCCGCAGCACATCGACCGGTTCGCCATCTACCCAGGCGCGCCATCCCGGATACCACACATCGGCCAGTAACAGCCAACCGGGCGCGCGGCTTTGGATGGAAAATTTCAAAGCATTGGGATGCTCATCTTCGAGCGTCACCTGCCCCAACGTGGAGTCACACACGCGGCTCGGGGTGGATTCCAGACCCTCCAGGACAACCGTATCCCCAAAGTTGATCTCGCCAGAGAAGGTCTGCTCCCAGGCATTTTCCGCGTCTGAAGCGGGCACTGCGCACGGCACCCAACTAAAACGGCTGACCAAACCTCGGGGCGCAAAACTCACCCCGGAGCCGCGTTTCGCATCCACCTGTTCGGTGGCAGCCACCGCCATTAAATCCAGTATGCGCGCTTTTGTGTTGGCATCCAACCCCTCCAGCACATCCATCCAGCGGGCGTAACGCCCCGGCACAAAAGGATCAAAATTATTTACCGAGGCCTGCCCGGCAAGCAAATTCAGATTGGGCAGTTGGGCGGCGCGCAGGTCGAGCCAGTTTTCTCCGGGATTAAAAGTATCGAAGCGCAAAAAACGCTCGTACTTGAGGGCATATTCTTGCGCAGGTGGAAGATAGATACGCCCTTCTACAACCGGGGCGGAGTGTGTATAAAATTCCGGCGCGGCGCCAGGATTGAGGCCCCAACCGGCAACGAGCAAATCCGCAGCAATCCACAAGACGACCAGCCATTGCCAAATTCGAGTACGGGTTTTGTGTTCATGCGGCGGCGCAGTCAGGGAGAGCGCGCCAGCCCCCAGGCCCCACAAACCCGCCAGCGCCGTAGCCCGGATGAAAGTTGGGCTGACTGCACCCATATTGAAATAGGCCAGCCCGGCGCCCATGCTGACAGCAAACGCGCTCGCTGTGCCCAAACGCGTCCAATACAGGCCGCGGCCCTCGGGTCTGCGCCAATTTTGCACACCCAATGCGGCCAGTAACGCCAAGGCAACCACCGCCCATAACGAGAAGCGCGTCGGAGCCTGGAACATATCGAAGGTCGGGAAATTTTGATACAGCCAGGGAAAAACAGGGGTGTTTTTGCCAAGGGCGAGAAGGAAGGCCGTAAAAATGGCGATCCCCCAAAAACGAATGACCGGAGACCGGAGACCGGAGACTGGCCGCCCGTCGTCCGCTATCCGTCGGCGCGCGAGCGCGGCCAGCGCCAGCAACAGCGGCAGCAAACCGATATAGACGGCATCTTCCCAAAAATTGCCATAGCCCCAATAATCGCTGTGGGCAGGGTTGCCAAAGAAATTTGGGGCAATCAGCGTAATAAAGCGCCACGGCCAAAACGAATAGTTCAGCGCAAATTCGGCATCCACCGCGGTGGCGCGCTGCGATTGCAGCAAGTATTCGACGGTAGGCAGCAACTGAACCGCGGCCAATGCCGCGCTGCCCAAACCAGCCAACAGATAGCTCCCGGCAGCCTTGAGTATCGCGCGCCAACGCCGGGGCTCGTGAGTACGCACCCAGGCCCAAAAGAGAATCCACGCCCCGGTGAGCAGCAATGTATACCAGGCGGTTTGCGCATGACCGGCCAATAACTGCAAGCCCAATACCAGGCCAAGCCGCGCCCAGCGGCGCAGAGCGGGCTGCTCGACTGCCGCATAAGCCGCCAGCAACGCCCAGGGAAGCCAGGCAACCGTGGCGTTGATACTGGCAAACCAGGCGCGCGCCACCAGATAACCCGAAAGGGCGTACGCCAGCCCGGCAATCGTTTGCGCCAGTGCATCCCAGCCAAGACGCCGGGCCAGTTTCGCCATCCCCACACCGGACAAGATCAGGTGCAATGTCAGCACCAACGCCTGCGCCCAGGCCATCGTCCCAATGCCGCCCGCTGCGTAGAATAACAGGTAAATCCAGGTGGGCGGGTAAAACAATGCCGATTGGTAATTTGCCAACAGCGGCACGCCCATCCCCAGCAGCGGATTCCAAAGGGGCAGATGCCCATCGAGCAGCGTTTCCCAGGAAAAAGTCCACCAGGGCATAAATTGAAGGCCCGGCGTACCCCAAAAAAGTACTTTGCCGCCAAAGAGCAATGGCGAAAACAGCACAATCGGGGCGAGTGTGATGGGCAGATAGGGAAGTTGGAAAAGTTTCTTGAAAATCATAATGAAGTCGGAATTCTCTCTGCTCATCGCTGATTCTTTTGGGTAACTGCAAAAATCGCGTAGGCATCACTTTGATACAGCATTTCGAGATATTCTGCTTCAGCCGGATTCCAGGTTCCGAGGGCGCGCTCGTAAGGCCCCCAGAAAATATAATCGACGGCGAATTCGTCCAGCAAGGACTGGCGCTCAGCATCGTCTGCCGCGGCCACATAGAGCGCATCCACGCGCGGCTTTAATTCGGCCAGCCCCGCACTCTCCGGACCATGGCCGATGACAACATACACCGGGGCATAAACCGGGATAATATTCCCGCTTTCAAAGGCGCTTAGAATGACGCTATCGGCTGGGACAAGCGCATTCAACGCCGTCAATGCTTCAACTTCATTAGCAGGGCGGAAGAGCGGCTCGGCGGGATGTAAAACGGCTTGCAGGCTGCCCAGGAAAAGGATCAATGTTGTGATAAACGTTAATCCGAAAATAAACTGGCTTCCGGCTTTCGCGTTGGCAAAAAAACTAACCGCGGCGTGCGCGGAAAATGCAGAGTTTTTGCGCTTTGTCTGGCTGCTCTCAACAGGTTCTACGCGCGCGGTTGAGGCTTTCGTCTCCAACGCAATCAGCGCCAAGATTACCCATGCTATCCAGAAACCCTCTGCCAAACGGCGTTGCAAATTGTAGGGAATATAAATCAGAAACGGCAGCGCCAAAGTCCAGGCAATCAACACAGCGCCAGATTCAGTCCACTTGCGCCAGATTCGCCGCATGCCAGCCAACGCAAAGGGCAATAACAAGCCATAGGCCGCCAGATAATGCAATGGATGGGGCGAGAGAATTAGATTTTGCGCCACCCATTGGCGCAACACCGGGTCAACGCTGAAAGCAAAAAATGTGTACACCACAATCGGAGCAGATAATACCCCTGCCCAAATTCCGCGTCGCGCCCAACTCCACCACAAAGCCCGATCCTTTTGCCATAATCCACGCGCGCCCAATAGCAGCCAGTGTGAGCCAATAATTACCCATACAAGTGGCACTCTCAGCGGCTGGAACAGGCCCATCGCCAACCACAACAAACCCGCCTTCCAGGGGGATTGCTCCGGGCGCAGATAAACGACCAGCCCCCACAACAACAGGGCGCGCGCCACTAACAAGTGCGGCAACCCCAACAACATCAAAAAACCAAACGTCTCCGGGGAGTAGATATCGAGCGGCAGCGACCCCAACCAGAAACCGCGGCCCAGCAAAATCAGCAGCCAGCCCAAACCGCCGCCGAGCGAAGCCAGCGCCACGCCCCAACGCTGCCAACGTTCTTCGGCGATAAACAGCGCAATAAAATCGTACAAAGCCATGAAAAACAGCCATCCGCCCGCCCAACGAAATAGCTGATAGAGCGCAACCAATTGCTCATGCTGACCCGGCGGGGCGCTGAGCTTGCCCAATAGTAAAAAGGGCAGATACGCCAACGCGCCGCGCTGCTCCAAAGCAGAATACGGCGTGCGGAAAAGCCAGTCTCCCAGCGCGCCGCGCAGCATTTTGGCAATATAGCTGTTACCATCTTCAACTGCAAAGACAAAACCGCTGAAACGCCATTCAACGCCCTGAGAAGCATATCCCAGCAAATAGGGTAAAGTTGTCAATACCAGCGCGCTGACCGCAAAGAGCCACAGCCAGCGAGGGTAACGGCGCAAAAATGCTATGCTCATCATCCTTTCCGGGTCTCCAGATATCGCAAATTCGCCATTACCAGCAAGCCAATAACACAAATTAGCAAGCCCAGATAAACGCTCAACGGGCGATACGCAAATCGCACGCTATGTTCACCCGGCTCCAACGAAACGGCGCGTAACACCCCGGCGTAGGTTTCCATCTCGGCGCGCTCACCATCGATCCAAACTTGCCAACCGGGATAATTCACCTCTGAGAGTACCAGCCGACCCGGCCCGGCGGCGCGCACTTCAATGCGGTTGGGAGTATCGGCCACAATTTCAGCATCGATTCGCCCATCGGCGTGCTCTACCCAGGCAGGCGGCAGAGCCAGTGCATTTTCATAAATACGCGTTTCGCCCAATTGCTCAACCAACTTCAACCCGGCAGCCGACAGGTCAAACGCGGAAGCCACGTAGCGCACATTCAACAGACCCAACACCGCCGCATCGGGCACAAAGTTGGCATTGGCGCGCGCCGGAATGTCGTCTGCGAAAGGCGGCAGCGTTACGCTATACCCCGCGGCTGGCACACCGCTGGCCTGTGCCATAAATTCAGCATAGGTCTGCAATTGCAGGGGGTCTACCCCATCGGCTAAAGCAACATCATAAAACGCGGCGCTCTGTTGCGGCAAGCTGTACGAAGGCGAATAGACGCGAAAATCGCCAGATTGCGCCGCCAGAAATTCAGCCGCCGGATTGGGGATAACGGCATCGGCGGGGCGAAAACTCAGCGCTGAGGCGTTGACTACACCCGTATCGAAAACTACCAAAAAGAACAGGCCAACGGTCCAGGCCGGGGCGGGCAGCCAACCTCGAAGGGCAGCCAACACCCAAAGGGATGCCGCCCAAAGCGCGCCCAACCCCCACAGGAAATTCAACGCCCATTGACCGGTCAGCCACCCAATGCCAAGAACGAACATCCCGCTGAAAGCGCACACCCCCGTCAGGGTGAGTATCAGCCGCCGCACGCGCGTTTCATCCAGCTTGCCGCGCAAAAGATAATCGACAGCATGGGCGCTCATCGCTGCCGCGGCGATTCCGGCAATAAACAAAGCGCGCGGCGGCACGCGCAGCAGATCGAAACCAGGGATGTGCCCTAGCGCGGGCAGTAGCGGCAAATTTTCGCCCAACGAAAAAAGCAAGGCCGCGGCAAAAACCCAGGCCCAAAAGCGCCCCACCCGGAATACCAGCGCAGCGAGGCCCAACACCACTGCCCCGGCCCCGAAGTAGAGCATCCACTCATGACTGCCGCCAAAATCGGGGTAGAGCAGGCCCAAAAGGCGCGCCGGGGGCAACGATTGAGTAAAAATATCTGCGCTGGTCAGGTTGGCACGCGTGGAAAGTAGAGTGTATTCCAGCAGGGGCAAGGCCAGCGGCGCGGCGAGCATAGCAGCCAATAATAAATTGCGAATTACGAATTCCGAATTGCGCAAAAAGGATTTTCGTACAGACTCAAACCCATCTCTTTGGCTATGCGCAAGCCATAACAACCCGGCAAAGGCAGCCCAACGCGGATCGGCGAGAAAGATGAGCGCCAAAATCGGCGCGGACTGCCAGCGACGACGCGCCAGCAGTAACCACGGCGTCCAGGGAATGGCGTAGAGCAGCGTCAGGTGCCCGGCGCCGTAGTGCGCAAAGAGCTTGGGCATCGCAACAAAGGCCACCGCTCCCAGCAGCGCCGCGGGGGGTTTCAGCCCTTCGGATTGTAGCAGGCGCGCCATGCCCAGGCCGCCCCAGAGTAAATGCAGTATCACCAGAATATTAAAGCCCAATGGTAAGGGCAGTAGCAAGGCCAGCCAGCCCGGCGGATACCATAACCCGGACAACGGATTGGCGGCAAAGGGATAGCCGCTCAAAATCTGCGGCGACCAGAGCGGAATCTGGCCGTATTCGAGCAAAGCGCGGCGCAAGAAGATGGCGTTGGGGTAATGCGAGATGGCAATGTCGGAATAGATGGCTGTAGGGGAAGGATAGGGAAATCCACTCAAGCCGGGGATGAAAAGCAACAAAGGCAGCAGCAAAACCCATTTTTGACGAACGAAATTTAATTGGATTTGGATAAACGCGGATAAACGCGGATTCATGGTTGGATTTCCCAGAGCAAAACATCGCCAAATTGCTGCGTGGCTGATTGTGTGAGCGGAAGCAGGCCGAGGGTTTGTTCGCGCGGGCCGTAGACAATCACATCCACACCCCGGGCGGCAAGGAATTCTTCGCCAAGTTCCCCGGCGTAAAATTGCTCCACGGCGAATTGCTCAGCGGCGGCGTTGACCGTCTCGTAGGGATGCCCATAGATCACGCGCCGCCCGGTGTAAGCCGGGATGAAGGCGCCCATTTCCGGGGATGCCAGAATCAGTGCATCCGGGGTTGTGTTGGCTTCAATCCAGGTGAGGGCTTGAACTTCATCAAGAGTAAGGTAAAAACGCGGTTCATGCGTTTGTACGCCGAAAAAAGCAATCGCAATGACTAAAATATTCGTGGGGATTGCAAGACCAAATAGCCAGCGCATCCAAAAACGATATGTCCGTTTGCCGCGTTGGGCGAGTTGCTCCAAGCCCCAGGCCGCCAGCCCTGCCCAGGGAATCCACAACCCGAAGATAAAACGGCGCTGAAAGCCAATCGGCAAATAGATAAGGACGATGCCAAGGACAGCCCAACTTGATAACAGCCCAAAGCTGCGAGGCTGCATTGACGCGAAGGAAGAAATCGCGGGCTTACTTTTTTGCATCTTCGCGTTCATAACAACCCCTATCATCGTGAAGATGAAAACCGGGGCAAATGCGATCAAAAAATCCCACAAAGGCGGAGCGGGGTTGATATTCTGGGCATTCCAGGCGGCAATCACGGGGTTTGTGCGCGCCACCCACAGGTAATACAAGAGCAGCGGCGCGCCAGATATGCCAATCGCCAACAAACGTAGCGCGGCGCGCCAATTGGCGCTATGGGTGAGAATCCAGCGAAGCAGCCAGGCCGCGGCTGAAACGATCATCACTACGACCAATCCGAAAGGACTTATCACGCTGAGCAAGAACGCCGCAGTAACAGCAACCAACAGGTCTTGCCAGCGCATTTTTTCGGGTGTCGTCAACAAAACCAGCATCAAAGCCAAACTAATCGGGAAATGGGGGTTGGTATAGGCAGCAAGAAAGGGGTAGGCTTCTGAAACCCAAAAATCAGAGGTGATCGCGCCAAATGGCAACGCCAGCCAACCCAAACCAGAGCCCAGCGTGGCCAGCGCGAAAGCGGCGCGGCGCTGGCGTTCATCCTTGGAGGTAGGGAAAATGGCGCCGTAAAAATGCCATAGCGCCCACAACAGGAACAGCGCGCCGAGCAGCCGGGTTCCGTGATAGACCCCCAGGAGCGGTAGCCTTAGTACGCGCGCCAAATGCCCAAGGGCAAGATAAAACAAATTAATATACGCACCAGCTCCGGGCTGCGCGCTGTAGGCCAGCTTATAAACCCAGTTCCCCTCCCAACCCTGGTACATCTTGGCGATATAGGTGATTCCATCCAAAGGATTATTCAAAAAACCGGCAAATTGATATGCCGCGCCGCCCGCACGCCAGGCGTAGATGTAGGGCAGCGAAATCGCGGCGATGACGATTAGAACAATCAACAACGGAAACGTGGAATGCTTGGGCGCGCGCATAACGCTATTTTAGCATCTCCCTTGCTTTCCGGCGCAACCACATCTATAATCTCAAAGACAGGTAGTTGCGCTTTTCAAAACCAAGGAACCTCCATGAGCCGTCCGAAAAACCTCTACGACCTTCAAATCATTGATAGTCAACTTGACCAACATCGTGCCCGCATCGCCGCGATTGATAAAGCACTCGCCGACGACAAAGCCGTAATCGCCGGACAAAAAAAAGCCCAGGCAGCACAGGGGAGTTTTGAAACAGTCCACAAAGCGTTATTGAAGACCAAAGACATTGTAAAAGAGCAGCGCGACAAAATTAAACAATCGAATGATTTACTGTATGGCGGCACGGTAAGAAATCCGAAAGAGTTGAGCGATATTCAAGATGAGATCGCAGCGCTAAAACGCCATCTGGATACGCTCGAGGAGCGTCAGCTTGAGGCCATGCTCCGTTTTGACGAAGCACAAGATATTCGCGATCAAGCCAAGAATTTGCTCGATCAGGCGCTCGCCGAAGCCGAGAAACGAAATGCCGCACTGGTCGAAGAAAAGCGCCAACACCAAAACAGCATCCAGGCGCTTGAATCACAACGACAGGCTCAAGCCATCCGGGTTGAACCGGCTGATCTCAAAGCATACGAACGCATCCGTGTCAAACGTGGAGGCGTTGGCGCAGCCAAAGTTCAGGATCGTACCTGTTCGGCCTGTGGATCGACGCTGGCCTCTGCACTCTACCAACAAGCGCGCTCGCCCAGCAAAATTACCCATTGCGATACCTGCGAGCGAATTCTATACGCGGAGTGAAATAAATGTTTAATTTTCTGCGCTCCATACGCATAGACCGGCTTTCTTTTTGGCTCGGATTCGCCGCGGCAAGTTTATTCTGGTGGCTGGTTGTTACTATGCGACCGCACTGGAAAGAACTTTTCCAGTTTTTTAAAAAGCAATTTCAAGCCACAAAACAAGAACTCCAATCCAGCAGTCACCAACGCCTGCATAACGATACCCTCAAATATGTCCAGCAGTTGCATCTGGCGGCCCCACTCTTCTCGCTCGATGAAATTCTCATCCCTCCGCGCTTACTGGCCCCCCAGCTGCCCGTGCGTCCGGGCGGCGAACCACTCACCGAAGATATTGCCAGCGCAACCATCCCGTGGATACCCGAAATCCCCGAACTGGCGACAGCCTACGGCGCGCCCAGCCTGACTTTGCCAGAAGCGCTTGAAGGTGGCGTTAACCTTGCTATCATTGGCCCGCCCGGGAGCGGCAAAACAACCGCGCTGGCACATCTGGCTTCGGCAGCGCTGCGGGGCGAAACCCAGCACCCCAACCTGCAGCTGCACACGCCCATTTTTGTTCACGCGGCCAACCTTGATCTAGAAGCTACCGAAGAGCATCTTGCCGGGGCGCTGCTGCCCGCCGTATCAAAATACAGTTCCACCCTGAGCCAGTCGCGCCTGCCCAAATTCGTGCAAACCACGCTTGCCAGCGAGCGAGCATTATTGCTGATTGACGGCCTCGACGAACTTCCTCCCGCGGTTCTTACAGCCACCTTGCAATATATTCAGCAAATTCTTCAAGCCTATCCAAAAACGAGAATTGTGGTCAGCGCGGCGCCCACCAATCTCGGCACGCTGCCTGCGCTGGGATTTGTCCCCCTGTCTATGATGGTTTGGGATGCCCGCCAGCAGGCGCAGTTTGTCCAGCAATGGGGGCAACTTTGGGAACGCCACGTTGATAAAGAAGCCGACGAGAACTACACCCCTATTGACCCGCTGCTACTCAATGGCTGGCTGCTACACCGCACTTCAGCCGCCACCCCGCTAGAATTCACCCTGCAAACCTGGGCCACCTATGCCGGTGATGTGCGCGGCCCCACACTGAGCGACTCGTTGGAGGCCTATATCCGCCGCATGTCGGCAGATATCTCCAAAGGGTACGCCGCGCTAGAGCGTCTCGCCGGGCAAGCCATCCTGACGATGAAGCCCGCCTTCACCACCGAAGAAGCTCAAACCTGGGCGCGCGAGGTTCTGGCCGGGATAATTGCCGATCTCCCCCATGAGGACACTCACCAAGATGAAGATAGCCCACCCCCAAAGGATATCACCCTCACGCGCGTGCTCCCGGACTTAAGTTCAAGCGGATTGCTGGTTTCAAGGACGGGCGACCGCCTGGGGTTTATTCACCCACTCATCCAGGGCTATCTCGCAGCCCAATTCTTCCGAAAAAGCCACGACACCAATGTCTATACGCAAAGAGAATGGCCGCTTAGAAATATTGCCGTTCAATTTACCGCCGCCCGGCAGGATATTCGCGCCCACGTAGGCCATATTATTACCTCACAGGATGATCCCTTGCAATACGGGGCATTTATTGCAGCCTCATGGTTGTCTGAGATTCCGCCCTCCAATCCCTGGCAGCGCGATTTCCTGACACAGGCCGCCGCGCATCTGCGCAATGAAAGCCTGCCGCTTCCGTTGCGCGGGCGCATTCTAGCGGCTCTCGCTGTCACCCGCGACCCCAATATTGCCACCCTTTTCCGGCATTTGCTCAACGCGCCTCAAACCAGTACCCGCCAGTTGGCGGCGCTGGGCAGCGGTTATCAGCGCGATCTGCAGGCCGTTGAGTTATTGATTCCGCTCATCAATGATCTTTCCAACGTCAGCAGGGCGGCCTGTCTTGCACTCGCGTTGATCGGCACACCTCCCGCGCTCGAAGCGCTCGCCAGCGCCCTGCTGCAAGGCAGCGAAGATACCCGCCGCGCAGCCGCCGAGGCCTTTGCAAATCATCCCGAAGAAGGCCACCCCACTCTGAGAGAAGCTGTGCAGGTAGACGATATTCTCGTGCGCCGGGCAGCCATTTACGGGCTGCAGCGCGTGCGCCAACCCTGGGCAATGGATATTTTGGAAACGATGCAAATCGAAGACGCTCAATGGGTCGTCAAAAATGCGGCTACACAAGCCTATGAGGAATTACGCCAGGGCAACCCGCGTATTCCACAGCCGCTGCAACCGCCCGAATCGCTGCCCTGGTTGATTTCCTTCGCAGCCGAACAAGGTTCTGGGATCAGTGCGGGCGAACCCGCCCTGCAAATGTTGCTCAAATCGGTCTCTACTGGCAACCCCGACGAACAGCTTGCCGCGTTGCAATATCTACAACAACTGGGCTATGAAAAAATCTTCCCGACGATTTACCATGCGTACCTGAGCGGAAACGACCCTGATCTCCAGCAGGCCGCTTACGATATTCTTTGGCATCTCGCCGCGGCTGGCGTAGAATTGCCCCCCTTGATGAAATATGGCCTGGGATAGACAAAAGTAAAAAGGCGTGACAACAAAACCGTCACGCCTTTTTATCTGAATAATTACTTGCTTACAAACTGGCAGCTATTTTCTTTTGCACACTTGTAGCGTCTATTTCTAAGATAGAAACTAATTTATCTCGCCCACTTTGCCCGGCGATGATTTCAATCTGATCAACGGGGACATCTAATACCGATGATAACAATTCGGCCAACAAGCTATTCATATCTTCATCCTGTTGTGGGGCAGCTTGCAAGCGCACGCGAATCGTGCCATCTTTCATAATTTCAGCGATCTCATTTTTGCTGGCGCGCGGCACAACTCGAATCCCCAGTGCGGCGCCCTTCTTTCCGTTATGCAGATGAAATTTTCTATTGGGCATACCCATTCCCTTTTTATCAAATATCCGCAGGCTTTTACTGCCAATATTTCGCTAACGTCTTTAAA
>JACKQG010001865.1_pt1 | contig 28505 bp, 22 predicted proteins | sample 8237621 | NCBI WGS metagenome assembly JACKQG01 (sample SAMN15677084, study PRJNA649215) | marine metagenome | biome: marine; feature: Black Sea; material: saline water; isolation source: suspended particulate matter (SPM) from the Black Sea western gyre | collected 2013-06-09/2013-06-10 | depth... | reverse complement strand
TACGGATTGGGGACATTGATCTTACTCCTTACAGAAAGATGAATTTTCAGCCGATTCCGATTTAATCGCGTTCTATTGTTAAAACCACAACAACAAGAAACTCCTGTGCTACGAGGAACTTTTTCGCGCGCATCGTGTACGTATTAATAGCGCTATGTCATTGCGCGCATCCCGCAATAAGCTCTGGTCTCGGTTGATTTATCGGAGCAGAGGAAATCTGCTACGTCACATCACTTCTGGGGCTGTGATGCCCAATAGCACCAAAGTTGGTTACTTATTTATCTATTCCAATAAAAAGGGGTTCACCGCTGTGAATTCCTCCTTCAATAATACCATCTACAACTTTTGTCTCGCTAATATAATAACCATTTCTAATTGTAACTGGGGCGATTTTGGATTCCAGCAATTTTTGATCTTGAAAGATATAGGCAAAAATCGCTGGAAACAAATCTTGTAATACGGTAATATCGTCATATTTTTCATAATCTTGAGTTGGCCACCTGATAGCCAAGAATGTACCGTATCTGTCTTGAATATCATACCGGGATATTTTAGAAAGGTCGTAATCTTCCCCTGTGTGACTGCAATTTTTTGTTAGGTAAGGTCCATGATCCCCAGCAATGATTATGATAGCGTCTGGATCATTTTCGAGTAGTACCTTAAGGTCCTGTTTCATCTCAAGATTAGCTCTAATCAATTTCTCGTTGAATAAATCAATTTCATTATCTCTACATTTTCCTGAGTCTTGGCTATGACTTGGAATAAATGCATGTGTGTACATAAATCTTGGATAACTTGTTTTTGTAGATAAGATATTGGTTTTCTCTTCAACAAACTGCTCTCCAGACACCTCGTCAAAGCCGATGTCAAAGCGAAATTCTCCCGTGAAAATTGCTTTTACAAGAATATTTTTTGTGATAGGTGTGTGACCGGGAAAGGAATAATCATAAGTAGATGTGGTGCCTTGAAAGAAATAATCTGAGGGGAATATGCCATAAGTTTTGTACCCAAATTCTTTCAGTAGATTTTGAACTATCCCGTCTCCAGCAGTACCTGCTGTTCTTGGATCGCCATAGTGTTCAGTTGAAGCATTAAGGACTCTACTCATTGTTTCAACTGATTGCGGTGCAATTGAGTAGGTGCGTGGATAAATCTGAAATCCTAGTTCTTCCAGATATTTTTCTTGAGGTTGATTGTCAATTCCATAAGAAAGCATTGTTTCATTAACAACATAGGAGTCGTATATAAGAAGATAGACACTTGGAGTAAGCTCCGGTTTCCTGGAATTAACCAGTGTCAGGAGTTTGTTAGCATCTTTTGGGGAAAGGAGGGTAGAGAATCCTGAACTGACCTCTAAAAATTGAGAAATACTGGTGCTTAAAAAAACAATCATGACCAGCGTATATAGACTTTTCTGATTCTTGGAGAAGAAAAAAAACCAACTTAGAAGAAAAACAACAGTGAAAATTGCAAGCTGTTTTCTTAAAGTCCCCACCTCAATCCACCCAAGTTGATGGCTTAAGTCTCCCATATAAATAATCGAAAAGGTAAAAGCCAATCCAAAAAACATCAAGATTTGACTTGAGCTAATTCTTTGGAAAAATGCGGGGATAAAGAGAACAAAAAAAGCCACAAAGACTGTAAAAATAAGAAATACATAGATTGATTCCGAAGGAGAGAGAATATCTAAGTTATTTAAGATATATTGCGATACGGGAGTTAAGGGAAGCAACAAGAGAATTAGGTTAGCCGTAGAAAATCCCTCTTCTGATTTTAGTGGAAATGATATTTTTCTCTTCCCCAATCTGAGAAAAGCAATATAGATAAGGCTTAACGCGCTAGTAATCCAAAATATGTACTCTCCGCTTCGAGTCACAAAAACACTATTTACGCCTGTGGGAAGTAATCTTGAAAATGAGAGAAAATAAAAAGTCAAAATCCATAAAGGGATGAGAACATGAGAGAAAATAAGCTCTGTTTTCCTATTAAAAGTTAAGATCGATTTAAAGAATTTTTTGATGCATACAAACATGTTGGTCGCCCTCTAAAAGTTATGGATGAGAATACAATCTTCAATATTTAATATTTTACTTTACTCTTGGAGGACATAAAAACTAATCTTTAAAATCTAAAGTCACATCACTTCTGGGGCTGTGATGCCCAAAAGCGCCAAGGCATTGGCGAGGGTTTGCTTCGACGCGGCAACCAGCCGCAACCGAGCATCTCGAATTGCATCTGTTTCGGCTTTTAATACTGAAACAGCATGGTAAAAACTGTGGAACGCACTCGCCAGATCATACGCATAAGTGGCCATGATCATTGGGCGATATTCATTTGCGGCTTCTTCGACCTTAGCCGGGAAACGCGATAATAATTCAATTAATGCAATCTCATGGGGAGTCATTTCAAAGTTGAAAGGGGCATCATTCAATTTCTCAACTTTCAAACCTTCAAACTTCTTTAAAATACTAGCCGCCCTCACATGCGCATTCTGGATATATGGCCCGGTGTGTCCTTCAAAGCTGAGAGCTACGTCCATATCAAAAACGGTATCACGGCTGTTATCTACAGAGAGCATCGCATAGGCCAATGATCCCAAACCAACAGATTTGGCGACCTCAGCGCGTTCTTTCTCAGAGAGATTAGGATTCTTCTCTTTACTCGCCTCTGTCACCCGGCGTAAAGCCTCGTCCGCGACATCTTTGAAAAGCACCAAACGTCCCGCACGAGCAGACATGGCTCCTTCTGGCAGGCTGACAAAGCCATATCCAAGATGATAGCATTTCTCTGCCTGGGGCACACCCCAAAGCCTTAAGATGGCAAAGGCCTGCTGCAAATGTAGCGATTGGCGGACGTCAACGACATAGATCGAACGATCCACGCCATAATCTTCAAATTTGACTTTTGCCAGCGCCAGATCTTTCGTTAGGTAGAGGGTTGTGCCGTCATTACGTAAAAGCACATTCGTGCGATACTTTTCTTTTTTTAAGCCTAGCTTCTCATCAATATTGACGATCACCGCACCGCCTTCGGGGCGTTCATCTTCGGCGATGCCAAGAGCGATCAATTCATCCACGATGGCTTTGGAGGGCTGATCCACTTCGCTTTCGAAGAACCAGGCGTCCATGTGGATGTCGAGGGTCTCCAAAATATCTTTCAGCTCGACCAAACTCCATTCACGGGTTTCAAGCCAAAGGTTGCGGACGTACTCGTCCCCCTCATCCCATTTTCGATAAAGCTCGCGTCGTTCTGCATCGTAAGCCTCGCGCTGGGCCTGCTCTTCATCCGTCTCATTCTCTTTTTTCGTGAGCAGTTTTGTGGCTTCGACATAAAGTTTCAGCAGCCATTGCCCGCGCTCGTGAATGCCCTCTGGCTCCTGCCCTTTATAGAAATTTTCGTAAATCCAGAGAACGGTAATCACGCCCAGACCGATGTCGCCGGGATAGGCGGCACGGATGGTTTCAAAACCCGAAAATTCAACGAGGCGTGCGAGGGATTCGCCGAGGATGGCGTTGCGAAAATGGCCGATGTGAAAGGAGTGATGGGTATTCGGCTGTGCATATTCAACCATGACCCGCTCACCTTTTGGCTTGCCGCGCCCAAAATCACTTTTTTCCTGAAGAATGGCAGCCACTACGCGTTCTGCGAAATCTGCCGTGACAAAATAGAGGTTGAGATAGCCCTTGACCGCTTCAACGCGACTGATGCCTGTGGGAGTACCAATTTCGTCTTTGATGGTTTCAGCAATTTCCTGCGCCCGCAACGGGACTTTGACCTTCTTGCCACTTTTTGCCTCGTTTGCCGCTGTTTGAAAAAATGACGTGGAGGTACCCCACTCCCCGTTAAAGGGAATTGGCTGCCATTTTAGCTCGGCAAGAGGGACCTCGTTTTTAGCGCAATACGCGAGGATTTTATCTTCGATTTCGATGGTTTCTTGGTTGAACATAAGCGATTTTTACCAGTGTTTTCAGGTTGATTTTGGTGCGGGGATTATAACATGGGGACAGTGAGGAGTGATGCGTGATAAGTGAATTTTTGATAATGCGAATTACGCGAAAAGGTCGAATGTACCAAAGAAAGAGGAAAAAGCTTAGAAGAAAGAACAGCTACTTTTCGAAAGAATATTATTGCTATTGGGTATTGGTAGTTGGTAATTGATGGAGATCACTTAATGGGTGTTTTTATTTTTTAATTCGTCAATTTTATTGCCCATATTAAAGGACGCATCACTCGTCACGTTTCACTCTTCACAAAATCATCCTTTTTCATCTTTCAGTTTTTGCTGTACTATATCTAATTTCAAGAAAGTTTCCAGCAATGAAGGGTCGAGATCAGTTCCCCTTGATGGACATTAGAACAATAGAGATTAGCTATAAAATGATGATATCTGAAATATTTAACTGTAACCAACAGTTACTTTTGCCCTATATATTTCAAAACAGATAAAATCGCTCCACCTCGCTTCACAGATTTAATTATTTGAGCTTCTGGGTAAAACAAGTCTGAGTTCCAGCGGGAGGTCAAAACTGCATAGCCGCCGGTTTCTTCAAGATTAGCATCTTGATTTCTGGTTATTATCAGGTCCTTGCGAGCGTAAGGAAGAAATGTTGAATCCCCAACGATAGCGATATTTTCTTCATAATCGGCAATATGATTAACTTCTAATGCAAGCTCTCGATATGAAGTCCGCCAATAATCCATTTCAAATCGGCGAAATGCACCTTCAGTTCCTCCAATCAACGAATTATAGTAAATATACTCATAGGGATGTAATTTTATACTTGAATAAATCCCAGGAAGCGCAAGTGCAATAATCAAAAAGATTCGTATCCACTTTTTTTCTATTTTTGTAAAAATATACTCAATAGAGAAACCAATAACTATAAACATGGGAGGAAGTACAAACAAAAGCTGCCTGAAGTTATCATAAAGAGCGGAATTCATCACAATAAGCGCAATAATGATTAGAAGAAACCCTAGTGTAAAGAAAAGCAGGAAATCGGTTCGCACTTCAGTTTTGAGTATTTGCCATATGAATAAAACAAAACCTGAATAAAAAAGGACCAGAAAGGTTTCAGTGAGCTGAAGGTTAAATAAAACAGGCAAATATACATCTGGTATGTTGTTAGCACTATAGATAGCCCCATTAAATAATACATTTCCGCCCCAAGGAAAATTAGACATCATACTCAAACTCTCAAAAAAATGAGCAAAGGGTGCACTCCAAAGATAGGGCCAAGTTAAATAAGTGGTAATACTTGCCCATATAATATACGCGAAGATAAGAGGGTAAGATTTTCGACCGCCCTTCAGAAGCAAATATAAAACTACAATCAAACCTGCTAATGGCCCCAACACTCGAATAGAAATTGTATAGCCTAGAATAATACCCGCAAGAGCAACTCTCCATGTAATCATGTTTCTTAATATCTGTCTCATGGAGATACCTATATTTATCTTTTTCAAAGAAATACTTTTCATTTGATTTAAAAATGATAAGCTGTATCTCTTTGTTGATTTCTGCGATACCTTTGCAACTAAAAATACAAAGTAGAAAAGAGATGTAATAAGTGTCAAGGCTATCAAAAAAAATTCTAAACGAAAAAATAATTTATTTGCTTTACTAACATAGTCTTCCACCGGAGCAAGAGTGGCTTGTGTCGCAAAGTTGTAAAATATATTACCTGCCCAAGAATGAATGTCCGCTGAATAGAAAAAGACAATAATACTTTGTATTAATAATGGTGTAATTATCCCCAAAAGTATAATAAACATCGTTGTCATTTTTAATACTTTAACAAACAATGCCTTTTTTTTCGAGTTCGCCAATTTCCACCTTTCTTTTAAAATTTGCAAAGGTTTATTTAAGGAAACTACTGGTGATGGTTTTTCAACGATATCAGCCAAAATAAATCCTAAATAAATACTGAAAATGAAGAAAAACATAAACGGGATATCTTTGGGATTAATAAAGGAATGCCCCAATAATAACGGTTGAGTAGTAAATAGAACCAACACCGCCCAAGCCGTCCAGGAACTGAACCAGCGCTTTATCATTGCGTAAAGACATAATCCCGTCAATTGAAATAATAGAAAATAGGAGTAATGCCAGATATCAATGCTTGGGATTTTTGGTAATATCTGTGGTATAAAGCGCGTAATCCAGGATACTGTAACAACATAAGCGGGACCGTAATACTGCAGGTTTTTAACATCAAACACTGGTTCGTATAGTAAGCCGAAAAATGAATTATATGCATCCAATGTTTCTTCTGCATATAGAATATATATAGGTTCATCCGTCCCAATTCCAAAATCATTTACAACGAAAACACCCACAATCAAGTTAATTGCAAACCAAATTATTAGTAATGTCTTTTCATTTTTAGGCAATGTAATTTTTTTCATTTTATCTCAACCATATTTTGATCCGAAGAAGGAAAGAATTTGGAGTAGTTATTGAGCAATATTCATTTGGTCTCTCGGTCAAAGCGCGCTTTGTTTAAATTTTCTGACAGCACGATGCCCAGAATTCGATCAAAGTAATTTTATCACTCGTCACGTTTCACTCTTCACAAAATCATCCTTTTTCATCTTTCAGTTTTTGCTGTACTATATCTAATTTCAAGAAAGTTTCCAGCAATGAAGGGTCGAAGTAAGTTCCCGATTGATCTTTTAAATAGTCCACCACTTTGCTTGGATGCCACGCCAATCGGTAAGGACGGTCCGTAATCAGAGAATCCCAGACATCCACTATCGCAAAAATCCGGGCGGCCAGGGGAATTTCTTCTCCTGCAAGCCCTTGCGGATATCCTGTTCCATCCCAATGTTCATGATGGCAGTAGGGGATATCAATCGCCGGGCGGAGATATTGAATTGACGAGAGCATTTCAAAACTATAGATCGGGTGCTGTTGCATGATCTTCAATTCTTCCTCGGTGAGTGGCCCTGGTTTATGCAATATTTGATCGGGAACACCTATTTTTCCAATATCGTGTAATAAGGCCCCTCGCCTTATATGAACCAATTCGTCAGACTGCATTCCTGTAGCTTCAGCCAAAAGTAAAGTGATCTTTGTTACTCGTTGAGAATGTCCCTCTGTTTCCTTATCGCGTAAATCCAGCGCGTGACTCCACCCCTCCAGAGTTGCATCATAGGCCAGGGTGAGTTCGGCATTGGCATTTTCCAGCCCGATGAACAAGCGAGATGTTTCGATGGCAGAACCGGCCTGATCTGCAAATGCCAACAGATGTTTTGCATGAGCTGAGGTAAAGAAATCAGGTTTATTACTGTTCAGATTCAAAAATCCGATCACATTCCCCTTGGAGCGGATGGGTACGCCAAGATAAGATCTCACCCAGCGACTCTCAGGATGGTCTACCCACCCCGGATGCTCACGCGTGTTGTAAACAATTTGTGGTTCTCCAGTCTCACTCATTTTTAGCAGAAGAGGCGTCTGGTCTACGGGCATCTGTCGGTTTAATACGAATGCCTCTTCGGTAAACTTTTCATCACCACGGCGGCGAACGACGTGTACAATTCCATTGTCAATCAGCATAATATTGATTGCTTCGTGCGGGACAACCTGCTCTACATTTGCCAGAATACGATCCAGGACAAGCTCGTAATCCAGAGTGCTGGTGAGCGCTGCAGCTGAATCTTTTAATGCTTCAATTACATTATATTGTTCCCTCTCAGCCGCCAATAACCATGCACGTTCAATCGCTGATGCAGCCTGATCTCCAATTGACTCCAGAAAGATCAGGTCTTCCCGATTATATGCCTCACGTGTAAGGCTGCGACCAAGTGCCAACCAGCCTGCCAAACCGCTCTGGCTGGAAAAAGGGATGAATATATTTGCGTTTAATCTTGAGAGTTTCTCCCGCTCGGGTTCAAGCTCCCGAGGAATGCTTTGATCAAGTGTCAGATAGACTGTACCTTTTGTGATCTCCAGTAAACGAGCTAATGGGCTGTCTCCTTCAAAATCCAGGTTTCTGAGTGTGTCTTCCTCTTTGGGGATGATCGAATAAAACCTAAAAGAACCAGATGGTTCATCGCGCGCGAATAAATAGGCCTGTGCTGGTTGGACAGTATTCTCCAGGGAATGGCGTAATGCCATTACAACTTGCGGAAAATCCACCGAGGTTTTTAAAAAGTGACCAAACTCCCACACGCGCTCCCTGAGACCGCGGTTCCGGCGAAAAAAAAGGAGATCTATATTTCTTTGCACCCAGGCGCGTAGAGGATCATATACAAATACGAGGGTGATAGTGAAGATGATGCCAATGATGAATATAGAATTGTCAGCAGGAAGAGCAATGCCAGTAATAGTGTGGGTTATCGTAGTGAGGAATATATAACCAACTCCTGCTAAAGCTGCCAATATTACATAAGCTGATCCTCGCGCAATTAAGCGGTCTGTATTCAAAAGCCTGTGACGCAAGATGGCATAGGCAATAGCCAATGGGAATAAACTCAAAGGTGGAAGAAATGCTGAGACATTAAAGGCAACGGGTTCAACAGTTGCTCGCGCCAAATAATAAGCAATGGGGCTGAAAGCTATTACACTACCCCATAATATGACGCCTGCCTGTTCGCGGACAATAGGTGTTGGTGCGCGTAAACGCCGGTAAAAGGCCAATCCCAAAAAAAACAGGATAGCCAGAGACGCAAAAAGATATTCTCGCTGCCAGGCATTTACATAAGCAGTCGGGTTGTTGAAATCATATAAAATTTGCAGACTCATCAGGATCAATATACTTGCAGGGAGGATACCAATCCAGCGTAAAACGGGATATTTTTTGCCCCAGGCAGCTTTATGAGGAAATACAAGGCTCAGAGTGAACAGGCTCGCTGCGGCAATTGGGATGGACATCGTCCATAGCCAGGAAAATACATGGGTAGTGTATAAATCAAATAAGCTCCCAATACCAATTCCCATGGAAGCGCAAAAAATCATAAATGCCCGCCCGGTAACATTATGCCACCTTACCCTAAAAACCCATAAGCCAATTAAAAAATATGTCCATCCAATAGTATAGGGAACGATAAAAAAGGCAAAGAAATCAAAAGATGGGAATTTTTGAAGTTTAATCCTTAGTTGATTTATCTCTCCTTGAGAGCGGTAAAGAAGCGAAACCTCCTCACCAACTAAATGATCTCCCAGAATTTTTGTGATTTCCTCAGTCTCTCGAAGATCCTGTCCATTAATTGAAATTAGTTGAAAGGGATATTTGAGACCGGCTTCTATTCCCACCCAGGGTGTATTTCCTTGTTCTTCGACACTGTTAAATACAAGTGTTTGTTCAACGAAAGCACCAATAAACGGTAATTGTGCCCAACGATAGGCTAAAAAGGGCACAGTGATTAATACAAGCAAAGAGCTAACCAATATTATATTGGTTAACCAAAGCCCGAATTGGTCTATGCGCTGGAGAAATCTGCCATTATTTTTTGTTTTTTTCAGAAACATGCCGATGTTTCCTTTATAAACTCTTTGTAAATAGAAGTTCTTTAGACTTCTTGCAAAAACCCCTTTTGACAATGCTCTAGCCGCCGTCCTCGGCGGCAGGGACACCGCCGGGAGCACTTATGCAAGAGGTCTTTTCTTATTATCTGGATAATCCTAACATAGCTTATTGAGATTTTTCCTATAATAATTGATATACACCTGAAATACCATCCATAATAACATCCATTATTGCCTCTTAAACAAGAAACGATCTTCCTCGCTGGCAGACGAGGAGATCGCTCCCTGATGGACCTACAGGACTCGTATTACTACTTCATTTTTTATCAAGAGAACAGAAGCCCGCTCCCTTGTAAATCCTACCGTCGTTTTCGTAAAAAGGTCGGAATATCCAGATCATTATCTTTGTAGTTTTTTTCAATTTTATTGTGTTCTGATACAGGTTTTACATCGGCCTCTACGCTAACACTCTCTCGCGCTGGGCTGACAAAATGAGCCATATCTTTCTTTTCTTCGCGATGGCGGGTAGGGCGCAAGATACGGCGCGGAACGCCGCTGCGCTCAAAACCCGTCGCGATGACCGTGATGCGAACATCATCGCCCATGGTCGGGTCAATCACCGCACCGAAGATCATATTCACATCTGGGTGTGCGGTTTCACGAATAATCGCCGCGGCCTGATTGACCTCGAAGAGAGTCAATTCGGAGCCACCGGTAATGTTAAAGAGAACACCGCGGGCGCCATCAATGGTGATATCCAGTAATTGGCTGGAAATGGCTTGCTCAGCAGCTTTGCGGGCTCGCTCGTCGCCCGAGCCTGATCCCACCGCCATCAATGCTGCACCACCCTCAGACATGATCGTCCGCACATCGGCAAAATCGAGGTTGATCAAACCGGGGATGGTAATCAACTCCGAGATGCCCTGAATACCCTGATGTAAAACATCATCCGCCATACGGAAGGCATTCTGCAGGCTGGCACGCTTGTCTGCGAGCTGGAGCAGACGGTCATTTGGAATTGCGATCAAAGTATCAGCGTGTTCCTTCAATTTGCTGATCCCATCTTCGGCGGCCTGTATTCTGCGCGAGCCTTCAAAGGTGAATGGACGGGTAACCACGCCAATGGTCAGCGCACCCGATTCTTTGGCAATTTGTGCGATTGTGGCTGCAGCACCAGTTCCGGTACCTCCGCCCATGCCAGCAGTAATAAAAACCATATCACTGCCTTTGAGGGCCTCGTAGAGGTCATCTGCTGATTCCTCTGCGGCTTTACGCCCAATTTCGGGGTTACCTCCCGCACCCAGGCCGCGCGTCAATTTGTCACCAAGTCGAACGCGGGTGGGAGCTTTGGAAAGCATCAATGACTGGGCATCGGTATTGACAGCGATAAATTCAACACCCTGGATACCCTCAGCCATCATGCGGTCTACGGCGTTGGAACCGCCGCCACCTACACCAATTACTTTAATACGGGCAAAGGCTTCTGAATTACTAACTTTTTTCGAGTCCATTTTATTTCTCCTTTTCTTACGGTGTTACTTATCTGCCAGATAAGCTGCTAAAGAATATTGTTGTGGATATAATAACTAAGGCAAGAGTCTCTTGAGCCAATTTTTTGCTGCGTCCAGATTCATAAGCGGTTCTCCTTTTGCTCGGGATTTTCGGCCCTGATTAAAAGCGATTTCATTCTCATGTATTTTCATAGCCCACCGAAGCAGCCCTACGCTGGTTGAATATGCTGGTGAGTGCAATTGATCGACCATCCCAACCAGATTTTCTGGCTGTGCAGTACGAACGGGAAAGCCCAAAACCTCAGTAGCAAGTTTTCGAATACCTTCCAATGCGCTTGTGCCGCCTGTCAAGATCATCCCGGCGGGGAGCAAGCCATCATAGCCAGAGCGTTTGATCTCTTGCAGGGAGAGTTCGAAAATCTCCTCAACGCGGGCTTCGATAATATGTGCCAATTCCTGCCGATTGATTTGTACGGGTTTATCCTCGCCAAAGGGACGGATAGAGAAATAATCTTCGGCGCCAACCTCTGCGCGGAGTGCATACCCTTGTTGAAGTTTTATCTCCTCAGCCTGTGCAACGGGCAGCCGTAAACCATGCGCAATATCTGCGGTCACATGGTTACCGCCAACCGCCAAGACCATCGTATGCCAGACTTTGCCATCTACGTAGATAGCCATATCGGTTGTCCCACCGCCAATATCGCAGACAGCTGCCCCCATTTGACGTTCATTTTCAGTGAGCACAACCTCTGCTGAGGCAAGTGGATTGAGTACAAATTGCTGCACTTCCACACCGGCGGCACCTACGCACTGGCGAAGATTTTCAATTGTGGCTGCAGCGGCGGTGATGATATGTGTTTCCACCTCCAGACGGTAACCGTGCATGCCATTGGGGGACCGGATCCCATCTTGCCCGTCAATGCTAAAGCCGCGTTGAACAATATGGATCACCTCACGGTTGTGGGGGATGGCGACCGCACGAGCCGATTCAAGGGCGCGGGTAATATCATAGTCGTCCACAACCTCGCCACTGATCGCAACCACTCCGCGACTGTTGATCGAGGAGACATGGGCTCCTGCCATGCTAACCAGGGCAGAGGCGATCTCTATCCCTGAGCTTTGTTCAGCGCGTTCCACCGAGCGGGTGATGGCGTACGAAGCGGCATCAAGATCAACAATGATTCCCTTGCGGATGCCATTGGATGGCTCGATACCCACACCTAAGATACGCAGCACATCTTCATCTTCCACACGGGCTACGAGTGTACAAATTTTGGTTGTTCCTACATCAATTCCAACAACGATCTCTTCCATCAGATTAAGGCTCCGTCCGATAATATGGCGCGTGCGGGTATTCCAAATTGATCAAAACAGGTTGAATATTCTTCTGTGTTACCCAGGTTACTATTGATTCATAAATCCGTAATTTCAGCCCAATTTCTTCGGTAATATCGCCCAGTTGAACCGTCCAACCGCGCGGGTCCGTCCAGCCGAGACCAGATTGGGGATCATAAATAATCGGTGTTCCCGGCGGTACATGAGCGATCAACGATTGGAGCGCGGCCACCGTTGTGGGGGCAATAAAGGGTGGCGGCGCCAGCTCATCATAAGTAGATTCATCCACAACGGGAGCAAGTGGAGGCCCAAGGGCTGTGACGGTAATCAGTCCATCCACTTGCGCATTACTTCGGATGGCAACTCCATTCGCATCAATCCAGGCCATCATGCCATCCTGCTGCCAAATGAGTACGGGTTGACGTTCTTTCACGTTAACATTGACGAGATTGGGCAGGCTGGTCGTTATTTCGACATCTGCCAGTTCCGGGTAAGTGAGGCGTAAATGGCGTTCCATATATTGTGGCACGAGTGAGAACACTTTTTTTTCTGAGAGATCGAGCGCGCGGTTGATCTTTTCGGATGAAAGATATTGATTACCTCTGATCTGCGGGACAGAGACCATAAAATAAGGCGAAGTCCAGAGAAGATAAAGAACGATGCTCAAAATGATTGTCAATGCTGCGGAAGCCGCACGCCACTCAAGCCGAATGGCTGGCATGGCGAAGGAGCGCAATCCTTCGTAGGCTGGATTGAATGCGGCAGCTTCATACTGGCGGATATTCTTTTTACGTTTCTTGGCACCGACAAAGTTCGTCTTCTTCGAAGGGCGTATCGGTGAAACAGGCTTCAGGACGCGTTTTTCCTGCGCTTCCTGTGCTGCTTCAACGGCCCTGCGCTTACGGACGCTTTCTGCCCGGGTCATGGTCAATTTATGATTCACGCGTTACTCCGAAAACGTCGTTCTGTGCGGTCACGATCAGCTTTACGCTCCAGGGCAAGTTCAATCAGGCGATCAACCAATTGAGGATAAGAGAGGCCGCTGGCTTCCCAGAGTTTGGGATACATGCTGATCTCGGTAAATCCTGGCAGGGTATTTACTTCGTTCAGATAAAATTTATCGTCGTCTTTGTCAATCATAAAATCTACGCGGGCCATGCCAGCACAGTCGATCGCTTTATACGCCTTGACTGCGATCTGGCGCATCAGCTCGGCTCTTTCTTCAGAAAGTGGAGCCGGAATAAGCAATCCGGATGTTCCATCTATATATTTTGATTCATATGAATAAAATTCTCGACTCGGTTCTACTTCTCCGGGTACGGAGGCCTGTGGATCGTCGTTGCCCAGCACGCTGATTTCGATCTCACGGGCGTTGATGCCACGCTCGATCAGGATGCGGCGGTCATACGCAGCGGCTTCCATCAGCCCCTCACCCAGGCTGGAGCGATTATCGCATTTGCTAACGCCGACCGATGATCCCATATTGGCTGGTTTGACAAATACGGGGTAACCCAGTGTCTCGATTTTTTCGATGACTGCGTTCATATCTGCTTCGATCTCCGAGCGAAGGGCAAATACCGATTCCACAACGGGGATGCCATTGGCGATCATCACATCTTTGAAGATGCCCTTGTCCATGCCAACTGCCGATCCAACCACGCCTGCGCCTACGTAAGCCACATCTGCCATCTCGAGCAAACCTTGCATGGCCCCATCTTCGCCGTAGCTTCCATGCATGACAGGGAAGACCACATCAAAATCGCTTAGTTTGGTGTATTCAGTTTGACTCAAAGCATATAGTCCGGCCAGAGATGGATCACCGGGTAAAAAGACGGGGTTGAGTTCACCAGAGGCTTTACCGGAGAAGATCGCCAAAGTATTCTCACCGCTCATCCACGCACCTTCATGGGTGATGCCGATCTGTATGAGCTCATATTTTTGGGGGTCAAGCGCTCCCAATACCGATTTGGCAGACATTAACGAAACTTCGTGTTCGCCAGAGCGTCCACCGAAAATCACTGCAACTTTGAGTTTTTTAGTCATCATATTCACCAACAAATTCGATTTCCAGCGCTAACTGAATACTGAATTGTTCAAATACTGTCTTCTGTGTTAATTCAATTAATCTGCGTACATCACTGGCTTTTGTTTTGCCATGATTGATGAAAAAATTCGCGTGTACGTGACTGATCTCGGCATTTCCGATTCGCGTGCCTTTCAGCCCGGCTGCTTCAATTAATCTACCGGCATGGTCGCCCTCAGGGTTTTTGAACATCGATCCCATGCTTGCACCGGGTGGCTGCGTCTCTTTTCTCTGGTGGATATATTGCCGCATTCGCTCGTGTATTTGGGCCGGGTCGTCGTTTTTCAGCCATAGTTCTGCCGAAAGAATTACCCTTTCAACGGCATCCCGTTTTAGTGCACTGCTGCGATAGGCATAATCCAATGCCTCTACGGGCCATTCTTCCTGCCCGTGTCGGGTCAGTAAATCGGCGCTGCGTAAACTCCCGGCCATATCGCCGCCAAAAGCGCCTGCATTGCCATAGACTGCACCGCCTACTGTACCTGGGACGGTAGCTGCCCATTCAAGCCCTGCGAAACCACGTGTTGCGGCCTGATTGGCTAATTTGCTCATTGTCACACCCGATTCTGCCCAAACGACGGGATTCTCGCCTTCGTTGAAGCGAATTCCCTTGGCTTTATTGAGTAGAACGACACCGCGGAAACCTGCATCGCCAACGAGGAGATTTGATCCGCCACCAAGCAGAAGATAGGGCATTTCCATTTCCCAAAGTTGGGAGAGGCTTTCAACCAATTCATCTGCTGAGTGGACGACAATCAGCGCATCTGCCATCCCGCCAATCCGCGCAGAGGTATAAGCTGCCAGAGAGATGTTCTCTTGCAGGCGTTCGCCAAAGACAGTACGGAGGGTAGGGATAGCTAGTTTTTTCATATTTTTTTACTCAATCAGGATTGAGCTTTGATCAATCCTTTTTAATGATATGGTCAATCAAACGATGGACCATGTCAGAGTCCTGGAAAAGGAGCTTTCTGGCGTTGTTTGATACTTTCCTGAAATTCAGCTCGCCTGGGATTGGCTCCGGAATATCACTTAACACCATAGTGATTGGTGGCAACCCCATCACGTCGGTATCCATCTTGCGAAACTCTTGATCCTTCTTCATCTTCATTCTCCTTTTCTTCTTTATCAAGAAGATACTTGGGCTTTCTCTGATAATGCTTTCAACACCTTTTTGCTGATCTCAATCGCATCTCCAGCAGAGAGGATGATCAGCACATCGTTGGGGTGAAGATTTTCAATCAAATAATTGCCTGTCTCGTTCAAATCCGCGATAAATCTTGCTGAAGGGTTTTTCATCGCTGCGACAACTTCTGCGGAAGAGAAATCCTGTTTGGCCTCGCGAGAGGCGTAAATTTCGGTCACAATGGTCTCGTCAGCATCGTTGAAGGCTTGGGAAAATTCATCAAAGAGCATCTGTGTACGCGAGTAGGTATGTGGCTGCCAAACTGCCCAGATGCGTGCCCTCGGGTGGCGGGCGCGGGCACCTGCCAGGGTTGCCCGGATTTCGGTCGGGTGGTGCGCATAATCATCGTAAATGGTGATTCCATTGACGCTGCCGATCATCTCAAAACGACGTCCAGTTCCGGAATAGTCGCCCAACGCTCTCGCAGCATTCTCAAGCGACAACCCCTGATATTCGACCACCTTCAAAACGGCCAGCGCATTCAACACATTATGTTTGCCAGGCACTTGCAAGGAAATGTGATTATTTTGGACATAAAAGTCAAATCCGCCTGTGGTATTGGGCTGCAAATTTTCTACATCGTTCAAGCTGTAGGCCAGCGTATTGATATTGGCTTGCTGTGCTTCTTTAATTAAATCTGCCGCGCCCCAGTCGTCTCCACATGCGATCAAAACACCATTTTCGGGAATTAACCGGATAAATTCCACAAACGCAGCCCGGAAACTCTCAGCGGTGGGGTAAATGTCGGGATGGTCATGTTCGAGGTTGGTGACAATGCCAATGGTTGGTTTCAAGCCCAGGAACATGCGGTCGTACTCGTCGGCTTCGATGACAAAGGTTTTTCCCGTACCAGCATGGGCGTTGACGTTGAGACCGTTGATCACACCACCAACGATAAATGATGGATCTTGCTGGAGTTCGGTCAGTGTCCAGGCCATCATCGCGGTGGTGGATGTTTTCCCATGCGTTCCGGCTATGGCGATACCGATTTTTTCTTCCATCAGGCGGCCTAGAAAATCTGACCTTTTGTAAACGGGGATCCCCGCTTCGAGAGCAGCCTGCACCTCAGGGTTTGCATCCGGGATGGCAGACGAACGGACGATCAGATCTGCTCCCCTGATCTGGGCAGCTTCGTGCCCGATATGGACAGTGATCCCAATTGCACGCAGATCATCGACAAAAGGCGATTGGTCGCGGTCTGAACCCGTGACCGTATATCCGCTCTCCTGAAGGAGGCGGGCGATCGCGGAAAGTCCGCTGCCCCCAATGCCGATGAAGTGTGCGTGTGTCATAATATTCCTAGATGTAAACTACAATAATAAAGACGAATGCAATAATGACCGCAAAATAGATTCCCGGCTCACCAAGTGAATAGGGCGGCATCCATTTCATCAGGCGGGTGATTTCAGTTGTAATCCCTGCCGCCAAATCTGGATGGGGGGGGTAAAAAATATTGGGAAAAGGATATTGAGCTTCATTGAGATACGCCCAGAGAGTACCAACGACCAAATAACCGTTGATCGCACCCATTACCGCACCAAAGAGGGCATCCTGCAATTTCTCCTTGCGCGCTTTCCCTGAAAGAGCCCCGATGCTGGCGACAGTTTGGTAGCCAAAATAGACCAATGCAATAGTGATCCAGGTTCGGATCCAGAAGAAAGCAATATCTGTGGTGGGCAGATTCATAATCATGGGGACATATTTTCTGAGCAGGTAATTTAACGCTAAGGCCAGGATCACACTAAAACTAACCAAAAGCTCTTTTGCCCAGCCGCGCATTGCACCAATGATGGCAAATAAAATTACATACATCCAGAAAATATAAACAAGACTGATAACCATAATTATTTATCTCTTTCCGGCTAAAGCCAGCAATTCTGCAGCGATTTCCTGTGCAGCTTGCGGGCGGGCCAATTTTTTCATGGCAGTGCGCATGCCGTTCAGCTTTTGCGGATTTTGAAGTAACTCTTCCACAAGGGGAACCAAACTTTCTTCCAGGTTCTCATCTCTAACCATGATCGCCCCACCCTTTTTCCTCAGGTATTCGGCATTTACCTTTTGGTAACGCCAGGCGTAGGGGTACGGAACGAGGAGTGCAGGCAATCCAAAAAGTGGAAATTCACCAAGAGATGATGCACCTGCACGGGATACCGCCAAATCAGCCGCTGCCAACGCCGCACCCATATCCTCATGGAGATAGTCGAAGGCGTGATACCTTTGGGCTTGCTCCCGATTTAAGGAATTTCGCGCGGCTTCGACTTTTTTCCAATCCAACTTTCCGCTGATATGGACGATCTGTACCCGCTCAAGCAGGGCGGGGAGGTTGGCGAGGAGGGCATTATTTATCGAGCGGGCACCTTTGCTGCCGCCAAAAACCAGCAAGACCGGTTCATCTGTCTGCAAACCAAGTTTTTTCCGAGCTGTGGCCTGATCCCATTTAGCTAATTGGTTGCGGACGGGATACCCTGTGGTCACGATGCGATCTTTTTGCGAGAAGTAAGCGGAAGAAGCCGGGGCGGTGACTGTAATCCGGTGGGCGAACCAGGCTAAGGCCTTGAGCGCGAGTCCAGGCTCAATATCGGGGACATAGAGAAGGCTCGGAGTACGGAACCCAGCCACAGCCATCGGGACAGCCACATATCCACCGGTAAAGAAGAGCACCTCTGGCTTGAAATCACGTAGAATGCGAATGGACGCCTTCACACCACGCAATAAGCGGAGTAAATTGCCGGGTAGCATGCGCAGACCAACACCATGCACACCAGCAGCCGGGATGGTCGCAAAGGGAATCCCTTGCCGTTCGACGAGGTCGACTTCCATGCCGCCATCGCCGCCAACCCAAAGAAGGTCATGGGAGGTGTTATTCAACATATCAAGAACGGCGAGAGCGGGATAAACCCCGCCGCCCGTTCCGCCTGCGCAAATTAGAAGTCGCACCGAAGGCTCTCCATTCATCTTCTGCTTGTGCACTCTCGCCACGTTGACGAGAGACATTATATAAAATACCGATGGCAGCCAGCGAGGTAACCAGGCTGGAACCGCCCGCGCTCATAAAAGGGAGGGCATTGCCTGCAAAAGGCATCAGGCCGACCAAAACGGTTATATTGATCAGGGCCTCGATCCCGATCCAATAAACCAGTCCCGTTGCCAGCAAGGTCCCTAGCATATCGGGGGCACGGCGGGCGATGACAAGACCTCGCCAAATCATAACGCCGTATAAAAGTATAAGAATTGTCGCGCCCAAAAGGCCAAGTTCTTCTGCCAGGACAGCAAAGATGCTGTCGGTGTGGGGGAAGGGTAAACCGGTAAGCTTGGTGATGCTTTTTCCAATCCCAAGCCCCCAAAAACCGCCATTGATGATTGCCTCAAGTGACCGTTTAACATGGTACGAAGCCTTGGTTGGATCTAGTAATCCATGCCAATAAAAATCGACGCGTTCCCGTCCAGTTGCGTTGAATTGGACTATGATCCAGGCTACGACCGCAGCAAAAAGCATTAGCATGACGATTTGTTTCTTATCTGCCCCGGCGAGGAAGAAAAGCATACCTCCGAGAATGAAAACCGTGGCAGTTGCGCTCAAATCTGGTTGTAGATAGATCAGGCCGCCGACTATCCCAAGAATGATTCCCAGAGGGATTAAACCCAATTCAGTATTATGAAGCTGGCCCCTTTTTGCATAGAGCCAGACTGCAAGATAAATAATGATGACTAATTTTGCCAACTCTGAAGGCTGGACCGAACCTTGATAGACTGTACGTACAGCGCCAAGGCGGAGCTCGTTGATGAAAAGAACAGCGATCAGTGCGACGATTGTTCCCAACATGGCCAGGATTGAAATCCGTCGCCAGTGGTGATAATCAAGGTGAGAGAACGCAAACGCGACAGCAATACCCACTGCCAGCCAAAGCAATTGCCGTTTGAACATATAACCGGATGCTTCTTCCAAAATTTGCACCGAATAATCAGCACTGGAGGAGTAAAGCATTAACAAGCCAAAGGCAAGCAAGGCAATAATCGTGATCAGCAAGGGCGTATCTCCGCTTTTAACAGAGAGCGACGTGCTGGCTTGAGAACGTTTATTTACGAAAGTTCGAGTACCCATTTTCTGAAACTTTCTCCGCGTTCAGCGAAATCCTTGAATTCATCAAAACTCGTCCCGCCAGGTGAAAGCAAAACGACATCACCCTTTTCAGCAACTTTTGCGGCGGCTTCAACTGCATCTTTAAGTCCAATGCAATGAGAAATAGTATAGGGGCGTTCCCCTTGTCGGTGTCCGCCCAGTGTGGCAGCAATCTTTTGCGCAGCTTCTCCAAATAAAACCACATGGTCCACGCGCTGACGGATCAATTCTGCCAGCGAATTCCAGGGGAGGTTTTTGTCGCGCCCACCCAATACCAGGACAACCGGTTCATCAAAAGAGCGCACGGCTGCCATCGACCGCTCAGGGGCGGTAGCGATTGAGTCGTTGTACCAGGACACACCTTTCCATGTGCGTACCAACTCCAAACGATGTTCAACGCCATAAAAATCTTTCAGGGCGGCTTCCATTGCCTGGGAGGGAATGCCGGCTACAATGGCGATCGTGCAGGCTGCAAGAACATTTTGCACGTTATGGCTGCCGCGCAGTTGAACTGATTTACTTGCGATCAACTGGACATCCATGCGATCATCTCGGAAATAGAAATAATCGGAAAGAGGATATGATCCTGATTCACCCTTGACGAGGGGCTTGCTACCGAAAGTGAATAAAGTGCCGGGAGAGAGATTTCTCATTTCCCACGCACCCTCATCATCTCTGCCGACAATGGCAATATCATCGGCCTTTTGATTTTTTAGAATACGTGCCTTGGCGGCAGTGTAGGCTTCCATCGTTTCGTGACGGTCGAGGTGATTGGGCGTCACATTCAGTACCACAGCGATATCCGGAGAAATACTCATTTGATCCAACTGAAAACTGGATATTTCGAGAATGGCCAGATCATCTTTTTTCATTTCATCCACATAATTCAATAATGGGTCGCCAATATTTCCGCCAATCCAAACCTTTTTTTCTGTTTTGCTGAAATCTTCTTGAGCCATACGCCCAACAAGAGTAGTGGTTGTCGTTTTTCCAGCAGAGCCCGTGATGCCGATCGTGCGGCAGGGAACGGCTTCGAGGAAGATCTGGGTATCGTTTGAAAGCGGTATTCCGCGTCGTTGGGCCTCACGAACGATGGGGAGGCTTAGTGGAATCCCGCCTGAGAGACAGACGATGTCTTTGTCATTGAGCAAGCTGGAATAATGTGCGCCCAGCACCCATTCCACCTCCAGATCTACGAGGGAGAATTGTTCTTCCAGCAATTCATTTGACATCCGCTTATCGTTTATAGTCACTACTGCACCGTGATTTGTCAAATAACGCGCCAAAGCCAGCCCTTGACGGGCTGCTCCGAGGATGAGAATTTTTTTGTTGGAATAATCAGTCATGATCACACCAACGCCAATCCAACGCCGAGCATGGCGGCGAGCAGGCTGATCAGCCAGAAACGCTGCACAACCTGTGTTTCGCTCCAGCCGAGTAATTCAAAGTGGAGATGAATTGGTGCCATTTTGAAGAAGCGTTTACCTTTGGTGAGCTTGAAGTAGCCAACCTGAATGATGACACTCAAAGCCTCGCTGACGGGAATAATTGCGATGATCGGGAGGAGGGCCCATTGTCCCGTCATCAAAGCGACGACAGCGAGGGTTGCTCCTAATGAGAGAGAGCCGGTATCACCCATAAAGAGGGAGGCCGGATGAACGTTGAACCATAAAAATCCGAAAAGAGCACCGACAATCGTGAAAGAAAATCTGCCGACAAAAACCTGCCCTTGCAACATAGCGATCCCACCATAGGTGATAAAGGCAGTCGCTGCGATCAACCCCGCCAGCCCATCGAGGCCGTCGGTAAAATTGATCGCGTTGGAGAAGCCGACGATGATAAATGCTGCGACGGGGATATACCAAATACCCAGGCCAAAGACTGCCTGGACGCCCGGCAAAATCAACTCGGGAACCTCGAGCATATATTTTAGAACTGTTGCGGTAATGGTAGCAAGGATGACCTGGATGGCAAATTTTGTTCTGGCGCGCATCCCATCACCACGTCGTTTGCCGCGGACCCCTTCCCAGTCATCCAGCGCACCGAGTAAGGCGTAAGCGAACATGACGATCAGGGGAACGAGAACTGAGCGTCCGGTGGGTTGCATTCCGATGATGGAGACCGCATTGAGCATGACCGTTATCAAAGCAACAGGAAGGATGAACATCACGCCGCCCATGGTCGGTGTTCCCATTTTGACCTGGTGGAAGCCGGGCTCATCCACACGAATGACCTTGCCAATTTTGAAATGGCGCAGGACGCGCAAAAGGGGAGAACCCCAGATGATGGTCATCATGAAGCTCAGTCCGGCGAGACTCAGGGCAAGAGAAATTTGTCTCATTTCTCTGCCTCCAATGCCGCGACGATCCGATCCATGCCCAATCCGCGGGAACCCTTGATGAGCACGATATGTTTATTGGTCAGGTTTTTTTCCAGCCACTCTGTAATAGAGTCTATTTCTTCAAATTCAAGGATGGCTTTTTGAGGCATCCCGGCTTTGCGGGCAGAATCGGCGATGATATGGGCGCGTTTTCCGAGGGTGAGCAAGGTATTGGCGACTTCGGCGGCGCGCAGCCCGACCATTTCATGACCCTGGTGTTCATATTGCCCAAGTTCGAGCATATCGCCGAGAACGGCAACCTTATGTCCATCCAGCTCGTCGAGAAGACCCAGCGCCGCAAGCGTGGATGAAGGAGATGCATTATAGGTATCATCGAGAATTACCGAACCATTTTTACTGCGTGCCGTCACGAGACGGAGTTGAGCACGCCCGTCACGCATCCCACTGACGATCTCCTGCCAGGTCAGTCCTTCGGTGAGGCCAATTGCAGTGGTACGCAATGCAGTGTGGACTGAATGTCTCCCAATCAGCGGGATGTGCATATGCAAGGTTTCGTGTTTATAGTGCAAGCGGAAGCGGATACCATCCAGCCCGAGGCCTTCAATCTGGTCTGCCCAGAGATCAGCTTCGGAGCTAAGCCCGTAGAAGAAAACACGAGCCTTGGTCATTTTAGCCATTTCCCGGACCCAGATATCATCGTAATTTAATATAGCGACACCCTCAGGGGCCGGAGGCAGCGCTTCGACCAATTCGGCTTTTCCACGCGCAATGGCTTCCTGTGAACCAGCCCGCTCAGCGTGGACAGTGCCAATATTGGTCACAACACCGACTTGCGGTTTTGCGATCTGGCAAAGAAAATCGATTTCGCCGGGTACATAGAATCCCATTTCAAGGATGGCACGCTCATGATCGGAGCGCAGCCCCAAAATTGTCAGGGGCAGACCAATTTCATTGTTCAGATTGCCGAAATTTTTCAGAGTTTTGTAGCGGCGTCCCAGTGTTTGGGCGGCGAGTTCTTTTGTTGTGGATTTGCCCACACTTCCGGTGATACCGATCACGCGCAGATCAAGTTTGCTCCGCCAGAAACGGGCAATCTCCTGTAATGCGACGATGGTATTGTCCACGAGCAGGCAAAGCGGCGCATCCAGTTCTCCCATTTCTGTTTGAGAAAGCTCGCTGCGCAGGTCAAGTGTGGCGAAATCACCCTTTATTTCGTGTTGAATGAGGGCAAAGGAAGCACCTTTTGAGAAAGCATCTGCGACAAAATCATGTCCATCCACATTTTCACCAGGGATGGCAATAAATAATGACTCTGCGCGGGCTAGGCGCGAGTCGATTACCGCATGAGGTATTGCGGCAGTCGCCTTTTGCGGTCGGGGCTGATTTAGCGCTTCGAGTATGTCTGCAATCCTAAGCACAAGGTTTCCTTATTGTCCTGAAACGAATTGCTGGCGAATCATATCCGGAGGAATATTCAACAGCATGGTGGTATCTTCTGCTACCTGGGCAAAAACCGGGGCGGCAGTATATGAAGCCCAGCTGGATGAAGTTGGTTTTTCAAGCCAAACATAGATCATGAATTGAGGGTCATCTACAGGTCCCCAGCCGATAAAGGAGGCATTGGTCTCATCGTCGGAGTACCAACCGTATTCTGTAGGGATTTGGGCAGTGCCGGTCTTTCCGGCCAAACGATAACCGGGGATAAGGGCTTCAGAATTTCCGTCTGCCAAAGAATTTGCCAGCATTTCATTAAGTGTTCGGGCAGTTTCTCTTGAGATCGGTCTGCCGGCATCTTGTGGGGGAAAATTATATTGTTTCTCGTCGCGTACCATTCCGTACAAAATATGCGGGGTGACCATTTTTCCTTCATTGGCAATTGCAGAAGCCGCCATCATCATTTGGATGGGGGTTGTCGAAATGCCTTGCCCAAAGGAGTTCGTAGCGAGATCAACGGGATACCAATCTGCATCGCCCGGGATCTTGAGCCTGCCACCGGCCTCTCCACTTAGATCAATACCAGTTGGATGCCCGATTCCGAAGCGTGACATATATTGATAGAAATTATCCGTTCCTATATCAACTGCGATCCACGCCAGGCAAACGTTAAGGGAATTTTGGAGGCAGCCAGTCATATCTTGCACGCCCCAGGCTCCCTGATCCCAATTTTGGATATTTGTTCCCCCAAACGAGAAGATGCCTGTATCTATATAAGTTGTACCTGGCGAAACAACTCCCAGGTCAAGGGCGGCAGCCATTGTCAGGATTTTGAAGACCGACCCAGGTTCATAGGGCATATTAATCGCCCGGTTATATTCGCTGGCGTTGTTGAAGACCTGGTAATATTCAGAAAAGTTTGAGAGATCAAGCCGGGGTGTGGAGGCCATTGCCAGTATTTCGCCATTCTTTGGATCCATGACGATTATTGTCCCGGCCTGCGCGCCGTAGTCATAAAGCGATTGATCGAGGGTGGCCTCGGTAGCAGCTTGTAATTCCCGGTCGATGGTCAGAATAAGGGTTGCTCCATCGGGGACCTGGGGGATTTCCTCAACCCGATTTGGATCTGCGGGAACCCAAACCTGAACTGGAATTCCGGCGAGGAGATCGTTATATTTTTCTTCGATCCCAAAAAAGCCGCGCCCGGATTGGTTTACAAAGCCGATCACATTGGAGGCAATTGTCTCTTCAGGATAGCTACGGCCGAGATGATCCCTGAAGGTCAGCCCGGCGAGATCATCTTGCCCTTGATGGGGGTTATTTTGAATTTCTTCCTCAAATTCACCTTGAATTCGCTTGAGATTATCTGCTGCCTCCGTTGAGACATAATCTGTCAATCTCAGATAGATTTGCTCTTCACCGGCATTATTGATTGCACTCAGTATCTTGAAATAGTCCAGATCAAGGACAGTGGAGAGAACGGTAGCGATACTTTGCGGATTATTGACTTGCTCCAGGGTCACACCTACTTCAACAACATTATGATTCCCGGCAAGAAGTTTGCCATTGCGGTCATAGATTTCACCTCTCGCAGGGTAAACCGTTTCCAGCCATCCCTTATTTCCTTCAGCAATATCACGAATGCCAGCACCATCCACACTGATTTGGATGCGTACTATTTGCAGGATGATCAAAACTCCGATTAATATGAAAAAGCTTGCTATGGAGAGAGAGCGCCAGGCGTATTCTTTTCTCATCGAAAACCGCCTCTTTGGACTTGCGATTCAAACCAATCGAAAAGGGATTGGGAGTATTTAGCTGATAGGGAAAGAGTATTAATGCTCTGGTCCGCGTTAGTAGCAAGGGTAATTGGTTGCCGGCCGTCGTAACCAGGAACGAGGATATAGTGAGTTTCCCCGACAGTGGCAAGTTGAAAGTCGAGCGCATCGCTACGCCCACTGATTGCCTCATGAGACAGGAGGCCTGCCAACTCTGTTTTGAGATTGGCGTTTTCTTGATTGCCAAGGCTGATATGCCTCTCTAACGTTTGAATTTCTCGGGCAACAAGCGTAGAGCGTGAGGAAACACTTAGATAAAGGGCGGCGATCATACTGGCACCAACAATGGCAAGCAAAACTGCGCCGGCCTTTTGGCGGCGGATTCTCCAAGGAGCTTGCTGAATGCGGTGATTGAAGATCTTCATATTTATCCAGAAATTCTTTCGGCAATTCTAAGACGCGCGCTGCGGGCACGCGAATTTTGGGCAATTTCCTCGTCACCGGGACGAATCGGTTTGCGAACGATTTCTTTGATGCTCGCCTTATGCTCGCAGGTGCATATCGGTTGACGCGGCGGGCAAATGCAATCCCGGCTTTCGTGGCGAAAATATTGTTTCACCAATCTGTCTTCCAATGAGTGGAAGGAGATGATTGCCAACCTCCCGCCTGGGGCGAGAGCCTGCACTGCTTGTGGCAGCACTTTTTCGATTGTGCCCAGTTCGTCGTTAACAGCGATGCGTAAGGCCTGAAATGTTCGGGTTGCGGGGTGTACGCGCATCCCTTTACGGGGTAGTAATTTTTCTATAAGGGAAGCAAGTTGACCCGTCGTGTGGATCGGTCGCTCCCTGAGAATGGCTTTGGAAATTCGCCGAGCGGCGCGTTCTTCACCATAACGAAAGATTATTTCTGCCAGTTCTGCTTCGCTGTAGGTGTTGATCAGATCGGCTGCGCTTTGTGGTTGAGCAGGGTCAAAACGCATGTCGAGTGGGGCGTCTTCCCGAAAGGAAAAACCACGTTTCGGGGTGTCAAATTGCATTGACGAGGCGCCCAGATCAAGAACGATACCGTTGACCAAAGGCCATTGGATATCCTGAAGTATTTCACTCAGTCTTGTATAAGATCGTTGCAAAAGAAGGCTGCGTCGCTCGTGAGGAGCCAAGGTCTCACGAGCGAGCGCAAGCGCTTGGGGGTCAACATCAATCCCCAGCAACTTTCCTTCTGGTTTGGAAGCATTCAGAATGCCAAGGGCATGTCCACCCGCTCCCAAAGTACAGTCAACGTAGTAGCCCTTGTTTTTGGGCTGCAACGCTTGCATGATCTCATGGTAAAGTACGGGTTGGTGCGCCGCACCCATCTCAGCTGCCCGAGAGGTCGAGGGCGGAAAAGCGTTCGATGTTGGCTTCAGCGTTTGCCAGGGTGTTCATTTGCTCATCCCATAAGGAGGGGAGCCAGATCTCAAAATACTCGCCTTGCCCGGCAACAGTTGTATTCGATTCGATTTGGGCAAATTGGCGTAAATCTTGGGGTAAATTGATGCGCCCAACTTTGTCAGGAGTGATAGAATAAGCATTAGCAAAGAAGAGACGACGCAATTCACGGGTGGCAGGATCGGCCAGGTTCATTCCGTTGATGCGTTCGTAAACGGCTTCAAAATAATCCATCGTCATCACCATCAGGCAGCGATCAAAGCCACGCGTGATGAACCCGCCTTCTTCCAGGCCATCCCGGAAGCGGGCTGGGACAATAAGCCGTCCTTTTGTATCGAGAGAATGTTGATATTGGCCTAAGAACATTTGTTCTTTATTCCTTTTAACAGACAAACGCCGGAGTTACCGGCGTTCTGGGAGATGTGGGTTTCCCTCCACTTCGTCCCACTTTCCTCCACATTCTACAGTATTTGATGTTAAATGACAAGTAGTACCTTTGACCCCCCTCCACCCCATAAAAGTACTGTGATGCTACCCCATGAATCATCCCAAAACCCTGTTTAATGACTTTGAAATGCAATTTGAAGATGCGCCTGCCTATATTATTCGGGCTCCCGGGCGTGTAAATCTCCTTGGTGAGCATACTGATTACAACGACGGGTTTGTCCTTCCAATGGCAATTGACCGTGTGGTTTGGATCGCCTTTCACCCCCGTGAAGACCAGCAGGTAAATATTTACGCAATAAACTTTGATGAAAGGCTCTCTTTCTCGCTCGATCATCTGGAGAAAGACGCAGGCTGGATGGAATATATCAAGGGTGTTGCCAATGCTTTGATCACTGAAAACTTCCCATTAAAGGGATGGGATGGAGTTATGGTTGGCGATGTACCTGTGGGCGCGGGACTTTCTTCCTCGGCTGCGGTGGAGATCGCTGCCACACGCGCCTTTTCACTTGCCTCCGGTTGGGAATGGGATCCGCGGCGAATGGCGCAAGTCGGCCAGCGCGCTGAAATTGAGTGGGTCGGGGTCAACTCCGGGATCATGGACCAAATGGTCAGCGCAGCCGCCATTGCGGGGCACGCTCTTTTTCTGGATACGCGTTCGCTGGAGTATGAGCATGTTCCTCTCCCAAAAGATGTCGCCGTGGTCGTCATGGATACCTCCACGCGGCGGGGCCTGGTCAGCTCGGCCTATAATACGCGCCGGGAAGAGTGTGAGCAGGCGGCAGAAATCCTGGGAGTGAAAGCCCTCCGCGATGCGGACCTGGAAGCGCTAATCGAGAAGAAAAATGAAATGAGTGAGTTCGTCTTCCGCCGCGCAAAACATGTTATCAGTGAGAATCAGCGTGTTCTGGATGCAATTGCTGCTTTCCAAAAAGATGACATCAAAACTGTGGGGAGGCTATTTAACGAGAGCCATCACAGCCTGCGGGATGATTTTGAAGTCACGAATGACGCGTTAAACTGGATCGTGGAGATCGCCCAGTCGCAGCTCGGATGTTTTGGGGCACGGATGACCGGGGCAGGTTTTGGCGGCGCGGCGATTGCATTGGTGGACGAGAAAGCCGTCGGAGAGTTTAAAAAAGCTGTTGAAGAGGGGTATAAGCAGAAATCAGGGATGGATGCAGTGATCTATATCTGTGAGGCCAGCGCAGGGGTTTCGGTTGAGAAAATCTGACCTGCAATAAACACGTTCCATCCCGAGGGGGATGCAATTTTCCAAGATTCCCAATAAATAAATAGCAGCAGCCCTTGATAGGGCTGTTTTTATGAAGCCACCTTTGAAGCCTGGGTAACGATAGAATAATCATATTACATTAATGT
>JACKQG010001864.1_pt1 | contig 28510 bp, 23 predicted proteins | sample 8237621 | NCBI WGS metagenome assembly JACKQG01 (sample SAMN15677084, study PRJNA649215) | marine metagenome | biome: marine; feature: Black Sea; material: saline water; isolation source: suspended particulate matter (SPM) from the Black Sea western gyre | collected 2013-06-09/2013-06-10 | depth... | reverse complement strand
AAGAATCAATCGTCAATCAAAAAAATTATACATCTAATAAATATAAATATATAAGCCGCAGCCGATTCATTGAACTTTCAGTTACTTCCCATGAAATGCTGCAAAATACCATCAAGCTCGTCATTACTGTGGAAGTTAATCACCAGCTGCCCAGCACCTTTATGCCCCGTCTTTATCTTTACTTCGGTACACAGGCTATCACTGATACGCTGCTCCAGACGCTGTATATCCGGATCTACCGGCGCTTTGAGCGGCTTTTTTGCCTGCGGGGAAAGCGCTTTCTTGACCAGCGCTTCGGTTTCACGTACCGATAATGCTCGATTGACTACGAGCCGAGCAATCTCCGGCTGATCGACGGTCGGCAGCGCCAGAATTGCGCGTGCATGCCCCATACTGAGCAGCGACTTGTTCACCATATCCTTAACCGGTTCAGCCAGTTCCAGTAGACGCAGAAGATTACTCACCGCCACTCTGGAACGCCCGACGGCTTCCGCAACCTGCATATGGGTGAGCTGAAAATCATCGATCAGGCGCTGTAACGCAGCTGACTCTTCGAGTGGATTTAAATCTTCACGCTGAATGTTTTCAATCAACGCTATCGCGGCAGCAGATTGCGTATCAATCTGCCTGATCACGGCCGGAATGGATTGCAGCCCCGCCAGCTGTGCGGCACGCCAGCGACGCTCACCCGCAATCAGTTCGTAATGTGAACCTTCAAGACGCACTACGATCGGCTGGATCACTCCCTGAGCCGTAATCGAGTTTGCCAGTTCCTGCAGAGACTCTTCATCGAAATGTTTACGCGGCTGGTACTCACCGCGCTGAATCTTATCGATGGGCAACATCCTCAGGCCCGAAGCCATCTCTTCTTCACTAACCTCGGTAACCTGCTTAACATTCCCAATCAGTGAACCGAGACCACGCCCCAGTCGTTTTTTCTTTTCTACCATATCAATTCACATAATGATGCTGTTTGGCATCTCTTCTCAGTACTTCGCCTGCGAGAGCCAGATAAGCCATCGATCCGCGCGAATTCTTGTCGTACTGTAAAATAGGCTGGCCGTAACTTGGAGCTTCTGCCAGTCGAACATTTCTAGGGATCACTGTCCGATAAACCTTATCACCAAAGTGCTCCACCAGCTCACTGGAAACATCATTCGACAGATTATTTCTCGGGTCATACATGGTGCGCAACAGGCCTTCGAGCTTGATCTTTGGATTTACACTGATGCGTATTTGCTCAATGGTATCGAGCAGCGCGCTGAGGCCTTCCAGCGCATAGTATTCGCACTGCATGGGGATCACCACACCATTCGAAGCGACCAGCGCATTCACGGTCAGCATATTCAGCGACGGCGGACAATCGATCAGAATATAGTCATAACGATGGCTCACTTTTTCCAGCGCCAGGGTCAACTGCCGCTCACGCCCGATCTTGTTGATCAGTTGAACTTCGGCCGCCGTCAAATCGCCATTGGAAGGCAGAATATCGAACCCGGCCTCCGGCACCCTGAGGATCGACTGTTCGATTGAAATTTCACCCAGCAGTACATCGCACACACTGGACTCGAGTTCATTCTTATTGATTCCGCTACCCATGGTTGCGTTGCCCTGCGGATCCATATCGACCAGCAGTACGCGCCGTTTGGTCGCCGCCAGTGATGCAGCCAGATTGACGCAGGTCGTGGTCTTGCCAACGCCGCCCTTCTGATTGGCAATTGTAATGGTCTTGGTCATAATTCCTGTCGCTGTATAGTAACCAGGCTACGCTTCTGGGCGATACCTGGAACCTGTAATGGAGTGACTTTCAGCTGATAGATTTGCGGGTCCAGAGACTCCAGCTCAGCCTTACTCAGCTCTGTTTTCATGGTTATCAATCGGGAACCTGACTGCCAGAGCGGAGCAACGGAAGTTACAAAATCCTGTAGCGACGAGTAAGCCCGGCTCACGATCACATCGAATGAAGACTCGGCATCATAATCCTGAATCCGTGACTGCACAACTTTAACATTCGATAAGCGACAGTACGCGACGGCCTGTTGCACAAAGCGTGTCTTCTTGCCATTGCTGTCGAGCAGCACCCAGTCTGACTGCGGTAACATGATAGCAAGCGGTATTCCGGGTAACCCGGCTCCGGTACCGACATCCAGACAACGGCTATGCGGGTCAAACTCAGGCATGATAGAGAGGCTGTCCAGCACATGATAGGCCACCATTTTTTGTGGCTCGGTAATGGCCGTCAGGTTATAAGCCTTATTCCACTTCTGCATCAGCTCCAGATAAATCCTGAGCTTTTCGACCTGCTCATCATCAAAAGCAATATCAAGCTGCCGTAAACCGGTCTGCAACAGGGCGGTTAACATCGACTTGCGCGATTCGACGGCAGACAAGCGCTAATGCAACACGGCATCATCAGGCGCTTTTCTGAACCGCTGGCTGGCGCTTCAGATGCACCAGCAACAGGGAAATGGCGGCTGGTGTAATGCCTGAAATGCGTCCGGCCTGGCCGATCGTCGCGGGCCGTACATCCTGCAGCTTCTGACGTACTTCATTCGACAATCCCTTAACCTCCAGATAATCCATCGCGGCCGGCAGCTGTGTAGTCTCGTGCTTCAGCGCCTTATTGATTTCATCCTGCTGGCGCGAAAGGTAGCCGGAATACTTACTGTTGATCTCGACCTGTTCCAGCGCTCTTGGCGAAAAACCTTCCTCGTTTTCGAGCAGTGGCATCAAATCCGCAATCCCGATCTCAGGACGACGCAACATTTCTGACAGCCGATACTCTCGTATCAGCGGTGTCGTCAACAGCGGCTTGAGCGTTTCTTCTTCGACTGTGTCCGGGCGCACCCAGCCGTCTTTCAATATCTGATTAAGCCGCTCCAACTCTTCCTGGTATTGATTGAAGGCAACCCAGCGCTGCTCATCCACCAGACCCAGACTGCGACCGATCTCGGTCAGCCTTAAATCGGCATTATCTTCACGCAGAATCAGGCGGTACTCCGCCCGACTGGTAAACATTCGATACGGCTCACTGGTGCCGCGCGTGATCAGATCATCCACCAGCACACCCATATAGGCCTGGGAGCGGGACAGCGTTAACGGCTCTCTACCGAGCACCGCCGCTGCGGCATTCGCTCCGGCCAGCAGACCCTGTGCAGCGGCTTCTTCATAACCGGTAGTGCCGTTTATCTGCCCGGCAAAATACAGCCCTTCAAAAAAATGTGTCTGCAGATCGGGGCGCAGATCGCGCGGATCAAAAAAATCATACTCGATGGCATAGCCAGGGCGAATGATATGCGCCTTTTCAAAGCCCGCAATACTATGGATCAGACGCTCCTGAATATCGTAGGGCAAACTGGTGGAGATACCATTCGGGTAAACCTCTGAAAGATTCAGGCCTTCCGGCTCGACAAAAATCTGATGCGAGGTTTTATCCGCAAAGCGTACCACCTTGTCTTCAATCGATGGGCAATAACGTGGCCCGGTGCCTTCAATCACACCGCTAAACAGCGGGGAACGGTCCAGACCGCCACGGATAATGTCATGTGTCTGTTCACTGGTATAGGTAATGTGGCAACTGACCTGACGCGGATGCAGATCGACCGAGCCCATGGTAGAAAATACCGGCAGCGGGTCATCGCCGGGCTGTTCCTGCATTTTGGAGTAATCCAGTGTTTTCCGATCCAGCCGCGCAGGCGTTCCGGTTTTTAACCGCCCCATGCGAAATGGGCGTTCACGCAGACGGGCTGCCAGTGTGGTTGCGGGTGGATCACCAGCGCGGCCACCGCTGTAATTGGCCTGACCGATATGAATCTTGCCGGCCAGAAAAGTACCCACCGTCAGCACTACTTTGGATGCATAAAAATTGAGACCCATCTGGGTCACTACACCTTCGATACGGCCGTCTTTTTCGATCAGATCGGTAACCGGCTGCTGAAACAGCGATAGATTAGGCTGATTTTCCAGTACTTCACGTATCGCCGCACGGTATAACTGACGATCCGCCTGCGCTCGTGTTGCGCGTACTGCCGGCCCCTTGCGCCGGTTCAGAATCCGAAACTGGATACCGGCCCGGTCCGCCGCCAGCGCCATCGCGCCGCCCAACGCATCGATTTCTTTCACCAGGTGGCCCTTGCCAATACCGCCAATCGCCGGGTTGCAACTCATCTGCCCGAGCGTATCGATATTATGTGTTAGCAATAAAGTATTCGCACCCATGCGCGCAGCGGCGAGCGCCGCTTCGGTACCGGCATGACCACCACCAATTACAATCACATCAAAACGTCGAGAGAAATCCATCAGCAGCAACCTGTATTAATTAAGCAGACCATTTTAGTCGGTTTTTGATTGAGGTATCAATTCACTTTTGACAGCAGCGGTGACTATCTGCATATTAATCATCCCGCTTAACCCTGAACACCCCAACTAATGACAATCAAACACGGCTTTTTCGCTCTACTCTTTTTGGCCCAGTCAGCATTCGCCTCCAGCCCGGTATGGCTGGTTGAAGCAGGACCCAACCGGCTTTTCCTGGCAGGCACCATACATTTACTACGCGCCAGCGATTTCCCATTACCGGCCTCGTTCGAAAGCGCGTATGCACAATCGACTCAACTGGTGTTTGAAACGGACATCGATAGTACCCGGCAGACAGCCTTTCAAAACCAGTTGATAGCCGCCGTCAGTCTGCCTCCTGAGCGCCAGATCAGTGATTTTTTCAGCCCTCAGACCCTGCGCAAACTGGAGACTTACCTGCATTCCAGACAACTAACGCTGAAGCAGTTCAGTCATTTCAAACCTTCGATGCTGAGCATGACCCTGACGCTGCTGGAGCTGAGCAAGCTCGGCATAGGCAGTGATGGCGTAGATCAGTATTATTACGAGCGCGCCAGACTCGACCACAAACCCACTCTGGCGCTGGAAAGCGTGCAACAGCAGATTGAGTTTCTCGCCAGTATGGGCGAAGGACAGGAAGATCAGATGATCGAACAGACGCTGGAAGACATAAAAACCCTGCCCGTGGAGTTTCCACTGATGATCCAAAGCTGGCGCGACGGGGATAGCAAACAGCTGGAAACCCTGTTTATTGAGCCGATGAAAAGTGAGTTTAATGCGGTCTATCAGCAGTTACTGGTTGAGCGTAATCAAAACTGGCTGCCGCAGATCAATGCCCTGCTGCAAACCCCAGACACCGAGATGGTCCTGGTAGGCTGCGCTCATCTGATCGGAGAAGACGGCCTGGTCGCGCAGTTAAGGAAGGCCGGACTGCGCGTCACTCAGCAGGACTGAGCCCCTCAGGCCATGACACTCACAGTGTGGATCCTGTACCAGCTTGAGGGTACGAATATGCATGTTCTTCGCATCCAGCAACAGTAATCGGCCATCCAGCGTCTGTCCGAATCCAGCAATCAGCTTCAGCGTTTCGGTCGCCTGCATCGCACCGATAATACCCACCACCGGTGCCAGCACGCCATTTTCGGAACAGGTCAACTGCTCATCGTTGGCACTATTTCCGTACAGGCACTGATAACAGGGGCTGCTAGCCGTCACATTAAATACACTCAGCTGCCCTTCCATCCGAATCGCCGCGCCCGACACCAGCGGCTTTGCGCTGCGCAGGCTGATTTCATTGATCAGCTGACGGCTGGCAAAGTTATCGGTGCCATCCACAATCACATCACATTGTTGCGCCAGCTCCAGCAGGGCCGGCTTATCCAGACGCTGGCTGATGGCATCGATCTGGATGTCTGAGTTCAGCGCCACCAGGGTTTGTCGTGCGGATTCAGCCTTGTTGACCCCGATACGGGACTCGTTATGCACGATCTGGCGCTGAAGATTGGTCCAGTCCACCCGGTCAAAGTCGTTCAGAATCAGATGCCCGATACCCGCTCCCGCCAGATAGTATGCGATCGCGGAACCCAGCCCTCCCAGACCAACCAGCAGCACGGTTGCATTTTTTATTCGGGTCTGCCCGGCCAGATCGATATCAGGCAACAGGATTTGCCGCCCATAACGCAGAAGCTGTTCGTCATTCATCAGACAGGGTATCCATTGGGGGACGGGGTAAAATCACAATAACTGGAAGAAGTGCTGCAAACAGGGTTCAGCAGGCGGGTGCGTTAACGGTAATTATTCCAGTATTTTTCCGGCTCATCATGCGGTAACTCGGCATCGATATCACACACCAGTGCCTGCTTCTCTTCATCCACATGCAGTTTTTCGCGCACATTGTCTTCCAGATACTGAAACATCGTACGACGCACTTTGGAAAACATCGAGTCATCCAGGAAATAACCCAATTCGCGCAGCAACTCTTCTATCAGTTCAAACGACAGATATTCCAGCGAGTAGGTTAGCGACAGGCGATGCGCAGAGATCGCTTGAGCATCGTGCACACCCTGAATGCCACGCAGGGCAATACAGGCTTCCTGCGCCGTGGACTGTTGGTCACCAGGCACCAGGCAAACCATTCTTTTTCGAATATGGATCTGCTCAGTCATGCCGCAAAGCCTACGATGCCCCTGTTTAAATTACAACAATTTATTAGGTGCTATTGATTATATTCTGGCCAGCGTGAGGCGTGGGAGGTGATTAAAATCGCGCAGGGTTCTGATGTCTTTAAAATGCGCATCCTGCAACAGCGCAGTCACCGATGACTGCTGATCGTAGCCATGTTCCAGCACAATCCAGCCAGCAGGTTTCAAATGTCCTGTGGCGTCGTTGATAATCAGTTCCAGCGCTTCCAGTCCGGTTTCACCACTGCTCAGCGCCTGACGTGGCTCAGCCGGTAAATCCCCCTGACTCAGGTAAGGATCGGTGGCCGCAATATAGGGAGGGTTAGACACAATCAGATCGAACAGCCGAGATTCGGTCTGCCGATACCAGTCAGACTGGATAAATTCAATCTCAAGCTGGTGCTTGTGCGCATTCGCACGCGCCACGGCCAGCGCCTCGGCACTGATATCGGTTGCGCTAATCTGAGCCGCCGGCGCATGTTTCTTTAATGCCAGCGCAATCGCACCAGTGCCGGTGCCCAGCTCCAGTATATCCACTGAACTGCGCCCCTCGATCAGCTCCAGCACGGTATCGACCAGTAGCTCGGTTTCTGGACGCGGCACCAGTGTCGCCGGTGTGGTGATCAACTGCATCGAGTAAAACTCTCTATGCCCGACCAGATACGCCACCGGCTGTGGCTGCAGTCGCCGCCGCACCAGCTCACGTAAGCATTCCTGCTGCTCAATAGTTGGGATCTGTTCCGGCCAGGTCAGCAGGTAGCTGCGGTTTTTGTCCAGACAGTGTGCCAGCAGAATCTCACTATCCAGACGGGCGCTGCAACTGTTCGAATAAAGCTGTTCAGTGGCCCACTCGAGTAGCTGCTTGATGCTTTCGCTCATACGCTGCCAGAGTAAAGATTAGCGGTACTTAATAGTCATCAGACAGATTGGCCAGCTGTTCGGCCTGATGTTCATTCAACAGCGGCTCTATCACCAGACTCAGGTTGCCCTGCATGATATCGTCCAGTTTGTACAGGGTCAGATTGATCCGATGATCGGTCAGGCGGCCCTGCGGATAGTTATAGGTGCGGATACGTTCGGAACGATCTCCACTACCTACCAGAGACTTACGTTCTGCCGCCTGCTCCATATCCTGTTTGCGCTTTTCCGCATCGTAGATTCTGGACTGCAACAGGGACATCGCGCGCGCCTTGTTTTTATGCTGAGAACGCTCATCCTGGCACTCGACCACCGTACCGGTCGGCAGATGGGTTATACGGATAGCGGAATCGGTCTTGTTCACGTGCTGCCCACCAGCGCCGGAAGCACGGAACGTATCCACCCGGATATCGGCCGGATTGATATCCATTTTTTCCACACCTTCCGCTTCCGGAATCACCGCAACCGTTGCCGCAGAGGTGTGCACCCTGCCCTGTGATTCGGTTTCCGGCACGCGTTGCACCCGATGCGCGCCTGACTCAAACTTCAGGTTGGAATAGGCGCCCGCGCCGACAATACGCGCGATAATCTCCTTGTAACCACCATGCTCGCCTTCATTGGTATTCAGCACTTCGATCTGCCAGCGCCTGATTTCTGCATAACGGCTATACATGCGGAACAGATCACCGGCAAAAATAGCCGCCTCGTCACCACCGGTTCCGGCCCGGATTTCAAGGAATACATTGTTATTATCGTTCGGATCTTTCGGTAACAGCAGTTTCTGCAGATCCAGCTCAAGGCGCTGCATGCGTTCGCGCGCATCATCGATTTCGGCCTCAGCCATGGCGCGCATTTCCGCATCATTTTCGCCCAGTAACTCTTGTGCTGCGACGACATCCTGTTCCGCCCCCTGATACTCATCGAAGACTTTAACTACATCCTCCAGTTGTGCATATTCCATCGACAGGCCGCGAAAACGGTTCTGATCGTTGATCACTTCCGGCTCGGAAAGCAGCCCCGCGATCTCTTCATGGCGTGCGCTCAATAGCTCGAGTTTGGATAGAATGGATGCCTGCATGGATAGATATGTCCCGGAAAACGGCTGGTTTAATTAATTAGGGTGATTGATCAGCGAATGCAACAGGTCGATCAGCGGTTGATCTTCTTCTTTCAGTGCTCTGCGCATTTCGATGGTTGGACCGTGCAGCAGTTTATTGGTCAGGTTGCTGGCCAGAGACTCCAGCACCTTATCCACGTCTTCCCGGCTCTCCAGCATACTACGCGCTTTCTTCAGACAATCCTGCTTGATCAGCTCGGCTTTCTGGCGTAGCAGGCGAATTTCATCCGCCGACTTATGGGTTCTGACCCAGTGATCGAAGTGCACTACCTCGGTCTGGATGATATCCATCGCCTCGGTGGCCGCCTCTTCGCGTGAACGCCGATTCTCGTCGATAACCTCTTTCAGATCATCGACGGTATACAGATATACATCATCCAGATCACCGACTTCGGCCTCGATATCTCTGGGCACCGCCAGATCCACCATGAAAATGGGCCGGTGCTTACGCTTTTTGAGTGCCGACTCAGTCGCACCCTTGCCCAGTATCGGTAACTGACTGGCGGTGGAAGAAACCACGATATCGGCAAACACCAGCTGTTCGGGAATCTCGCTGATGGAGACCGCTTTTGCGCCCAGCTGATCGGCCAGCGCCTGCGCTCGTTCGAGTGTGCGATTGGCAATCGTAATACTGCCAATATTCTGCCCTTTAAAGTGACGCGCAGCGAGTTCGATGGTTTCACCCGCACCAATCATCAACGCTTTCTTGTTAGATAAGTCGCCAAAAATCTGCTTCGATAGAGATACTGCTGCAAACGCGACTGACACTGGATTGGATCCTATCGCGGTGTCGGTACGCACCTTTTTTCCGACCGTGAAGCCATGCTGAAACAGGCGCCCCAATACGGTTTTAACGGAGTTATTAGCACACGCAGTATCGTAGGCAGATTTCAACTGCCCCAGAATCTGTGGTTCGCCCAGCACCATCGAGTCGAGGCCGCTGGCAACCCGGAAAAGATGCTCAGTCGCTTTATTTTCACGGTACTGGTAGATATAAGGCTCAAGCTTCCCCGGTTCCACAGCATGGAACTCGGACAACCAGTGCATCAGGGAATTCTGGTATTGCTCGCCGACCTCGCAATACAGCTCGGTACGATTACAGGTAGAGACGATGACCGCCTCGTTAACTTCCGGAAGATGAACGGCCTGATACAGCGCATTAACCATCTGCTCCGGAACAAACGTCACTTTTTCACGGATTTCTACCGGTGCAGTCTTATGATTAATTCCCAGTGCGATTAGGGGCATGCGCTCAATTCAGTCAAAAATTAACGCGCAATTTTCAGGCATTGAAAGCCGAATAGCAAGAATACTAAACACCTTCTTAACAACAAGCCGATAAAAACATGGAACAAAGTTCGCTTGTATTGATCTTACCAACTCATTTAACAGATTACCCTTCTCGCAATATTGCGTGGATGCTACACTCAATCGGATCGACAGTGCTTAAAATTTACTCAGGTTTTTATATGCCTTTTAAACAGTTTCCCGGCTACCAGCAAATCTTCACCGCCCTGATTGGCAGCCTGCTATTATCGTCCTGCGCCAGTATCAGCGGCACCGGACAGAGCAACGATCAGCCGTTACAACGCCCGGCTGAACGTATTTACACGCTGGGTGCAACCACATCGATGGACAAAGACCCTGTCTATCAACTGCTGGTTGGAGAACTGGCCGTAAACACCGGGGAATCGTCACTGGCCGTGGACACCTACCTGAACCTGGCCCTCAGCCTGGATGATCCCAGGATCGCCGAAAGAGCGGTGCGGATTTCTATTTTTGCGCAGGACCTGAATGCCGCTCAGATGGCAGCCGAACGCTGGCTACTACTGCAACCGGATAACTCGGAAGCGATGCAGGTCATTTCTGCGATATACATTCGACAGGAAAATGCCGACCGGGCCTTTTACTATCTGGACCGGGTCATTAGCCTGCAGCCACAGATTTCAGATCAGACTTTTGTGGCGATTCTCGGCCTGCTGGCGCGCGAAAAAACCACCGACACCCTGCTTAAGGTTTCCAAACGGATCGCCGATAGTTACAGCGGTTACGCTTACGCACATTTTTTACACAGTCATCTGGCATCCCGCTCAAACCGCCTGGAAGAAACCCTCGAATACCTGGATAATGCACTGGCGATCAAGGATATCCTGGATGCTCATGCGCTCAGAGCGCAGACCCTGATAAAAATGGGCCGCCGTAATGAAGCGGTCATCAGCCTCAAGCGAGCCGTTTTAAGCCAACCCGATAACAAGCAACTACGCCTGTCCTACGCGCGCCTGCTAGTGGATGTGAAGGAGTATGAGGTGGCGCGCATTGAGTTTGAAAAACTTCAGCTACTGGCACCGAATGACCCGGATTTACTGTATACCCTCGGCCTGCTATCGCTCGAGTCTCAACGCTTTAAGTCCGCCGAAAACTACTTCCGCAGCCTGCTCAATACCGGATTGCGCATCGGCGAAGCACGCTACTACCTTGGCCGCATCAAGCAAAGCCAGGGTGAATATCAGCATGCCATCGAGTGGTATATCACAGTCGATTCCGGCGAGTATGTGTTTGATGCGCAGATGCGAACCGCACAGCTGATCGCGTTGCAGGGCGATACCAGCGAAGCTCTCGATTTCCTGAAAAAAATCACTTCGCAACACCAGTCCAAGTCCTCTCTGGTACGTATCTACCTGACCCGCGGCGAAGTATTGAAGCACAACAAACAGTTCGGAGAAGCGATCCAGAATTACAGCGAAGGACTGGAACTCATTCCCGGCAACACCGATCTGCTGTATGCACGCGGCCTGACCGGCGAATCGATTGGTAATGTCGAACTGCTGGAAGCCGATATGCGCACAATTCTGGAAACCGAACCGGATAATGCCCATGCCCTGAATGCCCTTGGATTCACCCTCGCCGATGTCACCGACCGCATCCAGGAAGCCTATCAGTATCTTGAGCGTGCGATACAGATCAAACCGGAAGACCCCGCCATTATCGACAGCTTTGGCTGGGTTAATTACCGACTGGGCAACTATGATGAAGCCATTCGTCTGTTAAAAACAGCCCTGTCGCAGGTCGAAGATGGCGAAATTGCCGCCCATCTGGGTGAAGTGTTGTGGGTTAGCGGGAATCACAAGGAAGCCCTCGGTGTATGGAAGAGTGCGCTTGAAAAGACCCCTGACGATCCATTTATCCTGAAAACCATGAAGCGCTTTAACCAGCAATAACCGCCCCGGTAGCGCGTTGATTTACAGACAAACAGTCGGCTCAGGAATGCGCGCCTGCAGACATACACACCCGACAGCCGCTTCAGCAACCGGCTGGCCGCATAACACTCAACGACAATTACCCATGCACTTTTTTTTCCTTCTGCCATTACTCATCATGCTCCTCAGCAGCTGCGCGACCACTGCACCCGAACCCGAACTAACCACGCCGCAAAAACTGCAGCTTTGGCAACAGCGCCAGCAACAGATGTCCAGCTTCCAGACCTGGGGCATACGCGGCCGGGTCGCCCTGTTCATCGATAATGACGTCTATAACCTGGGCCTGAACTGGATCATTGCTGAAGACCATTCCACCTTAAAACTGGAAGCGGCGCTCGGCCAGGGCATGATTCAGCTGCAAAGAAACGCTGCCGAAGTTTCACTGACGACCTCCGAAGGCGACTCCTATTACGGCCAGAATGCCGAACAGGTACTACAGCAGTCCACCGGCTGGTCGATACCGGTTGATGGACTGGAATCCTGGATCAAAGGCATCAACCACGCGCAATCCAGCTATACCCAGACGCTCGATAACACGGGCCTCGCCAGCACCCTGACCCAGGATCGCTGGAAGATTAACTACCTGGATTACACCCGGGCAGAGCTGGAGCAGTACAACAACCCGCTGTTGCCCCACAAAATCTATATGAAAAGAGACAACATCGCGCTCAAAATCGTGATTGACCAATGGCAGCCCGAGCAAAACAGCTCCAGCTCCGATCTGTTTCCGGCGTTTCCCGAATAGCCATGCAGCAAACCCTGCAACTGCAATCGCCGGCCAAACTCAACCTGATGTTGCACATCACTGGTAGACGCGAAAATGGCTATCACAACCTGCAAACGGTGTTTCAGTTCATCCAGCTTTATGATGAGCTGAGTTTCGTTAAAACAGCGCACTCCATCCGTCGCATCTGCGGCAATGAGGGCGTCGACCCGCAACAGGATCTGATCGTGCGCGCGGCACAGCTGCTACAACGCTATAGTGCCACCCGCCAGGGCGTGGATATCTCGATAGAGAAAAATATTCCGATGGGTGGAGGGCTGGGCGGCGGCAGTTCGGATGCAGCCACCACTCTGATGGCACTCAACAAACTGTGGGAACTGGGATTAAGCCGCAGCGAATTACAGCAGATTGGCCTGCAACTGGGCGCCGACGTACCGGTATTTATTTTTGGCCAGTCGGCCTGGGCGGAAGGGGTTGGAGAGTACCTGGAGCCGATAAATTTGCCCGAATCATGGTATTTAATCCTGCATCCGCAAATTTTTGTGTCAACACAGGAAGTTTTTTCATCTAAGCATTTGACACGCGATTGCCATCCTATCACAATACGCGCCTTTCTGGACGGCAGCGGTGAAAACGTCTGCCAGACAGTCGCCTGTAGACTCTACCCTGAGATACAGCTTGCGATAGACTGGCTTACACAGTTTAGCCCGGCCAGAATGACAGGAACTGGTTCCTGTATCTATGCGATTTTTGATAGTGCTGAAAAAGCAAATATCGTAAAATCGCAAATTCCTGATCCCTGGATCGGGTATGTAGCCAGAGGGATGAATATCAACCCTGTTGCTAGCGCCTGTTTTGAGTCAGGCAATTGAATTATTGGGCCGTCGCCAAGCGGTAAGGCACTGGGTTTTGATCCCAGCATGCGTAGGTTCGAATCCTTCCGGCCCAGCCATATTGAGTAAACTGTTAAAGCCCGTTAGCTTTTAACTACGGAGACTGAGGCAGGATTTGAACCGAAAAAAGGTTCGACTAACTTTGTCGGGAACAAAGTTAAACGCGTAAGCGGCCCGTAGGGTGGAGGACAGGAGTCCGACATAATCCTTCCGGCCCAGCCATATTAAAATCACTGCCGAAGTTTAGTTCGTTTAAACGACGAAGACCGCGGCAGAATTTGAACCGTAACCGGTTCAACAAAAATCAAGCGGATTGATTTTTAAACGCCAACGGCGGCCCGCAGGGGCAGACAGGGATAGCCAGAAAACGGTTTTGCTTTAACCAAACTCACTGTGTCAGCAGGGTGCAATACAGGATGTATTCTATTTACCCTTCCGACCCAGCCATTTTAAAATACAAGCGTTGAAATCAGATGGTCGGTAACGTCACACACGACATGATGGTGTTTACGGGAAATGCTAATCCCGATCTGGCACATGCTATTGCCAGACACCTGGACATTCCAATGGGTCGCGCTAGTGTCAGCTGCTTTAGTGATGGCGAGATATCCGTAGAGATACGCGACAATGTGCGCGGCAAGGATGTCTTTATCATCCAGCCCACCTGTAAACCCACCAACGATAACTTGATGGAACTACTGGTCATGATCGACGCGGTTAAACGCGCATCGGCCTACCGCATTACTGCCGTTATCCCCTACTTTGGTTACGCCAGACAGGATCGCCGGGTTCGCTCACAACGCGTGCCGATTACCGCCAAGGTGGTCGCCAACATGCTAACCAGTGTCGGCGTTGACCGGGTACTCACCGTCGATCTACATGCCGACCAGATTCAGGGCTTTTTCGACCGACCGGTGGATAACGTTTACGCCTCGCCGATACTGATGGGCGATATCTGGAAACAGGAATACCCGGATATGATCGTGGTTTCACCGGATGTGGGCGGAGTGGTACGGGCACGCGCCGTCGCCAAACAACTGGGTGATGCCGAACTGGCGATCATCGACAAACGACGTCCGAAGCCCAATCTGGCTCAGGTGATGCATATCATCGGTGACGTCAAGGGCAAGACCTGTATCATTGTAGATGACATGGTGGATACCGCCGGCACCTTATGTCAGGCCTCGAATGCACTCAAAAAACATGGTGCGGCCAGTGTATTTGCCTACTGTACGCATCCCGTGCTATCCGGCAATGCGATAGAGAATTTAAACAATTCAGTCATCAACAAACTGATTGTAACCGATACCATTCCACTGTCTGAGGCTGCTCGGAACTGTGAAAAAGTCAGAACGGTATCGATGGCCTGGATGCTGGCGGAAACCATTCGCCGCATTCACTTTGAAGAATCAGTCAGTTCTCTTTACATGGACTGACGATCCTTTCCTGGTCGCAAGGGAAGGAAAAATCACCTCCGGGTGATTTTTTATTTTAACTTATAAAATCTGGAGTACAGCTATGTCTGCAAAAATTGAAATCCATGCTGAACCTCGTTCTGACTTTGGGAAAGGTGCGAGCCGCCGCCTCAGAAAGACCGAAATGGTTCCTGCAATCGTTTATGGTGGTAAAGAAGAGCCGGTATCGGTTTCTCTGCTACACAATGAATTCATCCACCAGCTTAACAACGAAGCCATCTACACTCAGGTATTATCGCTAGAACTGGGCAAGAAAAAGGTTGACGTTATCCTGCGTGATTTACAGCGTCATCCCTATAAGCACCGTATCCTGCACGCCGATTTTCAGCGCGTTGATAACGAACATGCTCTGCATATCACGGTGCCTATCCACTTCCTAAATGAAGACATCTGCCACGGCGTCAAGCAAGACGGCGGCCAGATCAACCACCTGATCAGTGAAGTTGAAATCATTGCATTTCCTAAAGATCTGCCTGAATTTCTGCAACTGGATCTTGCCAACCTGGCACTCGGTGAAGTTCTATACCTGTCCGACATCAAATGCCCTGAAGGCGTCGAGATACTGGAACTGACCCACGGCGAAGAGCACGATGCCGGCGTGGTTACGGTTAACGTCACCAAAGCCATGTCAGACGACGATGCGGAAGCCACCGATGAAGTAGAAGCGGATGCTGAAGCTGCTGGCGCCAAAGAGGCTGACGAAGAGTAACACTCGTTGGCAGTTCGACAGGCCGATATACACCTGATAGTCGGCCTCGGGAATCCCGGGGCTAACTATCAGGCTACCCGTCACAATGCCGGATTCTGGCTGGTGGATCAGCTGGCACAGGATCATCATGTCAGCCTGCGCAATGAATCACGCTTTTTCGGTGAAACGGCGAAATTCAGTGCCTACGATAAAGATATCTACCTGTTAAAACCCGCCACCTTTATGAATCGCAGCGGCCAGTCGGTTGCGGCGCTGGCCAAATACTTCAAGATTACGCCAGAACAGATTCTGGTGGTACACGATGAGCTCGATCTGGAGCCAGGCGATAATCGCCTGAAACAGTCCGGTGGCCACGGAGGCCACAATGGTCTACGTGACATCATCAATCACATCGGCAAAGATTTTTATCGACTACGCATCGGTATCGGCCACCCCGGCGATAAAAACCAGGTAGTCAACTACGTATTACACACACCTTCCAAACTAGAGCTGGAAGGCATACAGGATGCAAACCAGCGTTCTGTCAACATCATGCCTACCTTGCTGTCAGGCGAGCTTGAAAAAGCCATGCAGCAACTTCACAGCAAATAACAGGAGTCACCATGGGCTTTAAATGCGGCATCGTCGGCTTACCCAATGTCGGTAAATCAACCCTTTTTAATTCGCTTACCAAAGCAGGCATCGCGGCAGAAAACTATCCGTTCTGTACCATTGACCCCAACGTCGGCATCGTCGAAGTACCCGATCCACGTCTGCAACAGCTGGCAGACATCGTAAAACCGAAAAAAACCATCCCCACCACGATGGAGTTTGTGGATATCGCGGGCCTGGTCGCCGGCGCCTCCAAAGGCGAAGGCCTAGGCAACAAGTTTCTCGGTCACATCCGTGAAACCGACGCCATCGCACAGGTGGTACGTTGCTTCGTAAACGATGACATCGTACATGTCAGCGGCACCATCGACCCGCTCAGCGACATCGAAACCATCAATACCGAGCTATTACTGGCGGATATGGAATCGATCGAACGCCAGACCCTGCGCGCGAGTAAAATGGCCAAATCCAACGATAGCGAAGCGAAGGCCAAACTCGCCTTCATGCAACGCATTCAGGCGCACGTATCGGAAGGCAAATCCGCACGCAGCATGGAGATCGACAAAAACGAACTGCCCTGGCTGCAAGAACTACACCTGATCACCGCCAAGCCCACGCTGTATATCGCCAACGTCGCAGAAGACGGGTTTGAAAACAATCCCTATCTGGATGCCGTGCGCGAATACGCCAGCCAGGAAGGCGCCGACGTCGTGCCCGTATGTGCCGCCATAGAATCCGAAATCGCCGAACTCGACCCGGAAGAAGCGGAAGAGTTTCTGCAGGAACTGGGACTGGCAGAGCCCGGCCTCGACCGCGTAATCCACGCCGGCTATCACCTGCTCAAGCTGCAGACCTACTTCACCGCCGGCGTACAGGAAGTGCGCGCCTGGACCATTTCGGTAGGCGACACTGCACCCAGAGCCGCAGGTGTGATTCACACCGATTTTGAAAAAGGCTTTATTCGTGCCGAAGTCACCGCGTTCGAAGATTTCATCAAATTCAAGGGTGAACAGGGTGCGAAAGACGCCGGTAAATGGCGTCTGGAAGGCAAGGAATACATCATGCACGAAGGGGATGTCGTACACTTCCGCTTTAACGTGTAAACTGCGGGTCAGAAAAAGCGCGTTACACTTGACAACAGGGGCGTGAACAGGGAGAATTCCGCCCCTTCAAAATCTGCACCAAAAAATATAGGCTACGTAGCTCAGCTGGTTAGAGCACATCACTCATAATGATGGGGTCCCCTGTTCAAATCAGGGCGTAGCCACCATTTTTTTCTTCACAAAACAATCTCTTAAGAAAACCTACTTTTTGCAGTAAAGCCTCAGCTAGTCTGAGTCTGTGACACGTGAACTACGGGAAAACTGGAATATTTTATTTCGTGATTAGGAGTAGGATGTTTATATTAACAACTGGTTCAAAAGGTTGAATTGTAGTAAGTATAGTGTGAAGGTAACCCACATGAATATAGAGCATAAGCTTCAGCAACTACTTGAGAGCGCTGGCGAAACAGAAGTAATTGAGTTTAAAGAAGCTAAAAATAATTATGACCTCCATAAATTGGGCAAATATTTCTCTGCCCTAAGTAATGAGGCAAACCTTAAGGGAAAAAAGCAAGCTTGGCTATTGTTCGGCGTTAATAATGATCAATCTGTCATGGACTCTCAGTTCCGCCCTCAGGCGAAAAAACTGCAGTCACTAAAAAAAGAGATCGCCGATAAAACCACAAACCGCCTTACATTTGTTGATATACATGAAGTACAGCATGCTAATGGCAGAGTAATTCTGTTCGAGATTCCTGCTGCTCCGCAAGGATTTCCAGTCGCATGGGATGGTCATTATTATGGTCGTGACGGAGAATCATTTGGGCCACTCAATCTTGAAGAAATTGAGCGAATCCGGGCCCAGAGCCGTGGGCATGACTGGAGTGCTGAACTTTGCCAAAATGCAACAGTTGATGATTTAGACGAAGAAGCCATTCGAATTGCCAGAAGAGAATATACCACTAAGCACTCGAAGCTTTCTGGAGAAATTCAAACTTGGGATAATATTAAATTTCTCAATAAAGCCAAGCTAACCATCAATGGAAACATTACCCGTGCAGCAATTCTTCTACTTGGCAAATCAGAATCCTCTCATTGGCTTAACCCAGCGTCAGCAACGATCACCTGGATTCTGAAAGATCGTGACGGCATGGAACGAGATTATGAACATTTCTCTTGTCCTTTATTAGTTAGCGCAGAACAGGTATTTAATAAGATACGAAATTTGAAGTATCGCTATCTGGCAGAAGGGACGTTGTTTCCAGAAGAAGTGGATCAATACGACCCTTATATCATCAGAGAAGGACTGAACAACGCGATTGCCCACCAGGATTATGAAGCTGGAGGCAAAATTACTGTCATAGAGTTTGAGGATGGCCACTTGTGCTTCAGTAATCTTGGTAGCTTTATTCCTGGTTCGGTTGAGCAGGTGATACATTCAGATGCGCCGGAATCACGATATCGTAATCGATTTTTGACGGATGCCATGGTTAACCTGAATATGATTGACACCATAGGTAGTGGCATCAAAAAGATGTTTATCATACAAAAGAAGCGCTTCTTTCCGCTACCTGAATATGACCTCTCAGACGACCGTGTACAGGTCACCATCACGGGCAGAGTGGTTGATATGAATTACGCACGTAAACTTGCTGAGATACCGAATCTAACCCTCGATGATATAATTCTGCTAGATAGGGTTCAAAAGCATAAATCACTAACCAATGAGCAAGCCAAGCGCCTTAAGCAGCAAAGTCTTATAGAAGGCCGTAAACCGAATTTCCATATCTCTGCTCGTGTTGCTGATCACAGCGGTGATAAAGCTCAGTATATTCGTAACCGAGGATTTGATGACCAGCACTACAAGCAGTTGATTTATGAATATATTGAACGTTTTGGCAAGGCCAAACGTTCAGATATTGATACTTTACTTCTAGACAAGCTCCCTGATGTTTTAGATAAAACCCAGAAGAACCATAAAGTGAAAAATTTGCTGCAGGCCTTGAAACATGAAGGCTTGATCAAGCCCGAGGGGAAATCCTGGCGAATATCTAAATCCCAAACTTAGACATTTTTTAGATATTTTTAGACATTTTAGCTTATCGTGGTGGCTATTTATTTTTCAGTTATTAGGTACTTGCTATATAAGCACTGATAATAAGACATGTTAATTGACAATGAACTGGTGGAGATCGAAAAGCGCTTACAGAAGCTTGAAGAAGAAAAGCGCACTTTGCTAGCACGTCAGGCTGCACTATCAAATAGTGAACCCACTATAACCGAGGAGTCATCAATTCCTTGCACCAGGGAAATGTCACCTCAGCAGAAAGTTAAGCTTTTCCGTAGTTTATTTAGAGGTCGCGATGACATTTATGCTCTACGTTGGGAGAACAAAAAGGGTCGTAGTGGTTATTCGGTAGCCTGCTCTAATGAATGGGTTTCTGGCCTGTGTAACAAACCCCAGGTGAAGTGCGGGGATTGTCAAAATCGATCGTTCAGTCGCCTGGATGACCGGGCGATTTATGATCATCTCGCAGGCAAATGTACACTGGGGCTATACCCGCTGCTTGGCGACAATAATTGTTGGTTGCTAGCAGCTGACTTTGATAAATCAGACTGGCAGCAGGCAGTTTGTGCTTTTCGGTCGGCGTGTCAGGATTTCGGAATATCTTGCGCAGTGGAACGTTCTCGCTCAGGTAACGGTGCCCATGCCTGGATATTTTTCGATAACCCAATTGCCGCTAAAGATGCCAGAAAACTGGGCTTTGCCCTGCTGGATAAAGCCATGGAAAATCATGCTGGTCTATCCTTTGATTCCTATGATCGTTTATTCCCCAATCAAGACTTAATACCCACCGGTGGATTCGGTAACCTGATTGCTTTGCCTTTGCAGCATGGCCCGAGAAAAATAGGCAACAGCGCATTTGTTGATGAACGCCTCCAGGCATTTGCAGACCAATGGTCTTTCCTGGCATCGATTAAAAGAGTACCAGCCATGAGAGTTAATTCCTGTTTGGAAGCAACACTTACAGGGACTACAGAAATAAAGGATGATATTAAACCATGGGAAAAAGGTCTTCCCGTTGGCAATGAACCCATTCCAGACTGCCCGGCTATCATAGAACTGGTTTTGGCTAACCGAATCTATATCCCCACAGAAGACCTTCCTCAAGTCTTGTTAGCAAGGTTGAAACGTTTAGCCAGCTTTTCAAATCCGGTATTCTTCAAAACACAGGCGCTGCGATTTTCAACTCAGGGGATTCCACGGTTTATTTGTCTGGCGCATATAGAGCAAGGCTATCTTTCGCTACCCAGGGGCTGTATAGATGAAGTGATTTCCGTTCTCAATGAACAGTTAATTGAGATTAAAATCAACGATAAAAGACGACCTGGTATTCTTTTAAAAGGGATCAAATTCAAAGGAGGGTTGCGCAAGGATCAAAAGAAAGCCGTAGCCGATATAAACCGGCACGATGTCGGTATTCTTCATGCACCTACGGCTTTTGGTAAAACAGTAACCGCCATTGGCCTAATTATTAAAAGAAAGGTTAATACATTGATTCTTGTTCACAGTCGGCACTTACTGGATCAATGGAAAGAACGACTAACCAGCTTCATCGATGGAGCAGAAATTGGAGTTATCGGCGGTGGTAAACGTAAGGCCACAGGGCAGATTGATGTAGCAACCTACCAAAGCATGATAAACCGCAGCGATAACTCCGTTGATGACACGCTATTTGATTATGGCCAGATTATTATTGATGAATGCCATCACCTTTCCGCACCAAAGTACGAAGCACTGTTAAATGAAGTCCATGCAAAATATGTCGTCGGATTAACCGCAACGCCTCAAAGACAGGATGGACATCAACCCATTGTTTTCATGCAGGCAGGCCCCATTCGTCATTCAGTCAAAACGGATAGTCGGCATCATTTTGAGCAACGGGTAATTGTTCGGAAATTATTTAATACCCCACCTATGGAGTTGACCCATACTGAAATTCGTCCACATATCGCAGACATCTACCGATGGTTAACGGAAAGTGATGAACGAAATAAGAAAATCATTGAAGATGTAGTTACTGAAATCAACAACCAACGAAACCCATTGATTTTAACCGAACGTCGCGAGCATGCATTGGCATTAGGTCAATTGTTAGGGGAAAAAGACATTAGTTATCAGGTTTTGAGAGGGGCTATGAAAGTCAGGGAGCGCAAGGCCGCAATGGACGCACTAGATGAAACTCAAGTACTTGTTGCCACAGGCAAATATATTGGGGAAGGCTTTGATCTGTCAAAACTGGACACCTTATTTCTTGCTCTACCTATCTCATGGAAAGGTTCATTAGCACAGTATGCAGGACGAATTCACCGGCAGATAGAAGGTAAGGATAGAGTTTTCATTTATGACTATGTTGATATGGCACTGCCAACACTTCAAAGGATGTTCCAGCGCCGAACAAAGGGCTATGAAGCCATGGGATACACAATGACAGATGGCAATGAGCAGTCATTGATCCAGTCGAAAATGGTATTTCCGGCTAAGCAATAAATTACATCCATTTTTCAAGTCAATCGCGCTTGCTAAAAACATCCTGCTGATGGGAAATCGCGGCAGTAACTTTTTATTGCTTTGAAAGATTTGAGTCTCCATAATTAAAAGGCGTTTAAAATAACAACAAAAGGATAAAATCGTTGGAGAACACCGATATTGATTTCAGCGATTCGATCGCTATAATAGATCGCAACAATACCCGCCCAGGCTATGTTCTTCGGAATACCCTCAAACTGGCGGGTTATTTATTTATAGCCTCCACAAAAGAATAAACTTCAGCACTTATCCATGAAGTTTGAAAAACCCCCTTTAACTTTCGCAGAACAACTTGCACTGCTGATCGAACGCGGATTAATCGTGCAAAACACGGATAAAGCGCTGCATTACCTGGCCCAGCTCAATTACTATCGCCTCGCGGCTTACTGGCTACCCTTTGAAACCAGTCGAGAACCCCACCAGTTCGCTGAAGGTACGACGTTTGATCTTGTGCTGGATCACTACCTGTTTGACCGTGAACTTAGATTGCATGTACTGGACGCGATCGAACGCATAGAGATTTCGTTTCGCACCCAATGGGCTTACCATATCAGCCACCAATATGGCCCGCATGGATACCTGGCCAATAATCCATCTATTAGAAAGAGTGAACATCGATTACGAAAAGACACGCAAGACCTGTTAGAGCATGTAAAACGTTCTGATGAAACATTCATTGCTCATTACCGCAACAACTACGATGAAGACCTGCCGCCCGCCTGGGTGAGCTGCGAAGTCATGTCACTCGGATTATTATCGCGTTTTTACAGCAACCTGCGCGGTTATCAGGTACGCCGTAAAATCGCCGCGACCTACCAGTTTGATGAAGGCTACCTGGAAGGTTTTATGGAACATCTTTCTTATGTGAGGAATGTCTGTGCGCATCATAGCCGCTTATGGAACCGGCACCTGAGTAAAAAAATGCCCTTACCCAGAGGTAAACCCGCCGGTTTAAAAGACAATATATTCGTCGATGAAACCCATCAAACGGAACATAAAATTTACAACACACTGGTTCTACTGCAACACTTGATGACCATTATCTGCCCGGATTCCCACTGGGCCAAAGAGCTGAAACAACTGATTGAAAAATACTCCATCAATACAAAGTCGATGGGCTTCCCGGAAGACTGGCAAACGCGCCCGCTCTGGACACAGGTATTTAATATTGCGCAATGACAACATGTTGAAAACTATCCATGCCCATTCTTGACTGGTTAAACAAAGACGCCGCGATACGCAGCGCAAAGCAGGTGCCTTACCGCCTGTTGCAAGGGGTGGAAGAGCTATCTTATGGCGACCCCGATAATCGCAACATGCTGATTCAGGGTGATAACCTGGAAGCCCTGAAGGCACTGCTACCGCTGTATGCCGGACGGATAAAATGCATCTACATCGATCCGCCCTACAATACCAAATCTGCGTTTGAACATTACGATGACAACCTGGAGCACAGCAAATGGCTGTCGATGATGTATCCGCGCCTGGAGTTGTTACGTGAACTACTGGCAGAGGACGGCAGTATCTGGGTGTCGATTGATGATAATGAAGGACATTATTTGAAGGTAATAATGGACGAAATTTTCGGTCGTAAAAATTTTGTTGTCAACGCTATATGGCAAAAGAAATTTTCTCCACAAAATGATGCTAAATGGATTAGTGACAGTCACGACCATATTATTTGTTACTCTAAAAATAAATCTAATTGGACTCCATACCCATTGCCTCGATCAGAGAAAATGGATAATCGATATAAAAATCCAGATAATGACCCTCTAGGCTCTTGGGCTTCAACTGACTTGACACGTGCTGAGCATAGAGACAGAGACTACTGGGCACTGAAAACACCTTCAGGTCGAGAAGTCTTTCCAGCTAAAGGAAGAAGCTGGAGCCGCCCCAAAGAAAACATCCAAAAACTTCAATCGCAAGGCAGGCTTTGGTTCGGCCCTAATGGCGATAGAATGCCTAGGCTTAAAAAGTATTTAAAGGAAATGAATGGAGGCGTCACACCACAAAGCCTTTGGCTGCATCACGAAGTTGGGCACAATCAAGAATCAAAAAAAGAAATAATATCTTTAGGCCTCGGGGAGGTATTTTCGACACCGAAGCCGGAAAGATTGATAGAACGCATCATTCAAATATCAACGTATGAAAACGACTTAATTCTAGACTCCTTCCTCGGTTCAGGCACCACCGCCGCAGTCGCCCACAAAATGAACCGTCGCTATATCGGCATCGAAATGGGAAAACATGCCGAAACCCATTGCCAGCCACGCCTGAAAAAAGTCATCGACGGTGAACAGGGCGGCATTTCCAAAGCCGTGAACTGGCAGGGTGGAGGTGGTTTTCATTACTACCGCTTAGGCCCGACCCTGTTTGATGAATACGGCGCTATCCGTCCCGATATTGGCTTTACCGAACTGGCCACCCATATCTGGTATCTGGAAACCCATACCCCGCTGATCAAACCACGCCAATCAGCCTTGCTAGGTCTGCACAATGGCACAGCCTATTACCTGCTGTATAACGGTATTCTGGGAGATCGTCGCCCACAGGGCGGCAATGTTCTCACCGGCCCCATTCTTGCCGAGCTGCCCGCACATGATGGCCCGAAAGTGATTTATGGTGAAAGCAGCCGTCTGGGGTCTGCGCGCCTGCTGAAGGAACAGATCAGCTTTAAACAGATACCCTATGACGTAAGGACGCGCTAATGTTTCAACTCAAAAAATACCAGCAACAAACCATAGCCGCTCTGGAACAGTTTCTGGCCGATGCGCGCCTGATGCCGGTGGAACAGGCCTTTGAGCGAAGCCTGCAAGCACAGGGCAAAGCCCTTTTCCCTTATCGTCATTATGATTTTGCCCAGGTGCCGTACGTGTGCCTGCGCCTGCCCACCGGGGGCGGTAAAACGGTGCTGGCGTCGCATGCCATCAAGGTGGCGACACGCGCTTATCTGGAACAGGATTACCCGATTGTGTTGTGGCTGGTACCGACCACGACGATCAAACAGCAAACCCTGGAAGCGCTCAAACAATCCGGCCACCCCTACCGGGCAGAACTGGATCGTGCCTTTGATCAACGCGTGCGCATCTTCGATGATAGCGAAGTCACCCAGATCCGCGCGCCTGATATCGGCGCGCAAACCATCGTGATTGTCACCACACTGGCCAACCTGCGCGTTGAAGATACCAGCGACCGTAAGGTGTATGCCTATCATGAAAATTTTGAACCGCACTTTGCCGGCGTAAACCCGAAGGACGACCGGCTGGAACGAGTCACTGAAGGCGACCTGAAGGAAAATGGCCTGAGTAAAGGAGACCTGGGGAAAATTAAATTCTCCTTTGCCAATCTGTTAGCGCTGCATAATCCGATGCTGATTATGGATGAAGCGCACAATGCGCGTACATCCCTGACCTTTGAAACCATGAAACGGGTACACCCTGCCTGTGTCATTGAGCTGACTGCCACGCCGGATCAATCCATGACTTCCGCCTCTAACGTGTTGTATCACGTTTCCGCATCAGAATTAAAAGCCGAAGAAATGATCAAACTGCCGATCATGTTGACGGAACATAACGACTGGCAGGCCGCCGTCAACGATGCCTGCCTGACGCGTAATAAACTCGCCACCGAGGCGCAGAAAGAGGCGGCTTATATTCGCCCTATCGTGCTATTACAGGCCGACAAGAAAAACGGTGAAGTCCCCTGGCAACGTCTAAAGGATTACCTGATAGACGAACTCAAGATTGACGAAGAAAAAATCGCTATCGTTACCGGCACCCAGCGCGAACTGGATGGCATCAATCTGTTCGCCGCTGACTGTAAAATCGAATACATTATTACCGTCGAAGCCCTGAAAGAAGGCTGGGATTGCTCCTTTGCCTATGTATTCTGCTCGGTGCGTGATGTACGCTCCAGCAAAGACGCGGAACAACTATTAGGCCGGGTATTGCGCATGCCCTATGCGCGCCGATGCAGCACCGAAGCACTCAACCGGGCCTATGCTCACCTGGCTTCACCGCGTTTTTCAGAAGTCGCCAGACTGTTAACCGACAAACTCATCAACATGGGCTTTGAGGCCATGGAAATAGCCGCCAACCTGCAGCATGGTGTAGCGGATGATTTGTTTGGCCCTGGCCAACACTACACCCCTGCGCCGGAACCGCCACTGGTGATTGAGCTTCCTGCAAAGCCTGAACTCAATGCGGAATACCCCGCAGCGCTGGATAACCTGGCGATTCAAAAAGTGGAAGCAGGTTATCGCCTGGAAGTAACCGGAAAACTGGACGAAAGTCTGCATAAAGCAATTCTGAAGCCATTCACCGGTCAGCAAAAAAAAGAGATTCAGCAACAGATCGAACAGCATAATGCCCGCGTCGAAGCGGCTTTATCGCCGTCACAGAAAGGTATCGCTTTTGCTGCCTTGCCGCAGCTTTGCTTCTCTCAGCAGGGAGAACTGGAACTGGTCGAACCGGAAAGCTTTTTATTTCTAAACGGCGACTGGTCACCGCTGGACTTTCCCATTGAACTATCGGGATTCTCCATCAAACAAACCGATACGACCTTTGAAGTTGATATTGAAGGCAAGAAGGTCAGTTATCACATTGCAGAAGAGAAAGAGATTTATAATCTTGATCTGGTGGAAATGGATGTGACTGAAAACGATCTGGTGCGCTGGCTGGATAGACAATTACGCAACCCATTGTTAAACCAGTCCAACATGCACCAGTTTCTGATTAAAACCATTTCACACTTGATCGGTGACAAGGGATTCACATTAACCAGCCTGGTCAGAAGTAAATTCCTGTTAGTGAAAGCCATTCGTCAGCGTCTGGCCCAGTTGCAGAGTAAAGCCGCCGAGTCGGGTTTTCAGCAATCCATGTTTTCCGAAAACACGCCTATGGAATCTAGCTTTCAATATCGCTTTGAATTTAAGCCGGGCCTCTACCCTGCTCGACCACCTTTTTACAGTGGTCGATATAAATTCCGCAAACACTACTACCCCATCATTGAAGACTTGAAAGTTGATGGCGAAGAATTTTTATGCGCCCAGGCCATCGATGCTAACGCGAAAATCCGCCATTGGGTGCGTAATCTGGTGGACCGACAACAGGCATCCTTCCGCTTGCCACTCGGTAATGGCTGGTTTTATCCTGACTTTGTAGTAGAGCTAAACGACGGCAGGCTTATTGTCATCGAATATAAAGGAGGGGTCTATAAAACCAATGATGATTCGAAGGTAAAAAATGCCGTCGGTGAACGCTGGGCTAAAGAAAGTGCAGGCACATGCCTTTTCCTGATGGCGGTTGAAAGTGATGCAAAAGGGCGCAACGTGTATCAGCAAATCGATAACATAATCGGCTAAGCTAGCGTACAGTTATTGACAGAATGCCGGGGCTCGCTGCGTTTAACCCTTCAATAGCGCAGTAACCAATTAAAATGCTCACAGAGGAATCAATGATGAAAGCCGTCGCACTCACACACTATTTACCCATCGGCGACCCCCGTTCGTTTCTGGATGTCGAACTGGCTAAACCCGCTCCCGAAGGACATGACCTTCTGGTTGCGGTTAAGGCCGTTGCGGTCAACCCGGTGGATACCAAGGTGCGCCGCCCGAAAGATCTGGTGGAAAAAACCCCGCGCGTGCTGGGCTGGGATGCGTCCGGTGTGGTTACCGCCGTGGGTCAGGATGTCACTCTGTTCCAGCCCGGTGACGAAGTCTACTATGCGGGCGACATCACGCGCTCCGGCAGTAATGCCGAGTTTCAACTGGTGGATGAAAGGATTGTCGGTCACAGACCCAAATCACTCTCTCATGCAGAAGCCGCAGCATTGCCGCTGACCACAATCACCGCCTATGAAGCCTTCTTCCACCGGCTTCGGATTGATCGCGACGGTGCCGCTAAGGGTCAGTCGATATTGATTATCGGTGCCGGGGGTGGCGTAGGTTCTATCGCCATCCAGCTCGCCAGACAGGCTGGACTGGTCATCATCGCCACCGCTTCCAGGCCTGAATCCAGCGCCTGGGTGAAACAGCTCGGTGCCGATCATGTAATCAACCACCGTACAGATATGGTGTCCCAGATACGCGCGCTGGGTTTGCAGTATGTCGACCACATCGCCATCTTCAACGATATGCGACACTGGGAAACTGCGGTCGAACTGATTCGGCCACAGGGAGGCATCGTCACGATCGATGATACCGAGCTGCCGATGCCGATGCAGGGTATGAAGATGAAAGCAGCCAGCCTGCACTGGGAGTTTATGTTCGCACGCTCCATGCACCGCACAGCGGATATGATTGAGCAGCACAAATTGCTCAGTTATGTCGCCGGGGAAATCGATGGTGGACGTATTCGCACCACCGTATCGGAAATACTGTCACCCATTAATGCACACAACATGCGCCGGGCACACGCCCTGGTGGAACAGGGTAATGCCATCGGCAAAGTCGTGCTGAGTGGCTGGGAAGCCTGAACCAGTGCGATGTTTCAGAACTCAGCGAGGATTCAGCATGATGCCCAGGAATTATTATGCTGCACTGCACAATAATTGTTGACTCCTGATTTTAATAAGCGCATAGTCTACCTAATGCTGCAGTGCAGCAATTAAATTTCATTCATAATTAACCCAGGAATAACCACCATGACTAACATCCCTAATATTTTCGACCTTGA
>JACKQG010001863.1_pt1 | contig 28523 bp, 29 predicted proteins | sample 8237621 | NCBI WGS metagenome assembly JACKQG01 (sample SAMN15677084, study PRJNA649215) | marine metagenome | biome: marine; feature: Black Sea; material: saline water; isolation source: suspended particulate matter (SPM) from the Black Sea western gyre | collected 2013-06-09/2013-06-10 | depth... | reverse complement strand
GGGGGATCGTGGAAAGCCGCGCCAGGGCGCAGGCGTTGATCATGGCGGGCAAGGGCCACTCTGAAAACCGCCGTCTTGATAAGGCTGGCCTGAAAGTTAGCGCAGACTTGCCCTCTGAAGGAAAAAGTCAGGACCATCCCTTGGTCCCGCGCGGGGGTCTGTAAATGGCAAAGGGGCTGGAACATTTTGGTATTGATCCGCACGGATTGACCTGTCTGGATGTCGGCGCCTCGACGGGCGGTTTTACGGATGTTTTACTGGTTGGCGGTGCGAAAAAGGTTTACGCCGTTGATGTCGGTCACGGCCAACTGGCCTGGAAAATTCGCCAGAACCCGGCGGTCGAGGTTCTGGAACGAACCAATGCCCGTCACTTAACCGCTGAACAAATCCCCGACCCCATAAACTTGATTGTCTGTGATGCCAGTTTTATTGGTTTGCAAACAGTGCTTCCTGCTGCCCTGTCTCTGGCCGCACCCGGTGCCCATCTGATCGCCCTGATCAAACCGCAGTTCGAAGTTGGCAAGGGCAGGGTCGGTAAGGGCGGGGTGGTGCGAGAACCGGAATTGCACACGGAAGTTTGCGAGAAAATTCAAAGCTGGCTTGAAAGTCTGCCCGGCTGGACCGTTATGGGTGTCACCGAAAGCCCGATCAAGGGCCCCGAAGGCAACCGGGAATTCCTGATCGGTGGGGCTTTTAGCGACGTTGGTTGAGTTCGCTAAAGGGCAATTGAAATACTGCTCAATGATCCCTTGAATTTGCGGGGCGTGATGGTGCGGACGATTTCATCACCCGAAAGCCGTTTCGCCTGCTCCAGGTCATAGGCCATTTGCAGATGCAGCCAGAATTCCTCGGTGGTTGAGAAATAGCGCGCCAGCCTGAAGGCGGTATCGGCGTCAATGGCGCGACCACCCTCGACGATTGCCAAGACATGGCTGTGTGGCAACCCGATGTCCTGTGACAACTCATCCGTGGTCAGTTCAAGCGGTTTGATAAATTCGTCCATCAACACAGAGCCCGGCGGAACGTCCGATGGTTTGATGCAGTCGCTGACCAGTACCGGCTTCTGTTCGGGCGGGGCAGGGGGCAGATCGAATATTTCCGTCTCAAGCCCGGCTTCGCGCCAGGCCTTCAGGCCACCGGTCATATTAATCGGCGGAACATGACCGGCCTTGATCAATTGTTTGGCGGCGGCGGCTGAACGTTTGCCAATGGCGCAATGCAGAACCAGCTTCTTGATGGTGATACGCGGGAAGGTGTCAGCATCAAGCATGGAAAGCGGCACCAGCATGGCCCCGGGGATGTGTTCCTGCTCAAATTCCGATGTTTCACGCACATCAACCAGCAACGCCTCGCCCGTCGCAAGCCAGTGGGCGACGGTTTCAACGTCGGCTTCTTCCAGTTCGATCTGTTCAGGTTCTGTATTCATGGCGGAGTTAATTCTTATCTACACTAATTGAATGTTAGAAATTATTATAAATACACAAATAATAATGTCAATTAAATTTTTAACACGTAAAAAAATTGTAAAATTAGATAAGCTCTTAATTTTACGCAATAAACAAAAACTTTTTTGGACATTTAATCAGACGTTAAATCTGCCAGCAGAAGGGCAGAGGTGGTTTCCTCGTCTTTAAGCCCCTGGACAACGCCTTTTCTATCGGCTTCGGGACGGTTTTGACTGACCTTCCACTTGCCGTGCAGGCGGTTGATTTGAATTTCCAGGCCGATGATGGCTTTTAGCATTGTTTCGGTGTAGTCCTCTGGGGCGTCGCTGACAGCCCATGGTTGATCACGCCCACCTTCCTGTTGGTATGTCAGGGCAGTGACCTGATCCAGTAACCAGTCAGCATCATCAATAAATCGTATGGGGCCATGGGCGTGAACGATGGCGTAATTCCAGGTAGGAACGACTTTTCCGTGCTCTTTCTTCGATGGGTACCACGCCGGCGTGATGTAATGGTGGGGCCCCTGAAAGGCGGCTAGAACGTCCTGTGACTGATCAATGTGTTTGGTTAACGGATTTGCTTTGGCGACGTGACCTCGCAAGACTCCGTGTTCGCTTCCGTCATCATGAACAAGCAGCGGAATGTGGTCAGCTGACAGACCGTCGCTTCCATTGCTGATCAGGGTGGCAAAAGGGTGGCCCCGCATGAGGTCATGCATCACCGGGATGCGCTGTTCCTGAAAATGTGATGGTTGATACATTGTTCTCTATTTCACGATTTTAACGCACGCAAGGTCATGGTCATGGCCTGAATGATATTGTTTTGGGTTTTTGCCAGGTGGGCAACGTCATCTTCTGCAAGATTACCGGCGATGACTTCTTTTTGGACCCACTCATCGAACATTACCTCGACTTTTTCAAGATGAAAATCGACATCCAGATAAAGCCCAAGCGGCGTGTTGGCCAACCCCATTTCCTTCCACTGGCGGTTCAGTGTCTTGGAAAAAAGATTGAGAATTTCGGGAAGAACCGGGCGGACATGGGTTGGGTCGCAAAGGTAATGATCATGACGCGGATGGGGAACGGTGATGATGATGTGGGCATCGGGTGCGCAAATACGGTACAATTCCTTCATGATCCCAAGGAACACCTGTGGGTCCGCACCCAGGTGTTCAAGGACATGGGACATCACGATATCTGTTGCGCAGTTGTCTTCGAAAGGCCAGGGAAGGGCTTCCAGGTCGACTTGTCGGTCGGGGTTTGAGCCCGCCTCCTTGTCGACGTTGATGAAGCCATCCATGTGGTTGTTGCCGCAGCCAAGATTGAGTTTCATTTATTAGCCAACCCCTCTGTTTCGGGCACATCCTTCCCGGGTCACTGTTTATCATAACAATGTTGTTCTGTGACCCCCATCACTGTGCCGTTATCGAAAATGATTATTTATCATGTCAGTGGGCAAAATAAGTGAAAGCTGAAAAGATTGATGGTGCCGATTGTAAAGAAAAGCGAGTGGCCTTCCTCCAGTGAAGGGACAACAGATTGGCAAGCCCTGTTTGAAGATCAGGAAACCGGGTTGCTGGCTGTTGTCTCGGCGAGTAAAACGCCGGCCCAATTGAAACAGCAAACGGACGCCGTTATTCGTGCCATTTTTACGCGTGAACGTGATTTGCAGGTTTTAGGAAAGCTGACAGTTTTTCTTGAGAAACTAATTCCTGAAGACGCCAGCCAGGAACGTTTGCCTGTTTTGAAAGCCACGGTCCGGCAGTTGCTTGTCAAAATAAAAGAAAATCGCATTGAAAGAGCTGCCGCGTTTGTTAAGAAAAAGAACAAAAAATCCAGACGTAAGAAATCAAACGGGAAAAATAACCGGCGTCCAAATATCATTATTGGATTTTTCAGAAGAAACGCCGATGCCCTGATTTTTCTTTTCAGTCTCCTATCGCGTGGAACAAGCGCTGATCTTTCCGACAACCAAGGTAAAGTGAGCAATCAAAAGGACGAGGCCGGAGAAGAAAGCTTTTTCCAGCAGGAAGCCTATGTTCATCATAGTGACGGTGATGGCGATACGCAGTGGCAGGACAGTGATATGCACGACATGAAAGAAGGCGTAGCCGCCAAGCCCGGTATCTTCGATGATCTGGAAGAAAAAAAGCCGGACGACAAATACGAAAGCTGGGACGATTACTAGCGGCTCATGGCGTGATAGTCCGGGTTGGGCATCATGTCGAGGCCATGGGCCAGCCGGTTGGTGTAGTTAAAAAAGCCAACCACATCGGTGATATCGAAAATATCCTGATCGGAAAACTCAACATCGCGAAGACCCTGCCTGTCAGACTCGGAAATGTCGTGCGGAGTCTTGGTCAGTTTCCAGGCGAAATCGAGCATGGTGCGTTGGCGTATGCTCAATTCGGCGACCCGGTAATTCATGCCCATCATCTCGCCCAGTTGTGGATCGCCGGACAATTCCCGTACCGCCTGACCGTGGGCGACCAGGCAGTAATAACAGCGGTTAGCGCTGGAGACGACGACGGCGATCATCTCGCGCTCAAGTTTTGAAAGCCCGCAATCTTCTTCATTGAGCATCAGTTCGTTATAAACGGATATGAAGTTGGATAACTTGGTCTGGTTACCCATGAAGGACTTCAGGACGTATGGGACCAATCCCAGTTTATCGACGCAAATGGCGAAGTATTTTTTCAGACCATCACTCAAGGAACTTTCGTCAGGCAGGTCTATCCTGACGATATGATCGGGTTGGGGCATTGTTTTGTAATCCTATAATCCGCACTGGGCCCTGAAACGTAACAGATGATCGACGAGCACCAGGGCCAGCATGGCCTCGCCAACCGGGACGGCGCGAATGCCAACGCAAGGATCGTGTCGACCTTTGGTGGCGACGTCCACGTCTTCACCATTTTCATTCACTGTTTTTCTGGAAATGGAGATGCTGCTTGTCGGTTTGACAGCAAAACGGGCGATGATGTCCTGCCCCGATGAAATGCCGCCAAGGATGCCTCCGGCATTGTTGGAAAGGAAAACCGTTTGTCCGTCTTCGCCGGCGCGCATTTCGTCTGCGTTGTCAGGACCGGTAAGGGAGGCCGCAGCGAACCCGGCGCCAATCTCGACACCCTTGACGGCGGGAATGCTCATCAACGCCGCTGCGATATCGGCGTCCAGTCTGTCGAACACCGGTTCGCCAAGGCCTGCGGGAATGCCGCTTGCCATGATCTCGATGACGCCACCCGTCGAAGAGCCTTCTTTACGAATTTCATCCAGATACATTTCCCATTCCGCCGCTGCCTTCGCATCAGGGCAGAAAAACGGATTGTCATCAACCACATCCCAGTCCCAGTTCTCACCGTCAATCAGGTTGGGACCCATTTGAACCATGGCCCCGCGGATGACGACCGGATCACCCAGAATTTCGTTTAGGACTTTACGGGCGACAGCGCCTGCGGCAACACGCATGGCCGTTTCACGGGCGCTGGAGCGGCCACCGCCACGATAATCGCGAATACCGAATTTCCTGAAATAGGTGAAGTCAGCATGGCCGGGGCGGAACTTGTCCTTGATGTCACCATAATCCTTGGAGCGCTGATCTTCATTGTGGATCATCAGGGCAATGGGCGACCCGGTGGTCTGCCCCTCGAACACGCCCGAGAGAATTTCCACAGTGTCGCTTTCACGGCGCTGGGTGGTGAATTTGGACTGACCGGGACGGCGCTTGTCGACGTAAGGCTGGATGTCCGCTTCGCTTATGGCGATGCGTGGTGGAACACCGTCAATGATGCAGCCGATAGCGGGGCCGTGACTTTCGCCAAAGCTGGTAACTGCAAATAGTTGACCGAAGGTGTTGCCGGACATATCAGTTTATATCCACTAGACGGTTGAAATGTCAGGGGCGTCAACCGCCTTCATACCGACAGTGTTGTAGCCACAGTCCACATGATGGGTTTCACCGGTGACGCCGCTGGAAAGGGAGCTTAACAGATAAAGCCCCGCTCCGCCGACATCATCCAGGGTGACATTACGCCTGAGTGGTGAATTGTATTCGTTCCATTTCAGGATATAGCGAAAATCCCCGATGCCCGATGCAGCCAGTGTTTTCATGGGGCCAGCCGAAAGGGCGTTGACGCGAATGCCTTTTCCGCCCAGATCTTCGGCCAGATAACGCACGCTGGCTTCCAGTGCAGCCTTGGCAACGCCCATGACGTTGTAATGGGGGATCACCCGTTCAGCCCCGTAATAGGTCAGGGTGATGATCGAACCACCACTTTTCATGAGCGGGGCGGCCCGCTGGCAAATAGCGGTGAACGAAAAGCAGGAAATATCCATTGTCATGTTGAAATTATCGCGGCTGGTATCGATGTACTTGCCTTTCAACTCTTCCTTGTCCGAATAGGCGATGGCATGAACGACGAAATCAAGTTCACCCCATTTATCCTTAAGGGTCTCGAATGTTCTATCGACGCTGGCCATGTCGGTAACATCGCATTCCATAATGATATCCGAGCCGATGCCTTCGGCCAGCGGGGTGATCCTTTTAAGTAACGCTTCGCCCTGATAGGTAAAGGCGAGTTCTGCGCCCTGGGCGTTTAACGCACTGGCGATCCCCCAGGCGATGGAGTGATTATTGGCGACACCCATGACCAGGCCTTTTTTGCCTTGCATCAGTAGTTCGGGAGACGACATCGGGGAAACCTCGTTGTAAGTGAATCCGGTTTTATTATTGTTGCTGATCCGGGAATCTAAGACAATCCATATCCTGTGTAAAATGCGGAAGTGAAACATAAAGTGAAGCGACGGATAAAATTACTTGGCGCTTACCTAGCCCATATCGCACATCATTACCATGGCGTGCGTTGCCGCACGATCGCCGCCTCGCTCAGTTATACCTCATTGTTGGCTTTGGTACCCCTGATGGCGATCGTTTTTGCGGTTCTGGCGGCGGTGCCAGCCCTCGAGGGGTTCCGTGTAGAACTGCAGGATTTCATGTTCGCCAACCTGATGCCCGAATCCGGTGATACCTTCGCCGAATATTTCGACGGCTTTCTCGCCAATGCTGGAAAAATGACCAATTTTGGCATCATCGGCCTGGCGGTAACGGCGATCATGCTGATTAACACCATCTTCGCGGCAATGAATTTGATTTTTCATGTCGAAAAACCACGCCCGATTTTTCTCAGAATTACCGTTTATGTGGGTGTGTTGATCGCCGGCCCGATTGTTCTTGCCGCCAGCTTTTCCCTGGCCACGTATATTCTGGCGTTGACCAAGGCCATGGGGGTTGAGGCTTTCACAGGATTCCTGGGACGGTTGGCTCGTTTTGTACCGGCGTTGATCCTGATTTTCGGATTTTCTCTATTCTACAAGGTCGTTCCCAACCGAAAAGTGGCCTGGCGTGACGCCCTGGGTGGTGGTTTGATGGCCGGACTGACGTTTGCAGGGTTTCGTTGGTTGTTCGGCATTTACCTGATCTATTTTCCAACCTACCAGACCATTTACGGGGCGCTCTCGGCGGTGCCGGTGTTCCTGCTTTGGTTGTTCATGTCCTGGTCGGTGGTGCTGGCTGGAGCGGTGATTGCGGCTTCCGGTCCCAGTTGGCGTCAGCGGGCGCATTGATGCTCCAGGTCATCCAGGATGCCCAGAATATCTTCCAGTTTGGTGTTATGGAAGAAAGCCCCGGCCGGGGCCAGGCGCATGGTCGGTCCCTCGGCGCAATGACCCAGGCAAACAATACGTTCGAACTCAATATCGATGCCGCGATCTGAAATCCCCTTTTCAAGTGCTGTTGCGATTTTTTTGCTGCCACACGCTGCGTACGAAGGCCGACCCGGATCAAAGCACCGGTTAACGCAGACAATCAGGGTTTCTGGTTTATTATTGCGCACAAAAAAGGCCTAATCGGCCTTCGTTTTAAGGCCGACGCCGCGCACGTCATAGTCGTTTTTGTTGGCCCATTTTTTTACAAAGCCGGTGAGCTCTTTATCCTGCTTTTTCGGCAACACCACTTGCAGGGTAACGTACTGGTTACCTTTCGATTGCTTCTTTCTGTTCTCGATCCCCTTACCTTTAAGACGCATCACCGTGCCGGTATTTGATCCGGCGGGGATATTCAGTTTGACGGCACCGTAAATGGTTGGCACCTCAATGATCCCGCCAAGGATGGCTTCGGGTAGGGAAATGGGCAGGTTCATATGGATGTCATCGCCCTCCTGCAGGTACAGGTCATCTGGCTTGACAATGATTTCCACATGGGCGTCACCGCTTTTGCCGCCGCCAATGCCATCCATGCCCTGGCCTTTAAGACGCAGAACCTGAGCGTTTTTGGTGCCCGCCGGGATTGAAACAGCAAGCCGCTTGCCGTTGGTCATACTGACGGTTTTGTTGGATCCCAATGCGGCATCCAGGAAATCCACCTTCAGGGAATAGGAAACATCGGAGCCATCGACCCTCAGTCCACTGCTGCGGTGGCTGTTGCGACGCTTGAAAAAATCATCGAAGGGGTTGCGTGAACGCCTTTGCCCGGCGTCTCTACCTGCGCGATGCATACGCGGGCCTGCGACCGGATTGCCCATGGCGTCAATCTCGCCCCTGTCGTAGCTGCTACGCTTTTTGGCGTCCGAAAGAATGTCATAGGCCGTCGACAAGTCCTTGAAGCGATCTTCCGATTTTGGATTGTCAGGCGAACTGTCGGGATGGTGCTGGCGCGCCAGATTGCGGTAGGCTTTTTTGATAACATCGGCAGTGGCGTTTCGAGGCACACCTAATGTGTCGTAAGGGTCCCTCATTCAACGATCTTCCAGGTGCCGTCAGCCTGACGACAGGCCCGGCCCGAGGCCTTTTCCTCTTTGCCATTAATGATGACGCTGGATTCAAAATCACGACAGTCTTCGCCGTTGCTGGTGCGGGCGCTGGTCGGTGTATAGGTGCCGGAATTACCGGTATCCGGGTTGGTCCAGGTGGTGGTTTGGCCAACGTCTGCCGTTTCCATGGTTTCCTGGGCCTTGTCATTGGCTTGTTGCTGGTCCCTGTCGTCGAGTTTTTGGCCGACGATTTTGCCTAGCCATGCCCCGAAAATAGCACCCAGTCCGGCACTCAAGACCCTGCCGCTGCCGCTTCCGGTTTTGGCACCGACAACCGTACCGATCACGGCACCCGTGGCGGTGCCAAATTTTTCGCCGTCATTGTCGCCGTCCCCGGCGCACGCCGAAAGGATGGCAAAAGATAATAGCAGGGATGTAAAAGTTTTTCTGTTCATGTCTTGAGCCTTGAGCGATATCTTATGTTAGAATCTGTACTAAATAATAGAGCAAGGACGCCATGACTGTCACCAATCAGCCTGACCCGATTGAACTATTCCAGCAATGGATGGGTGAGGCCGAAAAAACCGAACCCAATGATGCCAATGCCATGAGTCTGGCAACAGCAGACGCTGGTGGTGTGCCATCGTCGCGTATGGTGCTGCTCAAGGATGCTAACGCGGCTGGCTTTACCTTTTATACCAACCTGGGCAGCCGCAAGGCCATGCAACTTCAGGACAATCCCAATGCGGCACTTTGTTTCCACTGGAAATCGTTGAAACGCCAGATTCGCATCGAAGGTGTGGTCCAACTTGTTGATGACGCGGAAGCCGATGCCTATTTTGCCTCGCGTCCAAGGGCCAGCCGTATAGGTGCCTGGGCATCCAAACAGTCACAAGCCCTACCCGGGCGCTTCGAGCTTGAAAAACGTGTCGCCGAATATACTGCCAGGTTCCATATTGGTGATGTGCCGCGGCCAGAATTCTGGTCCGGTTACCGGGTCGTTCCGAAACGCATTGAATTTTGGACCGACAAACCGTTCCGGCTCCATGAGCGGGTGCTCTATCTTCGCGAGGAAGATGGCTGGACGACTGAAACATTGTTCCCTTAAAGCAAGCCTATGACGATTGAAAAACCCCCTATTGAGCCGACCGTGGCGCGGTTGATGAAAATCGCCACCTATGCTGCCGTTTCGGTGGCGTTTTTTCTTGTTGTCTTCAAGTTTGGGGCCTGGATTGCTACCGAATCCCTGTCCTTGTTGTCGACCCTGATTGATTCGCTTCTCGACGTTGGCGCCTCGTTGATTAACCTGTATGCCGTTCATCATGCCTTGCAACCGGCCGACGACGAGCATCGTTTTGGTCATGGCAAGGCCGAGCCGCTGGCCGGATTGGCACAGGCGGCATTTATTAGCGGTTCTGCGTTATTTATCCTGTTCGAGGCCGGTGACCGATTGTTGCACCCGCGTGAAATCGTCAAGACGGATATTGGCCTGGCGGTGATGGTCCTATCGATTGCGCTGACCGTAGCCCTGGTCCTCTTTCAACGTTATGTGGTCAAGAAAACTGGATCGTTGGCGATCCAGGCCGATTCAATGCATTACAAGATGGACGTGCTGGTCAATCTTGGCGTTATCGGTTCGTTATTGCTGGTCTCACAATTTGGCTGGTTGATCGCCGATCCGCTCATTGCCGTGGTGATTGCGTTGTATATTTTCCATGGCGCCTGGGATGTCGGCTCGCAATCCCTGAAATTGTTGATGGACAGCGAATTGCCAGAAGAAGACCGAAAACGCATCGTCGAGATAGCCTTGGGCGAGCCCGGTGTCCTGGGGCTGCATGATTTGCGGACACGCTCTTCGGGAATGGATTTGTTTATCCAGTTTCATCTCGACATGGACGGTGACATCACCCTGAGCGACGCTCACAACATTTCAGAAGCGGTGATGTACAAGGTCGAAAATGCCTTCCCCAATGCGGACGTTCTGATTCACGAGGATCCGCTCGGGGTCGAGGAAAGACGTCTGGATCTGGATTGATCAGTCAGCATGGCACCCCATATAAAGTATGTGAACCAACGTCAATGAAAGCAGCGGTAGGGAAAACCATGACGGATCATGTTTATAAAAAGATCGAGCTTGTCGGCAGTTCTAAAACCAGCATTGAAGACGCCATCAACAACGCCATCAATACGGCGTCGGAAAGCCTGCATAATCTGGATTGGTACGAGGTTGTTGAAACCAGGGGTAATATCAGGGATGGAAAGGTTGAGTTTTTTCAGGTGACGCTCAAGGTCGGTTTCCGGCTGGGTGCATAATTAAGTCGAGCCTTTCTTGACTTGACACATGGTTGGCATTGAAAAAACCCAGTAATATGATTGTGTTATGAAGACTTACGATCAGGCACTGGTTATCGAATTTCTTAGCCGGGCGGACAGTTACGGTGCTGGAATCGATGAAATTAAAAAGATCGAGACCCATATCTCCGTGGTTTTTCTGGCCGGTGAGCGGGCCTATAAACTGAAACGTGCGGTTAAGTATCCCTATCTTGATTTTTCAACTTTGGACCTTCGCCACAACGTTTGCCTGGCCGAAGTTTCCATCAACCGACGCACCGCGCCGGGGCTCTATAAGGGCGTTGTCGCAATCACGCTGGATGAAAGCGGTACCTTAAGCATCGGTGGCGAAGGAGACGTTGTCGAGTGGCTGGTCGAAATGGCTCGCTTCGATGAGGACGGCTTGTTTGATCGCCTGGAACTCAACGACAAGCTGATGGGAACTCTTGCCGAAACCATTGCTCACTTCCACGCAGCGGCCGTGCCCCATCCGGAATTTGACAGCTACGAGGGGCTGCAGGAAACAATCAGGGGGAATGCCGCCAGTTTGTCGCTGTTCGGTGCCGATGTTTTCGATCCCGCCGATTTCCAGGCCATTTGTGAAGCGCAACGGGCTGCCTTGCAGGGGATTTTCGGGGAAAAACTGAAAGCACGTGGCAAGGATGGGTTTGTGCGTCATTGTCACGGTGATCTTCATTTACGAAATATTTGTCTGATCGATGATCAACCAACCCTGTTTGACGCTATCGAATTCAACGATACCTTCGCCTATATAGACGTTTTTTACGATTTGGCCTTCTTGTTGATGGATCTTGATCACAGGGGGCAACGTGGGTTTGCAAATATCGTCCTGAACCGTTACCTGGATATCACCGGCGATACAGATGGCTTGCAATCCTTGCCATTATTGCTGTCGCTACGGGCCTCCATTCGGGCACACGTCAGTGCGACGGCAGCGGGCAAACAGTCAAGTACCGTTGAAGCGACGCATCTGGCCGGGGATGCCCGACGTTATCTTGAAATGGCCCAGCACTACCTGCAACCCGGCAAACCCATGCTGATTGCCGTTGGCGGATTGTCGGGTAGTGGCAAGTCACGACTGGCGCGCACGTTAGCCAGTTTTGTCGGCGTTGCACCCGGTGCGCGGATTATCCGCAGCGATGTCGTTCGCAAAACTCTTGCCGGAGTCGACCCACTAACACGGTTGGAGGCGGAGGGCTATTCACCGGAAATGAGCCATCGCACCTATCAATCTGTCTACGAACAAACGCGCAGTGTTCTGAAAGGGGGCCACTCGGTCGTTGCCGACGCAGTTTTCGCCAGTCCCCAAGAACGAAAAGCCATAGCTGCAATTGCCGGTGATCTGGGATTGGCATTCCATGGCCTGTGGCTGGAGGCCCCGGCCGAGGTGATGGAAGGGCGCGTCACACAGCGCACATTTAATGCATCGGACGCTGATGCTGCGGTTGTTCGTCAGCAGCTTTCGTATGACCTTGGCATTATCGAATGGGACTGTATCGATAGTGCGGGTGCAAAATCTGCGACCCTTGATAAAGCCTTGAAAGCGCTTGGGCTTTACACTGTATCGAAAGGGCAAAAAAGCGCATAATGTATATGGGGTTTGACGGTCTCACTGACCAGAAATAAGGGAGATGACCATGTCTATCAAAACTATTCTGGTTCCCATTGACGGAACGGAAGTATCGCGCACCGCACTCGACACCGCCTTGTTGCTGGGGCGAGACTTGGCCGCCCATGTCGATGTTTTGCATGTCGCCACTGACCCCAAGGACGCCGTGCCCTTGCTGGGCGAGGGAATGTCGGCGGCGATTATTGAAGAAATGATCCAGTTGGCTGAACGCGAAGCCACGGAGCGTACGGCCCGCGCTGAGGCCATGTTCGAGGACGCCCGTTCCCGTTTCGGGCTTGCTGCGCAGGAAAGCCCGCCTTCGGGCGAGGATGGTTCGGCGGCACTGGTTAAAATGACGGGGCGTGAGGATGTGTTGTGCGCCGAAAAGGGACGACTTGTCGATATGGTCGTTGCTGCGCGACCGACCGAGAAATCCGATGCGTCTTTGGCCATGACCATCAATGCGGCGATATTTGAAACCGGACGACCTGTCCTGATAGCACCACCGCATTTACCTGAAATGATCGGCGGGAAGATTGCCATATCATGGAATGGCAGCGCCGAAGCCTCGCGCGCCGTTGCCGCTGCAATGCCGCTTATTACCCGCGCCCAAAGTGTCACCATCCTAACTGCGGAAAATGACAAGACCTCCTCGACAGTGGCGGCTGAACTGGTGACTTATTTTGCATGGCACGGAGTTAGCGCAGACTCCCGCAACCTTCCCGGCGGCTCGCAGGTTGGCGAAGTGTTGTTGGAAGACTGCAAAACCATTGGTGCGGATCTGCTGGTGATGGGTGCTTACACCCATTCGAGAATGCGTCAGTTGATCCTGGGTGGTGTCACCAAACACGTACTGGCCAATGCCGAGCTTCCGGTGTTGATGGCGCATTAGGGAGAGAAATTAAGGACCAGGAACCCTTGGGGGGGATGGGTGAGGGGCTTGTATAAAGGCTCCTGGTCCGTGCCCTTATCATTTAGGACTTAAGGATGTTACAACACGCCCATTGCGATCATATTGCGGTGATATGACTAAAGTGTTGCTAAAACACGCTACAGTAGAAAGCCTTAAGCAAACAGGTCCGGTTGTCGGGTCGGTGGTTCAGGGGCTTCTGTTGCCATCAGGATATTGGTATCGTGGGGTTTTAACAAGTGTCGGACATCTTCGAAAGGCAGCGTGTTATCGGACCACTGACTTTCCGCCATTGTTGGCAGTGTCACCGGCATTCGGTTGTGTATGTGGGCAATAGATGGATTCGGCTGACAAGTGATGATGGTAAAGTGGTCAGCAGTTCGTAATCCAGCAAAGGCCATTAGGCGGTAATTATTGAATGTAATTGTATTCTTGAGACGTTTTTTGCCATCCCGGCGCCATTCAAAATAGGCGCTGGCCGGAACCAGACAACGATCTGTTAACAGGGGGCGAAAGCTTTGTTTTTGCTTCAGGGTTTCGCAGCGAGCATTAATCAACGGTTTGCCATCCCAGGAAGCAGGGATGCCCCATCTCATGGTACAGGGTGAGCCGCCCGAGGTGATGACCAGGGCCATATCGGTCGGTCGAATTTCACCACCGGCGAACCCGTCAGCGGCATCGTCAAGGCCAAAGCGCTGGGCGATATCTGACCACGGGGCATCGATTTCATAGCGCGAACACATAATCAGGAGTATGTCCCATATCGCAACGGGTTCCAATCGGCCCGAACATGCTCTAACTTTGAAAGATGAGTGATATGGCTGCAGAAGATCGTAAAACCGTCGTTATCACCGGGGCCAGTCGTGGCATCGGACATGCGACAGCGACCCTGTTTCTGGAGCGCGGATGGAACATCATTACGTGTTCTCGTGGCGATAGCCCGCCTGAATGCCAGCGTGACCCCAACTGGACCAAGCATATTCCGACCGATCTTGGCGATGCTGGCAGTCTCGCTGATTTTATCGTTCAGGCCAAAGATGCCCTGGGCGGTAAACCCCTTCACGCCCTCGTCAATAACGCCGGGGTTTCGCCGAAAGCACCTTTCAAGGAGCGTCTGGGCTGTCTGAACGGGGATATTGATGCCTGGCGCGAGGTGTTCGAGCTGAATTTCTTCGCCGGCCTTAAATTGGCCCGCGGTTTTGCCTCGCCCCTACACAAGGGCAAGGGGGCGATCGTCAATATCACCTCTATCGCCGGTCATAAAATTCATCCCTTTGCCGGTTCCGCCTATTCGATTTCAAAGGCCGCGTTGTCAGCCCTGACACGTGAACTGTCCAACGAATTTGCCGCCCTCGATGTGCGGGTTAACGCGGTCGCCCCCGGGGAAATCGAGACTGAGATGATTCAGCCCGAATACGAAGCCCTGATCCCGCGCATTCCGCTTGATCGCATGGGCACGACTCGCGATGTTGCGACGACCATTTACTACCTGTGCTCGGATGATTCCAACTATGTCACGGGTAGTGAAATCTGGGTCACTGGCGGTCAACACCTGTTTTAGCTTCGAAACGGCACTTATCCCCACATTTTGTGGACTTCATTCATTTACCGGCTATATCTGGTTGGTGTATTATGCCCTTTGCTAGGTTTTAAGAGGCAGGGGACTTGTTATGGTTAAAAAGGTCACAAAGCGGGGGAGCGCCGTAGCAAAGGAGCAGAGTACCCAGGCGACGAGCCCCGATGACGATCTTGAAAAGGGAATAGCAGCGACACGGCGGCAAAAAGAGGCTTCCGACAGCGGTCGCGCCAATGAGCCTGCGGTGCTGGGCGACACCTTGACGACCCCTTTTTATATCCGTTTCCGCCTCGCCAGTGCCGCCGGAGTTGCTTTGAGCGTTGCCTGGCTGTGGTTCAGCCTGAATTTTATCAACGATCAGATACCGTTTAGCGATCTTGGTGCCCTGTTGCCCCATGAAGTCGGTGGCATGGCTGCTGGCACCCTGACACCCCTTGCGCTGCTGTGGATGGTCATCGCCTTTTTTGAAAAAAATCGCCAGTTTGGCCATCAGGCGAAGCAATTAAGCTGGCAAATGCGCCAACTTGCCTATCCGTCAGACGGAACGCAAAAGCGGATGCACGAAATCACCGATTCCCTGCGCCGTCAGGCCCGTGAATTAAGCAAGGCATCCGACGAAGCCGCCTCTCGTGCCGATAAGGCAAGCAAAACCATTCACCGTCGCACCCTGGAACTTTCCAAGGTTTCCGAGGATGCCGACCTGCGTGCCCAGGCCATTGCCGACTCCCTGCGTCGTCAATCCGAAGACTTGCGAACGGTCACATCAAAAGCGGCGCTGCGGGCCGAAAAGGCGGGAGAAACCCTTTATAAAAATTCCCATGACATGGTGACGACGTCAGAGCGGGCATCAACTCGAGCCGAGGACACCAGCGAATTACTGCGGCGACGGAACGAGGAATTGATGCAGACTTCCATTGAGGTCACCGATATGGCAAGCGCTGCGGCAAGTACTTTCCAGGAGCGGGTCGAGGATTTACGCGGCATGTCCGAAAACACCGTCAACATGGCGAGTGATGTCGGTGAAAACCTTGAACGTCATTTGAACGAACTGTTGCACTCTTCGAGCGAAACAGCGAGCAAGGTGCAGAACAGCGCCGACGCCCTGCACACCCACGCCCAGGACCTGAGCCAGCGCTCGGATCGTATCGCCGCACAAACAAACCTGATTGGTGAACAATTAAAACGCCAGACCGAAGACCTTGCCGATACCGGACGTCTGGTCGCCGCCCAGTCATCTGATATCGAGGCTAAAATCAGTCAGCAAACGCGACTGCTTAACGAAACTTCGGACAAGGTCTCAGTTGAAGTGCGAACCATTGGCGAGGCCTTGGCCGATCAAGCCCGTGAATTGGTTAACACGTCAGAACTTGTCGCCATAAACGTCAAGAGCAGCGGTGAGAGCTTCCGCAAGCAAGCAGTTGAAATGACTGACATTGCAGATCGCACAACGACCAAGACCTCGACCATTGGTGAAATCCTGCGCCAGACCTCGAACGATCTCTCCCGGGTGTCTGACAAGGTGCTGGAGCAAGTAGAGCGAGTCGGTGACGGGTTGCGCATCAGGTCTCTTGAATTATCCGATGCCTCTGATGATGCCGTCGCCCAGGTGAACGAGGTTGGCGAGGCCATTCACGAAAGGGTCAATGATCTGTCAAAGATGTCAAACCACGCCGTCTTGCGTATCAACAACGCAGGGGAGAGCGTTCGCCAGAATACGGTTGTTTTGGCCAAGGCATCGGAAAAATCAAGCGAAGAACTGGGTGGCCTCAACCAGATATTGAAGAAAAGCGCCAGCAATGTCGAAACGGCCACCGAAAGCGGAACCGCCGCAATTGCCACCTCCACCCGGGCCCTGCTGGATGGCCTTGGCGAAGTCAATTCAGTGACCGAAAAAACGGGTCAGGTAGTAACTTCACTGACCGGGCGGGTTGAGGAGATTAAAGGATCCTCCGAAGACGCCAGCAAACGATTGAGCGAACTTGGAAATATTGTCGCCGATCAGACTCGTAAAATTCTTGAGCAGTCATCCAGCGTCGCCAGTTCAATGACCGAAACGGCCAAGGTGGCAAAAGGCGGCATCGAGGAAACATCGGTCGTTGCGGCCAGTCATCTCATGGAAACATCGGATTTGGCGAAATTCAGAATGTCCGAAACGGCTGATTTGGCAAGTCAGCATGTGACTGAAACATCGACCATGGCGACTGATAAAATCACCACCGTTTCCGACGTGGCTGAGCAACAGGTCGGGGCGGCGTCAAATCGACTGGATTTGGAGAGCGAAAAACTGAGCCAGGTTTCTGATCTGGCGACCCGTCATATTGATCAGGCTGGCGCATCCGTGCTTGAACGTTCCGAAGACTTGGCAATACAGTCAGACCGGGCGACGATCAAACTCAGGGGGGTTGGCGAGGAAATTCGTCGCGGCTTGCTGAACATGACCGTTGCATCTGATCAGGCAGCGACACGGATGCTGGCGGCAGGGGAGTCCTTGCAGAAACAATCTGACGGATTGGACAGCGTGTCGGGTGCTGCGGTCGAGGATATCGTCCATGTTGGTTCGGCATTACAAGACAGGTCGCGCGACATTGCCCTTGCTTCTGAAAAAGCGGCGAAATTGATAGCCCTGGTTTCCGGGGCCATGAACAGACAGGTTGACGATCTGACAAAAGCCAGCGATCAGGCATCCGAGCGCATCCGCATTTCCGGCGGTGAATTTGCCGAACGGACCCAGGAACTTGGAAATATAGGTGAGCAAACGGCCCAGCGTCTGGCCGAAGCTGGTGCGTCTTTGGGCAATCAAATCGGTGAACTTGATGACGTCAAGGCCAAAGCCGTTGAGATGTTGGAACATGTAAGCGAGACATTAAAGGCAAACGAAGCCGATGTGGGACTGGCCTCGGATGGAGCATCAGAAAGCCTTAAAAAAGCGGGCGACATTTTGCGTGAACAGGTCATGGGCGCAACCGAAGCGACGGAGCGCGCATCAAGCAGGCTTGAGGGCATCGCCGATTCTTTGAGATTACACGGTGGCGATCTGGATGCATCCCTGACCAATGCCGGAAAACGTCTGGGTGAGGTTGGCCAGTTGTTGCAGACCCGTAGTCAGGATTTGAACAAGGCATATGACGAAGCCAGTGGGCACCTGAAATCCTTTGGCGATCAACTTCATCAACAGGCTTCTGGCTTGTCTGGGGCTTCTGGCAATGCGCTCGCCAACATGAGCAAGGTCGGTGAAGTTCTGCACGAACGTTCACACGAGGTGACGATCAGTGTTGATCGTGCTGCAACGCTTATGAATTTGGTAACAAATGCCCTAAGTCGTCATACCGATAACCTGACGGCCAGTTCCGAAAAGGTGAAAGCCGATCTTGAAAGTGTCGGTGAAAACTTTGACGAAAAAGTAAGCAAGCTGGATGAAGCAGGCATCCGGGTTAATGAACAAATTCAGGGAATTGGCGAAACTCTCGAACACACAACACAGAGCATGACTGACAACGCCAATCGCGCTGTCGAGACTATTGACGCCGCCGTCAAGACCTTTAGCGAGCATTCGGGTGAACTGGCGACAACATCTGACGATGTCACCACAAGGTTGGCGCGAATTGGAATGTCCATGGCCCAGCGCACTGATGAGATGACCCGCGCGACCAATGCCGGGACCGCCAAGCTTGAGAAAATTGGCGAACTGATGCGCCGTCATTCCAAGGAAGCCTCAATTCGCACCAAGCAAATGTCTTCGACCATGGACGGTGCCTATGATTCCTTGCGCAACCAGCTACAGGAACTTTCTGGTGCCTATGAAAAGGCAGAAACGGGGATGTCGTCGCTGGCCGGTTCCATGGGTACCCGTGCCAAGGAAATTGACGCCGTTACTGCCAGGGCCCTGGGCCAGATCAATCACTGGGATAAACTGGTTCGCGAAAGTGCCGGTATTCTTGGCCAGACTGCAGGAGAAGTCAGCAAACAGGCAGAGACTGTTACGGCGGCTCTAAAAGAACAAACCGAAGAGATGAAACTGACCGTGGGGGACGCCTCAGAACTGGTGGTGGCCTTGAAGGCCCACGCCAAGGAAGCCGGGCTTGATGACTTCCTGCGGCGCGCAACATTTATTTCCGAACGTCTGCAATCCCTCGCCGTCGATATGAGCAGACTGATGGAAACATCGATCAGTGAGGATGACTGGAAACGCTTTAATAAGGGCGAGAAGGGCCTGTTTGTTCGCAAGATGCTGGGCTTCCGCGAGAAGGCTCGTTTGGCCTCGATCAAGCAGCGCTACCAGAGCGATCAGGAATTCCGCAATTATGTATCGCGCTATCTGGATGAATTCAAAAACTTCCTGGCCGAAGCCCGCAAACGCGACCAGCAGGGTGTCCTTTCGACAATTTTCCTGTCCTCGGATATGGGCAAGCTTTACATGGTCCTGACCCAGGCGCTGGGACGCGAAATACTGGCGGACTAGAGTATCTTCAGTTAATCGAGAGAGCCTGCGAATTTATAGCCGTGCCCCGGCACGGTGACGATATAGTCCTGTTTTCCTGATTTCTGGCCAATTTTTTTGCGCAGACGGCTAACAAAAACATCGATCATGCGGTCGGATGGTGGCTCGTCATTTCGGGCGATGGCGTCAAGCAGATAGTCACGTGACAGAACCCGGCCAGCGGACTTGATCAGGGCGGCGAGAAGATTAAATTCACCACTGGTCAGGGGCACTTCGGTTTTGTCGGGCCCCGTCAGGGTGCGCGCTCTCATATCCATTTTCCATCCATCGAAATCAAAAACCAGATTTTCCTCGTGGCCCCTTTCTCCTGTGCGCTTTAGGACATTGCGTACCCTTAACACCAGTTCGCGTGGGTCGAATGGTTTCGTCAGAAAATCGTCAGCACCAATATCAAGGCCAGCCAATCGGTCTTCCATACCCTTGCGGGCGGTCAAGATAATGATCGGTATACTTGAACGCGCACGGATCTGGCGCGCCAGGGTCAGGCCATCCTCGTCGGGCAGGGTGAGGTCGAGCAAAATCAGATCTGCGGAGCGGTTGCCTAAAACTGAAAACATTTCCTTGCCAGTAAGGACGGCGGAAATGTCATAGCCTTCCTTCTCCAGATATGCAGCAAGTAAAGACTGCATCATTTCATCGTCTTCGACGACAACTAGATGCGGCTTTCTTTGACTATTAGCCTTTAAAACCAATGGCCCCGATCCTCTCCTCCCTATCCTGGCAGATCAATTCAGCAACATCTTAGCAATATTGCCGCCATATAGACATAACAAGATGGCGGGGGTTTTCAGGTGCTGGATGATTGGTAATCCACCAGGTCGAGAATAAGGTCGCTGACCGTCGGCTCAAAGCCAAGCGCCCGACAACACCAGATTGACCTGTTGTGAGCGTCTAGAGGGCCGATGAAGGGGGTGTCGTGGGAAAGCTCATCAAAGAGCGGATCAGTGGCATCAAGACCAAGCATTTCCGGAACGTCCGCCGCCTCGTGCAGGCCACCACCAATCAGAAATGGCAAGACGATCAGGTTATTCGCTGTTGTTATTGCAGGCCAGTTTGAAATCAAGGGCTGTTCCTCGATAAAAACGGCGTGGCTTGGTATGCCATTTGTCAGGATTTCAATGCGCCCGGCCAGGTCTTTTGCCTGTGTCGCGTTTTCGGGATTGCCGGGATTGCCGTGGGCGGCAACAAGGATCGATACGTCTTCAGGATCAAGGTTTTGTGCTGTGATAATCGAGCTTGCGTGTTTCGCCATAATACCGGCAATGCCCGAATGACTTCCAAGCGGTTCGCAAAGCCTGACATTATGGGTGCCATCAAGGTTTTCGAGTGCCTCAGGGATTAGGGTATCCGTAATGTAACCATGGCCACTTAACATTGGCACGACGGTGAGTTTTTCGGTCTGGATTTCGCTTAACACATCAGCAAGAAGCGGGGCCTGTTTTAAGAAGCCGCAACAGACATTTTTGAAGATCCCCAGCGCCTTAAGACGACGGGCCTGCATCGCTACCGGGTTATTGTCACCGATTCGCGATGAGCCGTGAGCGACCAGCAGCAGTGTCTCATCCGTGTGCTTCAACGTCACAGTCCATTGCCGGGATATGCCAGCTTAGTTCTTCTGCCAGTTGGACGACGCGGCCGATAATCAGAAGACTCGGGGCTTTCAAACTGGCCTTCTCTATACAAGCGGGAAGTTCTTCCAGTGTTGTCAGGATGGTTCGCTGTTCGGCTGTGGTGCCCCGTTCAATGGCTCCCGCCGGGGTATCTGCCGGAAGCCCGGCTTTTATCAACTCGTCTCTTATTCTGGCGATGTTGATGAGCCCCATATAAATGACCAGTGTGGTTTCAGGATCAGCGAGGCTTTGCCAGTTCAGGTCCAGATGCTTGCCCGCACGACAATGGCCGGTGACGAAACGCACGCCTGTTGCAAGTCCGCGGTGGGTCAGGGGAATACCGGCGTAGGATCCACACCCGGCAGAGGCGGTAATGCCGGGAACGATCTCAAAGGGTATGTTGTTCTTGGCCAGATACAGGGATTCCTCGCTGCCGCGGCCGAAGATAAACGGATCGCCACCTTTCAAACGCACCACCTTGCGGCCGCTTTTTGCCAGCGAAACCAGTAACTCGTTGATTTCTTCCTGCGGCATATGGTGGTCGCGGGCGGCCTTGCCGGCGAAAATACGGGTCGTACCCGCTGGCACCAGTTGCAGAATTTCTTCTGATACCAGGCGGTCAAAGACCACCACTTCGGCCGCCTTCAAAACTCTGGCCGCTTTGATCGTTAGCAAGTCAGGATCGCCCGGTCCGGCGCCGACGATGTAAACGGGGGAGGGTGCGTTCATTAAGATTGTTCCTGGTTCTTGATGTTGTTGGCCGAAGGCTTTTTACATGACCTGACAAAATTGATAAAGCGTGCCGCCCAGCGGTTGGCCCCGACATCGCGAAGGTGGGCGTAACTGGCAAGCAAGTTGCGATAGACCAGACCATCGTGCTTGCCATCAAAACCATGACCACGCAGCACTTCGTAAGCGAAGTTGGGGTCGCCTTCAAGGTTTTCAATGGATGAGTAGTGAAATTCATGGGCCGGAATTTCGCCCGGTCTGCCGCCAGCATCGACAAGTGACCATGGGCCATTGCCTGTTTCGCGCAAGCGCACGTATCCACGACCCTGCGGAGTTTTGTGCATAATAACATCACCGGCAATCACCCCGGCCATGGCGCGGGTCTCGCCGTTCCACGTTAAAGAGCGCGCCAGATACATCAAACCACCACATTCGGCGTAGGTCGGAAGGCCGCTTTCAATGGCTCCGGCGACGGCCTCACGCATGGCAGTGTTGGCTTCAAGTTCGGCCATCCGGGTTTCGGGAAAACCGCCGCCAATGAACAGGCCATCGATTTCCGGCAAACTTTCATCTTTGATCATGTCGATAGAAACCAATCTCGCCCCTGCGTCTTCCAATGCTTCCAGATCGCCCGGATAGTAAAACCCGAATGCGGAGTCTCTGGCGATGCCGATGGTGACATCGGTTTTGCCGGGGCTAGGCCTGGGCAGGGCAGGTGCCGTAAGATCGACTGCCGTAGCGGCTATGTTCTTGATCGCTTCCAGATCGACTTGCGCTGCGATCAGTGACGCAATGGTGGAAATTTTTGCATCGGCCTCGGGCGTTTCATTGCTTGGCGTTAAACCCAGATGCCGCTCGGCGATTTCCAGTTGCTCGTCACGGTGTACGGCCCCCAGCACGGGCAGGTTGGTGTAATGTTCGATAATGGCGCGCAGTTTTCGTTCGTGGCGCGGGCCACCGACCTTGTTAAGGATAACACCAGCGATGTTAATGGCCGGGTCGAAGGCCTGATAGCCAAGGATCAGCGGAGCGATGCCGCGGGTCATGCCACGGGCGTCGATAACCAGGATCACCGGCGCCCCGAGCAGGGTCGCAAGGGCGGCGTTGGAATTGCCGCCCTCAAGATCAAGGCCGTCATAAAGGCCCTTGTTACCTTCAATCAACGAAAAATCAGCGCCGTGGGCATGGCCAGAAAAAGTGGCGAGAATTTCCTGACTGCTCATGGTGTAGTAGTCGAGATTACGACAAGGGGTGCCAGTCGCCCACCCCAACCACATGGGGTCGATATAATCCGGCCCCTTCTTGAAGGTCTGTACGCTCAGGCCCTGACCCGCCAACGCTGCAGCCAGACCAATAGAGACCGTGGTCTTTCCCGATGACTTGTGGGCTGCTGATATGAGGATGTGCGGCATACTTCGTTTAAGCCCCCAGCCTGGATGTATTGCGCTCGGCCCACATTTTTTCGGCAAGCGTGGTGGCCTCGGCGGGATTGTCGGCGCGACCCAGCAGACGCAAGACAATGGCTATCGTGCCGGTAATGGCGGCGGTGGCGTAGGTGTCCTGCTCCTCGCCGCTCCAGACGCTCTTCAGGCGTTCAAGGTTCATATCCTCGTCTACCTTGATGCTGTCTTCGGGCAGCAGGGCTGGCCATTCCTCTTCGCTTAAGATTCCGTCATGCAGGCTTTGCACCTGAACCGGTTTTTGCGGTCGCCGCTCGACCTCGCCACCTTCGCCCTTGAACACGGCCATGTGTTTCTGGCCCAAAAGATTGGCAGTATCGCGGTGGACGTCGCGATAGTTGGGGTGGAAGACGGTTTGAATCTCGTGGGAGGCAGCAAACGGATTGACCATGCGCCCGAAGGTGTTGACAGGTGAGCGCAGGCCAAGCACCGGTTTCAGATCGATAATTTCCTGAAGTTTGGGCGATAGCTGGGCCAACGGCAAAAAGCCGAAGTTGCTCTTTTTGATGTGCTCGGCAGCTTCTGTCAGTGAACCGGCAATGGGGATGCCAAGCGATTGCAGGGCCTGACGTGAATAGACACGATCGGGTGTATGGCCTTCCGTTCCCTGCATGAAGATGCGCACGCCGCTCTGCGCCAACACCTGAACGGCCAGCAGAAACCATGGCAACTGACGCTTTTTGCCTGAATAAGATGACCAGTCCAGATCAACCTCGGGCATCTCCTGGGGAAGCTCCAGCGTATCGCGGACGGCGCGCACAAAACCGGCACCTTCCTCGGGGACTTCCGTGCGCATACGCAGGATACACAGGAATGCTCCAAGCTGCAGGGGTTCGACATCGCCGTTCATGATCATGGTCGCCGCCTGATACATTTCATCACCGGTCAGGGGGCGCGACAGGTTGGGCCCTTTGCCGATGATGCGAACGTACTGGGCGAATGGGTGTTCTTCAGTCATTTACAGTTATTCCTAATTGCCGCCACGTGGTCGAAGGGTCATTTCCTTGATCAGCGGTGCGCCTTCTTTTCCGTTGCCGATGATGGCGTGTCCTGGGGGAACGGTCTGCCAGTCATGTTTGCCTTCATCCAGGGGCTCAGAGACAATCAGCAGGCAGTCATCTTCCTTGCTGTGATACAGGGACGGTGCAAATTCATCGCTGCTGTAGCGAAAGGCGTAAATATCACTGCCATCTGCGAAGGCGGCGGTGAAGCGCAACGGTTCGCTGATTTTGGCATCGTCCATAATATCGAGGATATCATCGATGGTCGCGCAAACCGCGCCGAACGGATCATCATCAAGGCCATGGCCATAAGCGGCCAGGAAAAGGGCTTCGCTGTCTGTGGTGCCAATGCGCTCGCAGTACAGGTTGTCGGGTATCAGGGATTCCATCCGGCGAAGAACAATTGGGTAGGACCCGATCTGTCCGTTATGCATGAACATCCAGCGCCCTTGTACGAAGGGATGGCAGTTGGATCGATTGGTAGAGGTGCCGGTGGAGGCGCGAATGTGTGAAAAAAACATCGGCGAACGGATTTGTCTGGACAGGCTGCGAAGGTTCTCATCGTTCCAGGCGGGCATCACTTCCCGGAAATGACCCGGCTCATCACGGTGGGCATACCAACCGAAGCCGAAGCCGTCGCCATTGGTCTCCATCTTCGCCTCACGGGCGTGCAGGCTTTGGGTCAGCAATGAGTTTTCCGGTTTGGCAATAAGCTCTTCCAGAAAAATCGGCTCTCCACTGTAGGCGATCCATCGGCACATCAGGCGTCTCCGGGGTGGTTATAGCGTAAAAAGCGTTTATTTGGCAGAGAAGTCAGGCGATTTCGCTGGCCTCTTCGCCTGCGCCTTCTTCTTCTGCTTCGACAACTTCTGGTTCCGGCGGGTCGACATAATGCGGGTCGACATCGGCGTCGGCCAGACTGGCTGGCAGGAAGGGTAAGGCGCGCAAGGCGACGGCGACGATCAGCAAGCTGGTGGCGATGCCGCTCAGTCCCAGTACAACTTCGGGAAGGCTGGGACTATACGAGGCGACGACGCCATCAAAGAAACTGCTGGAAACGTCGTAGCCCGGGAAGATCGATAGCGGGAACGCCTGTCCACCAATGATGATCACATAAATCTGGGCAAGCCCGCCGATGATGACCATCCCGGCGGCCAGCGCAATCATCGAACGATCCTTGCCGGTATGGGGGTGATAAAGCAGGGCCAGCGGGGCCAGTCCGCCAATGACGATTTGACCGATCCAGAAAACGCCTGTGTAAATGCCGCCATCACGCAGGATAAAGGCCTCAACGGCGTGATGTTCGGGGGCGTACAGGTTGGTCAGGTGTTGCACGGTGACGAAATACAGCACGGCGGCGACAAACACGCCGAGCAGATTTTTCAGTTTGGCCAGGGTGGCATCACCCAAGGGACGATCCGTGCCGTTGCAGGCGACCAACAGGACCAGCAGGAAGATGGCCAGTCCGAACGAGAATGACATGATGATAAACATCGGCGCCATGATGGCGGCGTCATATGCCTGACGGGCAACAAGGAAGCCGAAGATAGAGCCGGTACCGGTGGTCAGCGCCAGCCGCCAGATAAAGGCGGCGATACCGGCCATCCTGGTGTAACGGTTCATCCGCCGTTCCATCATCATCCACATATAAATGCCGACGACGGCAAAAAAGCCGGTGTAAAGGAAGATGTTCCAGGCAAAGATCGATTTGAAATTGTACTTGGTCATAGCCACGATCAGGCGATCAGGCCGCCCCAAGTCAAGCAACAGCACCATCAGGCCACCAGCCAGCAGGGCCAGGGACAGCAAGGTCGAAAGCCTGGCCAGTGGTTTGTACATGGTGCGGCCAAAGACCGATGATATGGAGGCAACGTTTAAGACCCCGGAAGCCGCCACGATCATGAACACGGCAAATACATGCGGTGTTCCCCAGACCACCTGATTGTTCATGCCCGTAACCCAGTGGCCGTTATGTTCCATGTACCACATGGCACCAAGTCCGGCAGCGGCAAAGGCGGCGAGCCAGCCGAGCAGGCTCCAGTAAGCGCCTGAATTTCCTTCGATTTGGGTAAAGAGGACCGGTTTCATTTCTTTATCCTCTCCTACAGGCCACGATAATGAACGCCGGGTACAAGGCCCAGATCGGCGCGCAGGCGGGTGGTCGCCCGTTTTGCCAGTTCTTTGGAAATGGCGCTATTCGGATCATTCAGGTCACCGAACATCATTGCTTCCTTGCCGGCCTTTTGACCGCAGGCTTCAACACAAGCCGGGGTGCCGCCGACATCAATACGGTGGGCGCATAATGTGCATGATTCGACTGTCCCTTTGCCCCTTGGCATGTGCGGTTTCTGACCGCTGGTATTTTCGTGAACGAACGAACGGGCCTTGTAGGGACAGGCCATCATGCAGTAGCGACAACCAATACAGATATGACGATCGACCAGCACGATGCCATCGGCGCGACGCATGGACGCACCGGTCGGGCAGACATCGACACAAGGTGGGTTTTCACAGTGCTGGCACATCACCGGCAGCGAAAGGGTCGCGCCCGTCTTGTTGTCTTTTAAATTAACTTTTCTGATCCATTGCGGGTCGGTGGCCGGGCGGTCGTGGCCCTGCCAGCCATTTTCGGTTCTGCAGGCGACGACGCAATCATCGCATCCGGCGTCGCATTTGTTGGCGTCAATCAGCAAGCCCCAACGAACTTTGTCAGAAGCCGCCTCGCCAGCCTTGCGGGCTTCGGCTGGGGCAATCAGGGTAACGCCCGGCGCGATGGCCATACCAGCGACAGCGGCCGCACCGCTCAGCAAGCGGCGTTTGGCGGCGTCGAAAGGCTTAGACGAATTCATTGTGCGCCTCCTGCCTTGCCGCTTGAAACATCCGGATTTCCCTGGCCCAGGTGGGCGGCGATCATTTTATCGAGAGGCATATTTTCTGACGTTTCCAGCGGTGCTGTCGGGTTGTGACAGGCGAAGCAGTCAATATTGACGGCTGCGTATTCATGACACTCGCCGCAGAACGGTTGCAGGGTGCGCACTGTCCCGCCCATGATTTTCGGATCGGCGGTGGCGTGGCAGTTAATGCATTGTTGCAAACTGTATTTATTGCCGCGAATGCCCTGACGCATGGTTTCATCACGCTGGTGGTTCAGGAACGTCATGTGCTGGCGGCGCATCACATCGGCAGGTTCGACACATTGCTTACCCTTGAAAGCCTTTGCCGGGCTTGGCAGGGGAACCGTGCTGTCAGCCATGGCGGCAGGGGCGGCGATGGTCATAACCATCACTGCGGCAAACAAAATTCCCAATAGGCCTTTCAAATGGATCATCGCAGCGTGCTCCGTTCCCTAAAACCTTATTCGCCCAGGCCCATCTGGATGTAACCGGTGGGGCAGACATCCATGCAAATGTGACAGCCAATGCATTTAGAGTAATCCGTATCGACGTATCGACCGATGGCAACCTGATCTTTCTTGACCCGGAAGACAGCGTCCTGAGGGCAGTAGATGACGCAGTTGTCGCATTCGAAGCACATTCCGCAGCTCATGCAACGTTTGCCTTCGACCTGTGCCTGTTCCTCGGTGATGCTGTTCAGGCGCTCGTCGAAATTACCAAGAACGGCCTCGGCACCGATTTTGATTTCTTCGCGGTGGTTGCGCTCTTCATATCCAAAATGACCCAGGAAAAGTTGCTCATGCGGGATGATTTGCTTGTCGGCGCGGTTTTCGTAGTTGTGAACCGCATAATCTTCCGCATCGGTGCCGCGTACCGGCTGATGCGGGGGGGCCTTCGGGTCAAGATGGCGCTGATGCAGTTCCGACAGCAGGTTGAAGTGATGAACGTCAACCTGGGGACGACGTTCTGCCTGTTCCTCACCGATGAGGAATTTATGAATCCCTTCGACAGCGATAGAGGCATGGCCGATAGCCGTGGTCAGCAGGTGGGGGCGGATAATATCGCCACCAGCAAAGTGATTGTCCTTGTCGGCGACCTTGTAATTTTTGTCGGTGTCGATGAACCCCTTGCCGTTGTCCAGGGCGTCCAGACCTTCCATATTGCCGCTTTGGCCAATAGCCGAAACGATCAGATCACATTCCAGTTCAAATTCGGTTCCTTCCTGCGCTATCGGAGTCATGCCATCCATGTCGCATTTGCACATCTTCAGGGCCCGGGCGCGTCCGTCATCATCAAGCAGAACTTCCAGCGGCATGACGCCGTCCTTGATGTCGACACCTTCGGAAACGGCATCTTCCCGTTCACGAGCGGAAGCCATCATGTCTTCAAACTTGAACAACGAGGTCAGGGTCACATCGGCGCCTTCACGCACCGCGGTCGAAGCAACGTCATGGGCGGTTTGGCCGATGACGATGGTTTCGGGACGGTCCTGATCGTGGCTCGTTGAAATGTGGCCTAGCCTGCGGGCGACAGAGGCAACGTAGAGGGAGGTATGGCCAGCGCCGAAGACGAGGCCACGACCCGTGACAGGCGAGTGGCCACGCTGGTTGCAGGCTGCCACACAGGTGACACCG
>JACKQG010001862.1_pt1 | contig 28527 bp, 16 predicted proteins | sample 8237621 | NCBI WGS metagenome assembly JACKQG01 (sample SAMN15677084, study PRJNA649215) | marine metagenome | biome: marine; feature: Black Sea; material: saline water; isolation source: suspended particulate matter (SPM) from the Black Sea western gyre | collected 2013-06-09/2013-06-10 | depth... | reverse complement strand
CTGCAGGCAGTCCTACCAAATGGAAGAATAAACTTAAGCAGAAAGCACAACAAATATATCCTTCTGAAAAAATTACATTATGGAATGCAGATGGATTATTAATGATGTATTACGTTAAAGAACTTATGAAATCATGAAAACTCAAAAGATAATATCAATAATAGGACTTAGACATAGCGGAACAACTGCTCTTGCTTCTGCTCTTGGAGCACATCCTGATATAAGTATGATGGCTGAATGCTATACGTTAGACTTTCTTAAACAAGTAGGAACAAAATACATAGGAAATAAGATAATCATAGGTTCTTTTGATCCTACACGCAAAAGACTTCCAATTATAGGAGCTATCATTAATCGTATCGTGGGATTATGTTGGAAAGGTGGCATACAGAAATATAGATTATTTCCTATCGCTGATTTTACTGTTAATGAGTTAATAGAAATGAGTGATGTTGTTATTGTGATCAGTCGAATTAAAAAGGATATTCTCAAAAGCAATAGAAAACGTGAAAATATTAAATCAATTCTATTTCTAAACTTTAGATATAAGCGATGGGAAAGACGTTGGAATAAATTAAAATTCGATAATAGCTGGACAATAGTAGTTCACTATGATAGAATGATAGCAAATCCAGAAGCAGCATTAAAAGAATTACTTATCAGGTTAAAGCTTTCAAATAATAAGATTGTTTTAAAGCGAATGCTTGATGGAGCTAAATATAATCGCAACTATAAAAAGCCTTTAACAATGTAAAATATGTTATCAGAAGAAATTAAACATAAAATATATAAACATGCCCTGAAAAAGATTCAAGACAATTATGATAATAAAATATATGATGATTGTTTGTGTGGATTGATTAGTGATGCTATCATGACTAATTATAGTCCAGCACCTAATCCATATAGAGATCTATACGCCTATACTGAAATATGGAAGTGCAGACCATTCTATATGCATATTTTTGATTTAGACCAGCATACAGGTTATTGGTATAGGACAAATAAGAAAGGGTGTGAAAAGCGTATTAAAGTATTAGAAGAAGCAGTAAAAAGTACAGCATGAAAATATTAATGATCTTAGAACATGATTATCCCCCGGATATACGTGTTGAAAATGAAATTACATCTTTAGCCAAAAAAGGACATGATGTATCTATTCTATGTGCTACAGGGAATAAAGACATTGCTACTTATGAATCAGATAATAACATTGAAATAATCAGAATATATCAATCGAAGTTAATCTACAAGCTAAGTGCTTTAGCTCTCTTGCTACCTTTCTATTTTATTTTCTGGAAAGGAATAATAGAAAAATACATTATATTGTATGAACCTGATGTAATCCATCTTCATGATCTTCCTTTAGCTAAAGTAGTACATAATCTTTCTAAGAAATATAAAGTCCATTATGTATTAGATCTCCATGAGAATAGACCTGAGATAATGAAATATTATTCTCATACCCAAACCTTCTTAGGAAAAATTCTAATATCTAATAAGGCTTGGCAGAAATATCAGATAAAATATACAAGACGAGCTGAGAAATTAATCCTGGTTACTCCTGAAGCAAAAGACTATTATATTAAAAAGTACAGAGTTAGTGGAAGCAAAATATATGTTGTACCAAATTATACTAACATAGATAAACTTAAAGTTACTTATATTTGTTTTGACATTATGACTTTGTATCCCGCAACTTTTGTTGTTATCTATTTTGGAGATACTGGATTAAGAAGGGGCACAATGACAATAATAAGAGCTGCAGATATCTTAAGAGATCAAAAAGATATTCACTTTGTTATAGTAGGAGATAGCAAAGAGCAGCCAATCCTTGAAGCAGAAGTAAATAAAAGAAATTTAACAAATATAGAATTAACCGGGTATCTTTCTTCAGATAAAATGATGAATTATTTAATAGCATCCGATGTTAGTCTTTGTCCCTTCATAAGAAATGTTCATCATGATACTACCTATGCTAATAAAATGTTTCAATCTATGTACTTCAGTAAGCCGGTAATCGTTAGTGATTGTACTGCTCAAAAAAAGATAATAACAAAAGAGAAAGCAGGATTAGTATTTGCCTCTGATAATGCAGTGCAGTTAGCGACTAAAATTTTAATACTCAAAAGAAGAACAGGGCTATATAATAAGATGTCAAGTAATGCTGCAGAAACAGTACGTGCTAAATATAATACCGATATTGGCAATAAAGAATTATTAAGACTTTATGAATCCTTTAAATGAAAAAGAAAAAAGATAGATTAGATGGATCAAAACAATCTATAGCTGAATATAATTTGTTTTTTTATGGTGTTTATGATCCAGATATGGGTATTTTAAATTATTATTCCAAGGATACTCAATTAAAAATATGGGAATTATGTAAACCAACATTATCTTCTTATAAGGGAAAGATTATTATCTTTAGAACTGGAGGAGAAATAAATGAAACAATAGATTATTCTTCTTTATTTTATGATCCTGAATCTTATAATATTATAGATAAATAAGTGGAAATACCCAAAGAATACAAAGCCGTTAATATATATTACTTCTATACTGAGGAAGCTAAACTCAAGAAGAAGATTATAATATATGTTTATCCTTTTCATCATGAACGTCTTGAAAGGTATAAGATAAATACCGTAGAAGATGTTCTGAAGTATTATCCCTGGATAGTAGAAGGACGTGTATTCGTTAAAGTCAAGAAACCTAAAAAAAGAAACCTTAACATTTTTTAATATGGATTATCCCACTAACTGGATCGGACATCGTAAGCCATCTAAACTACCACCGGAAATAGCTAAACATGGTAATATAAAAGGACTTCATCCTGTTTATATACCAGAAATAAATGCTGTTGTAATGATTAAAAATAAACGAAAAGCATCAGCAGTCAGAAAAAGATATTTGGAATTGACGAAGCATCCTTGCAAGTAGATATTATTTATTATTATCTTTGATGTCCAATAGATAAATAATGCTTGCAAATTGCAGTTAAACATGATGTGAAAATGGAGTGCTCCTTAACGGGAGCATTCCATTTTTTAATGCCCCAAAACATATGGAAGATATTAAAGACTTATATTTATTCGGACAGTACATAATAAGCGATACTGTTATTGTATTTAAAACAAAAAAAGAATTAACAAATGAAGAGGTTAATATGTTAGAAGAGAATATGCCTAAAGGTATGAAGGATATTACTACAATCAGATCCAGGAACTACGCAGTAGCAAATGGATTATCAAACAAGATAAAAAACATTCCAGTAAATTTTAGAAAGGAGAACCTTATGATAATAAAGCATGGAAACAAAAAATAAGATATTCATACCTTATAACGTCCCTTCCTCTAAAAACTCCAGAAGAATAAAGATACTACGAGATCCCAAAGGCAACCTATTATATGACAAATATAATAATCCTAGATGTACCCTTTCCTATTCTATCCCAACAACACATTACATTAAAAAATCAAGACGTTATTACAAGTCTCTCAGAGAACAGTTCTGGTATCTCTGTAGAGGCAAACCATATCCTATCAAAATAGAATTGCTATTTGTAAGAAAGAATAATACTAAATGGGACTTTAATAATATGACGCATATTATCATGGATCTTATGAAGAAAGAGAAATGGATACCGGATGATGATGTTACACGCATTCTTCCCTATCCTCCCTTAGAAGAACCTTATTATAAAATAGACAAAAATAATCCAGGCGTAATTATAAAAATATTATGAGACATAAACATAAGTGGGTGTATGGTTGGGAGAACTTTAATTCCGATACAGCCATATTAACCGTAACGATTCGTACATGCTTTAATTGCAGTCTATATCAAAGAGGGATATGGAGACGTATATTAGGCATAAAAATATTCATCGTATTAAAAGTAAAACGCAATAATGCTGCTATTAAGTATGATAAAAGACAAAGAGAAAGACTTTTAACTGATCATTTATATAATAAAAAGTTCTGGATAGGAAATAAGGTATGATATGTAAAAAAAGAAGAGTCTATTGTTTTATTTATAATAAAGAAGGATCACGTTTAGCTGCTGGATATAATCAATGCTTTCCTCCTTTTGGAGAATGTAAGCGTATGAATATAAATCAAGATCAAGATAACTATACCGGATATGAATGTAATTCTATCCATGCAGAAGTAGTAGCTATGAGTTTATTGTCTAAAGACAGTAAGCCATATAAAGCAGTATTAATAGGACATGACTTTTATTGTAAAGATTGTGAAGCTGAATTAAAGAAAATAGGTGTTAAAATATTAGAAATAAAATTGTAAACGTATTTTACAATAAGTCGTCTAAATGTATATTAACTAAATAAAGACATTATGCACATAGTAACTCTCTACCTCAATGATCGTAAAGCACAAGTACGCACATATAAGAAAGAAAGTGCTGCTATGAATAAGAAGCAAGAATGGGAAAATCTTTATAAATTAATGTCTGATGAAATTCAGGTAAAAATAAGAAAACAATGAATAAAGCAGAGAAAATATTAAAAGCGAAAAAAGAGTTTACAGATTTATTCCATCTTCTTGACCAATCGGGTGAGCATTTTGTCTTAGACGCTATGCATGAAATAGCATGGGAAGCGTGGAAGAAATCGGTGAACTTAATGTGGGGAGTGTTTACACCCAAAGGAGAAGAAATGGCTAAAGAAGAATTTAATATTTGGTGGGATGAAGAAGAATAAACCATTAAAATACAAAGACGCAAAAGGTAATTCCAAAGAAGGAGTTATAACGAATGATGATTATATAATATATCATAGGGAACGTTCTCATGATTATATTTTAGATTTAAAGAAACAAGGTTATATATATCCTAAAGTATTGATTAGGGAATATACTAATTATTTTAATGCTCCTACTATTAGATTAGAAAGTGTTATCCGTATAGAACGTGAAGGAAAGTACTATCTTGTCCTGATTAAAAAAGAAACTGCATTAGATCAGCAAAAAGATGGAATAGCTTTCTTTAACTCAGCATATGATCAATTTATGATAGAAGTATATAGAATAATGCATCTCTATAAACCATGTGGATATGAGTTATTAGATCCTAATCAGATATCCGAAGAAGAAAGACTAAGAAAGGATATGCCAAAATAAGCGTTTCTAAGCAATCTTTATCCGAAGTGGTACTCTGGTATAACTTTCTTGAGATAATGCCGTGAGCAGTCTTATTTAGCCCTCTGAGGCAGAAATGTGTCCAGATCCCATTCTACGATAGATGAAAGGTAACTTTCACTATAAACTTTACCGAAATATTTATCCCATCCAACAGGAATTGTTAAGATAGGAGTATATTTACGCAATACTGCTGCACCTGGAATAGTACCCTTCTGTGTTCTTGTACCACCTATTACACCATCGAACATAAAATCATGGAAGGCATTTGATATCTGGAATAAGCGTGGTAGAGCGAAAGCACTTGTCTCCATAGCACGTAAAAACTCGAAAGGATTCCAGCCCTGTGCCAGATCCTCAAAGAAAAGCTTTTCTAATCTTATATATGTCAACGTCTTTTTATCTTCATCAGGAACTTGCCCAGATGCTAATAGCATACCTACAGCGAAAGCAGTTGTTATAAGACTATTAATAACAATCTGTTTCTGCTCTGGCTTCATATTCCTCCAGATATAATCATTTCTTGCTCCTTTCTTACCAAGCGTAGCTGCATAAATAGAATGAGCATACATAGACTTTAAGAACACCCATAATCTTCCTTCATTTGTTCTGTCCTGCCATTCATATACTTTTTCTCCGTTAGCAACCTCTTCTGTTAACCTCCAATAACCTAAAGACTGATCCTGAAACCTCATCTGGATCATATTTGAAAAGATCTGAGGGAGATACTTTCTGAACTGCAACATAAGCTTACCTAAAGCGTATTGCTCCAATGCTACTCTTTCTTCAGGTCTATACCCTCCGAATATCCTTTGAGATACTCTTTTTAATCTCATAACCTCTTCAGGAGTTAAACCATAGATATCTTTATAGACAAAGCCTTTTGTCTTACGATCATATTCCTTCCTGACTCCTCTTTTCCCACCTATCCATTTTCCTTTATTATCGTAACTATCCCACATAGACTTTCCGGTAGTCTTATTCTTTATCATCCTTAACTGAGCCGCAAGTAAAACATAGTTACCATAATCCTCTCCAATTCGATAAAAGTAAAACATCATCGAGCTATCCCACAATTTATTCTTGTCAAAAGTAAAGTCTTCCTTTCTTATCTTATAATCATAATTGCTTGTAAGGTAATCTAATCGTCTTGCCAGGTTATAAAGCTTATTCTCTTTCATATTTCCTAGCATCCAATCCTTCTGCATGTTCAGCCAATCTAAATCTGCAGCAATAATCTTACTCATAGAAACATCTATCTCCTCTGGTGGCACACCCCACCATTTAGCTATACTCCCCTCTAATCCTTTTAAGTGTACCTGCAATGTAATAAGAGTATCATTAAATAAAGCAGAAGGAAGATTCAGCCACATAACAGTCTTAGTAGTCCACCCTTTCATACCCAAAATAAGCTTATCGGGATTAATATAGATTTTCTTTCCTCCACCTACAGGAATACCAAGAGGCTTGCGTGAGAACTTAGTTTGTTTGTTCTGATTATATATTAATTGTGTTATCGCTGATTCAACAAAACCAGAAGAATTCCTAAAGTCTCCTTCTTTCTCATTTGTTCTATTATCATACCAAACCTTTAATGCAGTCCCTATAGTTACTACTGCATCCATGTGTTCTTTCTCCAATAATGCTTTCATAAAGACCTTATAGCCCCTTTCAAGAGATTTAGTATAATTCTCTCCCCCCTCTGTATTTAGCCCCATATGAGCTAATCTTATCTGCTGACCAAAGATCTGATCTTTCTTATAATACTCTTTGTCAATAAAAGACAAAGCTATATTATTCATTCTCTCTTTAAGGGCAGCACCACTTAACATACCAAGTGTTTTCCTTTCTGCCAGTTCATCAATTTCTATCTGCACAATAGGGAAGAAATCATTTTCCAATCTATCAGGTAAGCCAAGAGCTTGCGCCTTTGTTTGCTTCTCTCCCCTAAAACCGGTCTCTATTATTTCCTCAGACATAATCCTTGAATATGCTTCCTGCATATTTGTTCGGATATGAATTATAAGTTTTTTCTGTTGTTCTGTTAATCCTCCCCACTCATCATCTTTTTCTGTTACCAGCCAATACTTAGTTTGTTCCGTTCCATCTTCTTTGATCTTTGTCTTATAAACTAAGCCCCATCCAAACAGCTTATTGATATTATTCGGAATAACACCTTTTCTTTTTAATCCACTCCATCCAAGAGATCTGGCTATAGGTTTCATGACATCATCAAACTCTTCATTTAGATCTATTGTCTTCTCTCTAAATTCCCCCTTATGCCTATAAAACATCCTAGCCCAAGCCTGCATAGCTTTTGACCTGGCATCAAATAATGTTCCAAGCCATCTCTTGACAATACTCATATCCTCTTTATGGTATGCATCTTCCTTTTCTTTAAGGTAAACCTCTCCATCTTTTGCCGCAACCAACTGAGTATATTTTTCCATTGTTAAATACTCTTCTTGCAACTCAGCTATAATTTGTGCATTTGTTTTACCTGAATTACCATATTGTCTATCCAATTCCGGCCCTTTAGCTTTATTCAGAATAAAATTCATCTTTCTTATAAGAAGGCTTTTATATTCATCAGTAGACATATTACCACCCTCTTTAGCTACATCCAATACAGTACCACCCATACCGCCATAAAGTCTTGCATCAAATAACTCCTGCTCTTTCATCTCTTTGTGCATCTTCGGCTCATTCTCCTGAAAGTATTTTTCTAACACATAAAGATTTCCTTCAACATCAACTTCATGTACGGTGGCTAGATCTCTTGCATCAAGATATACTAACGAAATATCTTTAAAGTGAGCATTGGGATTCTGCTGTTTATACATCAGCACCCGGAACATTAATTCAAGTGCTGCCCTTCCCGTTGGGTTATCACCTAAATTATGTTGCATGTCTCCGTATTTTAAAGTACTTAAAGTGTCTTCGTAGATTCTGCCTGTCTTATAATCAAATACAGAAATATTACCATCTATATCCACACTAAAGATATCAAATGTAGTACCTAATCCGAAATACTCTGAGGTAAACTTAGCCTCTGTTATTACTTTATCTGCTTCATTGATATTATATGATTGTATCTCTCCATCGTTATCAATATATTTATATCTTAAACCCATTTTTTCTAAGATACGTACAAGATTATATTTATCTGTTAGATAGTTTAAGCCTGCCAGATTAAGCTCGACATCTTTATTGTCATTCTTTAACTGTTCTATTTTTGCACGTATCTCTTCTTTTCTGCTTTCAGAAGCTATAAAATATTCCATATAAGCATGCGCTATCTTCCCTCTTGTTAAAAACCTTGTTTCTAATCTTACCTGCCTATCTACATATTCCTCTAAAGTAAACTTATTTGCTATCTCTGGTCTATGCTCTATATCTCTCTCATAATTCTGTTTTGCCACCTCTTCAATCTTATCCTTCATTGACTTAAATTTAGAGAACTTGTCAATAACGAATCGGGTAAGCCGTTCAAAAACATTTCCGTTAGCATCAGTATATGTGTCATTCTCTTCATCTACAGTAATACCATCTTGTATTTTTTCAAGATCACCTACAGGATCTCCCCTCTGCTGATACTCATCTAACAGTCTTCCTGTAATGTTTTGAGCAAGATTACCTGTTATCATTTGCCTTGCTAACTGCTTCGCTGCAGATTCAGTAATGCCAAAGAACTCCTTTATTCCTCTCCAAAGAGATTTAAGCCAACGTTGGAAAGCCGGTAATTGACTTTCTTTAAAGATCCCTACACCTTCCACTCCAATAGCAGATACCAGTACTTCCTTAGCTAATCTCAGATCATCATATTCCGGGTATGTCTCCTGGGTCTCTTTCCATAACTCTGTATTACGAACTTGTTCAAGTCCTTTTTGTATGATAGGATTATCTACCCCTAGCATCTCTACATAGATATGTCCAAACTCATGTATTAGTGTATCTTGCCGTACTCTGTTGCGATTTACACGGATGGTAACACCATCTGTCTCTGCATTTGGAGCAACCGTTGCATTAACTGCAAGAGTATTATCCTCTATCACTTCAACAGGCATTCCTGCTTTCCTAAATACCTCTGTTAGCCTTTCTTTCTTCTCTTCAAAATAATGCTCCATTTGCTCAGAAGATATTCTTTGTTCTTCTACCTCTTCTATTACATCTTTTTCTTTTGATTCTACCACTCTCATAGGAGGCGCAAGAGTATCTTTTGCTATGATAGTCGGGACTCCGTTTCCGATTAAGTTAAACTTAATTTCCTTTCTGTCCTGAAAAGTATCAATTTCCGTCACTTCAACATCAAGCAAATCATCTCTGTATATATCAGAATGTCTACGCAGTAATATCTTATCTCCTTTACGCATAGATATCCCTTTATCGTAAGTTGAGATAATAGCTTTATTTCCTTCTATAGTTAATGCTGGTATTGTTTGCCTGTAAGGATCTACATGCTCAAATAATCTCCATCCATTATATAATACATCCTCATTTAGATTATGGTAAGAATGATAAGGAGCAGTAGCAAAGATCTGATAATAGACATAATCTTTTGTTTCGATAGGAAGACGCACAAAGACTTCATATCCTATGCTCTTAATAAATAAAGGATGGTTCTGATATGTGCTTTTCTCATTTGCCTTTGGAACACGTATATCATAATAGATTCTTTCTCTGCCTGGAATATCTTTGCCTGTCTCTGGGTCTTTTGCTATAGTGGTTATCGTTTCATATCCGTTCTTTTGATGTTTCTTCACATCCTCTTTTGTCATACTAACCTGAGGAACAGATTGTATATTTGAAATAACAATAGATGTAATAAAACGATCAAACAGATTATTCAACGTATTTCCAGTAGCCTCTACATCCATTAAGGGAAGATGAGTTTCAATAAGGTTATTAAATTCTTTATAAAAGTCTTCAAATACCATAGGATCATAAACAGAATTAAAGTTAGTAGAAGAAAACTTTAGTCCTGTAGTAAGAATAGAATACTTTATAAAGTCTGCCTGAAGTTGACTGAAGTTATCATTCTCTGCCAGCCTTTCAAAACCATCCTGGAGATCTGCTATCTCTGAAGGTGTAGCACCCCGGATAGAACCAAATCTCATGAACCAGTACTTCGCATCAGATTGATGCGTAGCTATATTGCCTATAAACTTATTCGCCCCGTATACTTCATTATTCTTTACATTGTCTACCTCTTCGATAAATCTCTGACTCCATGCTTCTGTACCTTCTACAATACGTTCTATTCCTTTCTTGGCATATAAAAAAGGAGTTTCCTTGGAAGTGTCAAGATCTATATTGATATCTCCCATCCTGAATTTAACGATTGTCATTAAAGCTTTCCACAACTCATTACGTATAGCCATATTATTTTCATTCGTATCCTTAGAGAACCTGAATGTATCATAAGAGAACCTTGAACTAAGCTCAGATACAACCTTTTTTGCAAACCGTTGTATGTCCTCATCATTTCTTCTCTGCAGCCTTTTCATTATAGCATACTGCATTAAAAGGACTTTTGTGGCATTACGGATATAGTCGTTAGAAAGAGGTTGAAAGTTGGGAATACCAAAACTTTCGTTCTGTGTATAATTATCTTTTATGTTAGCATAATCATCCTGGTTAAACTTATGCGTTACAATATTCCCACTCTCATCCTTTACATTCTTTGTTGTAGAAAAAAGAGTACTCAGATAATACAGTTTCTTTTGTATCATCTCAAACGTATTGGGAAGGTCTTTTAATATACTTAAATATTGCCCTGTTGAAACGATCTTATCCCCTAAAGGCTTAAGCTTTGTTTCATACATGTCTATTAGATGAAGCTGGAGTATTAACCCCTGCATATCCAACTCATCAAGTTTCTTACGGAAATTCTTTTTTAAAGTGCTTTCACGTAACTTAAATTCCGACAAAGCATTATCTACCTTTACTGAATTATACTGATCACCAGCAACCTCTATAATGCGTTGACGGATCTTTTCTTTAGCCTCATGCAATACGCTATCTACAACGTATCCCTTTTTAGATATCTCTTTTATTCCATACTGATTAGCCATAAGGTCAAGTAACTCTAACCTCATCCCTTTAGCTGTACCGGCTGCATACATATATGAGGTAACAAAGTTATTATTCAACGGTATCAGGGCTTTCATTTTGATATTGTCAATAGCCCCTACGATATATAATTCCATTGTCTCTGCAAAAGGAACAACTCTTTCTTCTATAGAAATATTCCCTTCTGAATCTGCTACCTCTCTTTTAACCTTATAATCTATAAGCTCTCCCTTGCCGTTAGATACTACTTCATTTCTACGAAGTCCATCATAAATAACAGATGTCTCTCCTTTATTGTCATATACTTCGATATTCCAATCTTCCCTGACTTCAGGATCTCCTTTGGATGTCTGCCAAATATATGATAACCCCTTATAAATAATATTATATCTTCCCTTCAACATCCTTGCACTCTTGATATCATATGCTGTCTGAGATCCGTCCAAAGCATCTGCAAGGTCTCCTTTGTGTTTTGTTTTTTTCTCTTTCCTATATGTCTGGTGTAATTGTTTTATTGAAGGTGTTTCAGCTTCCTTGAATGCACCCAGAATACGATCAAAAGCCATAGGAGACAATACCGCATCCTTGTTCTTCTCATCGAGTGTGATATTCATCCATGTTCTTACAAGCTCATTCTTTAAAGCCGTAGCATATGCACCACGCAAACCATCCATGTATTCTTTCCCCACCTGATCTATTGCATGGTTGCTTGCGATTATATCTTCTATTACCTTGTATGTAGGACGACCATTGATGTCTAATACTATATCATTTCCCGAAATATGGATTATAGGCTTACTCAATATGCCTTTATCATTTACTTCATATAATGTCAAGGGACTACCAAAGCTGTCAAACCTTGTTAGATGAAGTTCATCTACGTCATAATCACTATCCTGATAATAAACAATAGCAGATGGTGCTATGATGATATTAATATCTTTTCCTGCTGGATAAAAATCTACCACTTTGAAAGGTCTGTTCATCTGCATGCCGCTATTAGGTATCCGTGAGGAAAAGCCTACATCACCTTCTTTGATATTATAATCTCTATATATATCTGGTAGTATTACTTCCATATAGCCATCCTCATCGTACATCTGTAAAGGTGGAAGAGGTTTGCCTGTACGTGAGTTGATCATATCTGTCTCTGCCTGTAATACGAAATGACCTCCTTTGATACGCAATGACTCTATAGTGCTACTAGATACCATTGATCCTATCTGCCTTGTTAGCTTCTCTAAAACAAGATCCGAATCTAAAGGAATAATAGGTTCTTCTAATCTGTCTTTTGCTGCAAGGAAATTATATGCTGTTTCGTTGCCTGTTGTATTAGCCAGCTGCTCGAGTACGAGATCACGTATCCTATCTAACTTTAATGTCGTTACATCATTCCCTTTTATACCGAACTCTCTTTGGAATTTATTTGTATATTGGTCTACCAATTTCCCCAATATCTCAAACATGTGATTAGCCTCGACTGTATTCAAGCCTGAGTTATTCATTATATAGATAGACTGATTAAGGTTCTTCACCAGCTTCTCTATAGATTGTGCCGGGTTAAACTGTATCTTCCAGTATTCCAAAGAAAGATCTACAATAGATTTATCTGTTATCGGATTAAATAATTTTGTTTCATTATTATATGATACTAATGTATTTGGAGCACCTACTTTAAAAGCAGTATGAAATACCGCTTCGTCAACAAAGTTATCCCTCATCTTCTGCCTTAGATCTTTTAATACAGGAGAGGCATTTGTTAGCTCATCTGTCATTACAATTGTAGCACTCTTAATTTCTCTTGGAATGCCACCCTCATCTATACCTGCGTAGGCTGATTTGATGGTAAGATCTAATGTTATATTTTTACCTATATTTCTTGCTCTCTCTTCAAAAGCTTCAGGAAGAATATATACCTGCGAATCTGTAGAGTCTACATTTATCCCTGTAAGACGAGCTATATCCCTTATCTCCGGTTCTGCTATAAACCTTCTTATATCCTCAAGCACCACCGTCTTATATCCTTTAGGCATATGCATAGCACCATGCTCTACTTTATCACCAGGAGAAAAATATAGGCTTATACGCTTAATAACATCCGAGTTGTCTTTATAGAAAGCTATATCGGAAGTAACAAGCTGATTAAGGAAATATCCATTGACATAGTTGTTGTGATAAAACAGCCTTACTAAAGGTCTGTAATAATCTCTTATAGCATCATTATACGTTTTGAAGTCTTCAGGGTTATTCCTCTTCATTGCATTATATCTCGCCTGAGACAGAATACCAACTTGTTTGTCCTCTAGTTTAACTGAGAAAGGCTCACTACTTAATTTATGTCCTTTCTTATTAAGATTTGATATGAAGTCTGATACATCCCTATGCAATCTAAAGCTTGTAATGTTATCGACTATTTCATCCAGTAACACCTCAGAACGTTCATTAAAGTAATTAAATACCTTGTCAATATTAGCCTGAGTAACCTGGTTCTCGCTTAACCTCCCTTTAAACACATTATGAAAGAATGTCTTTTGATAATTCTCTGTGTAATTATCCACATCAAGACCCTCTACTTCGTTTGGATCAGGTCTTTCTGCTTCCTGCAAAAGAATACTCTTAATCCCTTCTTTGATCTCTGCTTCATTAAGGATATTAAGGATAGCGGATAGGGTTCTGTTTTTATCTCCTAAAGCCCAAAAGCTTTGAGCATAATACTCTCCTCTCTCTTTCTTCCCTAAGTCCATAAACTGATAAAGAAACTGACGTTCTATCTGTCCCATCAGATCCTCATTCTCATACATCCTTGGTCTTGCATTGTAGCCCTTGTACGTAGATCCTGCATCCTCTATTAGCTTTATAATTGAACTACGTACTAATCTATCCGGTGAAGCAGGATTAAGGATATTCCTTTTGAGGAATACTGAATCGAGAAAAGGCATCTTCCTTCCCTCAACGATATTATTTATTATTCTGGTAGCAGGAGAATCTTTGATATAAAGATATCTTGTATTCCCATGTACATCGATAGCTACTGTAGGACGTATGTGATGTTCCAATTCAACAAGCACTTCGGACATATTATCTAGCCTGCTTTCTGAATCGAGAAGGATATCCATAACATCCATCTTCTTTGTCTTCTCGCTTGTTTCCCCGCCTTCATCTGTAGCTTGTACTTCTTCAATGTTTGTTATTGTATTATAGTTTTTATTTATACTATCATACAGCCCCTTAAGATCACGAAAGATTTTATCTATTCCCTTAATCTCTATCTTGTCGCTAGGATTTATAAACTTATATTTTATCAGGAAATCATTAAATACTTTTTCTTTTTGTTTATTGTTCTTCGCTTTTGATATAGCATTATATATATTATCACTTCCTCCCTTTATAGCCCTTACATCATTCTCCATATCTTCTGCCAGCCTAGACCTAAACTTTGAACGAAGAACGGCATATAGACCTTGTTCTTTAGCAGGAAGGTAATCGTATACCATACCAGGCATTTTCAGTTTGCCTTTATTAAACTTCCATACCCTGTACCCTATATATGGATTAGACTTATAAAGTGATCCAAAGTGCGAGAATAATTCCTGCAGAGTTTTATCATCTTTTCTTATGTTATAAAGACCTGAAATATATCTGTGCTTTATTAGCTCCCTATCTTCAAATGTTTCTCCTTTGGATAGTCTATCAAACTCAGCTAAATAAACATCATTGTTTACTATATTATCAAAAAATACAACGCTATCATCATCTCTCTTTATAACTGTAGCATGATTAACTATAGGATCTGCTACATCACGCATAAAGAAATGATAATCATCTCCTACTCTTTGTACAGCACGTACATTGAAAATATTAAATGATTTGTCTTTTGAAACGATAAAAGTATCTAAATCCAGAAAGCCCATATTTGTCGGTACATCTTTCTTTAAAACAGAATCTTTTATCCGTGTTGAATTAGATCGAAGCTCTAACGCTTTATTAAAAATATATGCAGTCTCGGGATCTGCAGTCTCACTTTTTCTTTTTAGTTCTGCTATGCTAACATCATTAAGACTTAATCCAGATATTGCTTCAAGATATTTAAGATATACGAACCTTTGATCTATAGCTACTCCATCTCTTACGAATGAGGCTATATAATCTTTTAATGTAAGCGTTGATTGTCCTTCATAATTAACAGCCCATGTTTCCATTAGCTGCTGCTTAAGCGTAGTATCTGTTGCGTCTTCTACATCGTCTTCAAAATCATCATATAACTGATCATTCTCTCTTACTGCTAAAGAAGGATACATAGCACCCAATAGCTCATCAAATACTCTGTAGTTTCCATCTGCATCTTTCTTTGTTAGATTAACAGAAACCACAAGTGCTAATCTTTCATTGTCTGTAAGATTTTCTTCACTTTTCTTTGATAATGCCAAGCGTCTGCTTTCAAGTGAATCCAAAAGCATACCAAACACTTCTTTGGGTGTTTTGGGAAGACCTACTATTTCTCCTGATTGGTTACGTGTAACGTTAGTATTATTATAATATTTATTGAATATACTCCTGACAATCTTTTCTGCTGCACGATAATTGTCCGTAGATTGGTGATCTTCTTTTATTTTCACCATGCTTTCATTAACATGAATATCAGATCCCGGATGTCTCTTTGAGTAATATCCTCTTTCTACTAACCGAAAGAAATCATCTATGCTCTTAGGATATGACGAAACAAAACCAAAGAACTCTGCTATCTTTCTCAGTAGCCGGTACAGCCAGCCTTTTATAGCTCTTGGCTCTTGCTTTAACAACATAAACCTATTAGCAAGATAATCCTGCACATGACTATCTAATTCTGCTTGTGTAAGTCCTGTAGTATCTACAGTATTCTCTTCAGCCCACATTTGGGTTAGCCTATCTCTTTCCTTTTGTGTTAGGAAGTAATGCCAGATAGGATGCATAACCTCATGTCTTAATATAGTTTCATACGAAGTGTTATCCGGTCTTGATTCAAGGTATATCGTATCATTAACAAACTTACCCCAAACAGCACCAAACATCTTCATCATGTTCGCCCTGTCTAATAGCTTTAATTGATCTTCTGTTATATCAGGAATATATCTTTTTGCTTTCTGAAATAACTGATCTTTAGATAAAGGATTGTTTAAATCATTCTCTTCTGCATTCCCTTTCACCATAGATTCATCTAAGATATCCATGATGTCATTTTCCATTTGTCCTTTTTCGCTATCAGGAAGCTCTTTATTAGCCTTTTTCTCTGAAGTGGAGTGTCTCTCCACCTCTGGCGAGATCGTCTCCTGAGCACCCCTAAAATCGCTTATATTGACTACTATGCGAGTAGGCTGTATCCCCAGGAAGTTATCATCGACTAAATCAAGTAATTTAGCAGGAAAATACCCTTTTCTGCTTGCACCTGCGTTCAATGTTACACGAAGACCATTTGAAGACTCGCTTACAACACTTTCTCCACGTTCATTAAATTGGAATATTGACACAAGCTCTTCCGTTGAAGGAAACCTCATAGCTAGATTTGACTGCCTGTTAGATTCTTTTCTTATAGCCCTTTCCTCTTCCTTTGTAATAGCCTCTGCTTCTCCTGATTCTCTCTTTGCTTTTAAAGCCTTGCGCTCTAAGCGGTTCTTAACACGTTCTCTATATGCTCCAATAAGATCCTTGTCTCCTGTTCTCTTCTGCCCGCTATACAACAAAGGCATACCTTCATTGCTTTTCAACACACCATTCTTATCCTTATTCTGTTTGCGTATAATGATATCCGTAGGAGCAAGATTACCCCTGGCTATCATATTCCAAACTAAAGAAGCTTCTCCGGTTGATAAAGTACCTCTTATCCATCTCTCAAATTTATTTAGCACGTAAGATCCATTCTTTGTTTGCTTCTTATAAACCTTATCATCCATTACTCTTGCAAGATTTGTTAGCATAGGAAGCAGATCCTTACTAAAGACCATAGATTCTATAGCGTCTATATCCTTTGGCGTAAAACCAACAAATATCTCTTCTGTGAAAATATCCTTTACTTCCTGAAGATCCCCAAACTGACTATAATTAGATAGCGTCCTGATAAGTCTTCTGAAAGCTACATGTCTATAGTCAAATACAGCGTCACTATCAAAGGTTGGAAGATTCAGCCTGACTATATCTTCAAATTTCTGGAGTAAATTTACAAAGCCATAATTAACCAAATCTCCTTTTTGCTCTAATTCATTCCTGTTTACTACGAAAGCACCTACAATATCATCTCCTACTATATTTAATTGATAGTTGTCGTTGAACGTAACTAAAGGAGAAAGTCTTTCAATATCTTTGGTTAGATCGTACAATCTTGGAGAAAGCTTTATTATGGCATCTCCTACTGCATGTTCTTTTATACGTCCTTTTTGTCTTGGATTAGGAATAATAACATAAGGTCTTCCCGGTTTAACTCTATCTGTAGGATATTTAGCGTTATATTCATCAGCAGTCTTATTGTTAAAGACCTCTATGTACATATTATTCTCTGTAGCTTGCTCGTTCTCAAGATCAATCCACTTCTCTTCTGTGTTAGCTATATGCAACCACTTCTGGAATAAATCAGATACATTAAGTTTTACGTAATTAGGAGAATAAACATAAGTAAGTTTCTTTGTCTCATCTCCTTTAACAGTTCCCTTGGTTATAACGGCACTACTTGGGATATCTAAAAAGCCTTTGGTGTTTTCAGGATCATATTTATATCTCTTCTCTCCTTTTTCTATAAGCTCAATGGCATTATCATCTTTCTCTACACCACCATAGATATAATCACTGGCAGTTCTATATAACAAACTATCAGGATCAAAAGCCTCAAGGTCTTTCTCCCCCATTACACCTAATTCAAGATACAATGTTTCACCCGGATGATCCGAAGACATTGTAGGTGATAATATAAGGACACGTAACTTAGGGATATTATCCTTATCACGATAGACGTTTCTTATATAGATAACTTCATCTCCGTCTTGTATAGGTCTGTGCTGTACTTCATCCTTCCCTAATATTTTAGACCTGAAAGCAGTATAAGTGCTATGAGCCAGATTATGTATTCCCTTTGCTAACCTTCTGCGTATAGGAGCTACATCATCTTCTGTAGTAGCCGTTCCTACAACACCCTCTTCAGTTTCTTCATCTACAGTATTAACTTCAGAACGTGTATCGCCTTCTCCCTCTTTGATCACTTCTCCTTTCTCTGGAGTTACATCTGTATGCGGAGTGTCCTCATCAGCTTTCTCTTCCTCTGTATCTTCAAAGATTGAAGAAAGAGCATCTATCTCCTTATCTCTGTTTAAAAGAAACTGCTTGCGTATAGTCCCTACCTCTTCTCCTATATGTTTAGCTACTTCTGATATCTGCTGATCCAATACAGGATTAATATTAAGCCCTCCTATGAACACAAACCTTTCTGAACGTGATACAGCAGTATATAAAGCCTTGTTAAGTTCTATCTGAGAAGCAATAGGAAGATCTATATATACTTCATCTGCTGGTCTTCCTAGAATATCCCTGTAATCAACAACTCTTACAGTACCATTTGCAATCTCACCCTTAAATCTTTCTGTATATCGATCTATATTATTATCATTGACAACTATTAATCGTCTTACAATATTATTGCCAGCAACGTTAATGCTATTCTGAACAATATTATAAATAGAGTTTTCTATATTCTCCTGCTTTCCTGTTACACCTACAGGCAGGCTAGGAGTACTCTCAGGAGTAAACGTAGATACCCTTGTAGTGAATTTCTTTTTACGTGGGTTATCAATCCTATTCTTAAACTGATCTGCAAACTCTGTAATAGCACCTACAGGAGTTCTGAAGACAGTAGATAATGTTTCAGTAGACCGGATGTTATTGATTAGGACATCCAGCTCTTCGGCTAATACCGTATCATTGTTTGCATTTTCTTTTGTGTAGTTATTAGATCTTCCTACTTGATTAGGATCACCCAAAAGGATAAGCTTTGTCGTACCTCCTCTTTCAATAAACTTCCGGTATTCTACAAACACATCTATTAGTTGAGAACCTACAGCCTGGTATTCATCTAATATGATAATATCATTTTCCTGTACGCTATCATCCTTTAAAGCATTTATAAGATCTTCTATTGAATGCTCTTCTGAATCAAGGGAGGTGGCTATTAAATCCTTAGCCTTATCAACAGAAGCCGTATAGATATTATCTAATCCCAAAAGCTTTGCAAAAGTACGGGCTACTACAAGAGTCTTCCCCGTTCCAGCTTCACCTGTTACCTGAATGATATTCTTCCAAACATTCTCTGGATTGATCTTTGTAAAATAAAACTGCTCCAAATAGCGTATAACACGAAGCTGTTGATTGTTTGGTGTCTTCTCCTCTTTCTCTGTTAATACATGCTTGCGTTCTGTAGCGGCTTCTCTTCGGTAATTAAAAACCTTATCGGTAATCATACTACCAGATACGTACTCTGCATTGATCTCTTCTATTATGTTCTCTAAAGATACAATAGATTTTACGTTCTCTATGAGGCTAATGAGATCTTCTTTGTTCTCCTCTGAGGATCTGTCTACTGCTTCACGAAGCTTATAAAGGTCTCTATTCCCTTCTATCTCCCTAAAGGCATACTTGAGTTGTATGTCCGAAATGCCTGAAGCAATAAGTCCTAAAAGCCTATCGTATATCTGACGTATATTATTTTCATATGAAGTAGCAATATTCTTAAAGAATGTGTTATTGGCTATAACAGGGTTAGCCAGCATCTCTGCTATTTGCCCTGACTTTATTACATTAAGTTCTTCATTTAGCCCTGACTTTATATCATCTGCAGTTTTATTAATAACAGAAACAACTGATTCATAAGCACCTATAACAGTCCATATCTCTTCTTCATTAAGATCCTCTTCTGGATTAAAGTTCTTAAGGACATCTAGCTCTTTATCCGGTATGCCCATAGTACTTTTAACGTCTTCTGTTATTGCAGGAAGCAGAACATCGATCTTTGTTTTATAAGTTGTCTTAGTGAGAACCTTATCATAGATTAATTTACTTTCTCTATTTTTTATTGTTTCCTTTAATAAATCATTTAATACTTCTATCTGTACATCTATCTCGGAAAGAAGATCTCTTTTCTCGGATGCCTTATCATAAAGTTCCGGGTACTTGCGTAGAATACTTTTCCTTTTAGAAAGGAAAGCCTTTTCTTCAAGACCTCGCTTGGATAATACGCTCTTCAGATACTCTAATGTTTTTTTCTGAGACTCTATTGCATCAACATCAAAGTAATCTGGATTCTTTGTAAAACTACTAAAGATGTTATCACTTTTGCCGAAGTACTGCTCTGCAATATCACGCCTTATATTATCTTCTCCTTCGGGATATGTTCTGTCTAAATCCTTATCTACAACATAATCTTCATTAGCTATAAGACGTTCAAGTGCTTTTACATTGGCATCTATTTGTGTTTTTTGCTCAGGAGCTAATACATCGACACCATCAGCCTCACTCATTAATGCGGCTTCAGTTAGTATATTTTTTTGTTCGGTAAGCTTGTCTTGAAATAATTCAAAGTTATCTGGCGTGATACTGTATTCGCTTTTCTCTACTTCATCTACAATATCTACAGGCTCTACTTCATTAATTAACTTAGGTATAAGCTCATTTAGATAATCCCTCCTGAAGTTATTTACCTTATTAAATAATCTATCCCTTTTAACTTTGCGTTCTTCATATCGCTTATATGCACCTTCTGTTACTGCCTCATTCAAAGGCAATGTCTCTTTATATATATCTGTAATACTCTTATAATCTTCTTCTATTTTAGTGAAATAAGAATCTCCATTTACAGGATCAAAGATGTTGCTCCACATCTTGTCTAGTCCGTCTAAGGCTACCTGCAATTCAGATACCTTCGCCTGCTGCTTTTTATATCCCGGAGATGTCTGCCCGAATGTATTATCTAGCGAAGTTAATTCTTCGGTAATCTTATTCTCTGCAGTTTCATTGTACTCTTTTTTTGCTTTTGTAAGTTCTGCATTTACCTTATTGATTCGTGATTCATATTCATTATACAAACTAATATCTGAAGGAGATTTGCTTCTTATAGCATATTCATAATCGGATAATAAGGCATCTCTTTCTGCGGTTAACTCCAGAATAGTATTCATCTGGGCGTTATCCATATTATTAATATCAGTCATATGTGCAAGATCTGCCTTCTCGTTCTTTAGTACCTCACGTGTAGCTAAAATATGATTACCTAATTCGAGTAAAGCTTTCTTGCGTTTAACATAATTTTGTATGTCTTTTGTTTTATTACTCTTCGGCAATAATCCTCTATCTATAGACTCTTTGACATTCACTAACTGATCAACATAGCTTCTTATTTCTGCCATTCTTTCTTGTGGATCAGAATCCAAAGGATTAAACCCCATAAACTTTGCATTCTCCGGGCTCATAGAAGACAACCTCTCAAGCCTTGCCATAAAATAATCCAACTTTCCTACATTCATATAAGCTAGTGCAGCCTTCCCGATAGCTTTTTTAAATGCCAGTTCAGCCCTTGTCTTATCTCCCTTTTCTTCTGCTAATTCAAATTGATCTTGCAGTTCTGAAATAACTGCTGTGTTTCTAACAAACTCACTTACCTTTTTTTCATCTTCTTCTCTTCTATTTGTTTCAGGATCAAGAACAAAATCAGGATCAGTATGTTCATGGCTATTCTTACCTTCAAATCCGTATTTCTTTGCATCTTCTGCAAACTCTTCATCTGTTATATCCGAACGTGAGGTTTCTGTATATTTATTATCAGCCCCCATCGTTTCAATAATCTTCACATTGACATCTTCAGCCTTCTCCCATTTTGTTCGCTTATTTTCTGTTGTTTTAAATAAGTTATTAATATTGGTTAATCCTTTTTCTCCATCTTCTAATTCGCTTGTTGCACTTTTAAGCTCCTTCTCTTCGGCTTTTCTCTTCCTTACACTGCCAACAAGACCACCGCCAAGACCAAGTATACTGCCTATAGCTACTGCCTTTTGTTTATCTATATCATCATACTTAAAGGCTCTGCCAAGTATGCCCTGTACTTCATTAAAAGAAATGCCAGGTCTTGCTAATAACTCATCTTCACGAACAATATATTTGAAGTCATCCTCTACAGCTTTTTGAACCTCAAACTGCAGCCCTTCTTCGTATACACCCTGAGTAGCAACACCTAATCCCACTGCAGATAATGTTTTCCCGGCAAGACTTTCCTTAATTCTATTAATCCCTGTAAGATTTTTTCTTACAAGCTTATCTCCTTCTTCTACCCATCCTTGTTTTATGTGTGGTTTAAACTTCCTGAATAAGAAATTAGCCTCTACAAGATTAGATAGACTGAGTATAGCCATATTATATGTAAAGGTTTTGGCTGCCTCATCAGCTATTATCTGATCCCAATTAGCATCAGGATCTATAGTTCCATCTTTCTTGCCCTGCTTGACATATTCTTTTAATCTGTTTCTTGTTTCCTGAGCCTCAAACATAGATTCACTAAGAGAAGCATACGCTGCTGCATTAACGACATCCATATTTCTTGCAATCTTAGCAAGATTAACTCCATATTTTTCTCCTGCATATATGCCCTTAGCAAACCTCGCACCAAGATTAACTGCTTTAGTTCCTAATCCTATCTTCGCAAATGCTCCTCCGGGAATATATGCTGAAAGAGTAAAAGCCAGTGCATCAACAAATTCATCAGCCCAAAATTCTCTTGATATCAAAGCATTCCAAATACTGCCTTCTGTATATTCTTTTCTATGATAAACAGGAAGAGATTCTTTAACCCACTCTTCAGCTTGCTCTCCAAAAGTAGCAAGGAAATTTTGAGATGCACCTTCCAGCCAATCTTTATTCGGATCACGTAAGGCAGGATTAAATATCCCGGCAAGACCCGCCACATAACCTGCTCCTGTAATAAATTTCGTAGCTGTCGTTCCAATTAACCTCCCCACGCCACGACCTATGCTTCCTATCCTTGTTTGCCTTTGCGCCCTCTCTTCTATTGGATCGCTTGTTGAATATATAGGGAAATCAAATTCATCAGCACCTACCTGTTTTCTCGTCCCCAGATATGATTCTTGGGCTTCAAACTCTGGATAATAAAGACCACTTACTGTTTTTTGGTAATCTGGGATGTCACCATAAATAGGTATATTCTTTGCCTTCTTAAGCTCAAGCCCTGTTACCGGATCTATCTCCTTAACGCTGCCATCTGGGTTATATAGTAGTACGGGTTTAGTCATTTGTCTTGAATTGTTTGTGGAAAATTAAAGCAGATACCCTATTAGCTCTTCCGGTAATATCATAATCACTTACATCTTTATTTAATTCTCTCGCTATCCTTCCTGCGAACTGCATAGCCATCTTTTTTGTAAGCTTCCCTGAATCCAACATTGTCATCACAGTCTCTATAAACTTTTTATCTCTTGAACCTGTATGATATGCATAAGTCATTAAACCAGCATATTGAAATCTATCAAGTGCTTTCCTTGGATGCTTACCTCCTATTCGTGGGAGTGTCATTTCTGTATTTCTTAATGCCTTGCCAAATGTTTCTGCGATAACTTTATGTTTGTTTATATCATCATAGTTTTCGGGTACTTTATAATCATCTACATTTGCCCCTGAATAAAATCCAATACCCCATGTTCTATAAGGAGCATTACCAATAAATTTAGGAAATAAAGAATAGCCCTCTTCATTAACTATTACTTTTATAGCCATGTCTTCATGAGATCCTTCAACATCAGCATTTTTATAATTCTGCTTGATATAATCGTATTCTTGCGGAGTAAACGTATATTTAACTCCCTTCTTTCTGTTAGCCACCTCTCTTCCCATCTTATCATTTATTATCTCACGTGTAGCTCTATTTACATCATTGCCATAAGAAACCACTCTATCGCCCGGAAATGTTACTCTGAGATTTTCAATAGCTCCATTTGCATCTTTTTTAAGAACTGATGTATATTCATCATTACCAAAGAACCCTTTTAAGGCAGGATTTGTTTTCGCATTCATAGTCAGTGGCTGATGATAAGGTCTGTCGTTTTCAGGCTGGATAGATACAGGTGGATTATTTATCATTGAGTATAACTCTGTAGTTATATACAGATCATCTTTTTCTGCTTGAGTTAATTGTGAATTTACCTGATCAGTTACATCTAAAAGCATATTCTCATAACCTGATACAGCAACATATTGTCCTTTTTCTCCAGATGGAGTAACTTCTTGTAGCGTAGCATTTGAAATCCATCTTCCTGTTTCTTTGTCTCGTGTTATACCTCTGGGAAAGATCTGAAACTGCATATTTCTGCCAAGTTTCCCTCCGTAATCATCCCTAAAGTCTGCTGTCTTTTCAATATCTGGTTGCCACGCCTCATTGAGCAACTGAATACCACTAGCATTCTGAAGAACAGTCATGAGCTTATAATCTGTCCTATCATCTTCTTTTGTGGATAATGGATTTAAGCCAGCAGCCATAACTTTGTACGCCCCTCTTGAATCTATCAATACCTTTTCAAGATCAATCATGTTCTTTTTGACATCAAAATAATCCTGCTTTTCTTCTATCGAATCCTTACCTGCCTTTGCTCCCATTACCGTTCCAAAAATAGAAGACAAGCCTGTTTCTTTCAGAAACTTGTCATACATTTCTATAGGTATCTTATAGTTTTCTGCTAGCAACTGTATTTCTCTTTGCCAATAATTATCAGAATATTTCTTTTTTGGAGTTCCTGATAAGCCAGGATAATCAATATTATATCTTGTTATTCCGTCTTCTCCTGCCGTTTCTATTATAGATAGCCTTCCTGTGGCAAGAGGATATTCCCCATCATCAATAGCTTTATTTGTCCTATTAACAACATTGCGCACTTTGTCTCTCTCAACATCATAAAGTCTTTGTAGTTGTCTTGTCTCTGCCTCTTGCTGCACTTTTAGCCTGTTATAATCTGCAGTAGCAGGGATATTCTGATTTCTTGCGTAAATAACACCATCCCTATCTTCATAGTCAATCTCCATTGATTTTGTCCTAGCCTTAATTGATGCCTCTAGCCCAGGTATTGCATTGTTTAATCTCTCTTCCATTTGACGTTCCGGATCTATATTACCAGTAGGTTGTTCCATCTCAAATAAATATCTTGGCGGAGGCAGCTCTTCATCATCTTCGTCACCAAACCCACCTCTCCACCATTCAGGCATATCTATCCATTGACTTGATATTTTCTTTGGTATTGTTACCGGTAATGCAAAATTATAAACCTCATTCCTAAGCATTTCAGCAGCATCCGCTTCGTTGCCGGTTATTTCCAGATATCTCAAATAATTTGGTTGATTCTCGGCTATAAGCCTCTCCATAAATTCTTCTGATCCTGCATATTGATCGAATGCCCCTCTATCAACTTGTGATGTTTGTTCAGCCCAAAAACCAAAAGGCATATTAGGATCAGGTCTTGTAGTTGGTGTATTAATACTTGGCTCTAAATCTAATAATGGTTGTGCCATATCCTCAACTCTATTTAACACCAAAGGATCATAACTAAGATCATTAAATGTCCCATCTTCATTAACCACAGAACGATTAAATATTGTTGATCTATGTTCTGGCTCGTATACTTGCCCCGGATAATTTAGTAGCAACTGATCTTTTAGTTTCTTAGCTCTGTCTAATTCCGTTAGTGCATGAGCATTCTTAGTCCAGAAAGGATGCATGGTTATATCTGTCATTTTACCCATAAGCTCAGGCATGGCTTTATTGACATTATACCTGAACTTCTTTAATGTATCATACAACCCTTCTGAACCTTGCTCTATAAGATTGTTCTTATATGCTATATCTATATCCTCGTCTAATGTAGGTATCTGCCAAAGCTTATCTATATAAGTATTAACAAATGATTGCGCTGTTGCTTTCCTTTGTTCACGCCTTTCTATATTCTCATAGATTCTCTCTATAGGAAATTCAGGTGTATCAGTAAATGGACTATATCCCATGATCTTCTTCTTTATGGTTTAATACTATTGTTTTTATTGCCTGTTTAAGGCTGTTTAAGTATGCATAGTTGAACGTTCTCCCACAAGTAGTAGTAGAGTACCACTTTGGTTGTTCTGTCGTTATATGGCTTGTATACATCATTTTTTGTTTCTTTTATGTGGATATGCTATTGTCGCTCCTGCTCCACCAATAGGTGCTGCATATTTGGGAAGATCATTTAATACATTTCTAAATACCTTGGGGTTGTCTCCTCTTTTTGCAAGCCTAAAAAACTGTTTGCCTATTTCAGGAAATCCTCCTTCTGCCCCAATATCAATTATTCTATCTGTATGATCTTTGCTAAACTTAATCCCAGGACGAATATCAAGATCCTTCTTAATCTCCAAACCCCTTGAATGTATTTCCTTCATCCTTGCTAAATATTTTTCGTGATGCGATTTGGCTTCTTTAAAAGTATAACTATCTTTTAATGATGGCTTGTCATATTTTGATTTAACTGGAGATTGTAACAAGTTTCTTGGCTCATCAAAGGGCTGAAGATATTGATGTGTCTCCTCGTGTACCGTTGCTGATTTAATTTCTTTTGGCTTAAAATATCTGCCAACATCTGTACCCTTATTTTTATTCCATGATACACCCCTTAAGCTTGTTTGTCCTGGATTTACCTCATCTATAAGCCTCCCTAGTGGCGATAAATCAAAATTCTCCGGAGACTTTCTTCGCATTTCGCTTAAAGAAACCAACCTCGTAGGACTTTGCTCTGATTCAATATATCTATCTAAACGTTGATTAAATTTACCCAACGCATCTTTTTGAACTAATCTTCTTGCTTCTGGATAGTCTACTTTTGAAAATCCTGATTTTGGATTATTTCCATGTCCCATGTAATAGTCACGAAAATCAATAGCTTCATTAACTTCCTGATTATATCTTTTAGCAATAGCATTTACTTTTTTTCTTGTTATCGGGCTCTTAGCATATTCTTTCACCCATCTACTCCCCTCTTCTTTGGCTAATTCCCTTTGTGCTTTTATTGGTATTGCGCCTTTAGGAAATGTTCTTCCTATAAATTTAGTGGCATATCTTGCTCCCGGTATCGGAATAAGAGAACCACCAGCATACTCAATTAAATTCTGTAATCCGGGTGGTAGCTTTTGATATTCACTTATTTGTTGTTGAACTATACTTTTATCATAAGGGTTAAGAACAGCCTGATCTCCCTCTGCCTCTAATCTTTTTTGATTCCAAAAATCAGCTAACCTATAATCAGCCTCTATATTCTCTTGGGATTTAGTATATCCACCTCTTTGGAAATCCTTTAATACTCCCGTCCCCTTCTTATATCCATCTCTTGCATACCATGTTCCTTGTTCTTTGGGAAATTGAATACCTATCTTATGCTTACGTGCATAGTCTTCTGCCCCAACACCCAAATCTACTAAGCTATCCCCTTGTTGAACTATACGTGGGAATACATATCCTTGACCATTATCTGACATAAGATGTGTCGATGTAGATCCCGGCTTATACCCAGGAACATCTTTAGGGGTAGGAATAGACAAACCATTCTTATCAAAGAACCTGTCAACCCACCTTAAATCTTCTCTACGTGCATCATGAACACTATCCGCATATGCAGTCTTATCTGTTCTGAATAAATTGGTTTTACCACCCGGTTGAAGTTTCTTAGGATATACAAACTCTTTGGATAGCTTTCTGCTTGATGTTGGCTCATAGGGTATTCTGTCTCCCTGCCTGTTTACCATCCATAAAGGTTTTCCTTCTTGATTATATTGAACTTTTACTCCTGCATATCCGGGAAGAGGAGTAGTAAAACCATTGGGTGCTGGTTGTATGTTTCTTTGTTGTTGAGTAGATATGTTTGTTGCAGGAAGAGATTGTATTCCTTTCATTGGAGTGGGATTATGGACTGGTTTCTTAAAGATAGGACTCCATGTTAAGGAATATTCACCGGGAGGATACATCGAAACTGGTCTAATATTGCTTTTTTGTGCTTGTTTTGCCATATCCACCACCTCCCATTCGGATTCTGAGCCAGTTCGTAAGAAATCTGATCCCATAAAGCGATTAATCCATTTTGGATTATTTTCTGGCTTTCTTCCTATGCCATGATAATATTTCCTTAACTCTTCAGGATTAGAAAATCCATAAGCCCTATAGGTATCTTCAAGGTCTCTTGTAATATATGAACTCCCATCATTATATAAATCTAA
>JACKQG010001861.1_pt1 | contig 28529 bp, 21 predicted proteins | sample 8237621 | NCBI WGS metagenome assembly JACKQG01 (sample SAMN15677084, study PRJNA649215) | marine metagenome | biome: marine; feature: Black Sea; material: saline water; isolation source: suspended particulate matter (SPM) from the Black Sea western gyre | collected 2013-06-09/2013-06-10 | depth... | reverse complement strand
CCGGCTTCGACGTCGAGGGCAAGGACGCGGTTGCTGGATTTGATGGGAGGAGTGAGGCCGCCGAGCATGCGCGCTCGCAACAAGGTCCAGTGCTTGTAAACTTGCGTTCTTACCGCATGAAGGGGCATTCGTCGTCCGACGACCCAACCCGTTACCGCGATCCCAAAGAAGTAAAATATTGGGATAGCCGCGACCCATTACCGCGTCTTCAGCGCTTTTTAGGCAAAAAGGGTATCCTCGACAGCCAGCAAATTGACGCACTGAGCACCGAGCTGACGTCCGCGATTTCTGATGCTGTCGATCACGCCGAAAGCACCGAAAATCCGCCACTCGAGTCGCTGGTCGAAGACGTTTTCGCCACTCCGCCGCGCCACTTAACTAAGCAAGTGGTCGATGCCTTGCGCATCATTGACGAGCAGGGTGAAGCCGATAATTTGCAAGGTAAATTTCCGCTGTAACATATAGTGCGCAAGATGCAAAACGTGATGAATATTTCTTCACAGTTTCGCCCCGAATAGTTACTCTATCACCCGAAAACCGTAGCTAATACCGCTGCATTGCATCGGGCCTATGGTTGGAAGATCTCCCACTTCCGCAAATGAGTGCATACCAATTCCCAAGGTGGACGAGCTCCCTTCGTCCAGTCATTGGATTCGCCGGCGTGATAGTACCTGCTTACTTAGTAGTGCTACTTGCCACGAGTCTGTCTGCAGAAAACCTCAACGTAGGTTACGCGCCCGAGCAACCGATTCCTTTTAGCCATCAAATTCATGCTGGCGAATTAGGCATCGATTGTCGTTACTGTCACAACACTGTTGAAGATGGTGCGATGGCTGCGCTTCCGCAAACTTCTACTTGTATGAATTGTCACGACAAAATTCGTACCGATAGCCCAAAGCTGCAACCACTACGCGATGCGGCAAAATCAGGCGAGGCTATCGAATGGGTTAAGGTTCACGACATTCCAGAATACGCATACTTCAACCACAGCGTTCACTTAAGTGCTGGCGTTAGTTGCGTCGAGTGTCACGGCCGTGTCGACCAAATGGATGTCGTGCGTCAAGAAGAACCACTATCAATGGGTTGGTGTATTGATTGTCACCGCGACCCGGCACCGCGTTTGCGTCCGCAAGAACATATAACTGATCTTGGTTGGACTACAACCAAAGATCGTCGCGACATAGGTGAACAACTTATGAAAGACAACCACATTAACCCGCGCACAGATTGCTCAACTTGTCACCGATGAATCCATCCCAATCTACTAAACGCTATTGGCGTAGTCTAAACGACCTCGAGCAAACTGCCGAGTTCAAAGAGATGATGGCCAAAGAATTTCCTGAGGGCGCCGAAGAGGGTATTACTACCACATCGCGTCGTCGTTTCTTGCAACTAATGGGAGCATCTGTTGCGTTGGCTTCGGCGACCAGTTGCCGTTTCGAAAAAGAAAACCTGTTACCGCAAGCGAACCGTAAGGCCAGCGACGTGCCAGGCAAGCCAAAGAGTTTCGCTACTATCTTTACCGAAGGCGGATTCGCGTCGGGCATGATGCTAACGTCATTCGACGGTCACCCAACTAAGGTTGAAGGTAACCCGAATCATCCAGCTTCTTTAGGTGCGACTACCGCGATTGCACAAGCTGCGACACTTGGTCTTTACGATCCAGATCGTTCACGCCAAGTAGCGAGTTACGTCAATGGTGTTGAAAGCGATTCGTCTATCGAGGATTTCACAGCTGCAGTCATCGCTAAGATTGCTGCGACTAAAGCGAATGGCGGTGAAGGCCTCGGCTTTATGGTCGAAGTAACAGCTTCACCTTCTGAGTTGCGTCTGCGTAAGGCAATGCAAGTGGCTTTCCCAAAAGCGCGCTGGGTAACTTACTCTCCAACAGCCAGCAACAACGAAGTTGTTGGTGTAAACATGGCGTTCGGCACATCAGCCCGTCCTTATGTTTCAATGGCAGATGCAAAAGTTATAGTTGCACTCGACTCCGACTTTTTAAGCGAAGGCCCATCGGCAGTTCGTTTGTCTAAAGAGGTCGCAAAAAACCGCAAGCCAGAAGGCAAATGGATGTCGCGCATTTACTGTGCCGAATCTAACTTCTCGCTAACCGGTGGTTTCGCTGATCACCGTAAGGCAGTTCGCTCTTCTGACATCGCTGGTTTTGTTAAGTCGCTTAACGAAGCTTTGTCTGGCGCGCATGCCGATGACAAGTTCATCGCTGCCATCGCCGACGATGTTAAGCAGCATGCCGGTTCGGTTGTGTTCACTTGTGGCGCACACCAATCTGTAGAGGTTCACGCGCACGTTGCAGCACTTAACGCTAAGTATGCTGGCAAAAACGTAGCTTACTACCCAGCTGCTGCGACTGGCGATAGCATGAAAGCTGTTAGCGAATTCGTCGACGCGATGAACGCTGGCAAGATTTCAAACCTTGTTATGTTTGGCGGCAACCCCGTTTACGACATGCCGGCCAACTTTAAGTTTGCCGACGCGCTAGCAAAAGTTGAAACGTCAACTCACGTCAGCATGTACCGCGACGAGACATCTAAAAAGTGTGACTGGCACGTTGCTCAGTCTCACACTTTCGAGCACTGGTGCGATGGCGCGGCAGTCGATGGCTTAGTGTCAATCGGTCAGCCGTTAATCAATCCAATATTTAACACTATCTCTAACATCGAATTGATGTCAGCGATGATGGGGGCTAATCAGTCGTCCAAAGCTATCGTGCAGGCCACGCAAAGCTTTAGCAACAACGATCTGCACGCCGGTTACATTAAAGGTAGTGCTTCGCGCGCGATGTCAGTGGGTTCAGTTAAGTCTTTGCCAAAACTAACAAACGCGGCTAACGATTTTGAATTGCGCTTCATGCCATCTTTCGCTCTCGGCGACGGACGTCACGCCAACAGCGGTTGGTTGCAAGAGCTGCCTGATCCAATGACTAAACTAACATGGGATAACGCAGCGCTTATCTCATTCAAGACAGCCGAGGCTAAGGGCATTAAGCATGGCAGCATGCTTAAGCTGACAACTGCGGCTGGCACTCTCGAAGCTCCGGCTTACTTAATGCCAGGTCATGTCGATAACTCGATTACCTTGGCCTTGGGTTACGGTCGTACATCGGCTGGTCACGTTGCCGGCCTCGACGACGACGAAGTAAATTCTGTTGGCTTCGATGCATATAAGTTGCGCGGCTCTGACGAAATGAATATCGCGGCAGTCAAAGTTGAAGTTACTTCAGCAATGCACATCCTCGCCACTACCCAAGATCACTTCGCTATCGACGCGATTGGTCGCAAGGGCATGGAAGACCGCCTGCCAGGTTTGGTGCGTGAAGGTACTCTCGACGAATACAATCACAACCACGATTTCGCTAAGGCGCCTGCCGACTTCTGGGACAAAGACGATTCGATTTTCATCGAGCGCGACGAGCTAAAAACTCCTGACCACCGTTGGGGAATGGCAATCGACCTCAGCTCTTGTACAGGATGTGGTACATGTACTATCGCTTGTCAATCCGAAAACAACATTGCAGTTGTAGGTAAAACCGAAGTCCTCCGCGGACGCGAGCTTGCCTGGATTCGCATGGACCGTTACTTCTTGGGTACGGCCGAAAATCCAACTGCTATTAACCAGCCGGTTAACTGCCAGCACTGTGAATTAGCACCGTGTGAATCAGTTTGCCCAGTAGGTGCAACAACCCACAGTAGCGAAGGCCTCAACGACATGGTTTACAACCGTTGTATCGGCACCCGTTACTGTTCAAACAACTGTCCTTACAAAGTGCGTCGCTTCAACTTCTTCAACTACAACGAAGATACCGAACTCGCGGGCAACGAAGTAATGAAGATGGTGAACAACCCCGACGTTACGGTTCGCTCACGCGGTGTAATGGAAAAATGTTCAATGTGTGTGCAGCGTATCGAGCGCGTCCGCATTGATTCTCGTAACGAAGACCGCGATGTGTTTATCGAAGACGGCGCAATTCAAATGGCATGTGAGCAGGCTTGTCCTTCCGATGCGATTGTGTTTGGCGACATCAATGACAAGCAAAGTAACGTGTCTATAGCTCAAGAAAACAACCGCGCATACAAGTTGCTCGGCGAGCTGAATAACAAACCGCGCGTGTCATACCTAGCGCGCGTTCGCAACCCACATCCTTCTTTAGTAGAGGCTCAAAGCGCAGAGGTAGTTTCTCATGGCTAATTCAACATCTATCGATCACGTCGATATCTTTCCAGAAGAACTGGTTCAAGGTACCAACGATTTTCACTCCATAACAGAAACGGTTTGTGGCGTCCTTGAGGCTCCCAAGCCACCAAAAATCTGGTACGGAGTATTCGGCACAGCTCTAGCATTACTTGGCGTCCTCGGCGCGATGATTGTTTATCTCGTAGTCACCGGTGTAGGTGTCTGGGGTAACAACCAACCTGTAGCATGGGGATGGCCGATTGTTAACTTCGTGTTCTGGGTCGGTATTGGTCACGCCGGTACTTTGATTTCGGCGGTGCTGTTCTTGTTCCGACAAGATTGGCGAACGGGTATTAACCGATTTGCCGAAGCGATGACGATTTTTGCGGTGGTGTGTGCCGGTATGTTCCCGGCGATTCACGTCGGACGTATCTGGTTCATCTGGTGGGTGTTCCCAATCCCTAACCAAATGGCGATGTGGCCTAACTTCCGCTCACCTTTGTTGTGGGACGTATTCGCGGTTTCAACTTACTTCTCGGTTTCATTATTGTTCTGGTACATGGGCTTGGTGCCTGACCTTGCAACAGTTCGCGACCGCGCAGTAACTAAGGCCAAGCGTTTTTGGTACGGCCTGTTCTCACTAGGCTGGACGGGCTCTAACCGTCAATGGCATCGGTACGAGCGCGCCTACTTACTATTGGCTGCTCTTGCGACACCACTTGTGCTTTCTGTGCACTCGGTTGTGTCCTTTGACTTCGCGACATCACAGCTCGCTGGTTGGCACACAACTATCTTCCCACCTTACTTCGTTGCTGGTGCGATTTTCTCTGGCTTCGCGATGGTGTTAACTTTGTCGATTCCGGCGCGCAAGATTTTCGGTCTAGAAGAACTGATTACTCTGCGCCACATCGACAACATGACAAAAGTGATTATGGCAACCGGCATGATGGTTGGTTACGCCTACGCAATGGAATTCTTCATGGCTTGGTACTCAGGTAACCAATACGAAGGTTTCGTTTTCGTCAACCGTGCATTCGGCCCATACGCATGGGCTTACTGGATCATGGTTTCATGTAACGTGTTGTCGCCGCAAATTTTCTGGTTCAAGAAAATGCGCCGCAACTTAACAGTGGTGTTCATTATGTCGATTTTCGTAAACATCGGCATGTGGTTCGAGCGCTTTGTAATTACGGTTACTTCATTGAACCGCGATTTCTTGCCGTCAAGCTGGCATTACTTCACTCCGACATATGTTGATATTCTCACAATGATCGGTAGCTTTGGTTTATTCTTTACTCTCTTTATGTTGTTCTGTCGCTTCTTGCCGCAGGTCGCAATTTCAGAAGTCAAGAATGTATTACCGGCGGCTCATCCTCATCACGACGCACACTAAGAGGGCAGCACAATGACTGATTCAAATAATACAAATGGCGAACTTTACGGCGTAATGGCCGAGTTCGATGATGTTACAACTTTGTGCAACGCAGCTGAAAAGGTGCGCGACGCAGGTTACACCAAATGGGATTGTCACACACCTTTCCCAGTGCACGGACTCGACGACTCAATGGGCGTCAAGTTCACCAAGCTGCCATGGGTAGTACTCGCAATGGGTATGACCGGTTGTGGCCTTGCGATTCTGATGCAATGGTGGATGAACGCGGTTGATTACCCTTACGATATTTCGGGTAAGCCTCAACACTCTTTGCCAGCGCACATTCCGGTTATCTTCGAGATGACGGTTTTGTTCTCGGCGTTTACTGCGTTCTTTGGTATGTGGATCGCTAACGGTTTGCCACTTTGGTACAACCCGTTGTTCCGCAACAAGCGTTTTGCGCGCGCTACCGACGATAAATTCTTCGTGGCTATTGAAGCTGGCGACGGTTTGTTTGACGGCGCTAAGGCTCACGAGTTTTTATCATCACTAGGTGCGAGCGTTACTGAAGATGTTTATCACTCTAACGAGTCAACAAAATTACCTTCTGCGCTTAAGGGCAAGTTTGTAGTGTTGGCATGTTTGGCAACTATCCCACTGGCGATGGTTTACAACTCTTACGGCAAAACAACAACCGAGACTCGCGTGCATCTTCTGCCAGACATGGACAAGCAAGATCGTTTCCGCGCTCAAGGCCAAACCGATTTGTTTGCTGACGGGCGTATGAGCCGCGCGCAAATCGAAGGCACTGTTGCGCAGGGTGATTTAGATGACCATTCAGTGAATGTAGTAAATGCAGCATTCGTCGATCGTGGCGAAGAGCGTTTCAATATTTACTGTTCAGCTTGTCACGGATTCGATGGCAAAGGTAAAGGTACGGTTCACTATCGTGCAACTGAATTGGCAGATGCTGGTCACGCTCAATGGGCGCCGCCGTCTGACATTACTTTAGGTCTTTACGCTGATCAAAGTGACGAGCAGATTTACAACACGATTACCGATGGCATCCGCACGATGCCTGGTCATGGTGGGCAAATCCCAGAGCAAGATCGTTGGGCGATTATCGCTTACGTTCGCGCGCTGCAGGTTGCGCAACCAGAGAAAGTGGTTGAGACTACTGGTATGACTTCTGAACAACGTGGTGAAGCTTTGTTTACATCTAAAACATGTATTGGCTGTCACAACTTCACTGGTCGTTTGGTAGGTCCTCCACTGAACATGATGGGGCAAGAAGTTACCCTCGACGATAACACTACAAAAATTGTTATCGACGACGCATACATGCTTGAGTCCATCACCGACCCGATGTTAAAGGCGCAAGCCACTTACCCGAAGGCAATGCCTCCGGTCCCTCTGACTGATCAAGAATTAACTGACTTGCTCAATTACATTAAGTCTCAGAACTAATAAAGAACGATGACTTCAAATCTTAATTTAACAGGCGACTACCAAGCTGGCGATTTAGCGCCACGCATGAAGCGTCTAGGCATGATACTTGCCGTCCTCGGTTTGGGCGCAGGTGCTGCAATGGGTGCTTTTGGCGACGCCGAAACGAAAACTCACTTTTGGTTCGCTTACCTGGTTGCGTTTTGTTTCGCTTTAACTATCGGCATGGGCGCGATGTTCTTTGTGCTTATCGGCCATGTTGTTAACGCTCACTGGAACGTAACTCTGCGCCGTCTTGCTGAACTAACCATGAGCTCTGTGCCTGTGGTGTGTTTGTTCGGCTTGGGTATGTTGATTCCATTCTTTGATCACGATGTCGAAATTTGGCAATGGGATACGATTAACGGTTCAGAGGCTCATGCTGTAGAGCACGCTGCTGAAGGTGCCGGCGATCATGGTGCAGCAGCCCACTCGTTGTCTGACACCCTAGACCACGAAGAGCATGTACATGTTGTTGGCAAGAAAAAGGCGTATCTAAACCGTAATGGTTTTATTATTCGTCTGATTTCTTACTTCTTGATATGGGCAGGCATCGCCAGGTTCTTCTTGAAGAAATCGGTTGAGCAAGACACCGCCGGCGATTCAATTGACAATGTGTTGAGCATGAAGAAGGTTGGCGCGCCAATGATCTTCGTGTTCGCATTAACTCTGTCTTTCGCGGCTTTCGACCTGATTATGTCACTCGACGAAACTTGGTTCTCTACCATTTTCGGTGTTTACATTTTCGCAGGTTCATTCTTGGCAGCCAATTGCTGGTTAGTCATTATGTCAAAGTGGCTGCAAGCTAAAGGCAAGATGGCTGATGTCATCAACAAAGAACACTATCACGACTTAGGTAAGTGGATGTTCGCCTTTACATTCTTCTGGGGATACATCGCGTTCTCGCAATTCATGTTGATCTGGTACGCTAACATTCCTGAAGAAACTCACTTCTACATGAACCGTTTGGCAGGCACCTGGGAGAACTGGACTTTCTTCCTTATGTTTGCGGGATTCTTCTTCCCGTTCTTGGCATTGCTCTCTCGCCATGTAAAACGTTCTACAAACGTGTTGCGCGGCATGGCAGTTTACGTTTTGGTTATGCACTACGTCGATCTTTACTGGTTGATTATGCCTAACTTTAACCGCCAGTTTGATATCGAATCACCAGCCTGTACCTTTGGCTTGGTCGACATCGCACTCGTAGTTGGCTTTATGGGCTTGTTCTTGTTCGGCGTTGCACGTCATGCAGGTAAGCAGTCTTTGTTGGCAACTAACGACCCACTACTAGGCAAATGCCTCGGACACAAAAACCTGTAATAACATGGCAATACAACACGACGATTTAGACAACGGCAACTTGGTAAACATTACCTTGGGTGCAACATTCATAGTGATCGCAGTTTCTTACTTGGTGTCCGGAATGCACAAAGTGAGGCAACAAGAATTGTCCGCCGACAATAATGTGCAGTCCATAGTTGCCGAGCGCGTTGAATTACGCGCCTCGCAAGTCGCTGGCATTAATGCTGGCGATGTTAATTTAGCAGACGCTAAAAAGAAAGTTATAGAATCATACAACAACTAATTTGAACAATCGTCTTCTCCGCCTGATGGTGGTTGCCGCATTTGCAACCATCAGCATGGTGGGGGGCACGTCTGCGCAAGTTAATAAAGAAAGTAAAGATGTCAAAGACGTAGGTGTCACCGAAAAGCTAGGTGCGACACTACCCTTAGACTTAATATTCAAAGACCACCTCGGCAACAGTGCACCGCTATCAACGTATTTCGATGGCCAACGCCCAGTGGTGCTAACTCTTAATTACGCAAATTGCCCACAACTATGTAATTTGCAATTAGATGGTTTCGTAAACACACTAAACCAACTCGATGACTGGCAGGTCGGCAACCAATTTCAGGTTATCACCATCAGTCTCGATCCAACCGAAACCGACGACATGGCGCACAAGTTCCATGATCGCGTTTTGTCTGACTACAATGCCAGCACCGCCCAAGCTGGGTGGCATTTCTTACGCGGTAGTGAAAAAGATATTCGCGCCATCGCCGACACCGTCGGTTTTCATTACAACTTCGTCGAGCGCAACGGTGAATACGCACATACTGCCGTACTTACTTTGCTTGACCCAAAGGCACAGGTAGCCCGTTACCTTTACGGTATCGAATACCCGCCGAGCACACTGCGATTGTCCATGGCCGAAACAGCCAGTTCGAAGTTTGTCTCGACAGTTGATGCACTGATTTTACGTTGTTTCTCCTACGACGCGGCCTCAGGCACATTTGTTGCAAACGCATGGTACATCACGAAAGTGATTATGACATTCGTCGCAGTTCTCCTCATTACTTTTTTGGTGTGGTTACACCGCCAATCAGGTAATAAATCCACAAAACCCGTAGCATGAACATGTACTCCTTAATAAGCATGATGTTGCAGCATCAAAAGGAAGATTTCTTCTTCCCGATTCAAGCGTCCGAAAACGCTGCCGCTGCCGACTTCATCTTTTACTTCATCTTCTATGTGTCGCTGTTTGCGTTTATCGCAATCGTTTTAGCGACGGCTATCTTTGCATGGCGTTACCGTCGTTCAAAAGTTGGCGTAAATCCAGAAGATTCACCTCACCACTCGACCAAAATCGAAATCGTATGGTCAGTAATCCCTTCACTGTTCATGGTCGCCATGTTTTGGTATGGCTTCGAAGACTACACAGACCGCCGCACACCTCCGGCCGACTGCTACGAAATTCAGGCAAAGGGTTCAAAATGGAAGTGGGCTTTTGATTATCCAAATGGAGCGAGTTCATTCGGGTTCATCGACAAAGGCGAATATCAAGGCAAGGGTTTGTACGTGCCAATCGGCACTAACGTCAAGATTCGTATCGAATCATCCGACGTGTTGCACTCACTTTCAATCCCAGCATTCCGCGTAAAAATGGACGCCGTCCCTGGCCGCTACACCTACTTGTGGTTTAACGCGACTGAGTTAGGCTCCTTCCCGATTTTCTGCACCGAGTACTGTGGCACCATGCACTCACGCATGTTGTCTTATGTGCACGTTGTCCCGCAAGACGAGTTCGATGTGTGGGTTAAAGATAACCAAGAAGATCCAAATGCTACACCACAAGTTAAGGGTGAAAATCTATTCAATAAAAATTGTTTAGTTTGTCACGCAACTGATGGTGGCAAAAAGGTTGGTCCGGCGCTTAATGCACTTTACGGCACCACCGAAAATCTAGCAGGAGGCGGCACCGCAGTTGTTGATGACAACTACATCCGCAAGTCTCTTCTTGACCCTAATGCCGACATTGTTGCTGGCTTCGAGGGTGTTCCAATGACTTCATTTGCAGGTCAACTCAGCGACGACGATATCACGAATATCACCGCTTATCTGAAATCGCTAACCGAGTAATAAACTAATGGCTCCTACTACAAACACATTAGATCGCACAAATTACCTTAATGCGACCAACGGCTTTATGTCTTGGTTCTGGACTATCGATCACAAGCGCTTAGGCTTGATGTATCTTTGGTCAGTGATTGCGTGCTTCATCCTTGGCGGTTTCTTCGCCATGAAGATTCGCTTCGGCTTAATGCCTGGCGCGGTTGATTTTGCAACGCAAACCGCAGAGCAGATGAATGCATATAACAATGCATTTACCGTTCACGGCGCAGTGATGATCTTCTTGGTTATCATCCCGTCGATACCCGCAGCCCTTGGCAACTTTGTGGTGCCAATGATGCTCGGCGCAAAAGATGTGGCGTTCCCGCGCTTGAACCGCTTCAGTTACCATTTATGGATTATTGGTGCTGTGCTGTTCGTGGCAACACTATTCATCGGCAACCTTGACACTGGCTGGACATTCTACCCGCCATACTCAACAGGTCATACTGACGTCTCGGTAATTACCGCGGTGCTCGGCGCCTTCATTTTAGGCTTTAGTTCAATCTTTACCGGCTTGAACTTTATTGTAACCATTCACAAGATGCGTCCACCAGAAATGACATGGTTTAAGATGCCATTGTTCTTATGGGCTATTTACGCGACAGCGGTAATCCAGGTTCTTGCTACTCCGGTTATTGGTATTTCACTGCTATTGATTCTCGTTGAGAAAACAATGCAGATTGGTATCTTTACACCCGAGCTTGGCGGCGACCCGGTGTTCTTCCAACACTTGTTCTGGTTCTACTCACACCCAGCGGTATACATCATGGTGTTGCCGGGCATGGGCATTATGTCTGAGCTGTTCGCTACTTTTAGCCGCAAGCCGATTTTCGGTTATAAGTCGATTGCGATGGCGTCGATTGCAATTGCAATTTTCTCATTCATCGTTTGGGGACACCACATGTTCGTCTCCGGTCAATCAGCTTTGATGTCGGTAATCTTCTCGGCGCTTACATTCTCGGTGGCGGTGCCATCGGCGATTAAAGTGTTCAACTGGATCGCCACGATGTATAAAGGTTCGATTGCATTCACCACGCCAATGCTTTACGGCATGTCAATCATTTGGTTGTTCGGCATCGGTGGTCTTACCGGATTGTTCTTGGCAACGCTAGGTTCCGATGTGGTCTTCCACGACACCTACTTTGTGGTGGCGCACTTCCATTATGTAATGGTTGGTTCTGCATTGTTCGGCTTCATCGGCGGCATCTACTACTGGTGGCCAAAGATGTACGGACGCATTGTTGACGGACCACTTGCAAAACTAGGCTGTCTGCTCTCATTCGTCGGGTTTAACATGACTTTCTTGCCACAGTTCGTTGGTGGCTCAAAAGGCATGCCGCGTCGTTATGCAGGTTACGGAACCGAACAGGGTTTCGATGATTGGAATTACTGGTCGACAATCGGTGCAATGGTATTAATGACAGGTTTGTCAATTGCTTTGTTCGCACTGGTAAAGTCTTTGTTCTCTAAGACTAAAGATTTGTCACCTTCCAACCCATGGGGTGGTGTAACTCTCGAGTGGCAAACACCATCGCCACCACCAGAGCACAACTTCGAAATAGATCCACCAGTTGTTGGCGATCCTTACGACATGAGCCTGCTTAAATACGTAGGCGAAGAAGAAGGCTTCTTGCCAGTTAACCCTCGTTCAGACGACCCATGTGTCGCTGATGTAAAACCAACGGAGGCATAAATGAGTTCTCACGATAACCACCCAGAAGGTGTAGCTCACCACTTCGAAACTGCCGAGCAGCAGTTCGATTCAGGCAAGCTTGGCATCTGGACATTCCTTCTTACCGAGGTGTTGTTCTTTAGTGCGCTGTTTGTGGCTTACACCACCTACCGCAATAGTTACCCTGAGGTTTTCCAATTCGCATCGCAATACCTAGATACTAATCTTGGTGCGCTCAACACATTGGTGCTACTTCTAAGCTCATTCACTATCGCTTGGGGTGTACGCAATGCGATGTTGGGCGAAAACAAAAAGCTAACCATCAACTTAATCATAACTTTAGTCTGCGCCGCAGGCTTTATGATGATTAAGGCCGAAGAATACGGCCACAAGTTTCATGAAGGAACGTTGTGGGGCGGTCACGAGCAATCCATCTTTAAGCTAGACGCTAACGATGTTGACCCACATATGGCAGAGCACAGCATGGCCTTCAATAACCCTGACGGAGAATTCAGCGCGGCGGTTAAAGATCTCGACCCAGAGTTTCGTCAAAAGCTAGGCATCTTTTTTGGTGTTTACTTTTGCTTAACAGGCTTACACGGTATCCACGTTTTGATTGGTATGATTTTGCTGAGTTGGTTGTTAATACGCAACTTACGCGGCGAATTCGGACCGAAAAACTTTGCTGCGGTAGACTTCATTGCTCTTTATTGGCACTTGGTCGACCTCATCTGGATTTTCCTCTTCCCACTACTCTACTTAATTAGTTAATCATGTCAGATCACTCACACGATTCAGAAGGGCACATCGGTCACGTACTTCCATTAAGCTTATTGCTTAAGGTTTTCGGCGCGCTAGTTGCTCTAACGATTTTAACTGTAATAACGGGTAAGGCCGACTTTCATGGTGCAGACCTTGCAATCGCAATGGTTATCGCCACATGCAAAGCTTCGCTAGTTTGCTTTTTCTTCATGCACCTGAAATATGATCGGCCGTTCCACGGTTTGATTTTTCTTTTCTCGGTGATGTTTGTTGGTTTGTTCTTGGCTTTCGTTACGCTTGATACCGAAGAGTACCAAGAAGACATACGCGAAAAGCTTGGCAACGACATTTTGCAGATAAGTGAATAACGCAACAAGCAGCATGGGCTTGCGAGTCTTAATCGCCTCGCTAGCTCCGCTGTTTATAGCCACGATGTTTTGCGGATGGTATTTCCGCGATACGGGCGTTGGTTCTACAACGGAAGCGCTACCAGCGCTTCCGTTATTGCTTTTACTGTCAACGGCTATATTGGCGGTCTTAAGTTATTTTGCCGAAAAGGCAACCCTTGGGGGAGTGAAAGCATCGTTAGTCTTGGGGTTTGCATTTTTGATTTGCCAGTCATTTGTATGGGCAGATTTAATAAAAGTAGAAACGGGCGGCGGCGTGCATCCAATGTACGCGTTCAACTTTTACCTAATGACGGCACTGCACGCCGCACATGTTATTGGCGGCTTGGTTTACAGCATCGCTAGTTTGCAGTCGTTCAAGGCAGATGGCCCAGAGTTGTTGCAGCGCGTGCGCAATCACGCTGTGTATTGGCATTTTCTCGGCGCGACCTGGATAGGAATATTAATAAACTTGTTAGCGATCAGAGTTCCTGATCCAGAGAATTCGTTTTTAGCTCCTTTATCCTTAGCTATTTGTGGAGCACTATTGCTCGCGGTATTAGTTTACCAAGCTATAGCAATAAAACTTTTATGGCGTCGTGGCGAACGCGTATTCGCAATGTTTTCGATTTTATTACCAGTAGCGTTTTTGCACATCTGGGCGCGCGGCGAAGAATTGCAAACCCAAAAGATGGCCTTGCATTGGGGCATCGCGCAAGGCTTGCTACTAGTAGCAATGATGTTTGCCGGCACTTTACATTTAGGACGCTTCGCCGGTAATTTTACTGAAATCCAGTATTAATGAAACTCAACAAGTTTGAGTTCAAGTTATTAACCGGCAAGTTGCGCTGCTGGATTCAACAATACTTCGACATTCGTCAGTGGCGCAAGCAAGGTGCAAACAACTGCGTCGGCGGTGTTGCTTTAGATATTGGCTGCGGTCAAGGTTATGGGATAAGATTGGCAAAGAATAAATTCGCCTGTCGCCAAGTAGATGCATTCGATGTAGATGATCGCATGATAAACCTTAGCTTGCGCGCGACAGAAAATATATCTAACGTTAAAATCACGCATGGGTCAGCTACTGACATCCAAGCCGCCGCTAACACTTACGATGTAGCATTCGATTACCAAGTACTGCATCACATCCAAGATTGGCAAAGTGCGGTCAGTGAAATTCACCGAGTGCTGAAGCCGTCCGCGCAATTGATGGTCGCCGAAAGTTTGCCAGGTCTAATTGAGCGCTCGTGGTGGGGCAGCAAGATGAGTCATCCGCAAGGCAATCGTTTTACCGCGCAACAGTTGTGTGATGAATTGCAATCAGCTGGTTTCACCTTGAGTAAGTCGCGAACAATCGGCGATTACTTTATTTGGCTGGTCGCGACTAAAGACTAAAGACCGCGCATCCAGTCAGGGCGAAATTCTGCGTTTTCTGGGTTGGCGAGAACTTGATCTAAGACCTCAAGTAAATCGCTTTTCGCCTTTGGTAAAGTGCCGGCCAAGGTTAAGTAATTACTGGCGTGATTCGACCTGAAAATAGTGCCCTTTACATCTAAACCACCAATAAATACGCGCAGCTCGGCAGCCAACTCGATAGGCGATAAATGGTCTACTTCGCCGCGTTTATCAGCCTCATACAGCGGAGTGTTTTCAGTGGGCGTCATCACCAAAGTTGACACAAAACGCGGGTTAATCGCGCTTACTACGCGCGCAGAATCAATTGCGTGCTGCTGCGATAGAACATGCCCACCAGCGCCGAGCAATATCATAGTGCTTAGCTTTACGCCGGCCTCGTGAGCGCGCAAAGCAACTCTAACCATCTCGTCGCCGTCCACGCCTTTGTCTAGATCAGACAGCACTTGGTCGTTGCCCGATTCAATGCCTAGATAATATTGAGTCAGACCTTTCGCGCGCAGCATCGCCATATCTTCAATCTTGCGCACCGCCAACGCTTGCGGAGACGCATAACAACTAATACGCCGCAAGTCTGGCCAAGTCTCGTTAAGGTAGTCGCACAATTCAGCCAAAAAGGACGCCTTCGCCATCAGAGCATCTCCGTCCGCCAAAAAAACCTTTTGCGGGGGGCTGTAATTGCTCGCTACCCAGTCAATCTCTTTCTTGAGTTCGTCGATTTTTCGCACCTGGAATTTTTTGTCGCGGTACATCGCGCAAAAGGTGCAGCGGTTCCAACTACAGCCAAGTGTTGCCTGCAAAATCAGGCTATCAGCCTCAGAAGGTGGACGAAACACCGAACCTTGGTAATTCAACATGCTACAATTTTACAATGTCATGCAGACAATGGTTACTTTTAAGTTTGTTAGTTGGGGCATGTAGTGAACCAGCCAGCACAAATTCTTCTCCAGTTCCGAAGCCTCCAACAACCCAAAACGTGAATTTTGGGGTGACGCTTGCCGGTGCAGAATTCGGCAGTGATAATTTAGGTTTTTGTAACGAGAATCCAGGAGTATTGGGCGAAGATTATTTCCACAACAAGCCCTGGACTTACAACTGGTTCGCCGACGAGGGGGTTGATCTCTTTCGTATACCTTTTCGCTGGGAGCGCATTCAGCCCAAACTCAATGGGCCACTCGATGAAATAGAAATCGGCCGCTTGACCAAAATCTTAGAATGGGCAAACAAAAAGAATGTCCGCATCATTCTAGACCTTCACAATTTTGGGCGATATTCAGTCACACACAACAACAAAATAATCAGTGCAGTAATTGATAAAAAGTACGACGGCAAGGTTCTCGTTAGCACTGCGCATTTAGTTGATGTTTGGAGAAAAATCTCTGCAGCCTGTGATGTGGCGAAAATGCAGCCATGGGCATTGGGTTTAATGAATGAGCCTCATGATATGGGCATGGGTAAGTGGCTCAAAATATCCCAACAGTTGGTTCGCGAATTACGCGCTTCTGAGGTGAGCCAAACATTACTAGTCGCCGGAGACGGTTGGTCATCAGCCGAAAATTGGAAAAAACTTCATGGCGGCAAAACCTGGATTGATGACCCCTTAAATAAAATTATTTACGAAGCTCACGTCTATTTTGATCATGACGGAGCAGGTAAATACGGACTTTCATTTGGTGAAGAATTACGTCGTGATCCAAAACTATATGACCGCCCGCAGCAGAGACTGCAACCATTTCTTGATTGGCTAAAGAAAAACAACGCGCGTGGTCTAATTGGTGAAATTGGTGTGCCCAATTCGATAAAGCCCTGGGAGAGAGTAGCGCGCGAGGCAATGCAATTACTGCAACAGCACAACGTTGAGATGTGTTACTGGGCCGCCGGAGAGTGGTGGGGTGACTACCCACTATCGATTCAACCACCTAGCGCAAATTCACTTGGCAATGGGTTGTTTCGCAGCTTGAAAAATAACTAGCTACTCATTTTTCTTCTTTGCAGAAGGATTAAGCGTACCGTTACGAATAATACCCATCAAGCGCTGATAGTGCTTGTCGGCACGTTCGTATTCACCTAAGCCCGCTAAGGTATCTGCAACCTGCAAACGAAGTTGACGATTTGATTCATCGACTACCAATGCATGTTCCATGAATTCAATGCCAGTCTCTATTTCTCCGGACTTTGCAAGAACATTACCGAGTTGGGACATTAAACGTGCATTGTCGAAGTCAGCATCGACAAGGTTACGCTTAATATCGAAAAACAACGCTGCTTGCTCGTCAGTGAAACTATCGAGAGCCGAAACTGAATCGAGGAAACCAAGCCATACCCGGCGGTTATTAGGCTGACCCTCTAGCAAGACCAAAAATTGCTCGGCAGCTTCGGAGTGACGCCCGGCCCACAACAATGTTTCTGAGAAGCTAGTAAGAATTTCAACATCGTTAGGGTAGAGATCGCGAAGCTTGCTAAAGATGCGTGAAGCTTCTTTAGGCAGCTGCTGTGAAGCCATTACTTGGCCGTAAAGTACTCCGGCATCGCGAGAATTCGGGTCTATGTCTAGAGCTAACAAGCATTCTTGCTCGGCAGCTTTAAAGTTTTTCTGAGCAGCATGTATTTGTGCCACACGAATATGAGCAGTGATGTCTGTACCAGAAGTTTCATAAAGCTCTGCAGCAGTTTCAAGTTCGCCCCGAGCAAAAAGTACCGCAGCGTGCTCGCCGAGAACATCAGTTGTAACATCAGAAATCAGCTCTAGTTCTTCGAAGTATCTTATCGCAAGGTCGGCCCCATCTTCAAGGCGCGTCGCATTACGCGCAGCTGTCAGCAAAATATCTGCACGGTCTAGCCCACGCGCTTGCTGTGGATGTTTTTCCATGCCGTTTAGCACACTCTCAAAAATTTCAGCTGCGTCATCGACTCGATCGACATCAACTAGTAAGTTTCCGAGGGCAAATCGTAACCCGAGATTGTCTGGCTCTAGGCGCAGCATCAATCGAGTTAGGCTGTCTGCCTCGCTGCGACGCCCTTCGACGAGAAGGACATCCATTAACATGTTCATGTGCGCAAAGTTACTTTCTTCTCTAATGGTCGTGTAAAGAAGATCTTCGAATCGCTCGCGGTCTGATCGAGTATGTAGGCCACCATCGACCATTTCGCGCAAGAAGATATCGTCGCGATTAATGTGCTGGAACAACGATAGTGAACCAGGAATCAAAAACGCCGCACATAACAAAGTAATGGCAATCGGTTGATAAATTGGCGCATTGCGATTACGTCCTTCAGAGCCCAATAGGTTTTGCATTGGCTTTTCGCGAGATGCCTTTAGTAGGTCGTGAATTAAAGAGCGCGACTGACCATTAAAGCTGATGAAGCGGAAAACATGCTCTTTTTTGACCTCAGGGCCGACAACGCGGTCAATAATACGTTGCACTTCGAAAATGCCTCCGGCTTTGCCGAACGGTGTTTGTAAGCGGAATTGATGGTGACTGCCAACCTCTAGGGCAACAGGCAGTAGCGCACGCAACCCGGAGCGGCTTACATCGTCTGTAGCGGCTTGAATAGGCTCGCCTAAATCATTTCCATCAGCGTCTACTTTTATGATGCCCAAAGGCAAGCGGTAAGACAAACGCGGCTCTTTACGGCGGCGCCATCCGCTTGGGTCAGCTAGCCATCCGAGAATGCGGTTTGGTTTATCTGAAGACTTTGCGAACAATTCGTACTGCATCGGTACTACGAAATTCATTAGTGCGTCCATTAAAGAATCAACTGCGGCAACAGGCGCATCAGTAAACATTGCGCCATAGCGAGTCATGTTAATTACATCTTTTGGACGATCAAGCAAAGGGTCGATCGCATCAGAGTCTGAGTGTTGAATGCGCCCAGGCATGGTGATGTGCTTACCTCCGATTGAAATATCGAATTCGCCTGTTGAGCCATCGGGATAATTGTCAAATGCTACGAAGCCAACACCCTTCTCGTTGATATCGGAAGTAATTCCTGCACCAGTAAACTCTTCGCCGTTTGGCCCAGTCAGGCGGAAGCTAACTGGAAGGCCAGCACGGTGGCGATACGAATAGCGCTTGTTCTCGGCTGCCAATGACCTTCGAATTACTGCCCAAGCCAACCACATTTGATAGAGGGTCAGCGGGCCGGCAATTGCAAGGCCAAGGAAGTCGGGGTTAGGGTCGAATAAAACTCGGAAGGTACCCCAAACAATTGCTAAGCCGCCAACACCAAAGACAAGTGCTTGTGGCAAGAGCAGCGGTGCGAGCGAAGCATTGTCTTGACGCCCACGTTTGTTGGTTACAACAAATTTAGATTTTGCACGGTTAAAGATAGCTTTCCAACAGCCACGACAGTTCGTCCAGAAAGTCATCATTGCAAATAGCTCGATGTTTAGCAGACTAGCATGTTTACCAGAAATGATACGTAACACTGCGTGAGTTACCACAATGTAAAAAATCAAGCCGGCAACAATTGGTGGAGTAAATTTTGTAAACGGCGCAATGCCTGTAAACAAAAGCAAAATTGGGGTGGCGTAAACTGCCATGCGCGTGAAACCACTAAACCAGTGAACAATTGAAGCCCAAAAGGAGAGTCGCTGGGAAAGTGAGAGTCCGCGCATGAACAGTGGATTGTCGTGCCACAAAATAGAAACGTTGCCTTCAGCCCAGCGCAAATGCTGCGAGTGGAAGGTCGTTACATCAGGTGCGGCCATGCCGGCAATTAATGATTCAGAAACGAACAGCGAGCGCCATCCGTTGGCAGACATGCGGATACCAGTGTGCATGTCTTCAGTAATAGTTTCTACGGCAACTAGTCCTACATCTTCAAGTGCAGTACGCCGGAACATTGCGGCAGACCCAGCAAAAATGACTGAATCCCAGTGGTTGCGGCCGGGCTGAATTTGCTGGTAGAACAAGAGGCCTTCTTCCCAGTATTTACCTTTTGAGTAATCAACCGATGATTGAAAGTTCTCAAAGTTATAAAAGGCGTGAGGTGATTGTACAAAGCCCAATTTTGGATCACGGAACAAACCAAGCATTCGAGTAATGAAATTACGCGAAGGGATATGGTCTGCATCAAGCACTACTACGAATTCGCCATCGGTAATTTCTAGGGCGTGATTTAGGTTGCCCGCTTTGGCGTGTCGGTTTTCTGCGCGTGCAATATAGTCAATACCAAGCTCTGCGGCAAGATCGCGGATTTCTTCGCGATTACCGTCATCAAGAAGGTATGTGCGATGCGGATAATACATTGCCTTCGAGGCCTGCACTGTTGCGCGCAATAGCGAGGCATCTTCGTTGTAAGTAGGGATATAGACATCAATACTTACATCTTCGAGTGGTTCTAGCTGTGGCACATCTTCGATTTCCCAGATTTGGAAAAAGTAGAGCATTAAACTTATGCCGCCAGAAATTTCAGCAAATAGTAATAATAGCGAGGCAAATGTTGCATACCCACCATTAAGGTTGAGGGTGAACATCACACGCAGAATCAAGTACGCAGCTGTTGTTAATAATGCGATAAGCATCAATAGCTTTCGCATAAATGGTGGTGGGCCTAGGCGCAGTGTTTCAGCGTGCGCGTAAGAACCTACGGTGTAGTCAGTTGAGGGCTTCAAATCTTCAAATCTGTTAGGGGGGGACGCAAAGGGGCCGATCAAGGCAACGTCTTTATATAGAATATTCCAAAATTTCAATAAATGTGGATAAATAGTGCAGAAAACCCCAGTTTTAAAAAAAAACTGGGGTTAAAAGTGAGGGAACAATAAATTAAAGCCTAAAAGCGGTAATCGAAGCCAAAGAATGAGCTACTTGAGTTATAGTAGGCGGAATTAAGCATGTTTGTGGTTATAAGCAAGGACATGTGGTCATCGAAGTCATAGCTGAATTGGGCTCTGATATTATCATAATTGCCACCATTTGAGTCCCAGATGCTTGTGTAGGACAGGTCGTACCAGGTTTGATTTGCACCTTTAAAGAAGTCTTTGCCAATCCACTGGCGCCAGCTGACCGCAGCAGAGTATGAGGCGTAGTTATTCGGGGCAAAGTAGCGAGCAGCACCGACATTTAGGTGGTAATCATTTGGCGTTTCATCGCCAAAGTCTTGGTAGTCGTATACCAATGACACTTTAAGCTCTTTCGGCGGCAGAGTAATATTTAACATGTTGGCAACATGTAGTCGCAGCAGCGAATTTTTATCGGAGTAGCTTGCATTGGTTAACACGATATTAGACTCCCAGAAGCGGCTAGCAGTGTAGCGTAATCCGACATTGGCACCCGTGCGTGAAATTGGAGATGTTGCGCCTGCTATTTGGCCAAAGTACGCACCGTCAAGACCTCCAGGCCCAAGCGGATCTTTGTCGGTAAGCGGATCAAAGTCTGGGTCGGTATGCCCCAAAAGAATTTGATGCTCGCGTTGAGTAACCAAGCTATTTTGGTTTTCAATAACATTTTCACTAAACGCGCTAGCCAGCAATGTTAGTTGATCATCGAGGGTAACGTCGACGCCAATATCGTAAGTTATCGATTTATCAAGATCATGCACATACCCCTCGAGGTTTAATATAGAGTGAACGAGGAACCTGTTAGCTCCTTCTTGATTTCTTTCTGGAATATTTTTGTAGCCAACAGTGAATATATTTCCGGAGTATCCTTCTTGATTAACTTCAGGAATTTCGCCAAACCCTGGATTAAGATCGAGCTTAGTGTAAGTTAGCCGTAAGCGCTCGTCGGCGTCACCGAGAGGCAATGATGTGCCAACAGAGAATTTGGTAGTGCTTAAGCTGGAACCACTAAGTTTAGGGTTTGCTGGGTCTTGATCGTATCCGGTAGAATCTTGATTGATTGATTCAAAGGAGGTATGAAAACTAGGCAGCAGGTCGTGTGAGTTTCGCGACAAAGCCATTCGTGCCTCGCGGTGGTTAGGATTAATCTTAAGCAGCTTTCTGTATTCTGAGATGGCTCGCGATGTTTGCCCCGTATTGCTAAATGCCTGTGCTAAATCAAAACGCGCTTCTTGGTTTGAAGGCTCAGTCTCAATCAAGCTGCCGAGACGGGGTATCGATTTATAGTAACGGCGGTTAAGCAGCATATCTTTCGAACGCTGCTCAAGACTAGTAATCGCTTCAATCTCGGCATTAGCCGCACCAGTCAAATGCATGCCTTCAACATCGGCCGCAGTTGGCATGCCTGTGCCATCGATATTGAATGGTTCAATCTCGCTAAGTTGTTTGTATGTTTTAGCGGCAGCGGAAGGGTCTTGTGACCACGTTTGCGCACGAGCTTTTTCGCGGATGGCTACCGAGTAAGTAGGGTCGTGCTGCAAAATCAAATCATAAGCCTGGACCGCTTCCTCATATAGTTTCATCGAAGCCTTAATTCGGGCAATGCCAAGGCGCGCTCGGATATTGGAAGGTGCTTGGCGCAGTAAACGCTCAAAATCTGTTAGCGCAGAATAAGTCATTGCCTCGTCACGCAGAGAGGCCTTTGCCTCGCCTCGACTAACCAAAGCGGCTTGGTTTCCGGGATCCCAGCTAAGAATTTGGTTGAACAAGTCAATTGCTAGCGCGTAATCGCCATCGGCAGAAGCAAGCTGGCCTAGGTTCATCAGCAGTCGAAAGTCGGCCCCCATACCCGCCATGCCTTGCTCTAATAGCTTTGAATTAGCGCTTTCAGCACCAGTTAGTCGAGAGTCAGCTTTAGCTAAGCCATAGCGTGCTTCAGGTATTAAGCCGCCATAGGGGTCAAGCAAAATCTCTTCGAACAAAGTTTTGGCACGCAGTCCTTGGCCAGTAGCAAGATAGGCTTCAGCAAGAGCAGTTTTGACGGCCAGTGTCCCATAAGAGATCATCGGGTTTTCGTCGATGAATTGTTTGCATAAATGGCGGGCTTCGGTGGCCATATCGCGTTTTACATATGCACGAGACAGCAGAACAGTGGCCTCGAAATCTCTTGGATCTTGATTCATTAAACTGCGGCAATGTGCAGCAGCTTCTTGGTAGCGACGTTCAACAAACAAACAGCGCGCCAATTCAAGCTCGCCACTTTGACTAAACGAAGAGTTCGAAGGGATTTTTTTCAATTCGGCCTTTGCCTTTTGGTATTCGCCAGATTGGCAATACAACTTGCCAATCGCCAAGCGTGTTTCATAGTCAGTGGCATTTCGAGATAACAATTCGCGATAAATCTCTAGAGCATGTGCGTACTCGCCAGTCATTGAGTGATACAAACCCTTACTTTGTAGATAACCACGAGAGTCGTGATCAAGATCTGCGCTAGTGAGAATTTGCAAAGCCTTGTTTGGCAGATGCGCAGCAAGGTGCAGATTGGCATTTGAGATTAAAGCATCGGCATCATTTTCGTCATCGCCAAGTACGCGTTCATTTAGTTCGATAGCCGCGCGAAAATTACCCGAGTCGCGCATAAAGTATGAAAGCTCGAGCAAGGTAGACGAATCAATCGAATCAAGGTCAGACAACTGGCGTACGATGCCGATGGCCTCGACGTGATTGCCAAGCATGGTGTAAGCCCGTGCCATGTCGGCAAGGATACTCGAATCGGTAGGGTCGTCTTCGAGCAAGTTTTTAAGCACTGGCAAAGCTTCGGCTGGACGGCGAGTATCTAGCAATAATGCAACCATCAAGTGGCGGCTGGCTGGGTCACTTGCATCTAGGCTTTGCAAATATTCTTGATATACTTCGGTGGCTTTTTCAAAGTCGTTATTCCAGGCGTGAATGCGCGCCAACATAATGCCAGCTTCAAATAATTCGGAATCGATTGCCAGCGCTTTTTCTAGCTGCTCAGCGGCAAAGCCAAGCTCTTTCATTTCCATGTAAATATTTGCCAACGAAATTCGCGCTTGAGTATTACTTGCATCGACTCGAATTAAAGTTTCATATTGAGTGACAGCTTGAAGTAGATGACGTTGTTGCACAAGTATGCCAGCGTATTCACTTAGTCCGGCAATCGAACGTGGGTATTGACGTAGCAAATCTTCGTAGCGCATCGCCGCATCATCTATATTTCCGAGGGCAACGGCGTTACGTGCACTACGCAACAAGACATTTTCATTGTCGACATCTATTTGCTCTTGTGCGTAACTGTTGCCAGAAAAAGCAACCACCGGGCAGGCAAGGAAGACTAAGGGTAGGTATCTATGCATTACCACATGAGGATACCTAACAGAACAGCCATTTTCTGTAGTTATTCACAGAAAATGGCTGTTATTTAAAGACTAAACTAAATTAGTATAAAATCTTTAATTCTGCTGCAACTGATGTTGCCTCGATATTTGCCATTTGATCGTAGACTAGCGCGCAAAAGTGGACACTTGAACCAACCAAATTCGATAGACGGCCTGCCGGGAAGTCGATAGTAGGATAGGCGTTGCCGTTGGCATCGAGAGTGCCAACGTTATTGCGGAAGAAATTAGCCACAGAATTGCTGAGGGTACGGCGTAAAAATGGACTATCTGTCAGCGGCATTTGCAACCCTTTAGGCGTGACCCAGAGAGAAGTTCCTGTAGTTGTTCCGATGACTTGGTATACCTGACCAGCCATTTCGCTAGGCATGTTTACAGTCAGGCGAACCACTGATGGGTTGCTTGCTGAAACAGTATCGCCATGAGGCAAGCCAAGGCCATTTACGAAAGCATATCGTGCAATTTGTGAGCCCAAAGTTGCTGATGAAGATAGCGCAAGCAAATCAACAAAGCCATAACGGTTTAAACTACCAGCAGCACTTAATGAGGTGCCCATTCGTGAGGTGGTGTCGTCGCCTAGAGTGCGGAATAGTATGGCGTCATTTTCGCCAGAAAATAGTGTGGCAGAACCGCGACCATTCATGGCATCTGGTGCGCCAATAAAAATATCTGGCCAGAAGTCGCCATTCGTGTCGCCAACTGCCGCGATAGAGGCACCAAAGCCATCTGATGATTCAAAGCTCGTGTACTTGCGAATTACTTGATGAGTAAGGCCTGAGACAACTACTACGAAGCCGTCGCGAACAATAGCATTAGCGGCAAAGCTTGGTGCGCCAATAGCAATGTCTGGATATCCGTCGCGGTCGATATCGCCAACGCCAGCAATGCTGTACCCAAAATGCTGGGCTCTAAGGCGACCTTCGAGGTGCACTAGGCTTGAACCGTCAAGGCCAGAATAGACATCGACTGCGCCAGGGTAACTGCGACCCGTAATAGAATCGAAGCCAGGGGCACTGACCAAGATGTCAGGGAAGCCATCGCGATTGACATCGTCGCCGGCTGCTACTCGCGAACCAAAGCCGCTATCGTCGTGGTTACCATGGAACGTGTAAACATGTTGACCAAAATTCGGGTCGCCATTCCATGAGCCAGAAAACACATGTGCTGCACCTACGCGCTTGTTATTAACAGTAGCACCTGGAGCGCCAATAATAATGTCGCGAAAGCCGTTGCGGTCGACATCGTCGACTCCGGCAACAGATGCGCCAAATAGGGCGTTTGCGTTGGCGCCAAACCAAACTTTAATCGTTTTGCCAGTCGCACCTGAAATTAGAACGGCAGTGCCGCAATGATATTTGTAGCGGGTAGATGCATGAGGTGCACCAATTAAAATATCAGGGAAGCCATCGGAGTTGATGTCGCCCACAATCGCAGCTTCGAGATGATCGCCGAAATTGAAAGTTGAGTTCTCCCAGACGACTAAAATTTCGCCGGTAAAACCTGAGTAGGCGTAGAGCCGCGCCCACGTTGTACCGCTTACGGCATTTGTGTAAACGCCAGCTGCGATGTAATCGGAAGCACCATCGTTGTTGATATCGCTTGAGATGAAAACATCGTTGCCACCAGATATAGTTGCGCTATCCATGTCGATTCTGTGCGAATCTTCAGTGTGAGTAATGCCGTACCAGCCGCCGCCGTCGGCGACTTGCTGTGCGTGCATTGAGCTAATGCCGAGGCAAAGAGCCGCGGCAGTAAGGGCGATTTTCGATAGTGAGGATGAGGGAGTCATTGGATGTGTGGGTGTAATAAAGCTAATTGAAGGGATGTCTACTCTTAACTCGTTATCCAAGAATAGCACGAATTCTAGATAATGGTGGGGTAAAACCGCATTAATTTTTAAAGCACCCGGTATTTAATACTAGCCTGACAGCTTGTAATAAAAACTCTGTCAGCTGCGCTCCATATTGATGCTGAGAAGGGCTAGAAACGCTATAATTTGCGACCATAAATACTGGATAGACATGTCACAAATCAACACAGATGTAGTAGTTCTTGGTGCCGGCCCAGCAGGGTACGTCGCCGCCATTCGACTCGCCGATCTTGGCAAAAAGGTTGTGTGCGTAGAGCAAAACAACCTCGGAGGCACCTGCTTGAATGTAGGTTGTATTCCGTCTAAGGCCCTGATTTCCGCAGGCCATTTCATGGAATCGACTAAGCATGCTGCCGACATGGGGTTTTCGGTTGAAACTCCCAAGCTCGACCTCAGCAAACTAATTGCCTGGAAAGACGGCATCGTTACCCGTTTAACTGGTGGCATTGGCGGCTTATTTAAAAACCGAAAAATAGAATGGGTTAAGGGTAAAGGCACCATTGCCTCAGCGAATAAGGTCACTGTAGAAACAGATGCAGGTAAAGTAGAAATTTCTTGCAATGACATTATCGTTGCTAGTGGCTCAGAGCCAGCGCCTATTCCTGGCTTTGACTTCTGCGATAAAGTTTGGTCTAGCACCGAAGGATTAGCGCCAACAGTTTTGCCTAAAAAATTATTTGTTATTGGTGGTGGCGTAATCGGCATGGAGCTCGGAATGTTCTACGCCCAAGTCGGCACCGAGGTAACTGTCGTTGAATTCATGGACCAGTTGCTTCCAGGCACAGATCCTGAATTGGTTAAAGTCGTGCAACGCAAAGCGAAAAAAGCCGGAATAAAAATTCATTTAAAATCGGCAGCAAAGTCGTGGTCTAAAAATGGTGATGGCGTCCAAATTGTTGTTGACGTTAATGGTAAAGAACAGGTTTTCGAGGCCGACGCAATTCTTCTCACCGTCGGACGGCGTCCTGTTACCGACGACATTGGTTTAGATAAAGTTGGGGTAAAAACCGACAAGCGCGGATTCATTAGTGTCGATGCACAATGCCAAACTAAAACGCCGCATATATACGCTGTTGGCGATATTACAACTGGCCCGATGCTTGCCCACAAGGGCTCTGCTCAGGGCTTGGTCGCCGCCGGCGCGATTTGCCGTCAGCCAGGCATCGCTTATGATTATAAGGTTGTGCCAGCAGTAATTTTCACCGACCCAGAAATAGCATGGACGGGCTTGACCGAGGCTCAGTGTAAAGAGCAGGGTCTTGACTACAAAGTTGGGCGCTTTAACTTTGCAGCTAACGGGCGCGCGATGTCGATGCATGCCACTGATGGCTTAGTGAAAGTAATAACTGACGCCAAAGACGACACCATTCTAGGTGTACACATGGTCGGGCCTAATGTTACTGATATGATAACTGAAGGGTCATTAGCGATAGAAACAGGTTTGACCGCCGAAGACATAACTCTGACAATCCATCCGCATCCGACTTTGTCTGAGGTGTTCATGGAAGCATGCGAAGATGTGCACAGCATGTCCCCACACGCGATGGCGAAAAAGAAGTAAGTCGAGTATATGAAGTTTAGCCATAGTCCGAGCCTCGAAGTCATTGACCTAGGACGCACCGACTATGCTAAAGCCTCGCAGTTGATGCTTGAATTGGTCGATGAAATTGTGAATGGCACCAAGGGTGATCATTTGTTATTGGCCGAATTTGAATCGGTGCTAACGGTTGGGCGTGCAGAAAAGACAGAGGCTTACCAGCAACTCGGCATTCCGGTTCACGAAATTTCTCGCGGCGGCAAAGTTACTTATCATGGTCCTGGGCAATTAGTTATTTATCCGCTGATATCCTTGCACGATAAAGCGCGCGACTTGCATGCATATTTAAATATATTAGAGCAAGCAATGATAAACGTAGTTAACGAATTCGATTTACAGGGAGGTCGCGACCAGCGCAATACGGGGTGCTGGGTTAATGATCGTAAAATCGCCAGCATTGGTGTGGCGGTCCGCAAATGGGTTACTTATCACGGAGTAGCGCTAAACGTAAACACCGACCTAAGTTGGTTCCAGCGATTCGACCCATGCGGATTAGACCCCGATGTTATGACAAGCATGGAACAACAGCTCGGGCATCAAGTTGATATGGTCCAGGTAAAAAGCGCGGTTATTCGCCAGTTGCAGCAGACCTTAACTGATAATCATCGGTAGCGGCACGCTAACTTTTCGCACTTGAACCGACCCCACTACATCGAAAGTGTAGAGGGTGACATAAATAAGGCGATTGCGCAGTGAGTTTTTATTAGGCACAAAAATACTTACCGGCTGAACTTCGCTGCTAGGCACCGCACCGAAAAAACCAGGCGACAAAAAAGTAGTGTTGTAAGCACGATCTTGATTGGCCGGAATGTGAACACCATTTATAGTATGCCCGGGGGTAATACCCAAAGTAATGAAACCCTGATATCGCGCACCATACTCGCCTGGCATCAACCAATTCATATCGAGTACAGCACCTCGTGCCGGCGCTGAAAGCAATTGCACTGATAGGCTGCCGCCGCTGCTACCCCAATTTGTGGTATCGGCCGCATTGTCTTCTCCTGGAGTGCCTTTGTCGCCATTGCCAGACGAAGTCGTTGCGTTAGTAAAATTAGCTTGAGTGCCGCCAGCTAATCAATCTTTGCGCTCGCTGTCACTACCACTGCCACCCCCACCGCGCGCGGCATCC
>JACKQG010000595.1_pt2 | contig 28539 bp, 23 predicted proteins | sample 8237621 | NCBI WGS metagenome assembly JACKQG01 (sample SAMN15677084, study PRJNA649215) | marine metagenome | biome: marine; feature: Black Sea; material: saline water; isolation source: suspended particulate matter (SPM) from the Black Sea western gyre | collected 2013-06-09/2013-06-10 | depth... | reverse complement strand
AAGAATTTTTTTTCCTTCGCCTTTGCCTCAGCCTTCGCCTGCACTTTAGTGCGCTAGGACATTAATGGCAAATTAGTGCGGACTTTGGTTTCCGAAGAGAAACGGGCTGGTAACCAATGGATTAAATGGGATGCCAGGGACAATCATGGTGTGCCAGTGAGCAGCGGTGTTTATTTTTACCGGTTGAAAGTTGGTGATTCCGGGGTTGGTTTTAGGCAGACTAATAAGATGATTTTGATGAAATAATTGGTAATTTTTTTATTGCTTAAGTTTTAATAATTTTATATCTTTGAATGTTTAGGAATTTATTATTAAAAAAATCAAATTTCTTTTTACTATTATTTATGGAGGAGAATATGTTTAACAAAACAGCAACACTTTTACTTGTGATTTTAGTTTTATTTTCTATCCTGCAATGTGCCAAACAGCCGGCAGTGAAACAGGATGTTTCAATCGATCATTTTGTGGGACGCTGGGCATTATCTCTGTCAGGCGGAGCAGGCTGGTTAGAAGTTCGGCAGGAGGAAAACTACCTCGATGCTGATATTTTATGGTACGGAGGTAGTGTTATACCGGTTGACAATGTTGTATTTAAGGATAATACGCTTATCATTACACGGAATCGCCGGGTGATTAGAAAAAAAGATGAAGCGGGAAACCCGATACGGACACAAACGCTCACCACATTGCTTGAATTATTTTTAAAAGAAGGTGAATTGATCGGAAAGCAAATTTCACCAAAGAAAGATGGTATAGGCGTTGAAGTAAATGAATTTACCGGCAAAAAAATTCCTGATTTACCGGCAGCGCCGGATCTATCCGGAATTAAATTTGGTCAGCCAATTACACTATTTAATGGCAAAGACCTTGCAGGTTGGGAGTTAATCGATTCAACGCGCCAGAATGGATTTAAGGTGGAAGACGGAGCGCTGATTAATAATGTTGTCCAGGTAGATGGACAGCCTCACATCCATTACGGAAATTTGAGAACGGTTGAAAAGTTTGAGGATTTTAATTTAAAAATGCAAGTAAATATTCCCAAAGGAAGTAATAGCGGAATTTACCTGCGAGGAATCTATGAAGTTCAGGTTTATGATAGTTACAAAAAAGGTTTAGATTCTCATCACATGGGAGCAATTTACAGTCGAATTACCCCAACTGTTGCCGCAGAAAAACCAGCTGGTTTATGGCAGGATTTTGACATTACACTTTGTGATCGGCATGTTACCGTAATTCTCAATGGCAAAAAAATCATAAATAACCAGCCACTTTTGGGAGTTACCGGCGGCGCGCTAACAGCAGATGAATTTTCACCGGGTCCTATTTATTTCCAAGGAGATCATGGTATTGTCTCTTATCGAAATATTGTTTTAACGCCGATTGTTAATCTCTAATTAGTCAACTTATACAATGTGGGTATCGATATTTCGGTTATCCATGTTTGAGAATTAAAGGTAATTTGGTAATAAGGAAATTGGGTAATAAAAAATCAACAGTTCAAGAATTCCCAATTACCCAATAAACAAATTACCCAGTTACCTTTTAGTTCTGGCTTGTCCGGGCTGGAATTCTCTCCTATTTTAATTGAACATCCCAAAACTTCAGTACGTTTAATCAATTAATAGATCGACTTGATGATTCTTTCTGAATCAATATGACGTTTCAATCATCTCAAAACAAAAGTACGAATTAATGGTAACACCATGAAAAAAAAATTTTTATTCCATTTGTTATTATTAATTATTGCCTGCTTTTTTACAACATATTTTTCACCACTTATTAGTCAGGATAAAAATATGAATTACAATAAACTCAACAAAGATGAACAATGTGTGATCCTTCACAAAGGTACAGAAAGACCGTTCACCGGAAAATTTTACAACCACAAAGAAAAAGGCACTTACGTTTGTAAACAATGCGAAACACCTCTGTACAAATCAGCAGACAAATTTGATTCTGGCTGCGGCTGGCCCAGTTTCGATGATGAAATCCCCGGTGCTGTAAAAAGGGCAACGGATGCTGATGGGAAACGTACAGAAATTTTATGCGCCAATTGCGACGGACATTTGGGACACGTTTTCCTTGGGGAAGGTCTCACAGACAAAAACACCCGGCATTGCGTGAATTCAATTTCAATGAATTTTATCCCGGCTGAAAAAGAAGATAACGAGCATGAAAAAGCATATTTTGCCGGTGGTTGTTTCTGGGGCGTTGAATATTATTTGCAAAAAACAGAAGGTGTGATCTCAGTAAAATCCGGCTACATGGGCGGAAAAAAGGATAATCCAACTTACCAGGAAGTGTGTTACTCAAACACAGGGCATACTGAGGTGGTGGAGGTCGAGTTTGATCCCTCACAAATTTCTTATGAAGAATTGACAAAGTTATTTTTCGAAATTCACGATCCGACTCAAGTAAACAGACAGGGACCGGATGTGGGTGAGCAGTACCGCTCCGCTGTTTTTTATGTTGATGAACAGCAAAAAAAAATTACAGAAAAGCTGATCCAACAATTAAAGAAGAATGGATATAAAGTTGTAACCCAGGTAAAGAAAGCTGAAAAATTTTGGGAGGCTGAAGACTATCACCAGGACTATTATTTTAAAACAGGGAAACAGCCTTATTGTCATTCCTTTCAGAAGAGGTTTTAGTAATACGCGTTATATCAGCGAGAAATATGACCAAAAAAGAAAGAGAAAAATTTTATGAACAAATCTAAAAAAATACCTGGTTTTAAAAATGAAGATGAAGAACGAGAATTTTGGGCAGAATCAGATTCTACAGAATTCATAGATTGGGGAAAAGCAAAGCCGATTACTTTTTCCAAGTTAAAACCCTCAACAAAAACAATTTCATTAAGAATCCCTGAATTTATGCTGGATGAAATCAGGCTAATTGCTAATAAACGGGACATCCCTTATCAATCTCTCATTAAACTATTTTTAAAACAACGAATCGATGAAGAACTAAAGTATTAGCCTAAAACCATACTTTGTGCAAATTTGGAAATTATAGGTAAGTAATTGAACGAACCTTCGATTGACATCGTATTAAACCAATTCTCAAAATTAACAAAAGCCCTCATCGATGCATCCTCGATTATCTACTCAAGCAAAGCCGGATTTTTGGATATACTCGGCGAAACCATCCGCTTGTACACAATACCGGAAATTTTTACAGAGACGCTTCAGGATCAAAAAAACATTCAACTCATTGAGAGCCATAATCACAATGATAGGACTGATGACAAATTGTTAGCGATTGCCTTTGATTTGGACGTGTCTGTTATATCTGAAGATAAAAAGATTTTGATAGCGCTTGAAAAAGAGAACAAACCCTATTTCAATTCACTCATGATGTTGAATTTTTTGTTTTATAAAAACAAAATCTCCGCAACAGGGTTCCGTCAAAAAAGAGAGCGGTTAAAAGACATTGCCTGGTATAGTCAGTCCGTATGGGATTTTGGCGATTCTGTGTTCAACTCTCAAAAACAATCCGGCTATTAACATATTTTTTCTGGCATGAATCTTGTGTTTGTTTTACCGATTATGGTATATCACTCGCTGCTTTAAAATTAAGATCACAATAAAAGTTTTAAAACATCATCACCCTAAAAAAGTCTTACTTAAAATAGCAAAAATTGTTACGCATCATAAGTTCTTGTAGTAACAAGATGTTGTAATCACCCAATCACACAAAATCCCTTCATAAAAAATTTACGGTTTTTTTTGAGCGTAAATTTTCTTCTTAAAATTCTTTTAAGAGAGTTGTAATATCTTCAAAAAAATGTTTTTTGAAAATTCATTTTTGAAATGGACTGTTTCATTTTGATACTTCAAAACTATGAAATGAACTTTCAAATGGTCTTCTCATGAATTTTCATTTGATGTTAGAGACGTGTATCACTAAAACAATATTTTTTTTGTGTAATTTCAATAAATTAACTTACAGAACTACTTTTACTTAAACCGGAGGCTGCAATGAAAAAAGGGAAAATGGGCTTGTTATTGGTTTTGTGCTTATTTGTTTTAACCGGAAGCGCTTTTGCACAAACAGATCTTGGGGTAACCAACGTTACTGTTAAAGAAAAAGGGAATGGCGTTGAAATTGCCGCCACCATTAAAAATGAAAGCAATCAGGATGCTAATTCATATTCTGTCAAGTTTTATGCAGACAATCAATTAATTGACACAAAGAACGCTGGAAAATTAAAAAAGAATAAATCCAAAAAAGTTACCGCTAATTGGAATACCTCTAACCTGGCAAGTGGCGACTATTCAATAAAAGTTGAAGTCGTTAACGTTTCTCCCACAGATGGCAACAATTCTAACAACACATATAACACAACCTACCATCTTGAAGGGAATTCTCCTGACTTGAAAATCAATAATATTTCTTTCAAAACCAAAGGAAACAAAAATAATTTAGTTGAAATCACGACTGATGTTAAAAATATTGGCAGCGGAGATGCTACTTCTTACACTGTCAAATTTTATGCAAACGGACAGTTAATAAAGTCCGCGGATGAAGGTCAGCTAAAATCAGATCGCAACAGCAAAGTAACTACGGAATGGGATACATCCAATCTACCGGGTGGCAGTTATACTATCAAAGCTGAGGTAACGAATGTTAGCCCGGAGGAAGAAGATACAAATAACAATTCATACTCCACAAGCTACTCGGTTGAAGAAAAGAAACCTGATCTCACAATCACAAATCTCTCATTTAAAACAAAAGGAAATAATCCGAACGAAATCGAAGTTACTGCTGATATCAAAAATGATGGGAATGAAGATGCCCAGTCTTATGTTGTAAAGTTCTATGCTGATGGTGATCTTTTTAGTACTGAAAATAGCGCCCAACTTAAAAAGAACAAAACCAAAAAAGTTACCACGACATGGGATGTTTCTGAATTGGAAGGTGGGAATTATACCATCAAAGCAGAAGTAGCTGAGGTTTCACCAGAAGAAGAAAATACTTCGAACAATTCTTATTTATCAGATTATTCGATTGAATCAAAAGAACCGGATCTCACGATCACCGATCTCACCTTTAAAACAAAAGGTAATAAAACCGATGAAGTTGAAGTTACGGCAGAGGTTAAAAATATTGGAGAATGGGATGGTGATTCGTTTACTGTTGAATTTTATGCAAATGATAAATTGTTTAATTCGGAAGATTTTGGAAAAATAAAGAAGAGCCAAACTAAAAAAGCTGGAACAGACTGGGACATTTCGGAACTTGAACCGGGTGAATACAAAGTTACTGCAAAGGTAATTAATGTTAAACCAAAGGAATCTGAAGTATCCAATAATTCTTTTACAGCTAATTACGAAATCCCCTGTCCCGATCTGTATGTTTATGATGTTAAATTTTCTCCCGGCGAGGGAATTGCAAAAATCGATCATCATACGAACATCAGTGTAAAAATTAAAAACAGCGGGGAGATAAAAGCGAATTCCTGCAAGGTTGGTGTTTATTATGATTTGACACCAGAGAACGAAGGAGACGATCCGAATTTATCCGAACACATTGGCGGGGAATTGATTGAAGTATCGGGAATTAATCCCAATGACAATTCGGTTTCACCAGTTCATATTCAATGGAAGCCGGATGGGTTATTGCCGGATGTTGTTTACCCTGTTTATGTCATAATATCCGAAGGCGATCCTGAAGAATGTGATACAACAAATAATATGTATGTGACCTCATATTATTTTCAGGAAAGCAGCAGTGATTCAACAGATGAAGAAAATAATTTTTCACTGATCTCTCCCGGAATGAACGCTGTATTAATTGATACATCCGTAACTTTTATGTGGGAGGCGCTGATCTGTGATTCTTCCAAAAAAGATACAATGGATGTATTTTATACTTTTTATATTGACACGGACAGCCTTTTCTCTAATCCGGTCGTAGTTGAGAATATTTCGGAAACCTTTTACACTTATGGCCCATTTAAGGACAAGACAACTTATTATTGGAAAGTCGGCGCCACCAACTGTCGAGGCAAATGGTTGTGGAGCAATGAAGTGAATTGGTATTTCACTATTGATTTTTCCTATGGATTTTCCTTGCTATCGCCGATTAAAGATGATACCGTAAAAACGGAACTTCCTGATTTTACATGGGAGGCATTGGCTAATGAAGACACCGGGATTGTTGTTTATTATGATTTTTATCTTGACGCTGATAGCAGTTTCACAAATCCTTTAATTGTCGATTCTTTACTGGTTACAGAATACACATTAACAGGTTCTTTATCGAATGACTCACTTTATTTTTGGAAAGTAAAAGCTTTCAATAATCTGGGAGCTGAAATCTGGAGCAGAGAACAGGACTGGTTTTTTTATGTGTTAACCAACACCAATAATAATCCCGCGCCGTTCTCGTTATTAACACCTGTTTTTGACGACACAGTGCTTACTTTGCTGCCAGAGTTCACATGGGAACAAGCCGTTGATGCGGATTCTTCCGATTCAGTACGCTATTTGCTTTATCTTAGTACAGACAACAGCTTTGCAAATCCGGTAGTTTCAGACACTTTATCGGATACGACCTATGTGCCAGTTGTCGCCTTGAATGATAACGTTACTTATTTTTGGAAAGTCAAAGCAATTGATAAAAACGGGGGCAAAACCTGGAGCGACCAGATAAACTGGTATTTTTATACTTTGGAAACTTCCTATGCTGTGCTGGAAACGCCGGATGTAAGTACGGCTCCCGGCGAAGTATTATTAGTCCCAGTTCTGTTGGATAACATTACAAATGGCGAGCTTCCTGTTTATAGTTTTCAAATACAGCTTCAATTTGATCCGACAAAATTAGTTTTCATGGATGTTCTATTAACCGAAAGAACCGGTGAACTTCCCATTATGTATTCATTAAATGCACAAACAATTTCCATTACCATGTTTAATTTCCCGGGAATTTTCCTTGCCCCCGGAACCGGTGCTATTTTTAATTTGCAATTTTTAGCAGCCGAATCGGGAAATGTGATTGACACAACCGGGGTAAATTATGTGATCACCAAATTATTAGACGGTCAAATGAAAAAAATTTCATTAGAATTAAAATGTGGTACAATCTTTATTCAAAAAGATGTTCTGCTTGGTGATTTGAACAATGATGGTAAACTTGATCTGTCCGACATCGAAATATTGGTTGATATTGTTATGGGAACAATTCAACCTGATAACTATCAGCAAGTTGTTGGTGATGTTAATTCGGATGGTACAATTGATCTTCTTGACGTGCAACTATTAATAAAAACAGTTAAACCACCAATGGTCGCTTTACAAAAAATATTAGGAGATTATAAAATTCAGGATTATCCCACAAAATATGAATTAACACAAAGTTATCCCAATCCTTTCAATTCGACAACTATGATACGGTTCAGTATTCCTGAAATGACACATGTTAATTTAAGTATCATTAACATTAATGGACAGCTGGTTAAAACGCTGGTGAATAGAAATTTGCCAATGGGATTTCACAATGTTTTGTGGGATGGAAGTACAAACAGTGGTAATCTTGTTTCAAGCGGTTCGTATTATTATGTTATGAAAACAGGTAAATATACAAGTATAAAATCAATTACATTGTTAAAATAGGATTCTTAGAAAACATTCACCAGGTATCAGTGAAGATAAGACTAATAAATTCCAACGGATGAGCAGCTATACTCGATAAGGTTTATTTTGTAACTTTAACTACATTACTTTTCTTACGTAAAGATGCCTGTCAAGGACAGCAAGGCGCACTAAAGTACAGGTTTTAATACTTTAGTGCATTTATATTAACAGAAAAAACAAGTTAAAAGAAATATTTTATTTGAATGTTGCATTTTAACCTTAACGAGTATAAAGCGCTCATTACACTTTTTCTCACTTAAATCCAAAAATTTTACTCATATTCGAAAGTAAATCACCAAACCCTTCTGATAAGGGATAAGCCTCCAGTCCGGCTTTCATTGCCCCTTCAACCGTACCATCAATGTGTTTAGCGCCAGGGAACATCCATTCATCCGGATCATAAATTTCACGGCTCCATTTGAAAATAGCAAAATCCCAATCATTCATCTTTCCATTATATGTGAGACGACAAATTGGCCCTATTTTACCATAATCATTGCGGTCGAGATAGAGAAATTTTCCATTGAAACGGGCTACATAATAGCAATCATTTTTTTTAAACGTCTTTTCATTAAATTGTGAAACAATCGATTCCACCTTTTCCTTGATTTCTTTTTGAATACCCTTTGTTTTCATAACGCTCCCATTTTTTAAAATATATAAATTGAATGAAAAATTATAACTATTCAGGGATTATGCTTATGTTAAAAATTTAAAACTCCCCCTCCAAACCAAGCCCTGGCTTATCCGATAAAACCATACGTCCCTTTTCAACGCCAACTGATTTAAACGGATCATTGGCGAGCAATAAGTTTCCATCAAGATCAGCATAGTCAACTAGTGGGCTGATGTGTGCGCCTGCTGCAATTGCGCAACTGCTCTCCACCATGCAGCCGAGCATTATTTTCATTCCAAGGGAACGCGCCATCCAGATCATTCGCATTGCTTCCTGAATGCCTGCGCTTTTCATTAATTTGATATTTATGCCATCGTATGCTGTGGCTAATTTGGGAATATCGGCTGCGCTTTTAACCGCTTCGTCGGCAATAATAGGAATATTTGCCCGGTCTCTGAGCCAACGCGTTTCGTCAATCATATCTGCCGGCATGGGCTGTTCTACAAATTCTACGCCCATTTTTTCCAACCAGTTGGTTTTTTCCAATGCTTCATGTTTGTCCTTCCAGCCTTCATTGGCGTCAACCCGAACGACTTTGTCCGTGACTTCGCGCACAGCATTCATAATTTCTTCGTCATTGCCCAATCCCAATTTAATTTTTAGGGTCGGGTATTCTTCGGCTTCGTTAATTTTTTTTTTGATCATTTCAATCGAGTCAATGCCGATGCTGTATGAAGTAACAGGGGTTTTTGTTTTGTTCAGTCCAAAATATTTATAAAGCGGCACACCAAGACTCTTTGTCATCCAATCCATGATTGCAATATCAAGCGCGCATTTTGCTGCCGTTTGTTCCTCGCCAATTTTCCGGACAGCGTATCCCAAATCAACAAAATTCCACAAATCGGTTTTTTCAATCAGCGATTTTGCTTTTTCAATCACTTCGATTGTGCTTTCGGCTGTTTCATTGTAACGGATATTTGGCGCTGCCTCACCAATCCCTGTTACTCCATCTTGAGTTACCTGCACAAAAACATTATGTTTCACATTTGATGATTCGCGGGCAATTGTCCAGGTATAAGTTAATTCCAGGTCTTTGATTTTGTATTGTAACATAATTCTCCCACTATTCTTTAGGTTTTAAATTTTGCCAACATGAATTATTAATGAAAACAAAAGGGACGACACAAAACACAAAACTCCAAGCTCCAAAACCCAAATTCCAAACAAATTCCAAATACCAAACTCGAAATTCCAAACTCATCCAAATGTTTGAGTTTTCAGATTTGTTTGGAATTTGGAAATTGAAATTTATTTGGAATTTGGTGCTTGAAATTTGGAATTTTTATAGGCAAAGGGCAATCCTAAACTTTCAAATTTATTTTTTATGTGAAAAGCAATTGTGAACTAATCACCCAAATACCTCCTGACCGCCTTCAACCCATTCCTACGGTACTCACTGTAATCTTTATCACCCGGATTCAGGCTGTTAATCTGCACCATCCCGTCTGCATGAATGAATTTGCCTTCGCCCAGGTACATTCCAACGTGGGTAATATGCTCAAGGTTTTCGCCGAAAAAAAGAAGGTCACACGATTTTAAATTATCCAAAGAACCATCGATTAACACTTCTTTCCCTTGATTGACCTGCATATTGGCATCCCGTTGAAGTTGAAACCCATTCATTTTATAAATTGTTTGCACAAAACCGGAACAGTCAAAACCTTTAGGAGATTTGCCTCCCCAGAAATATGGTATGCCCATGAACGAATAAGCTAAATGAATCAAGTCTTTTGCTTTGCCTTTTGGCAACTCATTAAATTTTTCGACATCCATAGCCATGTTGTTTTTGATATAACCCTTTCGCCCATCCGGCAATTGTACATGAAACAAGTTATTTTCTATTCCCAGATTAATCATTTTATTTCCTAAAACAACATCGCAAACAGGGTAATTGTTTTTTCCTGATGCTTTTTGCAAAATCTGCCCACAACTTGCAGTAATGATTAACTTTGGCTGCTCTCTCCACTGCTCAATGAATTTTTTATCGCCAGAAGCTACTGAGCTTTCCATTATCCAGCCAATATAATTATCTTCAAATTGACAATAAAACCAGATTCCGTCCTTTTTTAATATCCTGATCTCCTTGCCCAATAATTCCTGGGTGATTATTTCATAATAAACATCCGGCTGCTTTCGCACCTGTGCCACACTAATCGTAACGACGCCATAAATATTTCCATTCAAATCAGGATCGGGTAATAGCGTTAATTTATCAACCACCTGGTTTCCCCCTGATTTCAAACCCGCCATTAATTCGTTTTTCGCTTCCACGGAAAGAATTTCTCCTTTTAAAATTAATTTATTTTTTTCTCTTTTTGCTTCAACATCATAAACCGATGTTCTTTTATCGGGGCAGTGCTTTAACCTGACCTGCTCAATAATATCTACGTCATTGTTTTCGCTACTATGTTGCGTACAGCTTGTGAAAGAAAATAGCGCTAATAGTAAAACGAAGTAAATCCTGCTTTGGTTCTTCTTCATATTTGATTCTTCCCCTATTATTTATTCTTCTAAAAAATGATGAAACTAAGATATTTTTATTTAAGATGCAAGTAGTTTTTATAACTTTAAATCCATTTATAAACATTTCTTATATTATTTTGTAAAATATTTGAACTAGATTCTGAATTTTATATTTAAATACTTTTGACTCTGAAGACTATTTCATTGACCAGATCAAAATGAGCATTATAGTCTGTGGACTTATCTTACTCTTTTTTGTAAATATGTACTATGAAAAACATAAAAAGACATCCCTATTTAGTTGAATTGGGCTCAACGATTCGCGATAAAAGAAAGGCGAAAGGACTGACTCAAGAATCTTTAGCTTTCGAGGCAGGAATAGATCGCTCTTACATTGGTGGCATCGAACGAGGAGAGCGAAATATTAGTATTCTAACTTTAGCTAAAATTGCAAAATGTTTAGCATGTGATATTTCTTCGTTAACGAAAGGAATACCTAATGACTGATAACGAATTGATAAAGTTAGGACAAGAAATTGTCAATTATTGTAAGAAATTTAACATTCCATTAGACTATTTACTCGAAATATTAGAAGATCAAAAAGTTACCCCCATGATAATGGGTAAAGCAATGGAATATAATGCCTATTTAATTTTAGATTTTATTCTCCCCAAAAATGTATGGAGTGTACAAAAACTTAATTTAAATGCCCAACCCGGTACTTTTGATGAAGATATTAGTATTACTCATCGGCGAAGTGGGGTAATTTTGAAAGTAGAAAGTAAAAGTGCAATACGCAACAGTTTCAGCGATGGCAAAAAAACAAGGATTCTCAAAGAAGCACATTTCAAAGTAAAATGTCATCGATCGAGAAGTAATATCAAATTAGCTCAATCCAGTAATGATAGATACGCAGTCGGAACTTTCGATATAATAGTAACCACTCCTCTTAATTCTATATTTCAAAGCAAAACAATTGGAGAAAATCTGGAGGTAATTGAAAAAAATAATATAAGAGAAGAATTATACCATTATTATAGCGTAGATAATGCTGAAGATTTAATAGTCGCATGCGCCAAAGATTGGAGATTTTGTATTCCAGAAACAATTGCTATTGATGGTTTTATTCCGAGAACGCCTTATGTAATATTAAGTAATGATTCAAATTAGAAACCAATACAAGAGCTGGAAAATATTTTAATTGATGTCGTTAAAAAGAGAAGAAACGCTCCTTCAAGAAGAAATAATTAAATTAACTCAAACTTTCTTGTAAAAGTGATTGCTGTATCGGTTTGTAAGAATTATAGTTTAAAATAAAAAGTTCTTTTCCTTTATACCTGGCACCCTTACGCGAACTTTTTGTTTTTTGATCATCAGTTCTCTGAATACAATAATTCCACTCTCGATCATGAATTTCTTTCATCCATTGATACATTTTTCTAATTTCCGGTGAATTATCATAAGTTAGAAAAATCATAAGTCTTTTATAATTTCTCTGTAAACAATTTAACAGTCTAAAGTGATCTTCTTTTTTGAAAGTACGATGATAAAACTTATCTTGATCAGCGTTAAAATAAGGAGGATCTATAAATAACAAGGCATTGGATGGTGCATTATCTATCACATGTTCAAAATCAAGAGAGGTTAATTTGACTCCCTGAAGTTTTAAACTTGCTCGTTTGATGTTTCCAGGCCAATTTTTTGGCTGCATTGAAAATTTATCACCATATCCCCAATACATATTTTGACCATTCATTATACCACTATAGGATGTTCTGTTAAGGTAATACCATCGACCTGCCCTTTCAATGTCATTTTGGGGAATGTAATGGTTCTTAAAGAAGCCATGAAGCTCTTTTGTAGCAGGGATAGGGTCGCCAACTTCAATGCTGGCTATAAACTTTTCAGAGATTCGATTTTCGTTCATCGGCTTTCTAACTAAAAAATTTATTAATTCTTGAGGATAATCACGTATTATTTTAAAGACATTTATTAAATTATCATCAAGGTCGTTCAAATGATTTTCATCCACTTTCTTTTTAGCAAAAAAAATACTCGCACCACCCGAAAAAGGCTCTATGTAGTGATTATGATAAAGGACATGCTCGAGGATTAATTTTCGAGCGTAGAATTTACCACCAGCATATCGGAATGGACTGTTTATACTATCATTTTTAAACATATTGTTGTCATCCATTATTTTTCGTACTGTAACAAATATAATTATAAATTGATTAAAATTCAATTGTTTTTTTGAAAATTGTACAAATTCGCTTACGATAATATCTGATTTGATATGCTGCAATATAAATTATTCCATGGTCTGAATTTCTATGAAAGCAATGATCTTAGAAAAAACTTGTGACCTGACAAAAAACAGGGAACCTCTAAAATTAGTTAATCTTCCAATTCCTGTACCACAGCAAAATGAGATTTTAGTAAAAGTTGCCACCTGTGGTGTTTGCCATACCGAACTGGATGAGATTGAGGGAAGAACGCCACCGCCAACTCTTCCCATGATTTTGGGACACCAGGTTGTCGGAAGGATTGGAAAAACGGGAAGCAAAACGAGCAAATTTAAAACCGGTGACAGGGTTGGCATCGCCTGGATTTTTTCTGCCTGCGGTAAATGTGAATTTTGTTTAGCTGGTTTGGAAAATTTGTGTCCTGAATTTAGAGCTACCGGCAGGGACGCCAACGGAGGCTATGCTGAATTTGTGACAGTTACTGAAAATTTTGCCTATGCTATTCCTGCTATCTTTTCAGACGCTGAAGCAGCTCCCTTGCTTTGCGCCGGCGCCATCGGATACAGATCAATTCAATTGACCAATCTTGTTGATGGACAAAACTTAGGGCTCACCGGTTTTGGCGCCTCTGCGCATCTGGTTTTGAAAATGGTCAGGTTCAAATACGCGAACACAAAGGTATTTGTCTTTGCTCGAAGTGAAAAGGAGAGACAGTTTGCCAGAGAATTGGGAGCTGTATGGGTTGGTGATACAGGAGACGAATCCCCTGAGAAATTGAATTGTATTATTGACACCACCCCGGTTTGGAAGCCTGTTGTTGAGGCTTTGATGAATTTAAAACCGGGCGGAAGATTAGTTATCAACGCCATTCGTAAAGAAGAGATCGACAAAGATTATCTTTTAAAGTTGGATTATCCCTCTCATCTTTGGCTGGAAAAAGAAATAAAAAGTGTTGCTAATGTTGCCAAAAGCGATGTTACTGAATTTTTGGATTTAGCAGCGCAAATGCAAATTAAACCGGAGGTGCAGGAATTTTCTCTCGAACAGGCAAATACGGCTCTTATGGAATTGAAACAGCGGAAAATTCGTGGCGCCAAAGTTTTGGTAATTTCGTAGCGCACTAAAGTGCATAGGTGATTGGTGAATAGTTATTGGTGATTAGTCCCTTCCCATCCACCCAATCGATAGATATTTGAAAACTTTTGCACAAGAAACAAAGATTTAACTGATAACAGAATAAAACGGAGATTTTTTAAAAAAAGAAAGAAATATCTTGACTATTTAATATTTTTTTATTACAATGGTTTAAATTAAATCCAATAAAATTAAACAGGAGGTATAACATGGCGACAGGATCAGGAACCGTAAATAAAGTAATTCTTGTTGGGCGATTGGGGCAAGACCCGGAATTGAAGTACACACCATCCGGCGCTGCAGTAACAAATTTGAGTGTTGCAACAAATCGAGTTTGGAAAGACCAGGATGGCAATCTACAAAAGAAAACAGATTGGCACCGGGTTACTGCCTGGAGATACATGGCTGAATTTGCCGGGAATTATCTTAAAAAGGGCACTTTAGTTTATATCGAAGGCAGACTGGAAACAAGATCCTGGACTGACCAAAACGATGTAACAAAATATATAACGGAAGTAATAACTGAAGTGATCCAAATGGTTGGTTCAAAACCGGATCGTGCCGAGCCTTCCGCGGAGGCGCCACCACCTCCACCAGCGGCTGAACCACAACCACCAGCAGAACCGGAAATGCCGCCAGCTTCTGCTGAAGACGATCTTCCTTTTTAATTGACAAATTGATGATGAATAATTTTTAATCCGGGAATTTATTTTCCCGGATTTTTTTTTATAAAACAGTTGCCTTTAATGATTTTTTTCATATATTATATAGTGCGAAAATCCTTTACTGAGAAAACCTTTATGTCAACCGATGAATTAATTAACAGCGCTTTAGAAGAAAGAAATTCAGCAAAAGCCTTTTTTTCAAACTTTAAGGTTGGCGCCATTTTAGTTAGCGATAAAAATGAAATTTATCGTGGATGCAATATCGAAATAAGTTCTTATGGTCTCACAATTTGTGCGGAAAGGGTGGCTGTTTTTAAGGCTGTTTCCGAAGGAGTACAAAAATTTAAGTCCATTTTTATTGCCTCTGATTCGGAAAAAATCACCCCCCCCTGCGGCGCTTGTCGACAGGTTCTCTGGGAATTATGTGGTGACATTGATGTTTACATGATCAATCGATTTGGCGAATACAAAAAAGAAAAAATGAGCCGATTGCTTCCACTGGGTTTCGACAAAACATATTTAGGGGGTGGGATAAAATAAGCTACTCATTTTGACCTTACAAGTCTTTATTTATAAATATTGAGAGAATTTTAAATGTCCAAGTTATTTAATCCAACCCCCTTACACAGCTATTGAGGTGCAATGAAATCAATTATACTGATCGGCATTGCCGGTGGATCCGGGTCTGGCAAAACACTTGTATCAAACCGGATTTACGATGATATCGGTTCTGAAAAAGTTACTATCATTCAACAGGATTCCTATTACAAGGAATTGAAACACCTGAATTTTGAAGAACGGAAAAAGCAGAATTTCGACCATCCCAAAGCTTTTGACAGCAAACTTCTTTTTGACCATCTCATCGAATTGCTTTCAGGACGAGATGTTGAGCAGCCATTATACGATTTCAAAACCCACACCAGGAAAAAAAAAACAAAAAAAATCAGCGATAATTTAATCATTGTATTGGAAGGAATACTTATTCTGCACTATCCTGAAATACGCAACATCCTGGACATAAAAGTTTATGTCGATACTGATGACGATATTCGCTTGATCCGCCGCATAAAACGAGATGTAAATGAGCGCGGCAGAAGCCTGGATTCAATATTGGAACAATACGAAAATAGTGTTCGACCAATGCAACTACAATTTGTTGAACCGACCAAACGATATGCGGACATTATTATGCCTGGAGGAGGATATAACCTGGTTGCTGTTGACTTGTTGAAAACAAAAATTCAAGCGTTATTAAAAGAGAGTGGGCATTAGTTATTTGGAAATTTGGTAATTAGTTTATTGGGTAATTGGGAATTCATAATACTGATAAATTTTTGTAACTGTTCAGTTTTATGTTGAATTGATGTCATTCTGAACGAGGGATGGGGTAGGTGGTTATGGGAAGTGAAGAATCTCGCAATGTAACAGAATGATGTGCACAAAATGTCGAGATTCTTCAGTCGCAAGCTCCCTCAGAATGACTTTTGTAACCAAGCTGAATAGTTACAAATTTTTTATTACCCGATTTCCTTATTACCAAATTAACTTTCCGCCAATAGAAAAAAGTTTATCATTTTAGCAATGTGAGGAGATTCAAGAGAATGCTGGAAGTCATCACCGGAGCAATGGAAGCAGGCAAGACCTGGTTGTTGTATAAACGAATTAGCGATGCCAAATTGATGGGGAAAAAGATCATGGTTTTTGCCTTCCCTGTGCACGAAGGACACGTGGTTTCCCGTGTTGGATTTAAAAGCAAAGCGATAACCGTACCAACTGTTGCTGAAATTGAATCGCAAATAGAACCTGACGTAAAAACACTGGCGATAGATGACGCGCAACTTTTTGACCCTGAAGATTTAAATAATTTTTGCAACCGCTATCGATCAAAGTTTGAAATTATAATTGCCGGCGTCCAGTTAAACTCCTTTGCCGAAAGCTTTGGCGCAATGATAGAACTCATGGGCAGGGCTGAAAAAGTAACCGTTCTGTTGGGCGTTTGTGAAACCTGTAAACAGCAAACGGCTCTTATCTCTCAGCGTTATCGTGACAAAGAACACACCATCCCGATAACCAAAGATGATCCTAAAATTGAATTACGAAAAGAGTTTTATGCGCCGGTCTGTTGGGATTGTTATCATCCGCCGGTTTAAGTATTTATGGTATAAACATCGCTAAGTTTTGTCTATATTTGGTATAATGGAATATTGGAGCGATGGAGTATTTGAGCGATGGAGTTGTGTTTCAACAATCCATTACTCCATTAATCCAATGCTCCTTTAATTTTATTTTATGATTCTGGCTTGCCCCCAGGCTAGGCTCTCATTACAAGAAAATAGGAGAAAAACACGTGCTGCAAAAAATTATCGCTTTCTTTGGTATCTTCGTTCTATTAGGCATTGCCTGGCTTCTTTCTAATGACAAAAAAAATATTAACTACCGGGTTGTTTTTTGGGGTATTGGATTGCAGGTGATTTTTGCTATCCTCATTTTAAAAACTGGGCCAGGTCAGGCTACATTTTTATACGCAAAAATATTTATTACTAAGCTGCTCAGCTTTACAGATGCAGGTGCTTCATTCTTGTTCGGCAATCTTTATTTGGGAGACCCTGGCGTTATAAAGGACACTGCCAAGAGTGGACCATTTCAATTGTGGGATCCGCAAACCGGTCAATATGTCAACATTGGTATTGTGTTTGCCTTTCACATTCTACCAACAATCATTTTTTTCGCTGCGTTCATGGGTATTATGTATCACCTGGGGATTATGCAAAAATTTGTGCAACTTATGGCATGGATCATGTCCAAAACAATGGGAACCAGCGGCGCAGAATCTCTTTCTGCTGCGGGTAATATTTTTGTTGGTCAAACTGAAGCGCCGCTGCTTATCAAGCCATATATTAGTGATATGACTCGCTCTGAGTTAATGGCGATCATGACCGGGGGATTTGCCACCATTGCCGGCGGGGTAATGGCAGCCTATGTGCGCTTTGGGGTTGACGCCGGTCATTTAATGGCAGCCAGTGTGATGTCCGCGCCGGCTGCATTGGTCGTTGCCAAGATAATGTATCCCGAGTCAGAAGAGTCCAAAACCAAGGATGGCATTGAATTTAAGGTTGAAAAGAAAACCTCAAATGTAATTGATGCCGCTGCCACCGGAGCATCTGATGGCTTGAGTTTAGCGCTAAACGTCGGCGCCATGTTATTAGCTTTTATCGCCATTATTGCCATGTTAGACTTTTTCCTCGGGAAAATTGATGATGTCATTAATTTTATTACCTTTGGTTTGACAAGTTTTGACTGGAATTTGAGCTTAAAAACAATTTTTGGAATTATTTTTTCTCCTATTGCATTTGTGATGGGGGTTGATTTTAAAGACCTCATAGAGTTCGGCAATTTGTTAGGAACAAAAGTAGCTATTAATGAATTAGTGGCTTACGTGGAACTCACAAATTTAAAAGGCGTTATGTCTGAGAGATCGTACATTATAGGAACTTATGCGCTGTGTGGATTTGCTAATTTCAGTTCAATAGCTATCCAAATCGGCGGGATTGGAAGTATCGCCCCCGAGAGAAGGGGTCAACTTGCAAAAATTGGTTTAAAGGCTATGTTTGGCGGTGCACTGGCTTCATGGCTGACTGCAACTATTGCAGGAATTCTTATTTAGTTTCTAAAAAATTATTTTCTTGCACAATGGGCAAAAAATTAATCAATACGAAAAAGAGCATTTGAAAGGTAATTTGGTAACAAGGAAATTGGGTAATAAAAAATTTGTCAGTATTATGAATTCCTAATTACCCAATAAACTAATTACCCAATTAGCTTTTAGACCGGTGCAAAAGACTCGCTTCGTTAACAAAGTCATTGTCGCCAAATTGATTCTGGCTTGTCCAGGTTAGGGTAAATTATGGAACAAGAACAAATACAAGAATCCATCCAATATCTAAAACGAACTGTTGACAAAATTCCTGAAATTGCCATCATTTTGGGATCAGGGCTTGGCCCCTTAGCAGACGAATTAGAGAACAAAACGATTATCAAATGTGCGGATATTCCAAACTACCCGGTATCTACGGTTCCTGATCATGCCGGAATCTGGGTTGTAGGCGAGTTAAGTGGCGTGAGGATATTGGCACTAAAAGGCAGGGTTCACACCTATGAAGGGTACTCTGCCCGGCGGGTCACCTATTCAACCAGGCTGATGGCTCAACTTGGTATCTCCCGGTTAATTATCACCAACGCTGCCGGTGGAATAAATAAAAACTTCAGCCCGGGCGATTTAATGATAATTACAGACCACATTAATTTAATGTTTGACACCCCCCTGATTGGTGACAACCAGGTGCCTGCCGATCAACGGTTTGTCGATTTATATAATTGTTACGATAAAAACTATATCGAGGGCGCCTTAAAAACTGCGAAAAGATTGGGCATGCAAATTCAAACAGGCGTACTTTCCACCGCAAAAGGGCCAACTTATGAAACAGCGGCAGAGGTTAAAATGGCTCGGGTTTTAGGCGGTGATGCTGCAACCATGTCCACTGTTCCTGAAGTAATTGCTGCAAAACAGAACAACATGAGACTATTAGGAATCTCTTGCATTACAAATATGGCAACAGGCATTACAGACCAAAAGTTAAATCATGAAGAGGTTCAGGAAACAGCCAATCGAATTATAAACCGGTTTATTCAATTAATAAAGGAAATCATTAAAAACATAACAGGGTGGTAATAGTTTTGTTTAATGTCATCCACTTAGTATCTCAGATCAAACTATAGCAAACAAACAAATTAGGTAATTAGTAGAATAGGTAATTGGGGAGTGGAATAGTTACACAATTACCTATTTACCCAATTACCCCGAATTTATTGTTTTTCTTATGAATTAGTTTCTTTATCTATAAAACAAGTTCTGAACGATTACTCATCCACAAACAGGGGCGCGATATGTCTAAAGCTAAAATATTGATAGTTGAAGACGATGCTGTTTTTGCTAAAGATATAAGATCTAAATTACAAGCTCTTCAATATGAAATTTCCGCTATTGTTTCTACAGGGAACAAAGCCTTTTCCGTATTAAATAAAACAGAAATTAACCTGGTAATAATGGACATCAAACTTCGGGGTGAATTGAGTGGGATTGAGGTTGCACAACAGGTTCGTCTAAAACATGACATTCCGGTAGTATTTCTAACAGGTTTTACAGATCTGGAAACCGTGGAGCTTGCTAAAAAAAGCGAGCCTTTTGGATACCTGTCAAAGCCCGTGGATGAAACTGAATTGCAGCGCACGATTGAATTGGCTTTATATAAACATAACATGGAAAGCAAATTAAAAAGGAGCGAAGAACGATTTAAACAGATTTCATCTTCTGCATACGACGGTATCATACTTATCGACGAAAAAGGTAAAATCACATTTTGGAATGAAGCGGCTGAAAAAATATTTGGCTTTCCTGCAAAAGAAGCATTAAATAAAAATTTATACTCCCTTATTGTCCCCGAAACATTTCTTGATGAATATAAATATATCTTCGATATATTTCTGTCTAACAAAGAGAAAAGCAAAACAGGAAAAACAATTGAGCTTGTTAGCCGCAAAAAAAACGGCGCACAAATTTCTATTGAATTATCCTTATCAAGATTTAAAGAAGATGGAGAATACAATGCCATTGCCATTATTCGGGATATTTCAGAAAGAAAACGCGCTGAACAGGAAGAAATACGATTATCAACTGCATTGAAACAGACTGGTGAATTAGTATTAATTACAGATGTTAACGGAAAAATAGAGTATGTTAATCCTGCTTTTGAAAAAATAACCGGTTACTCCCGGAAAGAAGTGATCGGAAAAAAAACCAGTATCTTTAAAAGTGGCGAACAAAGCAAAACATACTATAAAAAATTGTGGAATACAATTTCACGGGGGGACGTATGGAAAGGACGATTTGTCAACCGGAAAAAAGACGGCAGTCTATATACCGAAGAGGCAACGATTTCACCTGTTCGAAATAATTTAGGAAAAATTGTTAATTATGTTGCTGTTAAGCGGGATATTTCATCAAACCTGGTTTTCGAAAAGAAAATGCGCCAGATGCAAAACTTACGAATGATGGGTTTATACGCCAAGCTTGTTGTGCATGACATCAACAATTCTCTTCAATTGGTGATACCGGAGAGTGAAAACCTTTTAGAACTTGTTCCGGAAGATGATGAAACATTCCCCAGGTTATTAACAATAAATCACTTCGCTAAGAAAGCTGCTGAAACCGCTCAACAAATATTAACTTTCACGGCAAAAGAAGCGTCGTTTCAATCACCGGTATTAATTCAAGAAATAATTGATGACTTTTTCAAAGTTATTGACACCATAAAACCCACCGATGTAACAATACAATCATCAATTGATCCAAAATGCGATGCTGTGTTAGGCAACCCGACTCAAATATATCAATTACTTTTAAACCTTTGTACCAATGCTTTTCATGCGATGCGCGGGGAAAATGGTGTTCTCTCTTTTAGTTTGAAAAAAATTTCAATCGATTCTATTATTGCCCGTAAAGCTGACAACCTTCGCGAAGGCGCGTATGCAAGGTTAAGCGTTAGCGATACAGGACACGGGATAAACAGGGAAATTGTGGACAAAATATTTGAACCTTCATTCTCCACAAAAGGCACTGGTGAAGGTTTTGGGCTTGGTTTGGCAAGTGTTCGAAATATTGTGGAAAACCATGACGGGGAAGTTGTAGTCAATACAGAACCCGGTAAGGGGGCAACTTTTCATGTATTTTTCCCTATCACCGAACGAAAGGTAACCAAACAAGCGCGCAAGTCTGAGAAACTCGTTGAAGGTTCTGAAAGAATATTATTAGTCGATGATGAAGAATCAATAAAACAAATGTTGACACTTTCCCTGGAACGTCTCGGCTACAAAGTAACATCATTTACCAGCAGCATGAAAGCCCTGGAAAAATTTCAAAGTTCTCCACAAGATTTTGATATTGTCATCACCGATCAAACAATGCCCGCATTGCCGGGTGATCTTTTCGCCACTGAACTGCTTAAGATCCGACCTGACATTCCAATTATTCTGTGTACCGGGTTTAGCGAAAGAATAGATGAAGAGCAAGCTAAAGCAATAGGAATAACAAAATACCTGCAAAAGCCATTTTCCAGGCACGACCTTTCTCAAGCAATCCGAAAAACTTTTGATAGCATAGGTTAATTTTCTGTAACTATTTTACATTGAGAACGATAATTGCGCTTGAAATCCATTGTTTTCGATATTTTTTTGTTACATGATAAACAATGCTTTCACTAAAGATAGCTACAATCGTTAACAATTTATAAACATTAAAATAACATTGTTTTTGAATATAGATTTTCTGTGCCGTATAAATTTTCCTTTAATGAGCATAGATTTTTTTTCGAAAAATGATTTCATATAAAAATGCAGCTTGAATAAAACATTTTCAAAAGGAAAAAAATGGCAAAAATTCGCATTTTAATAGTCGAAGATGAATTCATTGTTGCCGAAGACATAAAAGTTCATTTATTAAATTTTGGATATGACGTTGTCGGGACGGTAAATACTGCTGAAAAAGTACTTGAAAAAACCCGTGAATTAAAGCCAAACATCGTTTTAATGGATATCACGCTGCAAGGAGAGATAGCTGGAATCGATGCAGCGGACCAGGTTCGTATCCATTGTAATATTCCTGTAATTTATCTCACCGCTTATGCCCAACAAGAAATAATCGAATTAGCAAAAAAAACCGGTCCTTATGGATATTTGACCAAGCCTATCGACTATGACTATTTGCAGCGAACTATTGACATCGCCCTGTACAAACATGAAATGGAAGATAAATTAAAGTCGAGTGAAGAGCGGTTTAAAAAAATCTCTTCATCTGCTTACGACGGTGTCATTCTTATAAATAACGAAGGCAATATCACGTTTTGGAACAGCGCTGCGGAAAAAATATTTGGCTATTCCGCAAAAGAAGGACTAAATAAAAACTTACATGATTTGATTAGCACCTCTAAACAATACGATACCTTTGATAGAATTTTTTCAAAATTCAAAACAGCCGGGGGTGAAAATGTAGTGGGCGAAGTTCTTGAATTGGAAGGAATACAAAAAGATAGATCTAAAATTGCAATCGAACTATCGCTATCATCATTCAAAGAAAAAGATAGTTGGAACGCGGTTGGCATTATCAGGGATATTACTGAAAGGAAATTGATTGAAGAAAAACAAAAAATGCTATCAACCGCGCTGGAACAATCCGCAGAATTAATAATTATAACTGACTCCAGGGGGAATATTCAATTTGTAAACCCAGCGTTTGAACAAATCACCGGCTATAAAAATGATGAGGTTGTTGGGAAAAATCCAAGTTTTCTTAAAAGTGGAAAACAAGAAAACGATTTCTATAAAAATTTGTGGGAAACAATTTCAGCAGGGAATGTATGGAAAGGTCGCTTTGTGAATAAAAAAAAGGACGGTAGTTTTTATGATGAGATGGCAACTATTTCACCTATTACTAACAGTAACGGAGAAATTGTGAACTACATTGCCCTGAAACGTGATATTACCAACGAGATCAAACTGGAGCATCACTTACGACAGTCACAAAAAATGCAGACCATTGGCACTTTAGCCGGCGGTATTGCCCATGACTTTAACAACATTCTTTCCCCACTATTTGGCTATACGGAAATGTTATTGCAGGATGTTGATGAAGGGAGCCAAATTCACAGTGCTATTGAACAGATATTCAAAGCTGCTCTACGTGCCAAAGACCTGGTGCATCAAATTCTCACCTTTAGCCGCCAGGGAGAATCAGAACGAAAACCATTTTATGTTCATCACATTGTTAAAGAGATCATACAACTGCTAAAGGCATCCCTGCCGGCAACAATTCAAATTACCCGAAATATAAATTCAAATTGTGGAATGGTACTGGCAGACCCAACTCAAATTCACCAGATCATTATGAATCTTTGTACCAACGCCTCTTATGCCATGGGAGAAAAAGGCGGGACTATGGAGATTAAATTGGATAGCGTGGAATTTGATGCTTCAACAGCCAAACAATTTGGAAATCTCAGTGAAGGAACTTATATCCGAACAAGCGTTAGCGATACCGGGCATGGTATGGAAAAAGATGTGGTTGATCGAATATTTGAGCCCTTTTTTACTACCAAACCTGTTGGAGAGGGAACCGGCCTGGGCTTGTCTGTTGCACACGGCATTGTTAAAGATCACGGCGGAACAATAATCGTGGAAAGCAAACCGGGGATAGGCAGCACCTTCCGGTTTTTTTTACCGGTCGCTCCCGAAGATGTTCAGGAAAAAATTTTAGTAAAAAAGAAAATATCCAATGGCAACAATGAACATATTTTGTTAGTGGACGATGAAGAAAGCGTGACAGAGATGCTGGAATCCATGTTAGAACGAATGGGATATAACGTAACTTCAATTTCCAACAGCTTGCAGGCGCTGCAAACATTTCGGAACGCGCCCCAGGCTTTTGATGTTGTAATTTCAGACCAAACAATGCCGGACATGTCTGGCGTTCAGCTCTCAAAGGAATTACTTAATATCCGCCCTGATATACCAATTATTCTATGTACAGGTTACAGTGATTCAATTAGTCAAGAAAAAACAATAGAAATGGGAATCAATGGATTCATCGAAAAACCATTTTTGCAAAACGATATTTCAGTAATAATCAGACAGGCATTAAATAAAGAATCTTGAGGAGTAAAACTTATGGCACACATTTTAGTAGTTGATGATGAAATTGATATTAGATTAATGCTTAAAAAAATGTTGGAACGAGATAAGCATAATGTATCATTAGCAGATGATGGCAATACTGCTCTAAAAATATTAGATGAAGAACAGCCGGATATTATGATAACAGACCTGATCATGCCTGACAAAGAGGGAATTGAAACAATTATCGAGGTGCGAAAAAAACATCCCAACATCAAAATCATTGCCATTTCAGGAGGCGGGCGCATGGGACCGACAAATTATTTGCGTTTGGCAAAAAGTATTGGCGCTGCCCGTACCTTTACCAAACCATTCAGACAAGATGACTTGCTCAGCGCAGTTAATGATCTTTTAAAAACTTGATGGAATAATTGAAATATTTCAAAACAAGGAGCAGGATTCAGAATTAGCTTGAATGCCGAGCCATAGTAAGTAGTTTAAGTGCAGAAACCAAGCTGAATAGGTACTCTTATTTTTCATCTCAAATGTTAGTGATATTGTTTGAACTCACATTATGAAAAATGTGGTGAAAATTTACCTCTATCTTTTTTTTATTAAGGACAAGCTAAATACCCACATCACATAACACTCCACCGCAAACGGCAAAAAGCCTAAAAATCCCGCTAAAGGCATTTCAAATATTCTGGGATTTTCTAAAAAAGGTAACGTATAAATCCATTTTGTCAAAGCCCAATAATTCCAGAATTCCCACAAAAAACCACAAATGATTCCCGAGAGAAAAAGTGACAACAGTTTATTTATCTTCCCATCTCTTAAATCCACAAACAGCGAATGCTTGCCCAAATAACTGTTGATCGGATCCAATAAAAAGACAAATCCAATCCAGATCAGGACGAATAAATATTGCGCATAACTTCTTGGTAAAAAAACAGGAATAATCAGAAAAAGGGCACCAATGATTACCCAGAAATTTAGAGTAAGTTTTGAGATGGCAAATTTTTTAATTTTTATTCGGTCAAATATTTCCCAGGAATCGATCAGTTCGCTGGTTAAAATAATTCCGGGGGTAATTGTAATGAATGACCAGCCATAGCCAACAAGGCGGATGAGCATGTTTTCAGGAAGGTTGATATATTTCCAGTTTTGTAAATGAATGTTGTAAGCTTCAAAAATCAGCCAGCAAATTAGCGACATTAGAAGCATGAATAAGAATTCTTTTCGCCTGTTCATGAGGTAGGAGCTGCCATTTAATTTGTATAAAACAGCATCGATGAAAAGAATGTATCCGGTCCAGGCAATAGGCGTAAAAAATATTTTTACTGGCTCAAAATTTAAAAACAGTAAAATTTCGGCAGCCAGGATAATAAAAACTCCTGTCCAGCCGTAGAATTTAAATTGATAATAGTTTTTGTTTGTTTTCATTTTTTTGAATTCCGATTAAGTTTTTGTCATAAATATATAATATTTCCATTTGATAATCAACACTAAAATAAAAAATTAGAAAAATATTATTGTTTTTATCTTGAATGTTTTTTATATTGAAATATTGTTTGAATTGTTTCCATGAAAACGGGAGAAATGTATTATGGATAAAGAAGAAACGATAATTAAAAATGCTATGACGCTTCCACCAACAAAAAAGGCAAGACTTATCAACCAGCTTATTTCAAGTTTAGATGAGCCCGATGATAAAATTGATGAGTTGTGGAAAAGAGAAATAGAAGATAGAGTTATCGCCTACAAGGAAGGAAAAATGAAATCGATTCCTCTTGAACATGTTTTAGCTAAATATAGAACTGATGGAAGTAAGATTACTTAAAATCGCACAGATAGAGTTAGATGAGACTGTTGACTATTATAATTCTCTATCAGTAGGATTGGGGTACGCGTTCTTATTAGAATTCTTAAAGACAAAAGATAGAATAAAGCGATTTCCCAGAGCCTGGCATCCCTATACGAAAACTACTCGTCGTTGCCAATTAAAGCGCTTTCCTTACGGCATTGTTTATCAAATTTTTAAGTCCCACATATTAATTATCGCAATCGCAAACCTTCATAGAAAACCGGAATATTGGCGCGGTCGAATTAGAAGAATATGATTAACTGAAATTTACTTGGAGTAGCATTGAAAAACATTATAGACTTACGCAGCGATACAGTTACTAAACCCTCAAACGAAATGCGGCTAGCCATGGCTGAAGCAAATGTTGGTGATGACGTTTTCGGAGACGATCCCACAGTAAATTTGCTGCAGGAAAAAGTAGCCGATATGCTGGAAAAGGATGCCGCCCTGTTTGTGCCTTCCGGGACAATGGCAAATTTAATAGCCATTTTAACTCACACAAGCCCCGGCGATGAAGTCATCATGGAAAAGGAATCCCATACTTTTAATTATGAAGTTGGCGGCGCTGCGGCTTTAGCCGGTGTTCAAATAAATCCCCTGGTGGGTGATCGTGGTATTTTGGAGAAGGATCAAATTGAAGAAGCCATCCGTATGCCCAACGTTCACATTCCGCAAACAACGTTGATCTGTCTTGAAAATACGCACAACCGGGGTGGCGGTGCAATTTACCCGATGGAAAAAATTCAAGCCATTTTCCAATTGGTAGAAGAGCGAAAACTTAAAACACATCTCGATGGCGCACGGATTTTTAATGCTTGTGTCGCGAAAGGAATTGATGTCAAAGAATATGCAAAATACTTTGACTCGCTCACGTTTTGTTTTTCTAAGGGTCTTGGCGCGCCTGTAGGTTCCATCCTTGCCGGATCAAAGGAATTCATCGAAAAAGCGCACCGTTATCGGAAAATGTTAGGCGGCGGTATGCGGCAGGTGGGAATTTTAGCTGCTGCCGCGATTTATGCGTTGGATAATAATATAAAAAGATTAGCTGAGGATCATTTACACGCAAAAATGCTGGCAAATGAACTGGCAAAAATAGATGGCTTTCAGGTCAATCCCGAACATGTAGAAACGAATATTGTGGTGTTTGATGTTTCAAATTCTGGATTTTCGGTAAACGAAGTCGTCCAAAAAATGCAGGATAATGGTGTGCTATTGGTACCGTTTGGGGCAACGCTTGTCAGGGCGGTTACCAGTCTGGCGGTTAGCCGGGAAGAAATTGAAAAGGCGATTGAGATTTTTTACCGGGTGTTTGGTTAATCGAAAGGTAACAAGGTAATTAGTTTATTGGGTAATTGGGAGTTTATGCGGTTTGTTTTTTCTTTCCCAAATTCCTTCTCGTTATGGCGAGACCAAATTGAACTTTTCTGAATATTCTGCAAATATCAAAGTATGGTTTAGATTTATCGCCTATTTATAAAGAATATATTGTTATTTGTCAAAACTAATCTGTAAACAGTTTGTTTTTGAATACAATATTTTTTATCATTATAAATTCTCCAATTTCCATTCACTAATCCGCCGCGCTTCAGTATCAAAATTAATACCCAACAGGAAAATTTTCCGGTTACCTGTTAGGTGCTTTTCAAAATACTTTTTCTCTTTTATTTGTTCAATCGCTTTTTCTGCTGCTTGATTGCACTTGAGTTCGATAATGTAAATTTTATCTCTAAAATGAACTTCCAAATCGATTCTGCCAATAGAAGTATGTACCTCCCATTAACCAATGCACCCGAAGCAAAAAGCATTAAATAAAAAGCCGTGTGATAGTAATGTTCATCCTGATCATAAATATGTTGATAGGGAATAGAAGAAAGGATGATATTTACAGTTGCTATAAACTGCTCAGTTTCTTCTTGATCTAAATATTTATTCAAAAGAACATATTTTTCTTTTATTTCAGGATTAACAACTTCAACCAGGTGTTCATATAAATAATCCAGAAATGCTACTTTGACTTCTTGATTGGGATAACCTAATTTATAAAGATTTTCTTCAATTCCCCGGATGGTAATATAACCTGTTTGAAATAAGAGAGGCTCTAATTTTAAATAATCTATATCATAAGCTGAAAAA
>JACKQG010001859.1_pt1 | contig 28552 bp, 18 predicted proteins | sample 8237621 | NCBI WGS metagenome assembly JACKQG01 (sample SAMN15677084, study PRJNA649215) | marine metagenome | biome: marine; feature: Black Sea; material: saline water; isolation source: suspended particulate matter (SPM) from the Black Sea western gyre | collected 2013-06-09/2013-06-10 | depth... | reverse complement strand
AAATTTGGCCAAATAGTAAAATCTGAGAAATATCGGATTAATTCAAACCTCTCGAATTACACAACATGACTCCATTTAACATGTTGTAATTAATAAGTATTTATTTTGTTCTGCTCAATGTTTTTTTTATTTATAGCTCTTATTTACCAAATTATATAATCGCCCGCCGTGCATGTCAAACGCAAACCCGCAAAATTTCCTGAAAAGAAGGGCTGTTACGAAACACTGCTCGATATTGCTCCTACCGGTTTCTAATATATTCGGATTGAATCGTTACCTTGTTACATCTTTATGAGAAATTTGGGATGGGAGTATTCAAATTAAAGGTGAGCTTTTCATCAAGAAAAACCTGGGGAGATCTGCACAAAAAAAGCTTCTCTAATTTCTCATCTGGAAAAGCTTTTTTTCAATGATTGGCCGGCATCAAAGGCAAGGCTTAAAAGGGCTGGAATTAAAAAGATGGTAAAGACTGTTGAAATCAGAAGGCCGCCCACAACAACGCTCCCGAGCCCCCGGTAGAATTCGGAGCCGGCACCGGGAGCAAGCACCAGGGGCAGCATCGCCGTTACGGTTGTAATAGCGCTCATGTAAATGGGCCGGATGCGGGAGCGGACCGATTCGGTGATGGCATCCCGGGGCAGCATGTTGCTGTCCCGCATATTGTTTAAGGTTTGGTGGACAATCAGGATGGCGTTGTTGACAACAATTCCGACCAGGATGACAAAACCGAGCATGGTAATGATATCTAAAGGCTGGTAGGTTTTAAACGTGTTCACCAGCAGCAAGCCCACAAAACCGCCGGCGGCGGCCAGGGGAACACTGAAGAGAATAATAAAGGGATAGAAAAAATTCTCAAACAGGGCCGACATCAAGAGATAGCTGATCACGAGGGCCAGAATAAAGTTCCACATCAGAGCCTTGCGTGTGCGCGTCAGGTCGTCGGCCGTACCGCCCAGTTTAATACTGTAAAGGCTTGAAAGACCTCCGCCGGCCTTGATCGGCCCCACCACCTTTTCCGTCACGATCTCCATGGCGGCCTCAAGGGCCATGGTCCTTGACGGAATAACCTGTAGCGTAATGGATCGTTGGGAATCGATATGATTTATCTGGATGGGACCTTCTTCGAGCTTAATTTCTGCAAGCGAGTTTAAGGTTACTTTTTCTCCGGATGGTGCCACAACCGGAAAGCGAGGCAGGTCCTGAGTGCGCTCGAGTTTTCCCTCCTTGCTTTTTACCACCAGATCGATTTCATCCCCGTGCAGGCGATATGTACTGGCTTTGGCCTCATCCACAATCGTATCTACGATTAAGCCCAAATCCGACGTGGTCATGCCCAGGCGGGTCAGGCGTTCACGGTTTGGAATAATGCGCATCTCGGGGTTGCCCAAGTCCAGGCCGGGGATCGGGCGGATCTGGGCGTCGGGCAGAGCTTGGGCGGACAAACCGTATATCTGTCGGCCCAGACTGATGAGCTTTTCCAGATCGGGCCCTTTGATCTCGATCTCAATGGAGCGACCCTCACCGATATTACGTGAAAAGAGACTGGGCTGCTGAACAATGGCGATCATGCCGGGAATCTTTCTTAAGACACTGTAAACATAGGGAAGCAATTCCCTGGTACGCTCCTGAACTTTGGATACAATGCCCATAAAAACCGACTGTCCCCGGGCAACATAGAAAAAATTGCTGGCTGGTGGAAGATTCAGTTTTTCGGCCAGCACGCTTTTTTGTCCCTCGTCTTCAATTAGCGGCAGAAGATCTTTTTCTACGGTTTCACCGATTTTCTCAAGCTCATTCAAATTATAACCCGGAGGCGGCAACAAAATTCCATACAATATTTCACGGTTGCCTTCGGGCATGTATTCTGTTTTGGGCATCAAAAAATATGCCAGACCAAGCGCCACCAAAATCATGGTAACGGCAACCCCTACGCGCGCCGCAACCAATCCGCACATCCAGTACACAAACCTGGTTGTGTAGTTTATAAAGCCGCCGGCAAAAGCATTCAGCCCCCGGGCGATATAGTTAAAAGGTCTCCGGATAAAAGCGAAAATCCCTTCTGATTTGATTAGCGTGTTGTTATTTTTTTGAACCTTGCCGAGTATTTTGGAAGAGAGCGTCGGTATAACCGTAATGGAGATGATCAGGCTTAATGTCACGGCACCACTGATGGCAATGGCAATGTCGCGGAAAAGTTGGCCGGCCTCCTCCTGCACAAACACGATGGGAAGAAAAACCGCCACCGTCGTCAAGGTACTTGCTAAAACCGCCCCCCAAACCTCGACCGTGCCGTCGTACGCCGCCTGTCTGCGATCTTTGCCCATCTCTCGATGGCGGAAGATATTTTCAAATACAACAATGGAATTATCCACCACCATACCCACGGCAAACGACAGCCCCGCCAGGCTGACAACATTGATATTTCTCCCCATAAGGGTCATGATCAGGAACGTGCCGATGACACTGATAGGGATGGCAACCGCCACGATCACGGTGCTGGCAAAATTTCGTAAAAATATCAGAAGCACCAAAATCGCCAAAGATCCGCCTGCAAAAATATTCTCCCTTACCAGGTTGATGGCGCTGTAAATGTAGCGGGTATAATCATAGACCAGCACAATCTTTAAATGTTTTTCTTTTAACAGGTTCTCATTTAACTCTAACAGCGCAGCTTGCAGTTTCTTCATCACTACCAGGACATTGGAACCGGGTTCGCGCACGGCGTTGAAAACGATGGTCGGCGTGCCTCTGTGCCGGACGACAAATTCCGCATCTTTAAAACCAAACTCAACGCCGGCAATATCGCCCACAGCAACAGGAATGCCGTTTACCCTCTTTATGATGACATTAGAGACATCTTCGGGGCTGCTATACTCGCCGACGGTTCGGGCGATGTAACGGCGCTTGCCCTCGTCAAAGTTACCGGCACTAATGTTTTTGTTCTCTATATCCAGAGCTCTAACGAGTTCAGGGATGGTTACTTTGCGGGCTGAAAGGGCGTCCGTGTCAACGACGACTTGAATTTGCCGCTCCCATCCTCCGTATATGTTGGACGACGACACCCCCGAAATCCTTTCCAGCCGGGGTTTAATATGCTCGTCAACAAAATCGTACTCTTGCTGCAAGACACCCTGGTAGTCCGGCAGTGCCTGGAGGACCATCCAGGCAATCGCTTGCTCGCGTCTGCCGCCGGACTTTATGATCGGTTTTTCCACATCGTCCGGATATTTTTTGACGCGCTCAAGGCTGTTGGATACTCTCAGCAGCGCTTCATCCGTGTCCGTACCGATCTCAAATATCAGGCTGATAAAGGCGCTGCTGTCCCGGCTTTCACTTTTCATCTCCACCAGACCGTCCACATTTTTGAGCTCTTCTTCCTGCGCCTCGACAACCTCACGCTCAACTTCCACCGGGCTGGCTCCACGCCAGGTCGTCAAGATGGAAATCTCCTGAAGATCAACATTGGGGGTCAGTTGGATGGGAATTCTAAAAAGAGAAATAAAGCCGAACAAAACCAGCAATAGAACCCCTACCGTTACGGTAACCGGCTTCTTTATAGCAGTATCAATGAGTTTCATAGTTCAAAATAATGATGCAGGAAAAATTCATCACGAAATTGGGAAAGTACGAAAACACGAAAATCAGTACACTTTCAAAAAAAATCTTGAGAATTTGTATTATTCATTACTATTATTTCTTCTATTTCTTCGTGCTTTCGCACTTTCGCCTGCCCCGTAGGCAGAGCCTGTCGTACCGGGGTGTTTTCGTGATTCTTATTTTATAATACTCACCGGCTGTCCGGGTCGGAGGCGTTCATTTCCGCGAATCACAACCTTGATGCCGGGTGCTAACTTGCCGGCGACCTCAACATTTCCATCATAATACCCGAGGATTTTGACAGGCACCGGTATGGCCTTGCCGTCATTGACAATAAAAACCAGCCGATCGTTTCCTGCTGTGACCACAGCATCTTTTGGAACCAGCAGAGCGCTTTTTTGAGCCGCCAGATTAAACGTCACCATGGACTCCATACCGCTTTTGATCTTAAAGTCCTGATTTTCAATATTTATCTTTACCGGAAACGTTCTGGAATTAGGATCTCCCTGGGGAAGTATCGCATTTATTCTACCCGCACGCACTTCGTTTGAGATGCTTTTTACCATTACTTTGACCTCCTCCTGAGGAGCGATCATCACCGCATAGCGTTCGGGTACATCCACGGATACTTTAATTTGCCTTAAATCTACCAGATCAACCACCGGACCGCCGACATTGATCCATTCGCCGACCTGAGTATGTTCGGTGGAAACAAAGCCTGAAAAGGGTGCCACAACCTTTTTTTGTTTTATTTCATATTCAAGACGCTCCATATCTGCTTCGCTGCGCAGCAATTCCTGAGAAAAGGCCCGCTGATTATAAAGCGCCTCATCATAATTTCTGGCTGCGATACTGTCGGCATCTTTTAGCCGGCTGTATCTGCTAAGTTCTTTTTCAGCAAGCTCAAGTCTGGCCCTGATCGCCCCCCTGGCAGCCACTGCGCCTTTCAGTCGAATCTTAAGTTCGGTGGATATTAAACGGACAAGCAGATCCCCTTTCTTAACAAAATCGCCTTCCTTTACAGGGAAATATTCAACCACACCGGAAACCTCGGCAGCTACAGTGCTCGTTGCAACGGCCTCAGTGGTTCCTACCAGCGAGACCTGCTCTGAAACCATCTTTTGTTCCACCAATGCAATCTTTACCGGTACCGGCGGCGGGCCCTGGCTTTTGTCTGCATCGCCAGCCATAAGAGATGGCGCTAAAATCAAAAGTACCAGCCCTATTGTTAAAAACCAATGCAACCTAAAATGAATTCTCTGCATCCAACACCTCTTTCGCCACGTATTGCCAATTCCAACCTGGCAACTTATATTCAATCTCCTATGGAGTCAAGAAGTAACTATTGTCCATCCATAAGTGGTCTTTTTGCCCACTCTCTGCGTTATGCTCAAAAAATAATTCTCGGAATATTACACATATGCCTGTGGTTATTTTTTTCGCATGCCTTGATATTGAACAAAAATCCTCATTTATGGATGGACACTAACTAAGTCTTTACTGAAGGCTTGTCAAAGGGCATCACGCGTACAATACTTACTTGCTCGATTTATTTTCTGTGTTATATTGTATGAAATCGCTTCGCGATTTTTTAAAACGCGGCTTCGCCGCTTTTAAAATGTTGTCTTTTAGAACAGGCAATCACTTAATCTAAAAACATATCTTAAAATTCAGAAAAAAAGGATGTATCTATGAAAATAGCAATCAGTGGTAAAGGGGGCGTCGGCAAAACAACATTTGCAGCGCTTTTGATCCGAACCTTGAATGAACGCGGCAAGCATGTATTGGCAATAGACGCCGATCCGGATGCAAACCTGGCCGCAGCGCTCGGCATCCCCGATGCGGATAAAATAACGCCCATCGCCGAGATGAAAGACCTTATTTTTGAAAGAACCGAAGCAAAGCCCGGAAGCATGGGCGGATTTTTTAAACTGAATCCCAAGGTAGATGATCTGCCCGATGCCCTGTCTGCAAGATTGGGCAATATCAAACTGATGCGACTTGGCGGCATTAAAAAGGGAGGATCAGGTTGTCTTTGCCCGGAAAGCACCCTTTTAAGAGCTCTGATGACACACGTTGTCCTTGCAAGGAACGAAGTCGTAATCATGGATATGGAAGCGGGGATTGAACACCTGGGAAGAGCTACCGCTTCGGCGGTAGACAAACTTATCATCGTGGTGGAACCGGGCCGTCGTAGTATAGATACCGCCGGCCACATTCACAAGTTAGCATCTGAAATCGGGCTTAAAGCTATTGCCGTGGTGGGCAACAAGATCCGCAGCAAAAAAGATGAAGAGTTTTTGCAAAAGCATCTCAAAGATTTTGAGTTTATCGGATTTATCCCCTATGACGATGCTTTAATCGAGGCTGACCTGGATGGCGTTTCACCGTTTGATGTCGACTCGACGGCAACAACAAATGTAGACCAAATGATCTCTATCCTGAATTTTTCATGAAGAATTTATTTTGGGTATGCAAATGAACGGATCAGGCCTGTTAGAAATCCGGGATAGGCTGTAATGGAACAACGCAAAAGGTATCCCGCAAGATCAAAATATCGCTTCGAAAAAAAGCCTAAAGCCGTTAAAATTAAACCTGGGGCCGATGCCGGCCTGAAAAAGGTTTTTGCCGCCATTGGTGTGCCGGATAAAGCACCCTTCAAACCGGATCCTTTTCAGCTTGAGGCTCTGGCGGCAATTGCAAAGGCCGACTGCCTGGTAACTGCTCCCACCGGTGCCGGTAAAACCTGGATAGCTCAACAGGCCATTGCCCGGGTTCATGCCGAAAAAGGCAGATCCTGGTATGCTTCTCCTTTAAAGGCTCTCACCAATTCAAAATATTCCGAATTTTCAAAAATATTCGGCCCAGAAAACGTCGGCATTTTAACCGGTGACCGCAAAGAAAACTCCGATGCACCCGTTATTGTCGGGACAACCGAAATTCTGCGCAATCAGCTCTATGATGCCATGCACGCGGGAACTCTCCTGGGCACCGATTTTGTCATCCTTGATGAGGCCCATTTTTTGGGTGACGAAGACCGGGGCGTTGTCTGGGAAGAGACCATGATCTATCTCCCCTTCAGAATACCATTGCTTTTACTTTCGGCCACCATCGGCAATGCCGGTCACATTGCGGATTGGCTGTCGTCAATCCGCAAAAAAAAATGTATTGTTGTCGAAGAGACAAAACGGCCGGTACCGCTTTACCCTCTTTTTTTTCATCCATCCGGGACGCTCCTGCCGTTTGCTTCCCCGGGTAGTCCTCCCAAAAAAATGAGACTCCACAAAAAGGTCGCTGCTTATGCAAGCAGCAAGCGCCCCCTCTTCCTGGCACCGCCCCGCAAACTTCCCCCTTTTGGTGATATCATGCGTGTTTTAAAAAAATATCGCCTGCTGCCGGCCATATTTTTTCTTAAATCCCGGGCTGATTGTGACCACGCCCTCGATCTCTGTCACGATGACCTGATACACGACCGCAATCGGAAAGAAAGACTCAGCCGCAGAATTGACACGCTTGTGTCTCAAAGCCCTCATATTGCCGGACACCGCCAGTTGTGGCATCTTGAGCACCTGGGTGTGGGAGCTCATCACAGCGGGCAGCTGCCGGCATGGAAGCTGGTTTTGGAGACCCTGATGACGGAAGGGCTGTTAGAAGCGGTCTTTGCGACATCCACAGTTGCCGCCGGGGTAAACTTTCCGGCCCGCACGATTGTTTTCCTCAATTCAGACCGGTTCAACGGCCAAGAATTTGTTGCGCTAACTCCAACTGAATTTCATCAAATGACCGGGCGCGCCGGGCGTCGTGGGATGGACCATATCGGATTTGCCTTAGCGATCCCCGGCAAGTTCATGAATATTCGGTTAATCGCCAGGACACTCTCCTTGCCGCCCTCTGATGTTATCAGCCGGATCAAAATCAACTTTTCCATGGTGCTTAATCTGCTGCTTTCCCACACCCCCGAACAAATCGAAGATCTTCTGCATAAGTCCTTTGCCACCTATACGATTATGAAAGGACAACCGCGGGAAAGCCTCAAAATCGATCACAAATACTTGTGGCGAGATTTTTTGAAACATCTCGACTTTCTGAAAGAAACAGGATATGTTACCAAGAGTGGCGCACTGACCAATGACGGTGTATGGGCATCACGACTGAGAGTCGATCAACCCCTCATGATCGCAGAAGGTTTCAGGTTAGGAATTTTTCCGGAAACAGATCCGGTAATGCTTGCCGCCATCATTGCGTCATTCGTGTATGAGCGGGAGTCGAATGACAAAATTGAGCGGGCATTTGTACCTAACAACCTGGCAAAAACCTTTGCAGCGGTTACAAAACAACTGCGATCATTTGCGGACTGCATGTCCAAGCAAGGTTTCAGCGTCAGACCTATGATTTTAAACCCGGCAGCTATTATGTTTGCCTGGGCAACCGGTCGGCCCTGGAAAGAGGTTGCATCCATAGCCGCAATCGAAGAAGGTGACCTTGCCATGTTAATCCTCCGTACCGCCGACAACTTGAGACACATCAGTACCCTTGGACAGGTTTTCCCTGAAGCTGCCGTAGCAGCCGCAACCGCAATCGAACTTATCATGCGCAGCCCGGTGACAATGGATTACAACACATAAACAGAAGGCAGAAGACCGTTATCAGAAAATAGTGGACGAGACCTTTGCAAAACGCCCCCTTCTTCAATAGACGGATGCATATCGACGATCTGGCCCCGGACTTGGGCAACCAGCTTTAAGGTGTCAAACGCTTTAAAATCTGATCAGCCATTTCGCTAATTCACCAAGCATCATGGAAAAAAATCCCCGCCTGTTAAATTACTTCGGATAGAATTCTCTAAATTTAGAGGAATGGTGAAATTTTTCTTCTAAAACCTTAACCATTTTTATCCTTTCAGGATCAAGAAATATTTTATATATTGTTTCCGTCTTATCAATGGCTCTGTCCAGCAATTTCTGTTCCATGATCGAAACGGCCTCAATGGATTTATCGCATACCGGATAGCCTTTGTCATCCAGACCGATGTCGGGCTCCAATGAAACCCTGGAAATATTGTTGATATCTACGAGTTTGATATTCCCGCAGGCGGTAAGGATGAGATTCCCAATACCTGCGAGATCGGGCACATATTTTGCTTCCAGGATCATTCGCTTGAGGCTGTCTATGAATTTGCCTGCTTGCTTTTTAACCTTTTGGATAAGCTGTTCGGTGGTCATTTTTAAAGGATTGTGGCCTTGATCCTGCATGCTGCGGACAAGGTTTATCAGGTGATTCTTATAAAACAGGTCCCATGGGTTCAACACTTTGCCCTCTATATATTCCTGAAGACCACAAAGTATAAAATCACGTTTACCCTCCCTGATATAATCCACGACAAATTCACAAGACTTGGAATAAGCATCAGGCGGCAGATAATCTTCCAAAGTTTTATATTTATTTATCTCTTCAAAAACATTCTCTATAGATTCAAATTGTGCTCTAAATATTCTAAGTATATTTAAGGGTCTGGCCCTGGGAAAAAATCTTATGCCGTTTACAATTTCGCCTTTATTTTGCTTGATGGCATCGTTTGAATCCAGTATCTCTATAATCTGGGAGCGCAGTCCCTGCTTATAATATTTTCGAAACACATAGGTGTCTTGTTTTTTAATAAAGCTTAACCCCATGACGTCTTGATGACTGATATGGGTCTTATCTCTTATGTCTATTGTCATATTCACTTTTATTTTAAAAGGTTAACAACTCAAGTTTCGCACCCCATACTTTAACGATGCGCTTTACTCGTAAAGACGCTTTACTCGTAAAGATTGGATGGTGTTTTTTAAAAGGTAAAATATCTCGACAACTGTGCAAAAAGTTATGTTCTCACAATCCAACCAGGCCAGGCGCAACGGCAGTGTTTGTCGAAGTTTTGTATTCTATTCAGTATGATAAAATGATATTTGATGTCCAGGCGCCGTCAACAAAGCGAAAACGCTCTGTTTATATTTTGCCTTTTAAAAAATACCATCCAACCCTTGGGCGCTAAGGATTTTGATTTCAATCAGGGTGCGAAGCTTGAGTTAACAATTTATCAGTGTTTTGCTTATGCACAATTATGGTTGTACTGTCAGCGACTCACGTCCGATTACATATCCAAAAGCGGTGCACAATTCAATCTTATTCGTATTGATCCCGCTTTAGTTGAGCCCCTAAAATAAATTCACGATTTTCAAACGAAAATATCTATGATATTAGTCTGATTAAACGGTTAATGCCAAACTTATCTTACTTTGTTGACATCATTAATAGGAAATATGACAAAAAACTCATCTCAACAATTATTCAGACACCCCGCTCTGGTTGCAGCACCCTCTAAATTCGGCCACGGTGTTTTCACAACCGAATATATTCCGGCCGATACGACACTTGAAGAGTGCCATCACTTGCGCATCAGGGAGGAAGATTGCTCGGGTATTATAGATGATTACGTTTATGCTCTAGATCAGGAACATAACGATTTGGAAGACGAGTCCGAATACTACTCGCTTCCCTTGGGGTGGGGAAGTATTTTTAACCACGCTGATGAACACAATACCGAATATTGGCACGACACAGAGCGGGACCTGATCGTATTTCATACTATCAAAGACGTCTCTGCCGGCGAGCAGCTTTTTATCAATTACGGCAAGGCTTGGTGGGAGACGCGCGAACTCACACCCGACAACGGCAAATGAAACCGGCTCGTTTGTTTTACCTGGGTTGAAAGGTTCAACGTTCAAGGTGCCGGGTTGATGAGCCCTAACCGACTCAATCCAAAAAAGTTACGCCCCAGTAGAGGCGGCAAATAATTCTCACTCCATGGATGCAAGAGACCAATCCCGGCATTGATTTGTAACGTTAAGTAACGTCAAGATGATATAACCTTTGAACCTAGAACCCTGAACCTATAACCGATCAGTTCAAGTTATATATCCCTGGTAATACACAACTCATTTCCGCCCGTGGTTTCGATGATCACATTAACCTGCTCGCCCACCTGGCCTACAGTGATCTTCCTGGCTTGCTTCTGGTGCTTTTTAACAATACCGGAAAGCGTTTTTAGCAATGCGGCGCCGGTTTTGCAGCTTTCACCTGACAACTCCAGGGGTCCGATCGAGTCGGACGCCCGTATCGGAGCCTCACCCAGCATTTCCATTTTAAAAGCTGCAAAATCCTCAAATCGGTCTTCCGGATTCTTTTCAAGGGCTTTGAGAATCGCATTGCTGATTTCCTGAGGCAGGTCTGCAATCTCATCCGGCGAAGCGGGAACCGTGTTTAAATGGGCCATAATCATTTCCATCGGATTGGTCGTTGGAAACGGGTGTTTACCGGTAAATATCTCATAGAACACAAGGCCCAGGGAGTAAATGTCCGCACGGTGGTCCACGTCATCGGTTTTAGTTTCGTCAAACCGTTCGGGTGCCGTGTATGCAGGCGATATCATAAACAAGGAGGTTTGCTGTGATTCGGAAGAAGACAGCCTGGCGATGCCAAAATCCATGATTTTTACCGCCCCTTCCGTACTCAGAGTGATGTTTTCCGGTTTGATATCCCGGTGAAGTACTTGTTTTTGGTGTGCATAATGTAAAGCATCCAGAGCCTGTGCCGCAACCCGACGTGCTGTCTCAAAGGGCAGAGGGCCGCCCTGTTCCTTAAGCAGATCCTTCAAATCGGTTCCCTGGACAAAATCCATTACAATGGCGTAGTTCCCTTCTTGAGGGAAAAAATCGATAAACCGGCAGATATGCGGATGATTCATCTTGGACAGGTTAATGGCCTCGTGAAAAAATTTTCGCACGGCCCTGTCGTTATCCAAAACGTCCGGGTTCAAAACCTTGACGGCCACTGGTAGGCCGTCTGTCGCTGTGGCTTGCCAGACCGAACCGAATCCGCCCGTTCCCAGCAGCTTGACAACTTCATAATTGCCGAATTTCTTAGTTTCTGCCGGGGGTGTGGGTTCCTTTGCGGCGACGGTTTCTGCTTCGACCTCCAGCGGCGGTTCACCGCCCGCATCCTCTATATGGTCACGACCCGGCCTGGCTGGAGAGGGTTCTGATGCTTGCAATGCATCCATCAGTGAACCGCTGTCGAAAAAGGCAGTTGCCTCATGATCTGGATCGGAATCGGGATCAGGCTCGGGCTTGGGCTTGGGTAGAGAAGGTGCGGCTGCTTTCAACTCATCCAGCAGCGAACCGCTGTCGAAAAAAGCAGTTGCCTCATGATCTGGATCGGAATCGGAATCAGGCTCAGGCTCAGCTTGAGAGGGCTCTGCTGCTTGCAATGCATTCAGCAGAGAGCCGCTGTCTAAAAAGGCGGTTTCATCATGATCAGGATCAGGATCAGCTTGTGAGGGCTCTGCTGCTTGCAATGCATCCGGCAGAGAGCCGCTGTCTAAAAAGGCGGTTTCATCATGATCAGGATCAGGATCAGCTTGTGAGGGCTCTGCTGCTTGCAATGCATCCGGCAGAGAGCCGCTGTCTAAAAAGGCGGTTTCATCATGATCAGGATCAGCTTGAGAGGGCTCTGCTGCCGGCACCTCATCCGTTTGCATTTCGTCCGATAATGTAATGCCATCGAAAAAGTCTGCTTCTTCATTATCAGACCCGGGTGAAACGGGTTCAAATTCTTTTATTTCATCAATCAGCGAAAGGCTGTCTAAAAAATCTGCTCCCTTATTGTCAGACTCGAGTTTGGCAGGTTCGGTTTTGGAATCATTTCCCAATGGGGAACGACCTGTATCGGTGACGGCATCTTCGGGTTTAGCTTTTGGGGTATTGTTTTGCGTCATCTTCCCTCTCCCTGTATTCAAAAAGGTATGGTTACAAAAACAGGTGGAAAGGTGCCCATTGCAATTATCAAAAAATGGGACAAAAAAAGATAGGTGGTTGCTTTTGGATAAAAGTATCCATTGTTGATTATCTCGTAAAAAGTCACGAATTCAACAACAGCAAAATCACAGATACCAGGGACAAACCAGGTTGTCAACCTCCGCTTTGGCCCCAAAATTTACCCTTGTTTTCTCCAACCTAAAAAAAGTTAGGGATACTTTTTACCCTTTTATTTCATTGATTTTGTCGGTTAGTTCTGGGACGAAATCAAGAATATCAGCCACAATACCCACATCTGCTATCTGAAAAATGGGGGCTCTGGAGTTTTTATTTATTGCCACAATAAAAGGAGCGCCTTTAATACCGCCAATATGCTGGAATGATCCGCTGATCCCCAATGCCATGTATACTTTCGGTTTGACCGTCTGACCCGAAGTCCCGACCTGGCGCGCTTTTTCCAGCCATTTAGCATCTACTATGGGACGGGAGCAGGAGACATCAGCGCCCATGGCCTCGGCCAGATCAGATACAATTTCAAGGTTATCTTCATCTTCGATCCCGCGCCCCACCGAAACAAGAATTTCGGACTTGGTAATATCGACATCGCCAACCTCGGCCGCTATAACCTCCAGAAAACGGCGGGAACCTCCCGGAAGGCCCCCTTCCATGGCGTCAGCGGTCTTGTCGAGCACTTGACCGCCGACACTTTTGCTTTCATCCGGCGCAAAAGATCCCGGACGAACGGTAATCACGGCCCCTTTGGAAATATCGCACAGCACATGGGTGCTTACTTGTCCTCCGTACTCCTCGCGAACAGCCTTTAGTTTGCCATTCTCTATACCTTCAAAATCGACTGCATCCGGAAGATAGGCGGCATCAAGCTTGTAGGAAAGGCCCGCAGCCAGATCCATTCCAAAATGATCGTGGGCAGCAAGCACAATGCAGCCTTGCGGCAAGATACGGGCCAGCATACCTCGCAGAACTTCTGCGTTGACGTACGCAAGGGCCTCGTTGTCGATCTTCCAGACCTCCGCATAAGATGCGGCAATTGCATTACAAACCGTATCAAGTCCGGCCCCCGAACCTGCCACTATGGCACTGATTGAAGCATCAGGATTCAGTTTCGCGGCCGCTGTAAGCAGTTCAAGGGCCGTATCGTCGGCCACCCCATTTTCGTAAAGTATATATGCAAAAACCGGTTGGGTCATTATTTTATTCCTCCTTTGGCTTTCAGAAGTTCAATAAGTTTCTCAATGATCTCGTCAGTACTGCCTTCAAGAATCTCGGCACCTTCTCCCAGTTCGGGTGTAAAGTAATCTATTCGTTTTACCTTGGCCCCGGATTCACCGACAGATTCAGGGGTGATCCCGAGATCACCAGCGCCATGAACCGGGATATCAATCGATGCCACTTTTCTGATGCCGCGGATACCCACATAACGCGGCTCATTGATACCGGTCTGAATCGAAAGAACACAAGGAAGATCAATCTCGTTCATCTCCAGATTTCCGCCTGCTATTTCGCGCCCGACTTTAATTGTTTTGTCATCCACGACTTCCAGACTGTTTACCAGCGAAGCATACGGCCAATCCAGCATTGCCGCCAGCATACCGCCCACCTGCCCGGCACCGTCATCAGCCTGGGCTCCTGTCAAAACCATATCGTATTTGCCCTTTTCTACTTCGGCTTTCAAAATATTGGCAATTCCCCTTCCATCAGAGCCTTCAAACGCATTGTCCGACAGCAGGATACCTTTGTCGGCACCCATAGCCATCTCTCTGCGGACGACTTCTTCTGCATCCTCATCTCCTACGGAAACAACGGTAACTGATCCACCGACGTTGTCACGAATCTGGATGGCTTCCTCCACGGCATAATTGTCCCATTCGTTAACAGAGTATACTAGATCGTCCCGTTCAATGTCACTGCCGTCTTTGTTGATTTCAATCTCATTTTCCGAAGTATCCGGAACTCTTTTGACACATACCAAAATCTCCATGTTGTTCTTCCTCCTGATCGTCAAAAGTTATTTGGTATTCGATAAACAAATATAAACGAATTCTCTATCAAAAAGCCTGTATCATACTTCTTCCTAAATGGATCGGTTCTAGGTTCAGGGTTCTAGGTTCAAAGGTTATAACATGTTGACATTACTTAATGTTACAACTCAATGTCAGATTTGGTCTCTTACACCCATTGGGTGAGAATTGCTTTCCGCCTCTATCGAGGCGTAACTCTTTTGAATTGAGCCTGTTAGGGTTCATCAACCCGGAACCTTGAACGTTGAACCATTCAATCTAGCGTCATGTACCATGTGACGCTCGATCAATTCAACCAAATCCATGGCCTCCATTTTTCCTTCCAGACCGCTGGTTTTGATGGCATCTTCAATATTGACCAAGCAAAAGGGACAGGCCGTCACGATCACGTCGGCACCGGCCTGTTCGGCCATCTTTACCCTTAAATTCCCCATCCTGATCTCTTCCTCGGGCTCATAAAAAAGCATCAGGCCGCCACCTCCGCAGCAAAACGAACGATCCTTACATTTGGACATTTCAACTCTTTTTAAGTTCGGTATCGCATCAATAACATCTCTGGGGATATCATAAAGGCCGTTATGCCGTCCCAGATAGCAGGGGTCATGATAGGTGTAAGTCACACCGTTATCTTCAACTTCCTTTAATCGAATTTTTCCGCCCTTTATCGCTCTGGCGATCATCTGACTGACGTGCTCCACCGGCGGCAGACTCTGATAGTCATTTTTCAAAGCATTGAAGGCATGTGGATCTGCCGTTACAATGCTTTGAACGCCGGATTTTATGATCTCATCCGTGTTGTGATCTCTTAATTTCTGGAAAAGCATCTCCTCGCCAAACCTTTTGACCTCATGCCCGCTGTCTTTTTCAGCCGGCCCCAAAATCCCAAAATCAATTGCGGCAGTTAAAAGAATTCGTGCCGTAGCTCTGCCGATTTCCTGAATGCGATCGTCATATGAAGTAATACTGTCGACAAAGTAAAGAACGTCGGCCGTCTCTTCTTTCTCCAGGATTTTTATATTGCAGTCTTCGGGTAAATCTTTAATCCAGTCAGCCCTTTTTTTCGCGGTTTTGCCGTAGGGATTTCCACGTTTTTCAAGCGCTCCCAGCGGTTTTTGCAAGGATTGAGGCACTCTTCCATCATCAACCATACCCCTTCTGACGTCAACGATCTTGTCAATATACTCTATCAACACCGGGCATTCTTCTTCACAGGCTCCGCAGGTGGTACACGACCAGATTTCGTCTTCTTCGAGCACATTACCGATTAAAGACCGGCCATTGACCGGCTGTCCGTAAAGCGGGTATTTTGCGAAAGAATAGTTGCGGCACTTAACCGAAATAAACCGCGGAGAAAGAGGCCGGCCCGCGGCATTAGCCGGACAATTATCCGAACACCGCCCGCAATCGACACAGGAATAAAAATCGAGCATGTGCTTCCAGGTAAAATCCTCAAATGTTTTAACCCCAAAGGACTCCAAATCGTCAAGCTGATCGTCGGCGACACCCCATTGAACCGGCTTTACAGTACCTCTGTTAAGTTTAAGAAAAAACACATTCGGCAAAGAGGTAATCACATGAAAATGCTTTCCAAACGGAAGAAAACATAGAAAGAAGAAAAATATCATCTCATGGGAAAAATAAGCCCCCAGGTGCAAATTTTGAAGCCTATCAAGTGGTGAAGCGCTCAAAATATGGGTAGCAAACCAGGTTCCGGTACCCGGCACCAGCAACTCCGTCTTTAATCCTTTTTGAATCTGTGCCGCAGCCTGGCTGCCTTCAAACACCATATCACAGGTGACAAGCCCTGTAATCAGCAGCAACACTAACATGGCTTCCCAGGTATGATCCTTGCCGTACTTGGGCGGCACAGCATATCGTTCGGGTTTGAGAACTCCCCGCCGGACCATGGCCGCCACACAGGCTGCAAGGATCCAAGTCCCGGCAAAATCTTTGAGAATACCGTAAGCAACTCCGACCGGGCCACCCATGCCAGGCAGTACATAACCTTCTGAAATTCCAAGCAACACAAGTGTAATTGATCGTAAAGAAAGGATCATAAAACCGGCAAACAGGAAGATATGAATGACGCCGGCATCCATATAGCGAAGATGGCGGTACTGACCGATGGCGTATTTGAGCATGTTTAACAACCGCTGAGTGAAATGATCGAAGCGCTGGTCAGGCGCAGCCAGAACAAGCGGCTTTAGTCGTCTGGCTATAATGTAAGCAAAGACTCCCACTCCAATTAGCGGTATCAGCAGCGAAAAAATAACCGTAGGAATCCCAACAATCGTAGCCTGTGCCGGAGAGATCAACACTGTTTCCATTTGTCTTGTATCCAACTCCCTTCACAAATCATATAATAAATATTGACTATAAATGAATGAATGCTCATTCATTTTTATAAGCACATTTCCATTCTGTCAAGAAAAACCTTTCCTTTAACTCAAGTAACTCAAGATTTGACTGGCCTTATAAATCATACCCTATTCTTGACAAAATTTCTATTTCATCTTAACAGTGCTATATAATATCTCGACATTAACAAAAGGAGGCTCATGTGACCACAGCTATCAAATACGAAGACAAACCATGGTTGGCCAGTTATGAAAAGGGCGTCCCGCAAAAGGTAGATTACGAGGAAATTGCCATGCCGGCCATTCTGGAACGATCGGCTGACCAGTTCCCTGAAAAAATGGCAGTGCTGTTTCAAGGCTATAAGATTACCTTTCGTCAACTCAATGATATGGTCAACCGTTTTGCCGCCTGCCTGCATGAATTCGGTATCAAAAAAGGTGACAGCGTCGCCATCCTGTTGCCAAACCTGATACCCTGCGTTGCGGCTTATTTCGCCATCTTGAAATTAGGCGCCATAGCCGTCATGAATAACCCGCTCTATTCAGACCGGGAACTTGAACATCAATTCAATGATTCAGCATCAAAAGCCCTCATAACTGTGGATCTTTTAGGCAATCGCATGATTGATCTAAGGCCTAAAACACAGATCAAACAAATCGTTTATACTTCTATCGGCGATTACCTGCCCTTCCCTAAAAACCTATTATTCCCGCTGGTCGCCAAAAAGAAAAAACTGGCCGCAGATGTAAAATCTGCTGACAACCTTTTCAAATGGAAAGACGTTCTGGCCGTTCATCCTCCCAATCCTCCCCTGGTGGAGCTTTCTCTTGACGATGTGGCCATGTACCAGTACACCGGCGGAACTACCGGTGTTTCCAAAGGCGTCATGCTCACCCACGGCAACCTCAGCAGGCAGGTTCAGCAAGTCGCCGCCTGGTTTCCAACATTCAACAAAGGCAGTGAAATAATGCTGGGCGCCCTTCCATATTTCCATGTGTTCGGGTTGTCAACCGCCATGAACTTTGCCATTTACATGGGATGGGGCCAGCTTCTTGTTCCCAAGCCCACGCCGGAAGCTCTGCTGGAAACTATTGCAAAATTCAAACCGACCTTTGCGCCGCTGGTTCCTATGATGTACATCGGCATGCTCAATCACCCCAACATCAGCAAAGTAGACATGACTTCTATTAAAGGCTGTTTTTCCGGAAGTGCTCCCCTGCCGCTTGAAGTTATCAAGGAATTTGAGCAAAAGACGGGGGCCGTCATCGTTGAAGGCTTCGGCCTGACGGAATCAACACCGGTAACTCATATAAACCCGTTTGCGGGCGGCAAGCGCAAAGTCGGAAGTATCGGGGTTCCGATCTCCGATACCGAGTGCCGTATCGTTGATATTGACGACGGCGAAACCGATGTTGCGACTGGTGAAACCGGTGAGATTCTTATGAAAGGCCCTCAAATAATGAAAGGCTACCACAATAAGCCTGAAGAAACGGCTGCGACCCTGACCGACGGCTGGCTGCATACCGGAGATATCGGCAAAATGGATGAAGAGGGGTATTTTTATATTGTCGACCGCAAAAAGGATATGATTATATCCGGCGGATATAATGTTTATCCGCGCGATATTGAGGAAGTATTTTACCAGCACCCTCAAGTTCTGGAAGCCACTGCCATCGGAGTACCGCACGCAACGCGCGGCGAGCAGGTCAAAGTATTTGTGGTATTGAAAGAAGGGGAAACCGCAACCCTGGAGGAACTCATCGGATTCTGCAAAGATAAACTGGCCACTTACAAGCTTCCAACGGAAATCGAATTTAGGGCTGAGCTGCCCAAAAGCAATGTGGGCAAAATTTTGAAAAAGGAACTCCGGGCAGAAGAACTGGAAAAACGGCAATAATCAGATTGCCATTGAGCAATGCATATTCTGCAAAAAGAGGTATCTTAAACCCTTGCGCGAAAACGTTCTATTGGTGTCTTTTGTCCTTTGTCCGTCGTCCGTTGCTAAGCAATAAGAAGCGAGATTATATTTCAACTACAGGTGAAACACAAAAATAGGACCTAAGAACCTGTAAAACCACTGACTACGGACAACTGACTACAGACGCCTAATCGAGTTTTGACTCGATTAGGGTTAAAAGATATACTTTTTGGATTTTATAACTTTTTCGGCAATCAGGCGCCTTAAGCTAACGGTGTCAACCGGCCGGTAAGCGGCAAGCTTGTCTACAGCCACAAGCAAAACGACAAGCGCATCATCTTTTTCAACAAACGTCAGAACCTGCTTGGACCAGTGGACAATTTTCGGAATGACATCATTAATATAAATCTGAACGGCAGCCGTGTGATACTCGGCCCGCTTTTCCCCCTTTTTATCAATCATTTTAAGGGCCCTCAGCAGGCCGCTTTCCATCGCAAATATCTCGGTGATCATATCTGACAAAAAAGCCAGCACTTCCTGCTCTTCCGCCAGGTCGGCCAACAAATTACCGGCTGCTTTACCAAGGGTCAGGAGCAAAATTTTCTTGCTCATTTTAACCTGATGCTGCTGCGCTGCCAGGGGGGCATCATCAAACCCGGGCGCATCCGGCAATCCGGCCTTTACTTCTTCTTCTAACGCCTGAACCGCATCGAAAAGAGCAAGCCGGCCTTGCACGGCGCGTTTCAGAACGGTCCCGGTAATCAACAGCCGGTTGATCTCGTTGGTACCCTCAAAGATTCTGTTAATGCGGGCATCCCGGTATATCCCCTCGGCCGGATATTCGGCTATATAACCGTAGCCACCGAAGATCTGCACCACCTCGTCGGCGCAAAAATCAAGGCATTCACTGCCATATACTTTCGCAATTGAGCATTCAGCGGCGTACTCTTCGATTGCTTTGGCATTTTCGGCCCCTTCTTTCCTGGCTTGCGGATCCAGAGAACTCAGTTTATCCTCTATCATGGCAGCCAGCCGATAGGTGAGCGACTCGGTCATAAAGATACCGATGCACATATCCGCCAGCTTGTTTTTGATCATGCCGAAAGAGGCGATTTTTTTGCCGAATTGCTCACGGGTTGTTGCATACTGTGTCGCCTCGGCAATGATTACCTTGCATCCGCCGATGACGCCGGCACCAAGTTTGTACCGGCCGATATTGAGGACGTTAAATGCGATCTTGTGCCCTTGGCCGATTTCAAAAAGAACATTTTCTACCGGTACCATGCAATCCTTAAATATGACAGATGTGGTAGAAGACCCTTCTATGCCCATTTTCTTTTCCTCGGGACCGCTGGAAACACCGGGGAAACTTCTTTCAACAATAAACCCCGTAAACTTCTCTCCATCCACCTTAGCATAGACTATAAAGAGATCGGCCCAGGCACCGTTGGTAATAAAGACCTTTTCACCGTTTAACAAGTAGTGACGGCCGTCATCAGAAAGTGTGGCCGTTGTCTGCGCATTCAGCGCGTCGGAACCGGCACTCGACTCGGTTAAGCAATAAGCTGCCAGCCACTCGCCGGTGCCGAGCTTCGGCAGATATTTCTTTTTTTGGGCCTCGGTTCCAAAATAAACAATCGGCAAGGTGCCTATTCCGGTGTGGGCGGAATGGGAAACCGAAAATGAGGCCCCGCCACCTATAGCATCAGTTACGAGACACGTACTGATTTTATCCATCTCTTCGCCGCCATACTCTTCAGGAATATCGGTAGCGATAAGCCCAAGATCACCGGCCTTTTTTATCAACGATCGGGTCAATTCTTCGTTTTTCTCATTGATCTTCTCCATGTTGGGCCGGATCTCCTTTTTTACGAAATCGAAGGCCGCAGCATAGATCATTTTGTGTTCTCTGGTCATCTCTTCCAAAATAAATACATCTTCCGCTCCGGCATCCGTAATTAGAAATTCTCCACCGGCAAATATTTTCCTTTCCGCCATTCTTGTTCTCCTTTAACTTTCAATCTGCAATCAGCCCAACCGGCCGGATTTCCTATAATTTCGTATAAATAATTTCCTGAATTGTAACTTCTCAATAACCTCAGTGAAAAGGGCTTCAGGGTTTTTCAAAAAAGGTGATATCCTGGTCGGCTGCCATGGTATCTCACGGTGACCAAATATTTATGATTGCTGCCGAAACGTTTTACAACTTCTCGAATAATTTGACAAATCATAAATATTGGGTCACCCTTAGATAGCGTTGTTGATATCGCCTTTTTTGAAAAATTCTGAAGCCCGACGATGTTCTAAACCCTAATTTCTTGAGAAGTTAACCTGAATTTTCATGAAATGTTCGGGATAATTATCCGCCGAAAGAATCCTCCAAAATTTCAACCGCCGCGCCGTTGGTTTTCAAAATGGCGTTGCACTTGCCCATCGTAGTCGGAAGAATCGAGTGAACAAAAAACTCTGCACTCTTTAACTGCCCCTCGTAAAAGGCGGCATCTTTTTTTCGGGCACCTTTTTCCAGCTTGTGCGCTGCAACAGTCGCCCGCCACAATAGCATCCAGGCCATCACTATATCACCGGTAACTTCCATAAAAGGATAAGCAAACGCAAAGGCCTTCATCACGTCGGGCGACATGGCAGATGCACCCATGTGCAGGCCGACTTCGCCCAGTTTGTTGACAGCCTCTTGTACCAAGTCTGCAGATTCTTTTAGATCCTCTATCTCTCTGGCAGCTGCAATCGACGCTTGCATTTCTCCCAAAAGATCCATAACCGGTTTGCCTTTATTCAATCCCAGCTTTCTTCCCAGAAGATCCATAGCCTGTATGCCGTTGGTCCCTTCATAGATCATTGTGATTCTGCAGTCTCGCACAAGCTGTTCCAAAGGATATTCTTTAATATATCCATACCCGCCATAGACCTGGAGGCCGTGGTTACAAACTTCAAAAGCTTTATCGGTTACATATCCTTTGGCAATCGGTATCAGAACATCTATGATCCCTTGATATTTTTCTTTCTCCTTCGCGCTCTTTTCAACTTTAACGTTGTCTTCACACATGCCGACATAATAAATCAGGCTCCGCATTCCCTCTACATAGGCCTTCATCGTTATCAGTTGCCGCCGTACATCCGGATGCTGGATAATAGGAACCGACGGCGCATTTTCATCTCTCATCTTAAGAAGATGCTTTCCCTGGAGTCGCTGGCGGGCATAATTTACCGCATACATATAGGCTGTCGATGCACAGGTAAAACCCTGCAGACCTACCAGCAAACGGGCTTCGTTCATCATCAGGAACATGGCTCGCATTCCTTTGTTCTCTTCTCCCAGCAGTGTCCCTTTGCATTCTCCTTTTCCGCCCAGAGAAATTGAACAGGTTACGTTGCCGTGGATACCCATTTTCTCTTCAATGCCGGTGCAGACCACATCGTTGAACTCGCCCAAACTGCCGTCATCATTAACCCAAATCTTGGGTACGAGAAACAGCGAAATGCCTTTGGTCCCCGCCGGAGCCCCTTCGATGCGAGCCAGAACCGGGTGGATAATGTTTTCTGCCAGATCATGCTCGCCGCTTGAAATGAAGATTTTACTGCCGGAAATTGAATAGGTCCCATCCGGATTCTTGACTGCTGATGTCGTCAGCGCACCAACATCCGAACCTGCTTCGGGTTCTGTCAGAAGCATTGTGCCGGTCCATTCACCCGTAAACATTTTTTTTAAAAAAAGTTCTTTTTGTTTATCGGTCCCAAAAGCTTCAATCAGTTTTCCCGCACCCTGGGTCAGGCCCGGGTACATCATAAAAGCATAATTGGCACCCACCAGATAGTCACTGGCAGCCAGTGAAACTACCATAGGCATTCCCTGCCCGCCCCACTCAAGGCTCTCCGGCATGGCAACCCACTCGCCCTCTTTTATAATCTCGTAGGCCCGGTGAAAGGATTCCGGAACCGTTACCTTTCCGTTTTCGAACTTACAGCCTTCCTGATCCCCTAACAACTGGGTAGGGAGAATTTCCTTAACTGCCAGATTGCGTGCTTCGTTTACAATCATGTCGACGGTCTTTTTGTTGAATTCGGCAAACCTTTCGTGTTTGCTTAGTTTTTCAACTTGTAATTGTTCATGCAGAACAAATTCGATGTCCCTGCGATCCGCAATAAATTGTGCCATTTTATTTCTCCCCGCTATTTTGTCCCTCAATTTTCGAGCTTATAATTTTTATGGTAAAAAATAAAAACAATCACGAAAACACGAAAGAGGAAAAGCACGAAATTCTAATATATTTTTCGTGTTTTCGAAATTTCGTGCTTTCGTGATAAACATTTCTTTGCTTGTCTAAAATTAGGGTGTACCAAACATCTATGAACTTTATCATAAAAAGTTTTTACGGGTTATGTGCCTATGCCTTTCAAAAATAGCTCTACCAGCGGGTCTGCCATGGATACAAGGTCGTACTTTCCTTCTGAGTGCAACCAGGTGTTGATCACCTCGTCTACGGCTCCTATGATAAACCGCTTGACCAGTCCCAGGTACAAATCCTTGCGAATGATCCCTTCTTCCTGGCCCTGTTCGACGATCTCGGCAACAATATCCAGATACATCTTGGACATCTCTTTGATCTGCTGTTCTACCAGGCGATGACTTTTGTGTGTTTCGGTAAAATATACCACAGCCATGTTGCGGTCACTCTGGAATTCTTCAAGATGCCGGCGCACAAGGTTCCGAAGTTTATCTATCGTGTTGTCTGCCTGCTCGACTTCTTCCCTCAAGCGGGCAAATACCTGTCTGGTCCTGAAACTGAAAAAGTGGACCAGAATGTCATCCTTATTTTTAAAATAAAGATAAATAGTGCCGTCAGCCACTCCGGCTTCTTTGGCGATCTGTGATACGGTCGATTGAAAAAATCCCTGCTCAGAAAATACCTTCACCGCTGCTTCAAGAATTCGATGATATTTGTCGTTTGCTTTTTTGTTAATAGCAGGCCTCCCTTTAGCTATTTGCCTTCCACATTTATGAATGAGCATTCATTCATTTATCAAAAAGGTATTTCAGTGTCAAGAAAAATCAATGAAACCTCCTTACTTTGATTCTAAACCTTTTTAATTTAATAATAATTAGTTACATAGGATGGGATAAATTTTATGCGTTAAAAGGTGTGCTTAGCATTGTATGGCTGAATGAGCATACATTCATTTTTGTAAATAGAAAACCCCCGGCCTTTTTGCAAAGACCGGGGGGTTGATGTTCTGCATTTAATGATATAGGCTTCTCTATATGCCGTTATTAAACTCGGTACACATCTTTTTTTAAATATTATCATATTAGTGTAGATGACCGATGGATAAGATGCACGTACATCAGAGAAGCCTTAATCATTAAACCATGCAAAAACCTTGCCAATAACTTTCTAAAATAACAACCATTTAAACTTTATGATCTCGTAAAAAGTCACGAATTCAACTATAGATGGCTAAGTAAAACGGTTCATATACAAGGCGTAGTATTTTTTCAGGAACGAGGCCATACATGTAGTATGCCGAGTCTCTGCAAAAATACTACAACGCAGTAGATGGGACTTTTTACGACGACATCAAATTTCACATGATTATCTTATTTACACGAAGCTACAAACAACTTAAATGCAGCCATAATTGTCAAACTTTGCATCAAATAGTGTCAAAAATTTGATGTTTATGATTTAATATGTTCCGGTTTAAGATGTTTGATAAGATCATATTGATATGCTATATGAATTTCTAATTACAATTCAGATGCTTAAAAAACGACTTGTAAGGCTTGCGCTGGAAGAATTAACAACACCAACGAAAGGAGTTAGCATGAACAGGATAATATTACTTATTATTACTGTGTTATTCATTTTTATTATCGCATGCGGTCATAACTGGAAGCATTCAACAATACCTGAATCAAAGTGGAACGAAGATTTTGCCAATTGTGTAAATCAAGCTGAAAGTGCAGCAGGAATTGATTATGGCAAAAACGACCCTACATTGCGGCCCGGAAAATTCGGTGAGGCTCGTTATCTTATTAATAAATGCATGGAGGCAAAAGGCTATTATCAAGGAAAATAAAGGGAACAGGAATTATACTCGCAAGGCCATTAGCATCAATTAAAGGACATTAACAAAAATTATAACTCTATTCTTCTATCAGCAATTAAGTAATGTAATCAACAATATCCCACATCGCCCTGGATGAAGAAATTGTTTCAAATATTTGCGTATGGTCCAATGCGCCCCAAATGCAGTCTTCCAGGAAAAAGCTCAAAGCCGTTGGAACGAATGTCTATTCTCAAGGTCAAAAACTTGACACTTTGGCAATTACCTCCTCAAACTCACCATGCGTCATATTTGCGCACTTGGACTAAAAAGATTTAACTGCCCATAGTAAAGAATCCTGGCCCAGAGGACCAGGTTTTTCAGGACTAAATAAATCGCGAAGCGATTAACGCTGAACCCTGAACCTCCTAACCAGAACGACCGGAGGTCCAATTTTTTTTGCAATCCCGCAGTATATAAAGGTCTATGGTCATTTTTATCTGATGAATGACGAGGTCTGTATTCAAACAATACTGCGGATATTTTCAATATAACTGGAGGAGGGGTAAGCATGCTTATTGTGGGAGAAAATATCAACACCAGTCGAAAGCGCATTTCTGAAGCATTAGAAAACCGGAATGCCGGTTTTATTGCCACAGTAGCAAAAGCCCGGGCCGATGCCTAAGCCGGTCTTTAATTGACGATCTTACCTGAAGTTACACCCAGCTTTAGAGCCATTTCATTGATGATTTGTTTTGGAAGTCAAAACATCAAGCTTCACTTATGGTGTAATTATGGATAAAACGATCCAGTTGAGATATCTGACTGTCTGTCAGATCAGCAAATTTCCCACTGCATTGCCTTAAGATAATTGTACTGAATGGAGATTTGCTATCTACATAGAAATCCGAAATGGTTTTGAAAGGTAAAGTCTCAAGATGAAATTCTTTGCTATGGCGAAAGATGTCAATTGTCAACCGCCCGGCTAACTTCTTTGCATTGGCAACATACTGGAAGGCAAGCCCACATTTGTTGATATTTTTAATAAGGCCTATTATGCTATAGTTAGAATTTATGGCAGTATATGACCCTTCTTTGGCCCGAAATCGTGGACATTTCCTTTTCCGTGTTCCTCTTCTTCTTTCTCCAGTTACTCGTTTTTCAAGGCCTTTGTAGTTAGGGCGAGCGGGCTCCCTGCGAGTTGCAACTGATCGCCTGCCTCCAAGGTTACTATTTTGACAAATGGTTCGCATTTCTATCCCCTTTTTTCCTTAATCCTGCCATGCCGAACCTAAAAGAGACATGGTAGTAAGTTTGGGTAGTTGGGTTCAGCCATATACAATATCAATATCTTGAATCAGACCAAGCTTGAAAAAAGTGCTGATTGCTTGCATTACATCATCGGGCAAATCGAGTCAATAGAAGATAAGGTTTTCGAATTAATCAAATTTTGGGGCATTAATTTTTCATCATGAAAGGCAGTAAAATCATCACATTGACCGGAGCGTCTATCAACGTATTATTGATTTTAACTATGGAAGGGTGTTATTACCCTCGCTAAACAATGGCCGCAGCGGTAATAACTAAAAAATGGAATAAAAAAATCCACCAACTTCGCCTATATACTCCGAGCAGGCAAAAAGGGCCATTTATGGATGGACACTATCTAATGCTTCAAGCAGATTCTTCATAGTATATGGTTTGGGCAATACCCCTATGAATCCGTATCTTCTAAAGTCAGTCATAACAGGATCATTGGAGTAACCGCTTGAGACAACAGCTTTTACTTGAGGGTCTATTTCCAGCAGCTTTTTGACGGCATCCTTGCCTCCCATTTTTCCTTTTACTGTTAGATCCAGTATAACTGCATCATAAGTCTTTCCGGAATCCATGGCTTTTTTATATAATTCGATCGCTTCAGCACCATCTTTGGCAAGTTCAACATCATAACCGAATCGATTTAGCATTTGTTCGGCAAGATTCCTAATCATCTTTTCGTCATCCATTAGAAGAATCCTTCCCGTACGGATTGCAGGTTTCTCCGGCTGGATCGTTTCTACGGGTTTTATCTCTTCAATCTCTTTTTCATATACGGGCAGGTATATTGTGAAGGTTGTTCCGACACCTTCCTCAGATTCCACGATGACGTGACCTTTATGCTTATTAATAATGGAATAGGCAGTTGCAAGCCCCAGTCCCATTCCTTTCTCAGGCCCCATCTCTTTGGTTGAAAAATATGGGTCAAATATCAATGAGAGCTGCTCTGCCGGAATTCCAACACCCTGATCTTTGATAGCTATCTTTACATATTCTCCTTCCGAGAGGACTAAGCCTTTAACAACGGTGTCTGAACTGATAGAAAAATTTTCTGCCTTAACCTTGATTGATCCTCCATCCGGCATGGATTCAACCGCGTTAACAATCAGGTTTCTGACGACATGCTTCATCTGATCTAAATCAAAATCAATCAGCCAAAGATCATGTGGTATTAAAAAATCATGTTTTACATTAGAATCCGACAGGACAAATTTTGTTGATTCCTTTAGCAAGTCTCCAATTGGGCCTATTTTTTTTATCGGTAGTCCACCCTGTGAAAATGTAATCAACTGCTTAGTCAATTCTTGTGCCCGCAAGGATGCTTTTTCTGCCTCTTTTAAATATTCAGAAACTCCAACTTCAGGTTTTAGATCGTCTTCTGCCAGAGAAAGATTACCCATGATTACTGATAATAGGTTATTAAAATCATGGGCAATACCTCCAGCTAAAATTCCAACCGATTCAAGCTTCATGGATTTCAGCCGCTCATCCTCCATCTTTTTCAGTCCGGTTATATCACGGACGATGTGAACAGCTTTAACAAGATTCCCATCTTCATCCTTTACCGGGTCTACAGTGATCCTCAACCAACGATTACCTTCCTGAACATGAAGATCTGCAACCTCACGCTGATGGGTTTGGAGCATTTTGTGCAATGGACACCCTGGAATTGGTTCCTCAATGCCATGTACTAAGTTGTAGCAGGTTTGGCCAATCATCTCGCCAAGCGGCACACTAACAAATTTTTCCCCGGAACGGTTGGAGCGTAATATCCGGTACTTCGGATCTATTAAGCTTACCCAGTCGGACATGGAATCGAATGTAGATACCCACTCCCTCCTGCTGAGTTGCATAGCTTTTTCGATCTGCTTACGTTTCGAAATGTCGCGCGCAAATGCGCAGTTGTACTCTTTGCCGCCAAATTCCAGGTAATTTGCCGAAATTTCTACCGGGAAAATCCTTCCATCCTTTGTGCGATGATGAGATTCTATTACAAAGGAGCCTTTACGCTTTACTTCTGCCCAATGATCAGGCCAAACCTCTTGAGTAAAATCCGGATCGATGTCGTGAACCGTCATCTTTATTAATTCATCTCGTGTATAACCAAGAGTGCGGCAAGCCGCTTCGTTTACGTAAACAAAACGTGCATCAGGGCCCATCCAAAAAGCCGCGTCTGCAGAGCGGTCAATTGCAAATTGCGCAAAATGTAGGGTCTGCTCCATAAGCTTGCGCTCAAAGGCTTCTTTCTCTAACTCCTTAATCTTTTGCTGCAATTCATCATATGTTGGTTTTTGACCCATTTACACATCCTCTGTTCGAACAGGAGAGATAATAACATACAGTTTACCCTCTATTTTAAATATCGGCAATTATTATTTAATCTTTAGAAGTATGAAGGAAATATG
>JACKQG010001858.1_pt1 | contig 28552 bp, 15 predicted proteins | sample 8237621 | NCBI WGS metagenome assembly JACKQG01 (sample SAMN15677084, study PRJNA649215) | marine metagenome | biome: marine; feature: Black Sea; material: saline water; isolation source: suspended particulate matter (SPM) from the Black Sea western gyre | collected 2013-06-09/2013-06-10 | depth... | reverse complement strand
CGAACCGTCTCGAAATGTCGAGACAGTGCAAGCCGACGAAGTGGGTTTCTTCGATGCCGCCTTGTCCGCCGGGAAGTCAGGCGAGCGCGAAGTGCGATTCCGGGTGGTTGCTGCCGACGGTTCCGTATCCGCGGCCAAGCTGACAATCTCTGTCCCGGACTTCTACCGCACCGACTACGGCCAGCGAATTGAAGGGATCACGGGCGACACGGCTGTGTGGTGGTGCGATGCGACGCACAAGGTGCCTCGTCGTCGAGCGCTGCCTGAGGCGTCGTCGCCGGCCGTGCAATTCGAGGCCGCTCGGCATGACCACGAAGCCGTGCAGATCATCGTCCGGCCCACCGAGCCGCTTGTGGGCCTTGTGGCCAGAGCCAGTTCGTTGGTCGGTCCGGGTGGCGCGACGATTCCCGCGGATAGTATCCGCATCCTGCAGGTCTACTACCACTTTGTTCATCATCCGACCGATCAGACCGGCATACGCGAATGGTGGCCCGACGCGCTGCCGCCGTTGGACGAGCCGATCAACGTGGCGGCCGGGCAGAATCAGCCTTTGTGGGTGTTGGTTCATGTGCCGCCGGACGCGGAGCCCGGCGACTACGCGGGCCATGTTTCTTTGAGCGCGAAGGGTTTCTCCGCGCAGATTCCGTTGCGGCTGCACGTATGGGATTTTGCGCTGCCGAAGCGAAACCACTTGGAGACAAATTACGGTTTTAGCGTCGGCAACATCTTTCGTTATCACGGGCTGAAGACCGAAGCGGACAAGCGCCAGGTGCTGGATTTGTACCTGCAGTCGTTTGCCGAGCACCGCATCAGTCCGTACGACCCAACGCCGCTGGATCCGATTCGCGTCAAGTTCCTCTCCGACCAAGATCCGCCGCGAGCGGAGGTCGACTTCAGTGCGTTCGACCGCGCGATGGAGCATGCCGTCGAGCAGTACGGTTTCACGGGTTACCGTTTGCCGATCCAAGGAATGGGCGGCGGTACGTTCCACAGCCGTCACGCGCCCAAAATCGGTGCGTTTGACGAAGAGACGCCGGAGTATCAAGCCATGTTTTCCAACTACGTGGGTCAGCTTGAGAAGCACCTGCGCGACAAGGGATGGCTGGACATGGCTTACGTCTACTGGTTCGACGAACCGGCGCCGCGAGATTACGAGTTTGTGGCCGGCGGCATGCGCCGCTTGAAACGATACGCTCCGGGATTGCGACGGATGCTGACCGAAGAGCCGGCCGACAACGTGCTGGCCGGATCGGTCGATGTCTGGTGTCCCGTCAGCTCCAGCTATGACCACAACGAGGCCGAGAAGCGGCGCGTCCACGGCGAGCGTTTCTGGTGGTACGTGTGCACCGGGCCCAAGGCGCCGTATTGCACGTTGTTCATCGACCATCCGGCCACCGAACTGCGCGTTTGGCACTGGCAGACGTGGCAGCGTAAGATCGTCGGAACGCTGGTGTGGCAATCGAACTACTGGACGTCCAGCGCCGCCTTCCCCGACGAGCCGCAGAATCCTTACGAAGACCCGATGGGCTACGTCAGCGGCTATTCGACGCCGCGCGGAGTCCGCCGCTACTGGGGCAACGGCGATGGCCGATTCATCTATCCGCCGTTGGCCGCGGCCGTGCCGGGCAAGTCCGGTTCGGAACCCGTGATCGCTCCGCCTGTTTCCAGCATCCGTTGGGAGATGATTCGCGAGGGGGTGGAAGACTACGAATACCTGTACCTGCTGCGAGAGCTGGTGGAGAAGAATCGTAGTCAGTTATCGGCCGAGGAGGCTCGGCGTTACGAAGCACTACTTGAAGTGCCCGCTGCGATTGCCACGGACATGACTACGTTTGCGACCGATGCCACGCCGATCTACGAGCGCCGACGCGCCGTGGCCGAGGCTATCGAGGCGTTGGGTAAGCGGAGAGGATAAGAATCCACAGTTGGCAACGCTGTGAAGTATTTTCGTAGCCGGATTCGCAAGAATTCGGGGGTTTCCTGGGGGATCTCTGAAGTCTTGCGACTTCAGCTACACCCAATGCGCGTGAAGGGGGACAGTCCCCGACCTCTGGTACGCCATTTGGGTGCGCTCGCCTATTCGGGGAAATCGAGATCGGGGTGTAGCTTGAGCAACTTGTCCTTGACTTTGGGAAACAGACGAGCAGCGTTGCCGTAGTAGATCTTCTTCAGCACTTCGTCGGGCAGATTGAGACCGTAGAGTTTCGGTTCCCAGAACCGAATCGCGATCTGGTCGTCGTCGGTCTCCATGAAACGGAAATACTGGCGATATTGCCAAGCGTTCAGTGCGCCGTCTTGCCCGAAGAGGATGCGGTCCTGGTACTTGATGTGGAACTTCCGAGCGGTGTGTGGCTGGACGCCCAAGTACGCGTGTCGCACGCCCATCTCGACATAGAAGTTGGGATGTTTGTCGAGGGTCTCTCCGAGTCGGGCCAAGTCGTCTTCCAGGTGCCCCATGTGAGCGCCGATGACCACCAAATCGGGAATCTCTTCCATGAGCCGGTCGCGGCGGCGCATCATTTCATCTCTGGAAAGCACGTCCGTTCCGGCAAGACTCCAGCGAAAGCCGAATGACTGACTCCGAAGAAACTCGTGGTCGCCGTCGATCGGTTCGTAAAACCAGATTGGCTCCGCCACGTGCAACAACACGGGAAGCTTCAACCGGGCCGCGCTGCGCCAGAGCGGCATCATTCGATCGTCGTCCACGTAGACGTTCCCTCGCGGCTCGGGCACCAGTGCGTGTCCGTATACTCCCGATCCTTTGTCGATCACCTCGGAAACTCCCGGTACCCCCATCGAGCTTGCATCGGATTCCAGCTTGGCGATCACGTCGCCGGGGAACTCCTCGTCGAAACGCGTCGAGAAATTGACGTTGCCAAACGTCAAGAATCGGTCGGGGTACTTTTCCTCGAATCGCCGGTAGCTGAATTCGGTCGCCGTCCCTAGCGGCGAGTCGATAACCAGGGCGACACCGACTGCGTCCATGATCTTCAATCGCTCTTCCGGTGACGCCAACGCCAAGTGCACATGAATGTCGACCACCGGATACTTGGCCTTTGCGGGAGTGTTGTCGGCCAGTTTGAAGAGCGTCTTTGGCTGATAATCGTAGACCGACACGTCGGGGAACGGAGCGTACAAGAAGAACCAGCCCACGCCGTCCGCCGGGACAATGACATCAATGGAATCACCCTTCTGCACCAAACGCCGACCACCGCCGCGAAGCGCCAGCAGTCGCAAGACCTTTTGGTCCTTCGCGTTCAGCGTAACGCGGCTGGGAGATTCCCCGGGTGGCGCTTCGATCGCAAGGTACCACCCCTTGCTGCCCAACATCTTGGCTTTGACAGTGCCTCGACTGGCACTGACGAAATCGGCCTCCGCGTAGGACTCGTACTCGGGAATGAGTTCGGCTACCTCCTGTGCTGTTGCCGGACGACACGTTAGGCCAGCTAGCACAAGCCCTGCGACGGCAATTCCACTCAGCCAACATCGATTCTGCTGCAACATCGGTCGTGCCTTTCTGCGCGTAAATGGTGTAGGTTCGTCATTGTATAGAACGAACGCCACACCTGACGCAACGCTCGTCGATTCTCAGGGGCTCTCGACGAAGTGGATTTGCGCCTTCGCTCAGTTGCCTAGTTTGCGCGTTTTGTGGATTCGGTAGAAACGTTAAAGAACGCACGTTCCGCATTACGATTACAAATTGACGGAGGAACCAAGTGGAACGGTATGCACCTTTCACGGCCCGAGTGTCGAGCCTCCGATCGGGTCAACGAAATCACATCAATGCGAGCCTCCTCCAGACCTCATCCGGCTTGGATGTCCGTCCTCGTACTCGCATGCGCGGCTGTAGCAGTCAACGGATGCTCGCGCACCAGATACCGACTTCAGGCGGACGGCGAGGCGTACGATGCTATCGCCGAGAAGAACGTAGATCCGCGATGGTGCGTGGCTGATTACAGCATCGAGATCGACCCGCGCAGTCGGTACTTTGATCCCTACGATCCAGATCGTCCTCCGATGCCCGCGGACGATCCTTCCTCGCACCAATACATGCATTGCGTGGATGGAAAAAGGGGCTGGAAGCACTGGCATAACAACGGTGATCGGATCGAGCTGGAAAACCCAGCATGGCGCGAGGCGCTGGGCGACTATGTCGAACTCAGCGAAGATGGCGCAGTCAAACTCGACGTCAACTCCGCGCTCAAGCTTGCCCACATGCACGCACCGACCCGCCAGGACCAATTGGAAACCCTTTATCTGTCCGCACTGGACGTCAGCAGGGAACGATTTCGGCTGGACACGCAGTTTTTCGGCGGCCACAACGACACGTATGATCACCGCGGCCGTCTTTTGGGCGAGAGCAACACGCTGGCGCTCGACACAGACGCCCAGCTTAATCGCCGCTTTGCCACAGCAGGCGAAGTTCTGGTTGGTTTTGCCAATTCGTTTGTATTCGAATTCACCGGATCCGATACGAACTTTGCCTCCTCGATTGTCAATTTCAGCCTGGTTCAACCGTTGCTTCGTGGCGCCGGTCGCGACATTGCGTTAGAGCAATTGACAAACGCGGAACGCGCTTTGCTTGCCAACCTGCGTGCCTACTATCAATACCGCCAGGGCTTCTATACGCGAGTCGCAATTGGCGATCTGGGGGTCGCCGGACCGCGGCGGGGCGGCGGTGGCACGTTTATCAATGTCGCCGGTGCGGGTGGCGTCGGCGGCTATATCGGTCTATTACGAACGCTCCAACAGAAGCGCAACGCCGAGGACAACCTCAGCCTTCAAGGGCAGTCTCTGGCGCGGCTGGAAGCCTATCTAGAAATGGGCGCGATCAACCTGGAGCAAGTCGACCAGCTTCGGCAGAGAATTGAGTTCGATCGAGCCGCCTTGCTGGTCCTCAACAATCTCTTCCAAGAGTTGCTGGATGGCTACAAGATGGGCACGCTTGGTTTGCCGCCGGATCTGCCCATTGAACTGGATGATAGTCTGATTCGTCAGTTTCAACTGGTCTCTCGCGAGGCAACCGCGATCGAGGACTCGATTATCGAACTGCAAGTTCGTCTTGGCGACCTTCCGGTCGACGTGGGCGTCGAACCGATTCGTCAGATCCTGACAGAGGCATCCGAGCTTGTCGATCCGGTTCGGCGCCAACTGGATGATGTGCAGCCGGACCTCATTCGCTTGGAGGAGGCGGTGCCGGCTCGCGAACGAACGATGACGGACGAGGAAAGGACTCTGTTCCAACAGGACAGAGAACAACTTCACGGAGGATTGGCGGACCTGGAACAGCGGTTCGAGGAGGCCGAGGCCAACCTGGGTACACTTCGGGACAGACTCTCTGAGCAAGCTAAGGACGACACTGTCCGCGACCTCGTCACTTGGCTCGGGGGCTTCTGTCGTCTCGCCGCAGAAGACGGGGGGCCACTCCGTGAAGGACTGGCAGACTCGGCACAGCAGTTCGAGCTTTCGGACGGCGACCTGACAACGCTGACTGACGAACTCTCTGAGCAAATCAAGAAGGTCACCCGGCAAGAGAGCGTCGTCTGGCTCGGTAACCTCCAGCGCATCGTTCAGGGCTCCGTCCTCGTTCAGGCGCGTGCCCGCCTGGAAACCGTGAGCGTCGAGACAATCGAAATGGACTCCCATGAGGCATTCAGAACCGCCCTTGCCAATCGTATGGACTTCATGAATGGGCGGGCGGCACTGGTGGATAGTTGGCGGTCGATCCAAATCAACGCCGACGCTCTGCAGTCGGTATTGAATGTCACCGCGAGTGGTGATATTCGAACGGCGCGAAACAATCCGGTAAGTTTTCGCGCCCCAGCCGGGACCATGCGTCTGGGAATGGAATTCGACGCGCCCTTCACTCGATTGCTGGAGCGGAACGACTATCGTCAGTCACTGATCGACTACCAACGAAATCGTCGCGCCTTCATCCAGTCATGTGACTCGCTCCATGGTGGACTCCGCGGGCTGCTTCGACAGATCGAGCAGCTTCGTATGGACCTGGAGATTCAGCGGCGCTCGGTCGTGATCGCGATTCGGCGTGTCAATCTGAACCGATTACAGCTTGATGAGCCTGTGGTGCCCCCGCAGCCGGGACGACCACCGGCTCAATTTGGACGAACCGCAGCGAGGGATCTGCTGGAGGCGCTGGGTGCCTTGCGCACCTCGCAGAACGCCCTCTTAAGCGCCTGGCTCAACTACTATGCCGCCAAAATGCGATTAGACCGCGAACTGGGCATCATGGTGTTGGATGACGAAGGCAGGTGGATTCCGGACTCACCGACGAGCTCCAGCCCGGACGAGGGCTTGGATGGTGAGGATCCCGATCTGGAGGAGCTTCCCCCGCCACCACCGCTTCCGGCCGATTGGATCGAGCTGGTGCGATTCCTTCCGCAGGACTCGGATGTACCACACGCCACCGCGAACGTCTCGGATACAAACTGATACATTCCGATACCGAATCGCAACAGGACAAGCCGCACCGTTGCTGGTACAATGGTCTATCGGGCAAGTTATGGTGTTCTTCTTGAGCCCAAGCCCTGGCGGACCAGTTCGTTCAACCCCGTTGGACAGCGCCACGTTGGCGTCCCACAGCAGCCCGAAGCGCCAGCGAGGGAACATCGTTACGGCAGATCCCTCGCTGGCGCGTCGGGCTAGTGAATTCACGGAATGTGCGCCCAAGCGGCACTGTCCAACCAACGACTCGACAACAAGCGATTCAGGTTCGTGACGGAGACTGACCATGTCTACTGATTTGTTTTCGGAAAGACATGCCTCTGAAGACCAAACCGCTGCGCAAGAGCCCCCCTCGCACGGCAAATGGTGGAAACGCGGTCTGCTCGCCGCCGGCGTTGTCGGCGTGATCGCGACTGCTGCCGCGTTAATACCCGGCGCCGTATCGCGAGACGATTCCGGCGCGAAGTTGACTCACATCATCATCCGCGGCGATTTGGTTGTCTCGGTCACCGAACAAGGGATGTTGGAGAGTTCCAACAATACGGAAGTCAAATGCAAAGTCCGAGGTTGGAACACCGTCATCTGGGTTATTGAAGGCGGTACGGAGGTGAAGGCGGGCGACGAATTGGTCAGGCTGGATACGAAGCGAATCGAAGACGCCGTCAGTCTGCAAACGACGAATACTCATACATCGAGGGCCACGCTCGAAGAATCCCTGGCTGAGGTGGAGAAGGCGAAGATCGCAATCCCGAAGTACCTGGAAGGCGATTATCGACGGGAGCGCGAAGGGTTGGAGAGCGAACTGGAAGTCAAGACGACGAATCTAGATTTCGCCAAGAAGATGCTCGAAGATTCTGAGAAGTTATTCAACCGCGGCTATGTGACTGAATTGGAGGTTGAGGGGAACAAGTTCACGGTCAGACGAGCCGAATTGGAGCTGGAGGTCGTAGAGACCCAGCTTGTCGTTCTGGAAAAATACACCAAGGAAATGCGGAGGGAGACGCTGATGGGCAACTTGGCCGCAAGCGAATCAAAGCTGCAAGCGGACAAGGCGGGGCTCGAGATGGATGAGGGTCGCCTCGCGCTCGCGGAAAAGGAACTCGAGTACTGCGTCATTAAGGCCGAAAGGAGCGGCTTGGTGATCCACCCCTCGGCTGCAGAATGGAAGGAGACACCCGACATCGCAAAAGGTGCGTCGGTACGTAAGGATCAAGTCCTGTTGCTGATGCCCGACCTGTCAGAGATGCAGGTCAAGGTCGGCATTCACGAGTCCATTGTCGACCACATCAAGCCGGGAATGGCTGCCAGGATTACGCTACCGGACAAGACGCTTGACGGCAAGGTCTCCTCGGTGGCTTCGGTCACAAGGCCGGCGGGTTGGTGGACCGGAAACGTCGTGAAATATGACACGATCATCGAGCTTCCATCAGTAGAGGGGTTGAAGCCCGGAATGAGCGCCGAGGTTGAAATCATCGTGGATCGGCACAAAGACGAGCTGACAATACCAGTCGCCGCAGTGTTAGAAACTGAGGAGGGGGACTTCTGTTGGGTCAAGACGGCCGATGGAGCAAAACGGCGTTCGCTCAGGCTCGGCGACACCGACGACTCCTTCATTATCGTCAAGGCGGGTCTGAAGGAAGGCGACGAGGTCGTGCTCAATCCGCTTGCCTTCATTGACGAGGCACAAACAGAGGTGTTGAAACCGTTCGACGAGACGAAGCGAGAAAAGTAGCAGGCACACTCCGTGTGCCGTGGCCGGGCGGACGGCACACGGAGTGTGCCTGCTACTTTCAACAAACCGGAACCGATCATGTCGACTGACGTACTGCCAGAAACGCAGAGCCATCCGCAACCGCCGCGCGGGCAACAGCGCGGCGATCGTCAGGACTCCCCGCAAGGTCGATGGTGGAAGCGCGGTCTCGTGGCGATCGGTGTTGTTGCCGTGTTGGCGCCTGCTGCCGCGCTGATCCCAGGCGACCGCTCGTCGCGGGATCTCGGCCCCGTGCTGACTCACACGATCACTCGTGGCGACCTGATCGTCACGGTAACCGAACAAGGGACTCTGGAGAGCTCTGACAACACGGAAATCAAAAACAAAGTCCGAGGTGATAGCACCGTCATCTGGGTGGTCGAGAGTGGTACGGAGGTAGAACCAGGAGACGAACTGGTCCGGCTGGATACGCTGGCGCTCGAAGACGCCATTGCCGAACGCACGAAGTATGCTCATCTGACGAGGTCCGGGGCCGAACGAGCCAGAGCTACTTGGGAGAGCGCGAAGCTTGCGATTCCGGAGTACCTGGAAGGCACGTATCGAACGCAGTTGATGGAGCTCGAGAAGAGCCTGGTGATTGCCGAGTCGGGCTTGGTAACTGCGCAGAACATGCTTGACCATGACAAAATGATGGCTGAACGTGGCTACACGAGTGAGCTGCAAGTTCAGCAGAAAACGTTCGCTGTCATGCGAGCCAGTTTGAACGTGAAAGCCCGGAAAACCGAGATTGGTGTTCTGAAGGATTACACCAAGAGAATGGACATGGCGACGCTGACGGGCAATTTGAAGGCAGCCGAAGCACGACTCGCGGCCGAGGAGGAACGATCCAAACAGGATGCGGAGCGCCGCGATCTCGCGAAGCAGGAGCTCGAATACTGCGTCGTGAAGGCCGAAAGGAGCGGCTTGGTGATTCATCCCTCGGCTGCAGAATGGAAAGGTGCACCTGAGATCGAAGAAGGTGCGACCGTCCATATGGATCAAGTCATGCTGCTCATGCCCGACCTGTCCAAGATGCAGGTGAAGGTCGGTATTCACGAATCCATCGTCGACCGCATCAGGCCCGGATTGGCTGCCAAGATCACGCTGCCGGACGAGACGCTTGACGGCGAGGTTACCTCCGTGGCCCCCATCACAAGGCCGGCGGGTTGGTGGACGGGAAACGTGGTGAAATATGACACGATCGTCAAGCTCCCTTCGGCAGAACGGCTGAAGCCCGGCATGAGCGCCGAGGTGGAAGTAATCATGGCTCGGCACGAGGACGTGCTGACGATACCAGTCGCGGCGGTCGTAGAAACCGCCGAGGGAGGCTTCTGTTGGATCAAGACGGCCGATGGAGCACAACGGCGTTCGCTCGGGCTCGGCGACAGCGACGACCAGTTCATTGTCGTCAAGACGGGTCTTGAGGAAGGGGAGGAGGTCGTGCTCGATCCGCTTGCTTCGATCGAGGAAGCACAGACGTTGGTACTTGAACCGCTTGAGAAGACAATGCAAGAAAAGTAGCAGGCACACTCCGTGTGCCGCAGCCGGGCGGACGGCACACGGAGTGTGCCTGCTACTTTCAATAAACCGAAACCGATCATGTCGACTGATGTGCTGCCAGAAGCGAAAGACCGTCCACGACCTCCGCGTCCGCCACTGCGCAACGATCGTCCGGATTCCTCACGCGGCCGATGGTGGAAACTCGGTCTGCTTGTCATCGTTGTGGTTGCCGTGGCAGCTTCGGTTGCCGCGCTGATCTCCGGCGCCAGTTCGTCGCAAGAGATCGGTCCCAAGCTGACTCACAGGATCACGCGTGGCGACGTGGTCGTCACGGTTACCGCACAAGGGATTCTGGAGAGCTCTGACAATGTGGAAATCAAGAACGAAGTCCGAGGTCGGAGCACCGTCATTTGGGTGATCGAGAGCGGTACGGAGGTAGAAGCAGGAGACGAACTGGTCAGGTTGGATACGCAGGTGATCGACGACGCCGTCGCCGAACGTTCGAAGTATGCTCATTGGTCAAGATCCGCTGCCGAACGATCCGAGGCTAATGTCACCAGAGCCAAGCTCGCGATTCCGCGGTACGAGGAAGGCACGTATCCCTCGCAGTTGATGGAGCTGGAGAAGGACCTGGCAATTGCCGAATCGAACCTGCGTACCAGGCAGAACTTGCTTGACCATGCCATAACGATGTTTGCGAATGGCTACGCAAGCGAATTGGAAGTTGAGCAGAAAACGTTCGCTGTCATGCAAGCCAGGTTGGCCGTAAAAGCCAAGGTTACCGAGATCGATGTTCTGAAGGACCACACCAGGAAGCTGGACCTGGAAACGCTGAAGGGCGACTTGAAAGCTAGCAAAGCAAGACACGAAGCGAACAAAGAACGCGCCAAGATGGACGGGATTCGCCGTGATATTGCGAAGGAGGAACTCAAGCACTGCGTCGTCAGGGCCGAGACGGGCGGCTTGGTAATTCATCCTTCGGCCGCACGGTGGAAGAATGCACCCGAGATCGAAGAAGGTGCGTCGGTGTACATGGAGCAAGTCATGCTGCTCATGCCCGACCTGTCCAAGATGCAAGTGAAGCTCGGTATTCGCGAAGCCGATATCGAACTCATGAAGCCGGGAATGGCTGCCAGGGTGACCCTGCCGGACAAGACGCTTGACGGCGAAGTTTCCACCGTGGCCTCGGTCGCAGCACCGCCAAGTTTGCTGACCGGTGACGTGGTGCTATACGACACGACCATTGCACTGCCATCGTTGCCAGGGCTGAAGCCCGGCATGAGCGCCCTGGTTGAAGTGATCGTGGATCAGTACGAGAACGTGCTGACAATACCAGTCGCTGCGGTGGTAGAAACAACCGAGGGAGACTTCTGTTGGGTCAAGACGCCCGCGGGAACGAAACGTCGTTCGTTGGAACTCGGCGACACCAACAAGATATTCACCGTCGTCCAGGCGGGCTTGAGGGAAGGGGATGAGGTAGCACTGAATCCGTATGCCTTCGAAGGACCACAAGCAGAGGTGGTGAAAGCGTCCGCCAAAGCAAATAAGTCGAAGTCAGAGTCATCCGAGCCCGGCACCGAGTCGAAGCCGTCTGGCGACTCCAAGAAACAGAAGTCTAAGCGACAAGCGGCCAAGCCCGAGAAGACGGATTCGAAGCCGAAGATTACCGGTGCCCAGATAATCAAGATGGCTGACAAGAACGGCGATGGCGTTTTGACGATCGACGAATACGCCGAAAAGGACCGGCACACCTTCGGCATGGCCGATACGAACAAAGATGAAGAAGTTGATGCCAGCGAACTCGATGCATTACTGAAGCGTTTGCAGGATGCCAAGTCGAAATGAACGTACCACGTGCCAATCCAACACGCTACGAAGACGGCATAAGGCTGGCCTGCCGCCTCTACTCCAATAACAACACTTTGCCACTCGTTTGCGATTGATAAGAACGTGGACAGCTCCTTCCTCCAAACCGTTCAACTTGGCTTGAAGAGCCTGCTGCTGCAGAAGATGCGGGCTGGATTGGCCGCATTGGGTATCTTCATCGGTACCAGTACGGTGATTTGGTTGGTCGCCATGGGAGAAGGTGTCAGCTATCGGGCACAGCAGCAGATCAAAGAGCTGGGCGCGACGAACATCATTGTTCGCAGCAAGGAGACGCGCTCGGACGAGGAAGCCAACAGTCGTATCAAGGCTTATGGCCTGCTGAGAGACGACTACCGTCGAATCACCGAGAACATTCCGACCATTCGCAGCGCGGTGCCGATGCGTGAGCTTCGCTTCGAATTGCGTCTGGGAAACCGGACTGCCGACGCCAAGCTCGTGGGCTGCGTCGAGGATTACCTCCAACTGAATCAACTAGAGATTGCTCGTGGGCGGTGGCTCACGCCGCGCGACCGTGGCAAGAAGGTCGTTGTACTGGCCGACGACACGGCGAAGCGGCTGTTTCCCTTCGAGAATCCGATTGGGCAGACGATCTGGGTGGGAAGCGAATTCTACGTGGTGATCGGTCAAACCAAGCCGCGCACGGCTTCGGCCGCAATCGGCGGCAGTCTGGATGCCCGCGATTACAACCTGGATGCATACATTCCGCTGAAGACCCTCCGCCATCGCGTTGGCGATCTGGTGATGAAGCGTGTTGGCGGCGGCCGGGGTTGGAACTTTGTCGGTGAAATGGTCGAACTCAGCCAGATCACCGTGACGGTTGACAATATGGAAGACGTGGACGAGACGGCAGCCATCATCGAGACTCTGCTCAAGAAGTATCACGAAAAGGAAGACTATGCGGTTGTGGTGCCCAAGGAGTTGCTGCGTCAAGCCGAACGAACGCGGGCCATGTTCAATGTGTTGCTGGTGGTCATCGCGGGCATCTCGCTGCTGGTTGGCGGCATCGGCATCATGAACATCATGCTGGCCACCGTGACGGAGCGGACTCGCGAAATCGGCATCCGTCGGGCGCTGGGCGCAACACGAAAGCACATTGTCCAGCAGTTTCTGACCGAGACGGTTGTATTGACGGCCAGCGGCGGTCTGTTGGGAGTTCTGTTCGGCCTGTGGTGTGGCCCCTTGTTTCGAGGTTTGCGGTCAGCAGTGACGATGATGTCGCCGGACGCATTGCCGCCGATCGTCTACACGCTCGAACCGCGCATTGCTCCGTGGTCGGTCATTTTGTCGTTGGTAATTTCCCTTGGCGTGGGGATTGTATTCGGGGTCTATCCCGCCCGGCAAGCCGCATACATGGACCCAATCGAAGCGCTGCGTCACGAGTGATTGTCGGCCGGTGGAATCGGTCCGCCCGGTTTTCGTGGGGTTTCCGCAACAAACTGTATCCGTGTGTATCTGAGTGACACGTGCGCAATTTACTTAACAGGCAAGCTGTGGTTCAATGGTAGAGAGCGGGGGAAGAATAGCGCTGTCCAGCGAACTAGGAGAAATTGATGGCCACTACGTTGCCCGAACGGGCTGATGTTCCTGGTTTTGATGTGCCGAGCGCGGCGACGGTGGAATCCACCGGACGAAATCGTCGTGGGCGGCTGGGGAGAAAGTTGCTGCTTGTTGTGCTGGTCGCCGCGGGAGCCGGCTTGGCAGGCTTCGCCGTGTGGACTCTGGCCTCGGACGTTCGCGGCCCCGACCAGACGCTCGTTTTCTACACCGTCAAGCGCGCCGACTTGCCGATCAAGGTCACCGAAAACGGCAGCTTGCAGAGCCAGAAAACGACCGAGATCCGCTGCGAAGTCGAAAATGTGGGATATGAGCGTCAAGGCACACAAATCCTGACGATCGTGCCGGCCGGAGAGGATGTCAAAGAAGGCGACTTGCTCGTCGAACTCGATTCCGCGTTGATCCAGGATCGTTTGGATACGCAGGAACTGGCGACCGAGAAAGCCCGCTCCCAGCAGATTCAGGCGGACGCCAAGTTGGAGAACCGAAAGACGCAAAACGAAACGAACCTGGCTGAAGCCGAGTTGAAAGTCAAGCTTGCCCAGCTCACGCTGGAGCAATACGAGGACGAAGACGGCGGGACGTTTCAACTCGACCTGCAACTCATCGACCTCGCGATCCAAGAGGCGGAGCTTAAACGGCTCATAAACGCGACGAACTTGGCGGGCATCGAGGAGCTGAAAAAGCTAGGCTATCGCAGCAAGGGCCAGTTGGAAGGAGCGCGGCTGCAGGCGCTCTCGGCGGACAAACAAGTGGCCACACAGGTGTCCCTCCGAAAGGAATTGGTGGAATACACTTACAAGAAGGAAAAGATGACGCGGGAAGGCGCAGTGGCAACCGCGAAGCGGGCCTTAGAACAGGTCAAGGTTGACAACGCAGCGCAGCTAATGCAGGCCGAGGCGGCCAAGAACGAGGCGGACCGGCTTCTGGAAAAGGAAGAGGAAAAACTGGCCAAGTACAAAGAACAACTCGTGAAATGCAAAATCTACGCGCCGCACGACGGAATGGTAACCTACGCGACGGAAAACAGCAGGTATTCGCGTTCGCGTATCGAGGAAGGCGCGACGGTGCACCAGCGACAACGGATCATCACGCTGCCCGACCTGAGCGTGATGGAGGTCAAGACGACCGTGCACGAGTCGGTACTGGATTGGATACAAGAGGGTTTGCCCGCCACGATCACGGTGGAAGCGTTCCCCGAACGCAAGTACAAGGGTTCCGTCAAGTCGGTTGCGGTGTTGGCCGATGCCGGCGAGTGGCATAGTTCCGATGTGAAAGTGTACACCACGATCGTGACGATCGACGAGAAGGTCGAACGGTTGAAGCCCGGCATGTCGGCCGTGGTCGACATCCACGTCGAACGAGTCGAGGATGTGCTGAGCGTGCCGGTCCAGGCCGTCGTCCAAGTTGCCGAAGACAATTGGTGCTACGTCGATGAAAACGGGAAGGTCGAACTCCGCAAGGTGACGCTTGGTAAGACGAACGAGAAGTTCGTGGAGATTCGCGAAGGATTGAAAGAGGGCGAACGAGTCGTGCTGAATCCCATGTCGCTGGTCGACGAAGATGAAGGCAAGGGAAATGAAATCAACCCCGAAGGCGATTCGGACGAAGGGGACGTGTACGGTATTGATGGCGATAATGAAAAACCCGACGAATCGCCCAGCAACAAGCCAGCGGCTGGAAGCCGTGATACAGAAAAGAAGCCTGCATCGAAAGGACGTGGGCGTGGTCGAGGCGCCAGGGGCGGAGGATCGCCGAAGGAGTAATTGTCGGTCAGCTCTCCCGGTCCGACTGGACAAACACAGAATGCGACGGGTCGGGAGACCCATTCTACGAGAGAGCGCAACACCAGAACTCGCGCATTGGGCCCCTCTGAATCGCAGGACACCCAACATAGTTCATCATGTGGCTTACGACCTTCCAACTTGGCATCAAGAGCCTACTGCTGCACAAGCTGCGCAGCCTGCTGACGATGCTGGGCGTGATTCTGGGCGTGGGGTCTGTGATTGCCATGCTGGCTATCGGCGAAGGCTCGAAACGCGAAGCGTTGGAACGGATCCGCCAATTAGGAGCCACCAACGTCATCATCCGCAGCGTCAAGCCGGATCAGAAGGACACCGAGGATGAGAACAATTCGCAAGAACAAAAGCGAAGTCGCGTCATGGACTACGGTCTGAAGTACAGGGACCTGGAACTCCTGACCGCCACGCTGCCGACGATCGATCGAGCCCTGCCCATCACCTTGGTGCGCAAGCGAGCGCAAGCGGCCCATAATCGCGCCATCTCCAACGCACGGATCCTCGGCACGATCCCCGGATACCTCGGCGTCAAGAATCTCCGCGTACGGCGCGGCCGGTTTCTGTCCGGACCCGACGAAGAAAAGATGGCAAACGTCGCCGTTCTGAGCGCCGGAGCGGCGAAAAGGCTGTTCAACTTCGAAGACCCCGTAGGGAAACGAGTTCGATTGGGCACCATGATCTTTCGGATCGTCGGCGTGCTACACCCACAAGGAAGCGGGAACGCGGTGCCCGGGGCGATCGGCAACCAGGATTTCAACAAGGATATCTATATTCCGATGAGCGCGGCTCGTAGCCGGTTCGGCGAACTGAAGATCATTGTCAGCTCGGGCAGCTTCAACATGGAGCGCAATGAACTCAGCGAGATTACCCTCACCGTGTCCAACGAAGACCTCGTCAGTCAGACAGCGGCCATGGCCCGCAAACTGCTGGAAAAGACTCATCCGAAAGCCGCGGACATCGAAGTCGTCGTGCCGCTGGAATTGCTCCACCAGGCTGAAGAGGAAAAGCGGATCTGGAACCTCGTGCTCGGATCGATCGCCGGCATCTCGTTGCTGGTCGGCGGCATCGGCATCATGAACATCATGCTGGCGACCGTGACCGAGCGCACCCGCGAGATCGGCATACGCCGTGCGCTCGGCGCGAAACGAATGAACATCACGGTTCAGTTTCTGGTCGAATCGGTGGTTCTGTCGTCGACGGGGGGTCTGCTGGGGATTGTGTTTGGTCTCAGTGTTCCTTTCGCCGTGACTTATTTTTCCAAAATTGACTCGCACCTGCTGTGGTGGCCGATGCCGCTCACGTTCTTGATCTCCGTCGGCATCGGCGTCCTGTTTGGAGTGTACCCTGCAAGGCGAGCCGCGCTGATGGACCCGATCGAAGCCCTACGTCACGAATGATCGCTGGCTGCCAATGAATGCAATCATTCCACCGTTCTGCCTCGTGCTGTCCTTGTTGTTGCTAATCGGAGCATTTGCCGTCTTGGCGGTGGAAAGCCCACAGCCGGGCATCGAACTACACCGCGCACGGGTGGAAGACGACGAGCAATACCGCGACCTTCTGGAACAACAGTTGGATCGCCGTCGCCTGCAGCGCAAGGTCTTGATCGGCAGCCTGTTTGGGATGGCGGTGATCATGGCCGTGGCCGGATTTGTGGCGATGCGCCCGCCAGCGCCGAATTGAGTTCCGGCCACCGCTGGGGCTTGTCCCCGCGGAGCCATGCTCAAAACCAGACACGTCACCTGAGAACCAACCTTTCCCCTCCGCCCCACGCCACCGCGGAACTCGTCTCCGTGGAGCGATGTTCCCAAGGAAACAGCGCCCCACGCGGGCAAGCCGCATGGTGGCGGAAACGAGAAACGCATTGGCACTATCTGGTCCTGAACACCGTTCCCCGCTGGCAAGCAGGCGAGTGACGGGGCTGATCCATTTGCCGTTTGAGTGATTACTGGCCTTGCCTTACTCCATCGGCACAGGTTGAAGGTCGTCTACGGTTTCTGATTCGCTGACGCCATCCACCGGCTGCCCCGCGCCGATGACTTCGTAGCCTGGCCGCGGGACGTTACGCATCCGCTTGATCTTCTTCGAAGGCCAGACGCCGTGCGGCAAGTCTCCGTACGTTGGATCCGCATCAAACGGATAGATCGGATCGAATGACGGCTGGTAGTCTTCGTTGGTAAGTTCCGGCCAGAGACCGGCATCGTCCAGCATCATCAGTTCCAAATCGAGCGCAAGACCGGCACGGTTCACGATGTAGCGGAAGCGGCCGTTGGCGACACGGATCAAGGCGTCTCGATATGCCTCCTGTGCTTCGAGGAAATCCCGCGCGTTTACCCCTTCGGCTTGCCCTAGCGCGAATGCCAATTGCGTGCTGTAGACGCGCTCTGACGCCAACGCCAAGCTGAGGATGTCGATGTCATACTGGGCGCAGTCCAAATCAAGCTGCCGCAGGTCGTCCCGCACTTGGAATTTTATATCGTCTTCCAAAGCCATCAAACTGCGGCGGCCGGCCTGGTAGTTGATCAGCGATCGCTTGAAACTATTGCGCTGCTGCCGACGGTTCAACGGCAAGTCGAGCGACGCGCTCAGTTCCGTGCGGCTATCGTCGAAGCTGAAACCAAACGGCCGGTTGTTGCGTGTCAGGGGGAACGACTGCCGAACGTTCAGATTCAGAACCGATTTCAGGTCATCCGCGGCTAATTTGATGCCTCGCCAGTCGTCTGCCAGAAATCCGCGTTCGTTCATCAGTTCAAATCGTTGCACCAACGCCGTGACCATCGCGTCGTCGACTGACAAATCAATCGGGGTGAGCCGATGCGCTTCCGATGTCATCCGGTCGGTCGTCTCCATTAGTTGCTGAACCTCGCGCATCGTCTGCTGCAACTCGGTCTGAGCAGCGGGCCGCGTTTCGGGGACGCGGATCATACGCCGAGCGGTGGCGTCCAATCGCTCCAATTTCTGCAAAATGTCCTCGGCCTCGGGTTGCAGCGCTTTGAGATCCTCGTTTTCGTCACCCTGAAGGAACATCGCCACACGCTTCAGAATCGCGTCAATGCGATCCTTAAGCACTACGTAACTAGCCAGCGCGACATCGCGGTCGTCTGACCGCTCAGTCAGCTCGTCGGCCAGTTGAAGTTGCCGCGCGAGCAGCTTGAGCCGGGCCTGCACCAAGTTCATCGTACCCTGGAACACGTTAACTGGCGGCGCTGGCGGCACGGCCTGTTTCATTGCCACCAACTGCTGCTCGGCACGGTCGAGCGGTTGATATGATTCGTCGACCCGCAAACGAGCCCGCAGCTCGCGCAGTTCCCGAAGCTCCTCTTCGTTGGCTCCTTCCTGCCCAATTCGTTGACGTAGTTGCCGCCAATGAAGGACCCTCTCCAGCAGAACAATCGCGGCACTGAGAATCGCCTCTCGATCCGGAGCCTGGCTGGAAAGTTGCGTGTTGACTCGTTTGCGAGCCCGCCGGATGAGTTCTCCCGCCCCCTCGATTTCATCACGGCGAGTAAGCGTTTCCAGCTCCCGCAAGTCGATGTTAATTGGCGTTTCCGTGGGCAGGCCAAGTCTCAGCTTCAATTGGTCCAGGCTTGTTTCGAGGCCGTTGCAGGTCGCGATCAGGCCGCTGCGCCCGGCTAGCATTCCTTGCTCGGTCTGGTCGATTTGGATCCGCGACCTTGCAGTTTCCACACCCCACTTCGCCTCCTCCTCCTCCTGCTCCAACTGACGCACAATGGCAAAGTAGTTCTGCGTCTCGATTTCGATCTCCCGGTAAGGCCTCAGGAGGTTCTGGTAGTAAGTCTGGGCCAAGTCGAAGAAGAACCGTCTGCGAAATCTGACGAAGTTGCGGCCCGCATAAACGACGTTTCGCTCCGATTGTATCAACGGTTCCAGGAGAACATCTCGCTGAAACACGCTCTGGGTAAAGTCGAACAGCAGGTTCGAGCTGATGTCCTCGGCGAATCCTTGGGGGCCGTTGAAGGTCAGTACGACGGTGTTTGCAAACCGCGCGACGAACGTCCCGCCAAGCGCGACCATCCTTTCCGCTCGTAGTGACGACGGAGTGCCCAAGAAGTTGGCTGTAACTCCATTTGTGCGGAGGTGATCGTAGTTGACGTCGACGCCGTTGCCCGCCACAGAGAACTTGCACAGGTAGTCGTACCGCTCAAGGGTCAGCGCCAACGCCGCCAAATAGAGGCTTTCTTTTTGCGCCTGAAACTCGCGGCTGTTCAGGTAGGCCAACTCGACAATGTTGTTGAATGTCAGCTTGGGAGACGGATCCCGCAGCGTTTCCGGCGGATCCGTGTCGAACGTATCCCGATATTCTTCGCGGACGCTTTCAAACTCCAGCATGCGTGTCAAACATCCTTGAGGAAGCGCGTCCCAATAGGCGCGGGGGATGGGTTGGATTGCCGCGCCTTCGTTGGCATCTGCGTACGGTTTCGACGAGGAAGGTGAATCCTCGGGGTTCTCCGCGTCATCGCTAACGTGCACGGCAGACAGTACGCGGAGTCCGTCGGTGCCGTACGATGGGCCTCCGAGCCCGTCGATTTCTGCAGCCGACGCAACCCGGATCGGACGATCGGCCAAGTCCGCGGTGTCGGCTGGCTCAGGCAACATCTCGGATGGGGCCTCGTTCTGCGGCAGCGGAATGGATTCGGGTCCCTCTGGTGCTGTGTCCCATGATCCTGAGAGTTGCGGCAGTTTATAGGCGTAGAGATGAGGACCCGGATGCGGTAGCATCGGATCGTTGGGGTCGCTCGGGTCAAATAACCGCGAGCGTGGATCGGCGTTGACCGTGTAGGTCTCCGGCAATTGCCACGGCCGCCAGCAGGTTTTCTCGCCCAGCACGTTGTACGTGTCTCGATCCGCCGCTCGGTGATAGTGATTCCGTGCGCAGCTTGGGAAGACAAGCAACAACAGGCCGACCAGGTAGGTGATCGTGCGTTCAGTTGTCGAGCGGAAGAAGTGGGATTCTCGTCGCATGGCGGGGTTATACCCGTTACGATCCGGATAATCCGAACCGTAACCCTCATGACTGTTAGGTTTGCTATTATCGCGAGAGCCGTTATTACCGTTAGCACCCGCATGATCGTTACTCTGTCCTGTCTTCGACCACGTGGCCCCGTTCGTTGAACGAGGATGTTCGTGCAGCGAATCTCGATTTCCGCATGGTAGGGGTTGTAGGGCCTGTAACGGTTGTAACGGTTATTCCTGGGGGACACGACGCTTCAGTCAACTGTCGCATGATCGTTGTGGGGCGCGTTTCCAACGTGCTTGGCAAAATGGATTCGTGCCCCACTGGTCTGCGAATATGTCGTCGGGGACTCAGGTGTGTCGCCGCCTGCAGACTGTATCTGTTTGTATCGGTTTTCGGTTTCGCTACACAAAGACCTTGCCGTGCCAAATGAAACCGAACAAACTCAAAGCTGCGGACCGGAGCCCATTGATTCCGGGGGGCTTTCGACACGTTGGCCCCGCTGGCACCGTTTTTCGATGAATCAAGAAAGACAGGACTATCGAATTCTCCTCGTCGAAGACGACGCAGCCCTGGCGTCGATGGTGGCGGACTTTCTTGCGCCACATGGGTTCGACGTTTCGATCGAGGGACGTGGCGATGCGGCGGTTGCGCGGATTACGAATGAGAAACCGGACGTGGTTGTACTTGACGTCAATCTGCCCGGACTGGATGGATTCTCAGTATGCAAATCGGTCAGATCGAGATATCACGGCGCGATCATCATGCTGACCGCTCGCGGCGAAGAGATCGACGAGGTTCTGGGACTCGAAGCCGGCGCGGACGACTACATGGCAAAGCCGGTGCGGCCACGCGCATTGTTGGCACGGCTGCGCATGCATCTGCGTCGCGCGACTCCAGAAGAACAGGCAAGCCAACCGATTGCCGTTGGTTCGCTGGTGGTTGATGCCGCGCGAAGGAGCGTCGAGATCGACGGCGCAGCCGTGGATCTGACGACGGCGGAATTCGACTTGCTGAATCTCCTGGCCAGGCACGCCGGCCAAACGCTCAGCCGCAACGACATCCATCTGGAGATCCACGGGATGCGTTACGACGGGTTGGATCGGTCGATCGACCTTCGTATTTCACGTCTGAGAAAGAAACTCGGCGACGACCCAGCGAAGCCACAACGCATCAAGTCAGTAAGAGGAGTCGGCTATATGCTGTCGGTTGAACCATGACATGGCTCTTTATTCGCTTCTATGTCTGCGTGCTGATCGTCCTGTCTATGGCTTGGTACATCCATGGATCCGTGGTGAAAAGTCGAGCCGATGCGGAATGGGAACGGGTCATCGTAGAAGCGCACGGGGGCGGTGCGCGGCTTGTGGCGAGTGAGCTGGACGCTTCGCCGCCAGAGAGTCGAGAGCGGGTATTGAAGAGCTTGCGCGAGCGCTTTGCTTACCCGGTGGATGTGATCGCCCTGACCGCTCTGCCGAACTCCCTTCAGCGACAAATCACCAGCGGTGATGATGTTGCCTGTTTTCGGCCAGAGAAACGGTATTACATTGTCGCCGCATTGTCCGGCGGTGCTGAAGTTGTCCGCCTTGGCCCGTTTCCGAATTACGACCTTCAGGAGATCGAACAGTCGCTCGGAGGCTGGATGCGGTTGACGGCAAACAGGCTCGATGCGGCCACGCCCGGCGAGCGTCAAGCCGTTCTCAAGAAACTGCAGGAGCGAAGCGATATCTCGATCGATATTGTAGGCCGCGAGGACTTGCCGGCTGGGGCGGGAAAGCGAATCGTCCGTGGAGAGGACATCGTATTCTACTCCCAGAATCCGGAACCAAATGAGCGTTGGTTTGCCGCAACGCCTTTGTCCGACAGGACCGAGGTCGTCCGATTCGGGCCATTTCCGAGCTTCGAGCGAATCGAACAGAAGGCGGCGACGACCACGCTGGCCCTCGTGCTGCTTCCCGCCGCGCTGGCCATTGCTTTGCTGCTGCGCCCGGTTGCCAGACAGCTTCGGCGAGTGGAACACGCCGCGCAGGCAATCGCAGCGGGCGACTTGAGTGCCCGTGTGGACGAACGTCGTGTCCGATCGGCCAAGCCCCTGGCACAAGCGTTCAACAACATGGCCAGTCGCACCGAGGCGCTCGTGCGCACTCAACGCGAACTCTTGCAGGCCGTGTCGCATGAGCTGCGGACTCCCCTGTCGCGCATGAGGTTTGCCATCGACTTGATTGAGACAGCGAAAGACGACCAAGAACGCAAGCGACGGCTTGAGTCGCTTGACGCCGGGACCGAGGAACTCGACCAGCTTGTCGGTGAACTGCTCAGCTACGTACGAATGGAAACAACCGAGCCGAAATTAGACCTGGAACACGTAGCGTTACATGACACTCTTGGTGTTCTGATCCCAAAGCACGCGGCGTTGTATCCGACCATTCAATTCGAGGTGAGCGAGAATGTCGCCGAAGGGAGTACCATTCTCGCTGACCGAACCGGTTTCCAACGCGCGATCGGAAACCTCTTGAGCAACGCCGGCCAATACGCCAGGAGCCGCGTGAAAATCAGCATGGAGCGGGCGGATCGTGTCACGATTGTCGATGTAGACGACGACGGAAACGGAATTCCGGAGTCCGAGAAAGATCGCGTCTTCGAGCCATTTGTGCGCCTGGAGAACGACGCGAACGGACACGGGGCCGGCCTTGGGTTGGCGCTGGTGAAGAGGATCGTGACGCAGCACGGCGGCAGCGTCGAGGTGCTGACCAGTCCTCTGGGCGGTTGCAGGATTCGAACGATTTGGCCGGCGTGAGACTGACGTCCGGTACCGTTCGAAAGCGAATTGATCAAGCGGACGAAAGTCGAATGACCCCTGCTGCAGAATGGCAGAATTATGTTGGCAGAATCATGAAAGACGAACAAAACTTCGAATCATTCTGTCCCCATCATTCTGCCCCACGCATGTAGGAAAAATGCGTCTATCATGCCAAATAATGAGGTGTCAAGAAGGAGATCTACAATGAAGAGAATGACCGCACTTGTTTTGGTAACTGCATTGCTTGCAGGGTTCGGTTTGACGGGGCTGCCATCGGAGGCTGCGGAAGAAACGGTCGGTATTTGGACGGCCACCGCGAAAGGCACGGGGTATCGGGGATCCTACTTCAGGAACGGCGAAATCCACGTCAACATTTACGGTACGCCCGAGGGCAGGCCGCTGACGTCCGGACACCAGGACTTCAAGCCTTCCTGGTCGAAGACCGGCGACATGCTCGTTTTCTTCCGCCGACTGAAGAATGATCCGGTCGTGACCAATTGGAAAACCGCGATCCACGTTATCAATGTTGACGGCACGGGCTTGCATCCGCTGAGCGACGGCACGCACACGGATTTCAATCAAACCTGGACGCGCGACGGAACCAACACGCCCATCTGGAACCGAAAGCATCCGGAGAGGGTCAGCTTCCAAGTGATGGCGAGCAAGGTGGGCAATAAGCCCGGCCAGGAGATCGCGCTGACCGACAAGCGATACCATACTTGGGCATACACGTGCCTCATCGACGGGCGAATTCTCGTGCAGTGCGCACATCCGCAGGAGGGCTGGGGCTATTTCCTGATGATGCCCAATCCCGGTGGGGAGCCCAGTTTCGAACGCATCGACTGCGAGCTTGCGAAGAAGGGAATACTGGATCGCGTCAGCATCTCGCCCAGCGAGACGAAGGTCTGTTTCGAGTTCCAGACGGGATATCAATACAAAGACGCGGGACGCACGCTGTACATCGCCGACTTCGACGCAAAGAAGCCCTCGATCACGAATGCGAAGGCCTTCGCCAACGAGGAAGGGGCGAATCGCTGGTTCGCCTATCCCCGCTGGACCAAGGACGAAGCCGCGATCGTCTACCACGCAAGCCCTTCGCTCTACCTCTACACATTGAAGGACGGGTCCACCATCAAGGTGTCGACCAGAGATGGGGCCGACTACCGCTACCCTCACTGCGAAGCGACGCCGAAGTGATCACCTCGTACTGGCCCGCTTTCGCGCAGACTGAGCCGCCGCCACGGATGCGACACGGATACTGCCGGACGCCGCCAAGTCTCTATTTCCTAATCCGTGTTTCATCCGTGATCATCAGTGGCATCTGCCTTCGGTTGCGGCTGGACGAAATGAACGCTTCCGAGTGGCGTTGGGTTCTGGCACACGAATTGGCGCACGTACGGCGTCGAGACTACCTAGTCCGATGGCTTGAGTGGCTGGCATGCGTCTGCTTCTGGTGGAATCCTGTGGTCTGGTGGGCACAGCGGAATCTACGGCGAATGGAAGAGATTTGCTGTGACAATCTGGTTCTTTCCTGTTTGAATCCCCAACCCCGAAGTTATGCAGATTCACTTCTGACAGCAGTCGAATTTCTTGCCTGTCCGGCGATCCGCCCCCCGGCAATGGCAAGCGAAATCAACAGCGGCGGATTCCTGGAAAGGAGATTTCGAATGATCGTCTCAGAGACCCCGTATCGAGTGAAGTCACGTTGGTTGCAGGCATGCGTCTTGCTATGCGCGGTCGTCGTATTGCCTCTGGGCCTGGCGTACGCCCAGGACTATGAGGCAGTTGGCAAGCGTCTCAGGGCAGCGGTCGAGGCCGGAGAGATCACCGGCGAACAAGCCAGGGCCATGTTGGGAGCACTCAAGAAAGCAGACAGCGCCAAAACGGAGGTCGCCACGCGCGATGCCAAACTGGTAGCCACTTGGGAAAAGCTGCAAGCCATGGTCAAGGCCGGCGAGCTAACAGAAGAGCAGGCCAAGGCCAAGATGGCAGCGATCAAGAAAGAGGCCGCCAAGAGCGATATCGACACCCAACTGGAAGCCACTTGGGAGAAGTTGCAGGCCGGGGTCAAGGTGGGCCAGCTAACCGAAGAGCAAGCCACGGCCACGATGGCAGCGATCAAGGAGAGGGTTGCCAAGAGCAAGCAGGAAGCGGAGAAAGCGAGGGCGCATCTGACGAAGGTGAAGGAGGAACTTGAAACGCTCTTTGAAGCCGGAAAGATCAGCAGGGAAGACGCAATCAAGAGGTACGAGGGCGCCCTAAGAGCGATCCAGGAGAGAATGGAAGCCGAAGGCAAAGAGACCCGTGCGAACGAGGCCCGCGAGTACCTGATGGCGGTGAGGAAGGAACTCGGCGCTGCTGTCGAGGCCGGCAAAATCAGCGAGGAGGACGCAGGCAAGAAATTCGAGGCCGCCGAAAAAGCGGTCAAAGAGAAGATGGCCGCGGGACGTGGCGAACGTGGTTCGAAGCGCATCACCCCCGAGGACCTGTCACGCGTTGGAATCGAGATCCGCAAGGCGGTCGCCGAAGGCAAGATCTCGGAAGAGGAAGGCCGAAAGAAGATGGAAGCGATGCGAAAGATGATGGCCGACCAGGGCGCACGCGGTGAGCGGAGCAAGCGTGGCGGTGATGCCCGTTTGGACTGGGAAGCCATCAAGAAGCGGATTGAAGGCGCCGTCGAAAGCGGCAAAATGACCCGCGAGGAAGCCGACGCGAAGTACAAGGAGATCCGTGAGAAGCTCGCCAAAGAACGAGGCGGCAAACGATGATCTCTCAATGATTCAATGTGATCAGAGTTGAATCGGCGACGCGCGGCTCGGACGAAGGTCCGGGCCGCGTTTCTTCGTTCGGAGCCAGCACGCAGCAAGGCGTATGGGGATGTAACACGGGTTGTGGGGCGGTCTCCTGACCGTCCCACCTCGCCGACCGCAGGTCTCCCGCATACCGTGAAGACGTCAAGAGAACACAAACCGGATTACGGGAAAGGGGAGACCTTCGGTCAGTCGCGCGGGCCGGTCGGGAGACCCGCCCACAACCCGGGCAGTGTAGTCATCACGCTCTGTCGTGATGACTACACTGCTGAAACTGTATCCGTTTGTATCGTTTTTCGCTCTCGCCACACAGCCGCCTTGCTCGACACGCTGAAAGGTAGGAAACTCAGAGATGAGCGTGTCGGGAGCCACGGCACAAAGAACAGAGTATGGCCGGCCCGCTGCACGATTGGCGACTTTTTATTTCCACTTGGGCGTCAATCAGCAGCGGCCGGCCGCCTCTGTTCTTTGGGCGGCGACACGGGCTCATGATCCGCCGTAGCTGCGTTCGCCAGAACGCGGTGATTCCCGCGCTCTGGCGAAGGCAGCTACGAGTCGCCCGATACGAAGCGAACCACAAGTGAGGGTCTCGCTGCAGCGGACACCACGAGAACTTGACTTGGAACGACCAGGCAGTGAATCGCTCTGCCTGCAAACAGGAGTGAGCCATGACATCACCTGAAAATCGCATGAAGCGCCGGGACTTCCTTCAGAAGTCACTCGCCAGCGCAGCACTGGCCGGATTCGCGATCGTGCCGCGACATGTCCTGGGAGGTGTGGGTTACGTTCCGCCGAGTGAAAAGCTCAATATCGCCGGTGTTGGTGCCGGCGGCAGAGGGTACGAGGATCTAGTCGCCGTCGAAAGCGAGAACATTGTCGCGCTTTGTGATGTGGATGACAAGCGAGCGGCTCCTACGTACGAGCGATTTCCAAAGGCAAGGAGATATCACGATTTCCGCAAGCTGCTCGACTGGGAGGAGAAGAACATCGACGCGGTTGTGGTGGCGTCCACCGACCACACGCACATCCCCGTCAGTGTGATGGCCATGAAAATGGGCAAACACGTCTACTGCGAGAAACCGTTGGGCCGCGACATCCACGAAGTCCGTGTGGCAACCAAGGTGGCCAGAAGGTACGGACTGGCTACTCAGATGGGGAACGGAGCGCACTCCGGCTACAACTATCGCAGCATGGTTGCGATGATCAAAGCCGGAACGATCGGAGAGGTCCGAGAGGTCCATGCTTGGTGCGATCAGGCATGGGCCCCCGGCGATCGGCCGAAGCATGGGCCTCCCGTTCCGGAGCACCTGAAGTGGGACCTCTGGCTGGGCCCGGCTCCCGTTCGGCCTTATCATCCCACCTACCATCCACAGGGCTGGCGACAGTGGTGGGATTTCGGCAACGGGAGGCTTGGCGACATGGGATGTCACATGATCGACCTTCCGTTTACGGCGCTGGACCTGAAGTACCCGCTGACGGCCGAGGCGGAAGCCCCAAGCATCAATCGCGAAAGCGCGCCTCCATGGCTCATCGCCCGCTGGACGTTCCCCGCGCGTGGCGACCTGCCGCCTGTGGAACTCACCTGGTACGACGGCGACAAACGGCCGCCGCTACAGAAAAAGCACAACATGCCCGACTACCCGGAGGGCGTGCTGTTCGTTGGCTCCGAAGGGATGCTGATCGCTGACTATGGCAGGTTCAAGCTATATCCGGACGACAAGTTTGCCGGTGTCGCGCGGCCACGGCTGCCCCATGGACTGGAGCACCCGCAGGAGTGGATAGCCGCGTGCAAAACGGGCAGTCCGACGGGCTGCAACTTCGAGTATGCTGGACCACTGACCGAGACAGTGCTGTTGGGAACGGTTGCCCATCGCGCCGGCAAGAAGATCGAGTGGGACGCGGAAAACATGAAGGTCACGAACTGTCCGGAAGCCAACGAGTTCATCCGACGCGAGTACCGCTACGGATGGACGCTGTAGATTGTGTCGCCTTAGCCGAGTGAAGGAAGTGCCGTTTCAGAAGCTCGAATCGACCCCCAAGAACGATCTCTGCGCCTCTGCGTGACATCTTCCGGAACAAGAGGCATCACGCAGAGGCGCAGAGCACGCAGAGAGAAGAAAAACCCGTGTTCTAGTTTGGAGATTCAACAGATGCAGACATTTTCGTCGATAGGATTACGCTTCTTAGCCGTCTCGATGCTGCTGTTGTTGCTTGGCCATGCCCCGGTTGTCGAGGCGGATGACTGGTTCGACGCGTGGCACAACTGCGACAAGTGGGACGTGGTCGGCGATGTCACGCTCGATCCGGATAACAACAGGCGGCTTACAGGCACCGCGGGAACAGGTGTCCTGATAAACGGCAAAGAGGGCAATTGTCCCAGCCTCGTCACTAAGCGTCGCGATTACCGCGACGTCGAATTCCACGTGGAATTCATGGTGGCCAAGGGCTCCAACTCCGGCGTGATCTTTCACGGCAACCATGAAATCCAGATCCTCGACAGCCACGGCATCGAGAAGCCCACGGCGGGCGACTGCGGCGGGGTCTATCCCCGAGCCGAGACCAAGCCGACCTACCACCACATCGACGAGGGCTCTCCGCCCAGGGTCAACGCCGCCAAGCCTCCCGGCCAATGGCAGACGCTGGACATCATCTTTCAGGCTGCTCGATTCGACGAAGCCGGCAACAAAACGGCTCACGCCAAATTCGTCAAGGTGGTGCACAATGGTCTGGTAATCCAGGAGAACAAGGAAGTGCCATACGCCTGCGGCCCGAACTGGGATCGCAAGCAGTTTCCCCAGGGTCCCATCATCATCCAAGGCGATTACGGCCCGATCGCAGTCCGCAACGTATGCATCAAGCAGTGGAAAGCTGACGAAGAGAAGAAACTGAACGTACCGCCTGAAGGCTTCACGGCACTTTTCAACGGCAAGGATCTCACCGGCTGGCATACTCCGCCCCTGGTCAAACAGTACTGGTCGATTGAAGACGGGGTGCTCAAGTCACCGGCGCTTCTCGAACGCT
>JACKQG010001857.1_pt1 | contig 28554 bp, 29 predicted proteins | sample 8237621 | NCBI WGS metagenome assembly JACKQG01 (sample SAMN15677084, study PRJNA649215) | marine metagenome | biome: marine; feature: Black Sea; material: saline water; isolation source: suspended particulate matter (SPM) from the Black Sea western gyre | collected 2013-06-09/2013-06-10 | depth... | reverse complement strand
GAATAAAGTTTCATCTATAAAAGTCGTTTATACATTTGTATAGTATTTTCTAATCCTAAATAAATTGCATCACTTATAAGCGCATGCCCAATAGAAACTTCTGCCAAATTAGGAATATTTTTAGCAAAATAAGCTAAATTTTCTAAACTCAAATCATGCCCAGCATTTATCCCTAAACCTAGCTCATTTGCTTTTTTTGCACACAATACATAAGGTGCAATTGCTTTTTCTTTATCCTCAGTATAATTTGTTGCATAATCTTCCGTATACAATTCAATCCTATCTGTACCGCATAATTTTGCTCCTTCAATCATTGCCAATTTAGGATCTACAAAAATTGAAGTTCTAATGCCGTTTTCTTTAAACTCAATAATTATTTCCTTCAAGTAATCCTGAAATTTTATAGTATCCCAACCTGCACATGAAGTTATCACATAAGGCCCATCAGGAACCAAAGTAACCTGTTCGGGCTTTACAGCAATCACCATTTTAATAAAATCAACAGACGGGTAACCCTCTATATTATACTCAGTAGTAATTATTGGTTTTATAGCATAAACATCCTTTTTTGTAATATGTCTTTCGTCTGGCCTAGGGTGAATAGTAATTCCATCAGCACCAAATTTTTGGCAATTTATTGCTGCTTCTAAGACTGAAGGGGATACTCCGCCTCTAGCATTTCGGATGGTGGCAATCTTATTTATATTTACACTTAGCTTTGTCATAGGCCACAAAAGTAAAAAATAGTATGTTTGCCCCATGCAAGCAAGTGAATTAATTTCATCCTCCCTAACAACTCTACATCCTGATGATGATGGAGATAGAGCTTTATCACTTATGAATGAGTTAAGAATAAATCATTTGGCAGTTGTTAGAAACTCCTTTTATCTAGGGATTTTATCTGAAAAAGAGATATTAAGTTGGAATAAAACAGATGAATTTATTGATGAACATCTTGCAGAACTCACCGCACCATCAGTAATTGGTTCACAACACTTATACGATATTCTACAAACTGTAGAGCTTAATAATCTTAGTATAATTCCTGTTTTAGATGAGAAAAAACATTATTTAGGAGCCATTACAAATCGTAAATTATTGTACACTATTGCAAAAAGTACTAGCGTACAAAGTATTGGGGGAATGATTGTTTTGCAAATGAAAGACAATGATTACAGCATGAGTGAAATTGCTAGCATCATTGAATCGAATAATACAAAAATTCTAAGTTCTTATATTACTTCAATTCCAAATGCACAAATGATGGAGCTTACTTTAAAATTAAATAAAGTAGATATTACTGCAATTGTGAAAGATTTTGAACGATATGAATATAAGGTAACTGCATCATATAAAGAGGAAGAAGCTGATAGTGATTTTTCAGAAAGATACGAATCATTAATGCGATTTTTAAATCCATAAAATGAAAAAAATATTATTTTTTTTTCTATTTACAACTCAATTCACACAAGCACAAATTACAGTCAGTACTATTATTTTAAGCGGGAATGCTAAAACTCAAGACGATATAATAATACGAGAGCTTTCTTTTGAAAAAAACGTGAGTTATGCCACTGGTGATTTGGATAAAAGAATTGAGAAAAGTAAAGAAAACTTAGTTAACCTAAAGCTTTTTAATTTTGTAACCATTAATAAAACTGAAAATAAGAATTCAACTGCAATAACAATTGAAGTTATTGAAAAGTGGTACATATGGCCTTATCCAGTATTTGAAATTTCTGAACGCAACTTTAACACTTGGTGGAAGGAATTTGCAGACAATAATTATTCTGATTTTTCTCGTTTAAATTATGGGGTAGAATTTAACTGGGAAAATTTCAGAGGGAGAAACGAACTCTTAAAACTCAAAATAAGAAAAGGGTTTAAAGAACATTATTTATTGGCTTATGAAGTCCCTTATTTTAATAAAAATAAAACTATAGGAATCAATACAAATTTACAGTTTTTCAGAAGAAAGAAAACACATTTTTCAACTGAAGAAAATAAATTAACTTATATTGAAAGTGACACTTTTAACAGTATTGATTACGATTTAAATACTGAGATAACATATAGAAAGAACCTTCACCAGAAACACAAATTAAAATTTACATACCTACAATCAACCATTACCGATTCCATTGCTATACTTAACCCTAATTACTTAGGCAATAGCCTTTCTAATACTAGTATTTATTCATTAAGTTATATTTTTGAATATGAAAATCGAGATTATATCAATTATCCTTTACATGGTTTTTCTCTTAGTTTTGGAGCAAAAAAATACCTCTCAGCAACAGCTAATCTCAAACACTTTGAGTTTGCCACTAAAGTAGATAAATATATTGAGCCTTATAAGCGTTTCTATATTGGCTCAAGCTTTAAAGCAAAATACAGTACTGAAGGAGAGCAACCTTATTTTATTCAAAAAGCTTTGGGATATGATCACTATGTAAGAGGATATGAATACTATGTGGTAGATGGACAGAGTTATTGGCTTTCCAAAACAGCTGTTAAATATGCGCTTGTTGAAAAAACAACTTTTGATATTCCTTATTTAAAAATGAAGCAATTCAACAAGTCACATTATTCACTTTATTTGGGTGTATTTTCTGATTTAGGATATGTTATAGATAATCAGAATCAAGAAAAAAATTATATAAATAATTTAATACTTTGGGGAAAAGGAATTGCACTTGATTACGTAACCTATTATGATAAATTGTTAAGAATTGAGTATTCAATAAACGCTTTAGGAGAAAAAGGAGTATTTTTACACTTTTCAAGTCCATTCTGATAAAACACTAAACTATGACAATTGCAATTTTTGGAAGTCCTTATCCTGAGCATTTTAGCAAGTATATTCAGCATTTAATTAAAAAATTAGAAACTGAACACATCAACCTTATTATTGAGGAAGAATTTAGTATTTTCCTAGAAAACAACATCCGTTTTAACAAAAGCATTAGTACTTTTAATAGTTACGAAACACTTAAAAATAAAGCTGATTTTTTACTAAGTATTGGTGGAGATGGTACCCTGCTAAAAGCAGTAACGTATGTGCGTGAATCAGAGATTCCAATTATGGGAATAAATACTGGGAGGCTAGGATTTATATCTAGTATCTCAGCTGACCAAATTGATGATGCAATTACTGATATTTTAAAAGGAAATTATAAAATAAATGAACGTACCTTACTCGAGTTAAGCTCAGACAAAAATTTATTTAAGGAAAAGAATTTTGCTCTTAATGAAGTAGCTGTTTCCAAGAAAGATACTTCATCAATGATTCGTATTGATGCTTATGTTGATGATGAGTTTTTAAATACATACTGGGCAGATGGATTAGTTGTTTCTACTCCAACTGGCTCAACAGGATATTCATTAAGTTGTGGAGGGCCAATCATTATGCCAGGAACAAATAATATTATTATCACTCCTAATGCCCCACATAATTTAAATGTACGCCCTATTGTAATTGACGATAATAGTGTGGTAAAATTAAAAGTTGAGGATAGAGATCAATTAGCTCTAGTTTCTCTTGATTCCAGATCAAGAGCTTTTGACTCAGAAACGGAGTTAATTATTAAAAAAGCCAGTTTTAAAATAAAACTCGTACAACCTCAAAATAATTCTTTTACAAAAACCATTCGTCATAAACTAATGTGGGGTCTAGATAAAAGAAGTTAAGAACACTACCTTAAACCCTCAGAATAAGTATATTTGCAAATTATTGACAAATCATGATTATGAAAAGATTTAACCATAGAATAATATTACTCCTTATTGGTACTTTTGCATTTAGTTTTAGTACTGAAGCACAGCAATTTAAACCAAATACTGAAGTTGGTATTTTATTAGGAACATCATATTACCTTGGAGATTTAAATACTACTCACTTTAACCAGCCTTTACCTGCTGTGGGTCTAATAATAAGAAAAAATATTGATAAAAGATTTGCTTATAAAGCTGAAGTAATGTATTTAAATATACAATCTGATGAAAGATATTCAGAAGATACAATTGCTAAAAATAGAGGATTGCACTTCAGATCACCAATTTACGAACTTTCCGGTCAAGTGGAATTTAATTTTTTACCTTATCAACCTGGAAATCCGCTTTACACCTGGACTCCATATGTTTATTCAGGAATTTCAATTTTTCACTTCAACCCACAAGCTGAAAATAAAAATGGAGAATGGGTAAATTTACAAGAACTTGGGACTGAAGGGCAAGGCACTACTTTGTTTCCAGAAAAAGAAAAATATTCTTTAATTCAATATTCAATTGCTATGGGTGGTGGCTTTAAAATTGCAGTAAACCCTTCATTCAATATTATTTTAGAATATGGTGTGCGTAAAACTTTCACTGACTATTTGGATGATGTCAGTACAACGTTTGTAGGAGGAGTTGGAAATCCATACCCTTTAGATATGAGCCAAGAAGCTTTAGCAATGTCAGATCCAGAATCTACTCATACTAGAGGAGATCAAAGAGGAGATCCAGATAAGAAAGATTGGTATTCATTTGCAGGAATTACTTTAAGTTTCACACTTAACAACAACACTAAAGGTTGCGATTACTAAATTCTATTTGTGAATAGTCTAATGGAAAAAATAGATATAAATAAATTGCCCAAACATATTGCTATTACCATGGACGGTAATGGTAGATGGGCAAAAAGCAAAGGAAAACTAAGGATTTTTGGCCATAAAAATGGAGTAAAAGCAGTGCGTGATACTGTTGAAGGAGCGGCAGAAATTGGGATTGAATACCTTACCCTTTACGCCTTTTCAAGCGAGAACTGGAATCGACCAGAAAGAGAAGTAAATGCTTTAATGACGCTCTTAGTTTCAGCAATTAATAAAGAAACAAAAACCTTAATGGATAACAATATCCGCCTAAGTACTATTGGTGATATTAATAAATTACCTTCAAAAGCACAAAAAGAATTACAGGAAGCTATTTTAAAAACAAAAGACAATACTAGAATGACTTTGGTATTAGCTTTAAGTTATAGTGGGAGAGGGGAAATAATAAATGCAGTCCAGAACATCATTAAAGATGGGAAAAAGCCTGAAGAGATAAATGAAGATACGTTTCAGCAATATCTTACAACAAAAAGCGTTCCTGACCCTGAATTATTAATCAGAACTAGTGGTGAGTATAGAATAAGTAATTTCCTTTTATGGCAAATTGCATATTCCGAACTTTATTTCACTGAAACACTTTGGCCTGACTTTAGAAGAGCCGATTTATATAAAGCGATATTAAATTATCAAAGTAGAGAAAGACGATTTGGAAAAACAACTGAACAATTACAAAAATAAAATTTTGAAGAAATTTACACTCATTATATTTAGTTTGCTTAGCATAACATTATGCGCTCAAACTACTGAAGCATTAGATTATTCCAACCCTAAAATCTATGAAATAGGTGGGATTATGGTAATAGGTGCTGACAATTTAAACAACAGTACTTTGATATCTATCTCTGAACTAACAGTAGGAGATAAAATTAAAATTCCTGGAGATGATTTCAGTATAGCAATTACTAAACTTTGGAAAGAAGGTTTGTTTTCAGATGTTAATATTACAATTGATAAAATAGTTGAGAATATAGTTTTTCTTAACATTAATTTAGAAGAAAATAGTCGTTTATCAAAATTTAAATTTAAAGGGAAAGTCAGTAAATCAGATATCACTACTCTAAAGGAGGATTTGAAATTAATGAGAGGGAAAATATTAACTCAAAATATTATTAATAATAGCATTAACCAGATAAAAACCTATTATCTAAATAAAGGATTTCTAAATGTTAGTGTTGGTTACTTAACTACAATTGATACGACTGCAGTAAATTCTGAGAATTTGATTTTCAACATAACTAAAGGAAAGAAAGTTAAGATTAAAGAAATAAAGATAACAGGAAGAAAAAAAATTGCAAATACAAATAAAACATTCCTGAACAGAAAAGATACCGTTTATGCTGTAAGTGATAGGAAAGTAAAGAAAAGCATGAAAGAAACAAAAGCCAAAAATTGGTGGCGTATCTTTAAGGTTTCAAAATTTATTCATGAAAATTATATTGATGATAAAGAAAAACTAATTGCAAAATACAATGAAGTAGGATACAGAGACGCTAGAATAACAAGCGATACTACTTACCTTAATGAAGACAATACATTAACAATTGAGATGAATATTGAAGAAGGTGAGCCTTATAAGTTTGGTGCAATCAAGTTTGTTGGAAATACCGTCTATTCATCTGAAGAACTAAGCAGGCAATTAGGAATTAAAAAAGGAGATATATTTGATCAATCTATTTTAGATTCTCGTTTATTTGGGAGCCCTGAAGGAAATGATATTAGCTCACTTTACCTTGATGATGGTTATTTATTCTTTAATGCAACTCCAGTTGAAATTGCTGCCAATAATAAAAATATTGATCTTGAAATAAGAGTTTATGAAGGAAAACAAGCCCGAGTAAATAAAGTAATGATTAAAGGAAATACAAAAACAAACGATCATGTAATTATGCGTGAAATCCGTACACGTCCAGGTGATTTGTTTAAACGTTCGGACATTATGCGTTCACAAAGAGAATTATCACAAATGGCTTTCTTTGACCCTGAAGCATTTGATGTAAAGGTAGAGCCAGATCCAGCAAGAAATGAAGTAGATATAACCTATGTATTGGCTGAAAAATCATCCTCTCAAATACAATTACAAGGTGGGTGGGGAGCAAATAGAATAGTAGGTTCATTAAATTTGGTATTTGATAATTTCTCAACACAAAATATCCTTAACAGGAAAAGTTGGTCGCCACTTCCTTCAGGAGATGGACAGAGACTATCCTTGAGTGCATCTTCTAATGGAGCGTACTATCAAAACTATAATGTCTCATTTACTGAGCCTTGGTTGGGTGGAAAAAAACCTAATGCCTTAACCATTTCTGTTTACAAATCAGTATCTTCAAACGGGCAAGAAGGAGATAACAGAGAAGCGATTGAAATATTAGGATTAACAGTTGGGATTGGAAAGAGATTAAAAAATCCTGACGATTATTTTACGATTTATAATGGAATAAATTTCCAACAATACAAACTCATAAACTCTCAATCTTTCTTCTCCTTTAAAGATGGATTTTCTAATAATGTAAATTATAATATCCGATTAGGAAGAAATTCAGTTGATCAATTAATATTTCCAAGAAGAGGATCAAACTTTTCATTGGGATTAAAAATAACCCCTCCTTATTCTATGTTTGATGGAATAGATGACTATAGTGCAGTAAGTGATCAAGAAAAATATAAATACATTGAATACTACAAATGGAAATATAAATCATCATGGTATTCCGCATTTACTGACAAGCTAGTTTTAGCAACAAAAATAGAAATGGGATTATTGGGGGCATACAACAACAATTTAGGAGTAGCCCCATTTGAACGATTTTATGTTGGAGGGGACGGACTAAGTGGGATGGGCATGGTATATGATGGTAGAGAGCTTATTTCTTTAAGAGGATATAGTAATAATTCTATTTCACCGCAAACAGGAGCTACTATATACAACAAATACACATCCGAAATAAGGTATGCGCTAAGTTTAAACCCAAGTTCAACTATGTATGCTTTAGGATTTTTAGAAGCGGGTAATGCTTGGGATAATTTTGATAACTTTAATCCTTTTTCCGTAAAACGATCGGCAGGATTTGGAGTGAGAATTATGTTGCCAATGATAGGGATGATGGGACTTGACTATGGCTGGGGACTTGATGATATTTCTGGCAGACCGGATGCTAATGGTGGACAATTTCACTTTTCAATAGGTCAACAATTTTAATTATATTTGCATACTAAAATTTAAATTATGAAAAAGATACTTTTATTATTAGCAATTAGTTTTTTAACACTCAGTATACAAGCTCAAAAGTTTGCTTATGTCGATACCGACTATATCTTAAATAAAATTCCTGATTTTAAACAAGCACAAGACAAACTGGATGGGCTTTCAGCTGATTGGCAAAAAGAGATAGAAAATAAATATGATGATGTTGAACAAATGTATCGTGCATATCAACAGGAACAAGTTCTGTTAACGAATGATATGAAAGAAAAAAGAGAAGACGCTATCATTAAAAAAGAAACTGACGCTAAAAATTTACAAAAAAAATACTTTGGAACTGAGGGGGATTTATACTTAAAAAGGCAAGAATTAATAAAGCCTATTCAGGATAAAATATATGATGCAATACAGCAGTTAGCTGCTGATAATAAATATGCAATTGTTTTTGACAGCTCAAGCGATTTAATAATGCTTTACAAAAATAATAACTATGACCAAAGTGACAAAGTACTTGAATTAATGGGTTATTAAAAGCATAACAAATAGACCACAAATTAAAAAACACTAATTAAATAATAACAATAAATAACAAAATGAAAAAAATTACCTTTTTAGCACTTTTAAGTGTACTTACTCTAAGCTCAATAGCTCAAAATAAATTTGGATACATTGATTCGCAAGAACTTTTAACATTAATGCCTGAGCGAGTAGCAGCTGCAACTGAAGTAGAAAATTTTGCAAAAAGTTTAGAAGCTCAGCTAGGTTCTATGACTGCTGAATATCAACAAGGAGTACAAGAATACCAAGCGAATGAAGCAATATATACTGATTTAGTAAAACAAGATAAAGTTGCTGAAATTACTGGATTAGAGCAAAGAATTCAGACTTTCCAGCAAAACGCACAAAAATCGCTACAAACTAAAGAGCAAGAAATGTTAGAGCCAATTTTAGCTAAAGCAAGAAAAGCAATTCAGGATGTTGCAACAGAAGGAAACTACACCTATATCTTTGACAAAAGTATTGGTTCTATCCTTTACGCTAAAGAGAGTGAAAATGTAATCGACTTAGTAAAAAAGAAATTAGGACTTTAGGAAATACTTAAAATTCATCATTTTAAAAAGCATCTTTATAAGGTGCTTTTTTTATATCTTTATCTCATGAAAAAATCTCCGATTGGTATATTTGACTCTGGAATTGGCGGGCTTACTATTGCTCATGCTTTAAAGAGAAAATTACCGAATGAGAATATTATCTATTTTGGAGATACCGAGCATTTGCCTTATGGAGAGAAATCCAAAACTGCTATACAGAATTTCAGCAAAAAGATTACCCAATTTCTATTAGAAAAAAAATGTAAAGCAATAATTATTGCTTGTAATAGTGCTTCATCAGTAGCCTATGAATGTGTGAAAGAAATAGCAGGAAATACACCCGTATTTAATGTCATCCACCCAGTAGTAGATAAAGTGGTTAAGCAATGTTCAGAATATAATATTGGGGTAATTGGCACAAAAGCAACCATACAATCCAATATTTATGAAATTAAAATAAAAGCACTTTGTAGCTCAGCCAAAGTTTCATCATTAGCTACTCCTCTTTTAGCGCCTATGATTGAAGAAGGATTCATTAATGAAGATATTAGCCATACAATTATAGCAAACTATCTCTCTAATAAACAACTGGCCCATATTGATCACTTAATATTGGCATGTACTCATTATCCTTTAATTCATCAAGAAATAAAAGATTATTACAAAGGGACTGTAAATGTAATTGATTCCGCTAAGATAGTTGTTGAACATATTGCAAAGCAGCTTAAAAAAGATAATTTACTAAATGATAGTAATCAAACTGAATATCATTTTTATGTTTCAAATTATACAGAATCCTTTGAAAAAAGCGCTCAATTTTTCTTCCAAGAGGATCTAAAATTGAAAGAGGTAAAGCTTTGGGATTAGCCCTTAAACCAAGAGGAATACATTACATAATTATTGGATATCCCTTCAATAAGACGAGCAGTCTGTTCCTGATTTAATTCTTTTACCTTTTTAGCAGGAATACCTGCATAAATTGTTCCTGATTCAATATGAGTCCCCTCCAAAACTACGGCTCCTGCTGCAATAATTGAATTACTTTCAACAACTACTCCATCCATAACAATTGCACCCATACCTACAAGCACATTGTCGTGTATAGTACAGCCATGCACCAAAGCATTATGACCTACAGACACATTATTTCCTAAAATGGTAGCTGCTTTTTGATAAGTACAATGAATAACTGCACCATCTTGAATATTGACCTTATTCCCTATTATAATGGAGTTAACATCACCCCTTATCACAGCTGAAAACCAGACACTACAATCACTACCCATTTTAACATCACCTACTACTGTAGCGTTTTCTGCCAAATATACATTAGCTCCAAAAATGGGACTCTTACCTTTTACGCTTTTTATCAATGCCATACTATTATTTGTTTGTATTTTTGCACAAAAGTAAACATTATGAATTATAGTATCTATGCCGAAAGCACTCCAAATCCTGGGGTAATGAAATTTGTAGCCAACCGTATGCTGGTAGATAAAAGTATTGAAATAACTCTAGCTGAACAAGCTAAAGATATTTCAGTAGCTAAGGCTTTATTTAATTTTCCTTTTGTAAAAAGTTTATACTTAAGCTCTAACTTTATATCAATTGCTAAAACTGATAATGTAGAATGGGATATGATTGCAATGCAGTTACGTAATTTTATTACTGATTTTTTAAATGAAGAAGGATTAAAAAACTACACTGAAAACATTACAGAAGAAGAAATAATTAAATCAGAAGTAAAATCAGAAGTAAAATCAGAAAAAAATACAGAGAAAATTGAATTTACTGATAAAGAAAAAGCAATAATTGATTTGTTGAATGAATACATAAAACCAGCTGTTGAAGCAGATGGTGGAGCTATTACTTTCAATTCTTATGTAGGAGATGTAGTTACGGTAAACTTAAAAGGAGCGTGTAGTGGCTGTCCTTCATCCACTAGTACTTTAAAAGGAGGAATCGAAAGTTTGCTAAATCAAAAAATAGATCCTAATATTGTGGTAAGAGCTAATGAAGGGTAAAATTATTTTTATCCTATTTTTTTATTTTTCATTTAATGCAAAATCTCAAAATAGTAAAACTACATTTGGCATACAATACAAACCAATAATTCCTACTGCATATTTTAATGCCGCTGATCTAAGTAAAAGTTCCGCTTCTTATAACTTTAACTTAAGCCCTAAATACAGCAACTCATTTGGGATGGTTATCAGACGGCAGATAAATAAAACTTTCTCCGTAGAATCCGGATTAAATTATACACAAAGAAATTTTAAACTTGCAATAACAAATAGCACTATTAACTTAGCTGATTTTACTGCTTTTGGTATGCGATCATATGAATTACCTTTACAATTACTTACTTATGTTCGTGCATCAGAAAATTGGTACCTGAATATTGCTTTTGGAATTTCGCATAATGTATTAGCCTCCGATATTTTTTCTTATGGTGAAGAAAAAAATAATTTTTATTTTCAAAATACATATAGAAAAAATGGAGGATATAGTGCACTTCTAGCGAATGTGGGAATGGAATATAGAACAGAGAGTAAGGGATACTATTATTTTGGGGCTAGCCTACATAGACCTTGGAAAGCAATTGGTAGAATTTACCCAGAATATGATGATAAAACAAATATATTCAATGAGGATAAAGAATTCTATTTCGATATGCTTGGTAATTTTGTTACTATAGATTTCAGATACTTTTTTACGGAATAAAAAAAGGGAAGCAAATGCTTCCCTTTTTAAATAAATATTTTTTTTCTATTAAAGGTGTAAACTATCTTTTTTAATCATTAGTTCTGCTTCTGACTCTACATTATCATCATCAGGAATACAGCAGTCAACCGGACAAACAGCAGCACATTGAGGCTCTTCATGAAAACCTATACACTCAGTACATTTGTCAGTTACTATATAAAAAAAATCATCTGAAACTGCATCATTTTCTGTATCATCTGAAACGCTAGTTCCATCTGACATTTTCCACATTTCTTCAGGTGCATATATTGCATTATTTGGACATTCTGGCTCGCAAGCCTCACAATTAATACAGTCGTCTGTTATTCTAATTGCCATGTTATTTTTATATTAATTAATTAATTATCTGTTTACAAAAATATAACTTTTTTTGGGAGTAATAACATCTCAAAATAATTTATCTTTATTATAACTGAATGGTAAAATAATCATAGAAATCCGTACATGTTATAGCTAAGGTTTGTACTTTTGCTAACGTAAATTTTTGCTAAAAACGAATAATGGATACTACTACTAAGGTTGTTGATTTAGAAAAGGTTGTCATCAAATTTGCTGGTGATTCAGGAGATGGGATGCAATTAACCGGAACTCAGTTTACGGACACCTCTGCTTTGCTTGGGAATGATTTGGCTACTTTTCCGGATTATCCTGCTGAAATTAGAGCCCCACAAGGAACAGTTGCTGGAGTTTCAGGCTTTCAAATTCATATTGGAAGAATTGACATTAACACTCCAGGTGATATTGCTGATGTGTTAGTAGCTATGAATCCTGCTGCCTTAAAAGCCAATAAAAATTGGATTAAGAAAGGAGGAACCATAATTGTAAATATTGATTCGTTTACAAAAAAAGATTTAGAAAAAGCAGGCTATGAAACTTCACCTTTGGAGGATAATTCCTTTGAGGGATATAATATTATACAAGCGCCAATCACCAAATTAACTCGAGAGGCTTTAAAAGATTCTGGCTTAGATGGGAAAAGTATTGGGCGATCAAAAAATATGTTTGCTTTAGGAATAGTCTATTGGATGTTTAACAGACCAATGGCCCAAACTGAAAAATTCTTACAGAAGAAATTTGCTAAAAAACCTGAAGTAGTTGCAGCCAATATTAAGGTTATGCATGCTGGGTATAATTTTGCAGATACTATTGAGGCATTACCTTCATCCTACACTGTACTATCTGCCAATTTAAAATCAGGTACTTACAGAAATGTAATGGGCAACCAAGCCATTGCTTGGGGATTTTTAGCGGCTGCCGAAAGAGCAAATAAAGAATTATTTTTAGGATCCTATCCTATTACTCCTGCCTCAGATATTTTACACGAGCTAGCAAAATATAAAAATTTAGGCGTAAAAACTTTTCAGGCAGAAGATGAAATTGCAGGGATCTGTTCTGCAATTGGTGCAAGTTTTACTGGAAGTTTAGCCATTACTACAACATCAGGACCTGGACTTGCCCTAAAAGCAGAAGGATTAGGATTAGCAATTATGGCAGAATTGCCGTTAGTAGTTGTTAATGTCCAAAGGGGAGGTCCATCAACAGGATTACCAACCAAAACAGAACAATCGGATTTAATGCAAGCCCTTTACGGTAGAAATGGAGAAAGTCCTTCAGTAGTTTTGGCAAGTTCAACACCTGGGAATTGCTTTGATTGGGCATATATGGCATCCAAAATAACATTAGAACACAACACGCCTGTCGTTTTACTTTCTGACGGGTATTTAGGAAATGGTGCTGAACCTTGGAAGATAAAATCAACAATGGATATGCCTGAAATTAATCCAAGTATAGCAGTTGAAGGAGAAGAATATCAACCTTACGCTAGAGATAAAAAAACATTAGCCAGAAAATTAGCTTTGCCAGGTACAAAAGGCTTAGAGCACAGGTTAGGCGGACTTGAAAAAGAAGACATAACCGGAAATGTATCTTATGACCCAGAAAACCATGAAAAAATGGTTGGCATAAGAGCTGAAAAAATAAATAGAATTGCAGATATAATTCCAAATCAAGAAATATTTGGAAAAGAAGAAGGAGATTTATTAGTTGTTGGTTGGGGAGGGACACATGGATCATTATATTCAGCAGTAGATAATTTGTTAAAAACAGGAGAAAAGATTGCTTTATGTCAATTCAACTATATAAACCCATTGCCTAAAAATACAGCAGAAATATTTAGTAAATACAAAAATATTATTGTTTGTGAGTTAAATTCTGGGCAGTTTGCTAATTACCTAAGAATGAATTTCCAAGGAACTATTTTTCATCAGTACAATAAAATACAAGGGTTTCCATTTACGACAAGCGAATTAGAATCCCATTTTAAAACCTTATTATCAAAATAATATGGAGCATTTAACAAATAAAGATTTTACAAGTGATCAAGAGGTTAGATGGTGCCCAGGCTGTGGGGATTATACTATATTGAGAGCCATGCAAAAAGCATTACCTGCTCTGGGAAAAAAGAAGGAAGATTTTGTTTTCATCTCAGGAATAGGCTGTTCGTCTCGTTTTCCATACTACATGAATACCTATGGGTTTCACACGATACATGGTAGAGCACCTGCCTTTGCAACAGGAGTGAAATTAGCAAACCCAAAACTTAGTGTTTGGCAAATAACTGGTGATGGTGATGCGTTAGCTATTGGGGGAAATCATTTTATACATGCTTTAAGAAGAAATATTGATATTAATATTTTACTCTTTAATAATGAAATTTACGGACTAACAAAAGGACAATTTTCGCCTACTTCCAAAAAAGGGATAAAGACAAAATCGAATCCTCACGGGACAACTGATGAGCCGTTCTCTCCTTCTGATTTGGCAATAGGTGCGCAAGGATCTTTCTTTGCAAGGGTAGTAGATACAAACCCAAAATTAATGCAAAAAATATTTACTGAAGCTGAAGAACATAGGGGAACTTCCTTAATTGAGATTTTACAAAACTGTGTTATTTTTAACGACAAAACCTTTGCAGCTATTACGGGAAAAGAAGTAAAACAAAATGCACAACTTATACTAGAAGATGGTAAGCCAATGCTATTTGGTGCAGAAATGAAAAAAGGTATAGTGCTTAACGGCTTTAAATTAGAGGTGGTTACTATTGGAGAAAATAATGTAACAGAGGAAGATATTTTAGTGCATGATGCAAAAGAACATGATCCTACTTTACACGCTATGTTAGCCAGAATGAGACCACCAGAATTCCCTGCTGCACTTGGAATTATAAGAGCTGTAAGCCGTCAAACCTTTGATGAGGGACTTCTTAATCAGTTAGAATACGAAAAAGAAAATGCTAAATTCAAAACGGTAGATGAACTATTAAAATCTGGAGAAACCTGGGAGGTTATAAGTTAAAAGTTTAAATTTAGGATTCTAATAGCACATGCCAAATAAACCCACTCAGTTAGTAGGTTTTTATCTATTAAAGAATTAAAATTATCCTATGAAATATATTTAGCTACTTGGAAAACTACACAAGTTTACTATAAAAGCTAAATTAATTGATATTTTGCATACTTTTTTATTTAATAATCTATACATTAGCACCTAAATTAATTAAGGTGAAGATATGAAATCATTTATTGCAGTTTACTATCCTATAATTCTAGCATTTATTTGCATGCTATATTCTATTGGCTTACATATATACGGTCTTCCTGAAGAAGCTCAATACTCTGCACATTGGCCAGGAACAATTCTGTTATTTGCAATAGCCATCAGACAAAGAAGAAAATCATGAATTCAGGAATGCTTATAGTAGGTTTTATTATTTTTTCAATTTACATATGCGGACTTTTGTATATGATAAATTATTCTCATAAATCTCAGGAAAAAGATATGCAAAATGATCCTGAATTAAAAAATCTAAAATAATATTTACGTAATAAAAACTAATGCCAGAAGGACCAGAGGTAAAAATAGCTTCAGATTATTTTAACGAATTCTTTTTGACAAGTAAACAGATAGAATTTGAAATTATCTCCCAATATTATCATGATAAATATTTTGATATATTCAATAATATTAGCAATAATTTAAAAACTGTTAAACCAACTTATACTATTGGTAAAAATATATTTTTAGATTTAGAAAATAATCAAATATTTAATTTCCATTTAGGAATGACAGGAGGGTGGTCAAATGAATTAGTAAAACATTGTCATTTTCGTGTTTTTGATTGCAATAACGAAATGTTCTTTAGAGATGTAAGGAAGTTTGGAAATATGAAAATAATAACTCAATCTCAATTTAATGAGAAACATAATCCTAACTATGATCTGCTTAATAAATCATATAATTTAAAAATACATTTAAATTATTTAGAAACAAAAATTAAAGCAAAAAAATCTATTTGCTCAATAATTATGGATCAAAAGTATTTTCCTGGTGTAGGTAACTATATTAAATCAGAAAGCCTCTACGCATCAAAAATACACCCGGAAGAAAAATGGGGTAATCTTAATGAAGATATGAAAATTAACTTGATAAGAAACATACAAGGAGTAATGAATGATAGTTATAAATCAGGTGGAGCAGAGCTTAAAGATTTTAAAAATCCATTTAATCCATCCAAATTTAGATTACAAATTTACGGCAAGAAATATACTGAACAAAATGATTTAGTAACATCTAAAAAAACCTCTGACTCTAGAAAAACTTGGTTTTGTACTAAGCAACAGAAATTAATATAAATGTATTATTAATAATACTACAACTTTCTTAATATTTTTTGAAAATCAGAAATAATGATAATAAAGCGAACTAAAGAAAACCTCTTTTGATGTGGGGTTTTAGTTTTATAAACCCAGAGTTTTTTTCACATCACTGCCCATAAGGTGTTCAGTTGGATTTTCCAAACATTCTTTTACTCTAACTAAGAAACCAACCGATTCTCTACCGTCAATAACTCTGTGATCATAGGAAAGGGCTACATACATAATAGGTCTAATCTTTACCTCACCATTAACGGCCATTGGGCGTTCTACAATATTATGCATTCCTAAAATTGCAGATTGAGGAGGGTTAATAATAGGAGTAGAAAGCATAGAACCAAACACCCCACCATTTGTAATGGTAAAAGTACCCCCTAACATTTCATTAATTGTAATTTTTCCATCTCTTGCTTTTATTGCCAAACGCTTAATATCCGATTCTACTTCTTGAAAATTCATCAATTCTGCATTCCTTACCACAGGAACCATTAGTCCCTTTGGCGCACTTACCGCAATACCAATATCCGTATAATTATGGTGTATTACTTCATTTCCATCAATCATTGCGTTCACATCTTTAAACTCTTGCAAGGCAGTAGTAACCGCCTTAGTAAAAAATGACATAAAGCCTAAACCTACTCCATATTTCTCTTTAAATTGTTCTTTATATTCCTTTCTGATTTCAAAAATTGCAGTCATATCTACTTCATTAAAAGTAGTAAGCATTGCTGTTTCATTTTTAACAGCAACCAATCTGCTCGCAATTTTTCTTCTTAAGGATGACATTTTTTTACGAGAAGTTCCTCTTGGGCCTTGAGTTGAACTGCCTTGTATTGCTCCCAACACATCACTTTTAGTGATTTTACCTGCCTCTCCTGTTCCTTTTAGCTGTTTAGCAGAAATATCCATATCACTAATCATAGCAGATGCTAATGGAGTAGCTTTTGCTCCACCTAAATCTGTAGCTGATTTTACAGTTGCTTTTGGAGTTTCAGAAACTACCTCTTTAGTAGCTTTTACTTTTGCTTCTCCTTTTGCAGAAGTATCAATAATACATACAATATCCCCTACTGCAACTGTTTCGCCATCACCAACAACAATTTTTATAGTACCACTTTCTTCAGCTGGCAATTCTAAAGTTGCTTTGTCAGAATCTATCTCTGCAATAGCTTGATCTTTTTCTACATAATCACCATCTTCAACTAGCCATTCTGCAATTTCTACTTCCGATATAGATTCTCCCGGACTTGGGACTCTCATTTCTAATAACATGCCTTATTTTTTAAAAACTTTATTAATTAAATCGTATTGTTCTGCTGTTGATGTTTTACTAGAACCAGTTGCAGTTGCTGCTGAAGCTTCTCTTGCAATAACATCAATATTAACTGTTCTTAACTCAGACATGATAAAAGTCCAAGCTCCCATATTTTGGGGTTCTTCTTGCACCCAAATTACCTCCTTAGCATTGTATTTTTCAATCAACTCTTTGATCCCTTGCTTATCTAAAGGAAACAACTGCTCTACTCTAACTAAAGCTATATTTTCTGATTTTTCTTTTTCTCTTCTATCCAATAATTCATAGTAGATTTTCCCACTACAAAGCACCAATTTATCTACTGACTTTGAAGTAATAGTATCATCAATAATACCTTCAAACTTTCCGTCTGCCAAATCCGAAATAGAAGAAACACATTTAGGATGCCTAAGTAAACTTTTAGGCGTAAATACCAATAAAGGTTTTCTGTATTCCCTCTTTAATTGTCTTCTCAACGCATGATAAAAGTTTGCTGGAGTAGTACAATTTACAATCTGCATATTATATTTAGCACACATTTGTAAATAACGCTCCAATCTTGCAGAAGAATGCTCTGCTCCTTGCCCTTCATAACCGTGAGGCAACAACATAACCAAACCACTCATCACCTTCCATTTATCCTCAGAACAAGAAATAAATTGATCAAAAATAATTTGAGCTCCATTTGAGAAATCCCCAAATTGGGCTTCCCAAATTGTTAAGGTATTTGGGGTTGATATGGAATACCCATAATCAAAACCAAGCACCCCATATTCTGAAAGTAAAGAGTTATACGCTTCAAAATTTGCACTTGTACTTATATTATTTAATGGACACACCTCTTCCTCCGATTGCTCTACTTTAAGAATAGCATGTCTATGTGAAAAAGTTCCTCTTTCTACATCTTGCCCACTCAGTCTGATATCATGTCCTTCATCCAAAAGAGAAGCATAAGCTAACAATTCACCCATTGCCCAATCCAAGGAATCGGACTCCTCTACCATCTTTTTCCTGTCTGCTAGTAACTTTCTTGTTTTCTTAAATAACTTATCTGCCTGGGGAACATCATACAAGAACTTTGCCAACTCCTTAAGCTTCTTCTTGCCTATATTTGTAGCATTTGAACCGTTGAAATCAGCCGTAAAAGTTCGTTTTATATCACTCCATTCTTCTTTTAAGAATCGTGTGATTTTTGCTTTCTTAATCTCTTTTGCTTTCGCAAATCTATCTTGCAATAAATCTTGAAAATCTTTTTCTAACTCTGTAGCAATGCCTGCTTCCACCACTCCTTCACTCATCAATTTCTCTTTATAAATCTCTCTCGGATTTTTATGTTTTGAAATTGCCTCATATAATTTTGGCTGAGTAAATCTTGGTTCATCTCCTTCATTATGTCCGTATTTTCGGTAACACAATAAATCAATAAATATATCCTTATGGTATTTTTGTCTGTATTCTACTGCCAATTTTAGGGTATGAACCACTGCCTCAACATCATCCCCATTTACATGCAGTACTGGCGACAAAGTTACTTTTGCAACATCTGTACAATAAGTACTTGACCTAGCATCCAAATAATTTGTAGTAAAACCTACCTGATTGTTTACTGCAATGTGGATTGTCCCTCCCGTTTGATACCCATCTAACTGAGCCATTTGAATAACTTCATACACAACCCCTTGCCCAGCAAGTGCTGCATCACCATGTAATAAAATAGGTAGTATTTTCTTAACATCACCTCCATACTTACCATCTAATTTTGCTCTTGTAATTCCCTCCACAACAGGATCAACCGCCTCCAAGTGAGAAGGATTAGGCGTTAAATTTAATTTGATGTTATTTCCGTTACTGCATTTCTGCATAGAAGTAAACCCTAAATGATACTTCACATCTCCAGAAATATTATTATCTTCATATAATTTTCCTTCAAATTCTGAGAAAATCTCTTTGTAAGTCTTATTGAAAATATTAGCCAACACATTTAATCTTCCCCTATGTGACATTCCCATTACAAATTCTTCAACACCCAATTCCGAACTATGTTCTACTAAAGCATCTAAAGCCGGAATTAAGGATTCGGCTCCTTCTAATGAGAATCGTTTTTGCCCAACAAATTTCTTATGCAAAAAATTTTCAAAAGCAACTGCCTGATTTAATTTATGTAGAATATGCTTTTTTTGGCTTGCATCAAATTTTGGTGTATTTGAGTTTTTATGCAATTTGTTTTTAATCCATTCTATTTCCTTTGAATCACGAATATACATATACTCCACACCAATAGATTGGCAATACACTTTTTCCAAATGAGCAATAATCACCTTTAAAGTAGAAGGACCGATACCTACTTGCTCCCCCGCTTGAAATTCAACTTCTAAATCTGATTCTTCTAAACCAAAATTTTTGAAATCAAGTGTAGGTGTGTATTTTCTTCTTTCTCGTACAGGATTCGTTTTGGTAAATAAATGCCCACTTTTCCTGTAAGCATCAATCAAATTAATTACCTTGAATTCTTTTTGAAAAATTTGAGGAATATCCTCTTCAGAATACACTTCTTTTGCAAAGTCGAAACCTTGAAAAAAATTACTCCATTCTTCTTCTATACTTTGAGGATCTTGTACGAATTTATCATACATCTGCTCAATCATTCCAGTATGTAGGGCTCCTAAAAAGGAAAACTTATCCATTATTTATTGGTAAAATTTGATTGCAAAATTATCTATTTTTATTTATATAAGTTGTAAAATACTATTGATTTTCAGGGTTTGAGTAATAATTCTTCATTATCACCTTTTGGAGCTCCCTTTTCACAATCAATTCTGCTAACAATTCTGAAAAAGTAAGTGTTGATATTTGCATTTCTGATTGCACTTTTTCCTCCGACAAATCAATACGGTATAGCAAGTATAAAATTCGTTTAGGAGCTTGTTCATTTAATGTACTAACTAGTGTTGATGCAAAAGAAAATAATTGTTTATAATCCTGAACAGGCTTTTGAATATCAAAATTAACTCCAATATTCAAAAAATCTTTTTCTAACTGAAAGGTAGTTTCTATCAGTAATTCATTAGCCATAATTGTATCGTTAATCTTTACTAAATCCACTAAGAAACCCTATCCATCAACAATGCTGAAAAAGCCAATAAAGGCTCTTTATTTTCTGAATTTATAGCTGCTAAATTTTCCATTGCTCTTGCATGGTATTCTCTTATCAAATTAGTTGTTAATTCAGGAATTTTTAAGTTCGAAAATATAGTTTTTACTGTATCAACCTTCACTTGAGAAGTATCATTAGTTGAAAAATATTGCTCCAAATTCTTTCTTTGTGTTCCATCTGCTAACGCCAATGCTTTTAAGTACAGATAGGTTTTTTTATTTGCCATAATATCTCCTCCTACTTGTTTGCCAAACGCATCAGCATCACCAAAAGCATCCAGCAAATCATCTTTTAACTGAAAAGCAATTCCCAAATCTCTACCAAAAGCATACAAATGGTTTTGATCTTCTTTGGATGCTCCTGCTGTAATTCCGCCAATCTGCAAAGCAGCGCCCAACAATACTGCTGTTTTATATTCAATCATTTTTAGGTAATCAGGAATATTAACATCCGATTGAGTTTCGAAATCCATATCACATTGCTGTCCCTCACACACTTGAATTGCCGCTTTACTAAACACCGCTAATACTTGCTTAACAATCGTATCATCAACTTGAGCTATTAACTGATAAGCTTGGACCAACATGGTATCTCCCGACAAAATAGCGACATTATTATTCCACTTTTCGTGTACCGTTTTCTGCCCTCTTCTTAAAGGAGCATTATCCATAATATCATCATGTAAAAGCGTGAAATTATGAAAGACTTCAATAGCCAATGCTGGTGAAAATGCTTTTTCAATATTCTTGTCAAACAATTGATATGCCATTAAAACCAAAATTGGGCGCATACGTTTCCCTCCTAAACCAAGAATATAATCTATAGGCTCATATAATAATGATGGAGTTTTTGGATATTCTATCCTGCCTAACTCATCAGTAATTACCGCACTTAATTCTTGGATGGATTTCATTATTTTTTTACTAAATTAATCAAATACTCTCCATATCCACTTTTCCTAAGTGGCTCTGCAATTTCTAGTAATTTTTGGTCATTAATATAACCCATTCTATATGCAGCCTCCTCAATACAACCAATCTTTTTTCCTTGTCTATCCTCTATAACTTGTACGTACTGGTTCGCCTGCATTAAGGATTGAAAAGTACCAGTATCTAGCCAAGTTGTTCCTCTTCCTAGTACCCTTACATCTAACTCCCCTCTTCTCAAATACTCTTTATTTACATCCGTAATTTCGTACTCTCCTCTTGCAGAAGGTTTAATATTCTTAGCAATCTCTACAACTGAATTATTATAATAATACAGCCCTGGAACTGCATAATTTGATTTAGGTTTTTCTGGTTTTTCATCTAGGGATAAAGCTTTAAAATTTTCATCAAATTCAACCACCCCATATCTTTCAGGGTCATTAACATGGTAACCAAATACAATACCTCCCTTAACATCTTTACAAGAAGTTAAGGTTTTTATTTTCATCTGAAAAATATTATCACCTAATACTAAGCAAACATTATCATCACCGATAAATTCTTCACCCAATACAAAGGCTTGTGCTAATCCGTTTGGTACATCTTGCACTTTATATTCAAAGCGACACCCAATGCGACTTCCGTCACCTAATAACTTTTTAAATAATGGCAAATCATGTGGGGTTGAGATGATTAGAATTTCCTTTATTCCTGAATACAGCAAAGTAGATAAAGGATAATAAATCATGGGTTTGTCATAAATAGGCATCATTTGTTTGCTGATAGCTAAAGTTAAGGGGTGCAAACGTGTACCTGACCCTCCTGCTAAAATTATTCCTTTCATTTATATTTTTATTTTCGTTTTACTTTTAGTTCATCTAATTCAACATCCTCCTCTTCATCAAAAATATCCAACAAAGGTTCCTGAAAAGCTTCATAGTTAATTATCTTTTCCAAAGAAAGTAATAATGCCGGAAGTAACAATAAATTAGACAGCATAGCAAATAACAAAGTAATTGATACTAATAAACCAAGCGCTATTGTCCCTCCAAAATCAGAAGCAACAAATATAAAGAAACCAAAGAACAATACAACAGAAGTATAAAACATACTCACACTAGTTTCATTTAGGGCAGATAAAACCGATTTTTTGATATTCCAATTATTAACCAATAATTCCTGTCTATATTTAGCTAAGAAGTGAATAGTATCATCCACCGAGATACCAAATGCAATAGAGAAAACTAAAATAGTTGACGGCTTCAAAGCAATTCCAAAATACCCCATAATGGCACCTGTAAGAAGTAATGGAATAAGATTAGGAATAATAGAAACGACTACCATTCTAAAAGAATTAAACATCCAAGCCATAAAAACAGAAATCAATATGATTACTAATAATAAACTCAACATTAAGTTCTTAAGTAAAAATTTTGTTCCATTCAAGAAAACAACACTAGAACCCGTTATAGTTACATCATATTTATCAGCATCAAATATCTTATTCACCTTAGGTAATAAAGCGTCAAATACACTATCCATTTTAGTAGTCGAAATATCAGCAACCCTTAAACTAATACGGGCTTCCTGTTTTAAAGAATCCATCATTAATGCTCCCATATTCATGCTTGCAGAACTATTCTTCAGATAAGATAATATCATCCTTTGCTCCTGAGAGTTAGGTAAAGAATAATAAGCTGAATCTCCATTATAAAAAGCCTGTTTACTATACTTTACCACATCAACATAGGAGGTTGGTTTAGAGAATTCTTTAAAAGTAGCAAGCTCCTGACTTAACTGTTCAATCTTTCTTAAATTATAGGATTTTAACAAGCCGTTTTTCTTCTTAGTATTTACCACAACTTCTAATGGCATTACTCCTCCAAAGTTACTTTCAAAGAATTTTAAATCCTTGTACAAATCGCCTTCTTTAGGTAACTCGTCAGTGATATTTCCTGTTGTTTTGACATTTAAAATACCAAAAACACCAAACAAAATAAGAATAGTAGTAATAAAATATATATTTTTTCTTCTGTACTGAACTAAGAATACTAGGCGTTCCACTAGCATATTAATCCATATTTTATCCAAATGCTTTGTATGCCTATGTTTTGGCGGGGAAGCAAAAGAAAAATAAATAGGAATAATAAATAATGAAAGAAGAAATATAAAAAGAATATTAATTGATGCAATCAATCCAAATTCTTGTAATGTTTCACTGTTAGTAAGCATAAATGCAGCAAAACCTGAAGCAGTAGTAAGGTTTGTCAACAGGGTAATATTTCCAATCTTCTGAACCATTTTTCTTAATGCATAATCCTTATTTTGAATTCGCTTAAATTCATTATGAAACTTATTAATTAGAAAGATGCAATTTGGAATTCCTATAACAATTAGAACAGGAGGGATAAGCGCCATAAGAACAGAAACCTCATAACCCAATAAGGAGATAGTTCCAAAAGAGAAAACTACGCCCAAAATCACCACAATCATAGAAGAAATTACTGCTTTAAAAGATCTGAAAAATAAAAATAATATTAAAGAGGTAATTAGTAAAGTAAAAATAATGAATAACGATATTTCCTCCTTTACCTTAATAGAATCAACAGTACGAATATAAGGAAGACCTGAATAATGAACCTTAGTTTGAAACTCATCAGAATAAGCATCTACCAAATCCTTAATAGAAAAAATTAACTCTTTTCTACTTGCTGATTTCATTACAATATTATCTAAAGAAATTAGCAGAGTACTTACCTTATTATCATTAGAATTAATTAGCCCTTTATAAAAGGGCTGTTTGCTATATTGAGAAAATGCACTATCTAATTGTACTTGTGTTTTTACGTCTTGTGAAAACCACCTTTTCAATATAAATTTCTTATTTATTGTATCCTTAAGAAGAATAGGTAGATTAGCAAATGAAACAACTTGCTCTACTCCATTGATAATTTCAATATCCTGAGTTACTTTGTCCCATTTTATCAAATGTTCCAATGTTAATAGTAAGCTATCTTCAATTGCAATTACTAAGACATTTTGAGCCCCATACTTTTCTAAAAAAACTTGATAATCCAAACTTATTGGATGGTCGCTAGGTAGTAATTTAGCCATGCTATAAGAGAGACGAACATCTCTACCTTTCTTAACCATAAAGACAGTTATCCCGGCAATAAGCAGAATAATAATGATTCTATTTTTTAAGATTAATCTGGAAAGAAATATCCACATAAGGGTAAATAATTTGTGCTAAAATACTTCAATTTTAAAGCTTAAAGCTGAAATATACCAATAAAAAAGGGGCATTTAGCCCCTTTCATTTTTATAATTAGCAATAATTAAACCGTCATAATTTCAACCTCTTTTGCTGAATATACGACATCAATTTTAGCTGAATAGGTATTGGTTAATTCCTGAACAGAAGTCTCTGCATCTCTAACAGCATCCTCTGAAAGACCTTCCTTTCCTAATTTTTTCATTTCATCATTTGATTTTTGTCTGATATTTCTAATACTCACCTTTGCATTTTCTATTTCAACCTTAGCCTGCTTTACCAAATCTTTTCTTCTATCTTCAGTTAATGGCGGTACGTTAATAATTATTCTCTCCCCATTATTGGATGGGTTAAAGCCTAGATTTGCATCTACAATAGCTTGTTCAATTTCAGAAATTAAACTTTTATCAAAAGGTTGAATAGAAATAGTTTGAGAATCAGGAGTTGAAACATTAGCCGCTTGTGCAAGTGGAGTTGAAGCACCATAATAATCCACCCTGATTGTTCTTAGCATTTGCGGATTAGCTTTTCCAGCTCTAATTTTTCCTAATACATTTTCAAGATGCGAAATAGCTTCTAGCATTTGCTCTTTTGTAATGTCCAGTTGAAAATTTACATCTTCAGTCATAATAGTCTATATATCAAATTATATTTAAAAATTAACGAGAGTTCCTACATTCTCACCTTTACAAATCTTAGCCAAATTTCCTTCAACATTCATATTAAACACTTTAATTGGCAAATTATTTTCTTGGCAAAGCGTAAAGGCTGTTAAATCCATAATACTTAATTTCTTTTGGAATACTTCATCAAAAGTAATGGTTTCATATTTTATTGCACTTGGATCCTTTTCAGGGTCAGAAGTATAAATTCCGTCTACTCTTGTTCCTTTTAAAATAACATCTGCCTCAATTTCAATAGCGCGCAAAGCAGCAGCAGTATCTGTAGTGAAATATGGATTTCCTGTACCACCTCCAAAAATAACAACTCTTCCTTTTTGCAAGTGACGCATTGCCTTTCTTCTTATATAGGGCTCAGCAACTTGTTCCATTCTTATAGCGGTAAGCAATCTAGTTTCAATCTTAATTGATTCTAGAGCTGATTGTAGCGCCATTCCGTTGATAATAGTGGCTAACATACCCATGTGATCTCCCTGAACTCTATCAAAACCTGCACCTTCTGACTGGATTCCTCTGTAAATATTTCCGCCACCAATTACAATTGCAAGCTCTACATTTTGATTGACAATAGCTTGAATTTCATTAGCATAAGCACTCAAAACCTTAGAATCGATACCATACTCTCCATCACCCATTAAAGCCTCACCACTTAATTTTAAAAGAATTCTCTTGTATTGCATAATTGTGTTAAAAATTTCTCAAAGATAAGAAATTACACACAAGCAAAAGGAAACTGAAGAATGGAATTTATACACAAAAAAAAGCCACCCAAAAAAGGATGGCTTTAACTATTCAATAAGCTATATTATTAACCTAAAGCTACTCTTTTAAAGCTATTTACCGCTACATCACCAAAGGACTTAATATATTCGGAAACAATTTTATTTTCGTCTTTAATGAAATTTTGATCCAACAAACACTGTTCTTGGTCAAGTGATGTGTTGTCAGAAACAAAACGATCCATTTTTCCAGGTACAATTCTATCCCATATTTTTTCTGGCTTACCTTCTGCTTTTAATTCTGCTTCAATAGCCGCTTTAGCTTCTGCCATTACAGCATCACTTAATTGTGACATAGAAATATATTTAGGAACATTTTTTAATGTTTTTCCTAATCTTCCTAATTCAATATTATCTTTTTCGATAACAGCTATTCTGGCTTCTGTTTCGTTAGCAACAAATTCAGCATCAAAATCTTTATAAGATAAAGTTGATGCTCCCATTGATGCAACTTGCATTGCTAAATCCTTAGATAAAACATCAGCATTATCAACTGAATTGTTTAAGCCAACTAAAACTGAAATTTTAGAACCATGAGTATAGGCGCCAACATAAGCAGCTTCAACTCTTTCAAAACCTGATATTTCAATTTTCTCACCAATTACACCTGTTTGTTCTGTTAATTTTTCAGCAACAGTCATTCCTCCAAAATCAGCAGCTAAAAATGCATCTTTATCAGCATGATTTAAAGCAATATCAGCAAAACTATTAGCTAAAGCTTTAAATGAATCATTAATTGCAACAAAATCAGTTTCACAAGCTAAAACAATAGCAACTCCTGCAGTATTATCAGCATTCATTTTAGTAATTGCAATTCCTTCACTTGCATCTCTATCAGCACGCTTTGCAGCTACTTTTTGTCCTTTCTTTCTTAATACAGTAATTGCCGCATCAAAATCACCATTAGCTTCCACTAATGCGTTTTTACAATCCATCATTCCCGCACCTGTTTGCTTTCTTAATGTAGCTACATCAGCCGCTTTAATTGCTCCCATTTTTCCTTTGTAAAAAATTAATATTATTTTTCTTCAGCTGTTTTTTTAGCTTTTTCTATCTTCTCTTCTGGCTTTATATCTTTTACAGCATTTTTTTCTTCCAAACCTTCAGCTATTTTTTTAGCTTTTTCTTTCTTCTCTACTGCTTTTTTATCTTGCTCAGCATTTCTTTCTTCCAAACCTTCAGTAATTGCTTTAGTTACAATTGATAAGATACATTCAATTGATTTTGTAGCATCATCATTTCCAGGTATTGGAAAATTAACTTGAGAAGGATTAGTATTTGTATCATTGATTGCAAATGAAAGTATACCTAACTTAATTGATTCAGCTAAAGCAATGTGCTCTTTGTTTGTGTCAACAATAAAAACAGCCTCAGGCATTCTTGTCATTTTTACAATAGAACCTAAATTAAGGTCTAACTTAGCTCTTTGTCTATCAATTTGCAATCTTTCTCTTTTTGATAATGAATCGAATGTACCATTCTCTTTCATTTTATCAATTATTTGCATTTTTTTGATTGACTTACGGATAGTAGCAAAGTTAGTTAATAAACCTCCTGGCCACCTTTCAGTAATGTAAGGCATATTTAAAGCTTCCGCAGTTTCAGCAACTACGATTTTCGCTTGTTTTTTTGTAGCAACAAATAAAATCTTTTTACCTGATTTTACAATTTGTTTCATTGCTGCAGCAGCATCCTCTACCATTGCTACGGTTTTATTCAAATCAATGATATGAATCCCATTTTTCTCCATAAATACATAAGGAGCCATAGCCGGGTTGTACTTTTTTTTGAGGTGTCCAAAGTGTACGCCTGCTTGTAATAATTCTTGGAAGTTTGTTCTTGACATGTTTACTTTCTTTTTTTCGTTAAGCAACTGCTAGGTAGAAGTTATTATTTACTTGTCCTAACAGTTTAGATGCTAAACATTTATTAATAATTTGTATTGCTCTATCTTTTAACCCACTGGAATTTCTTCCTTGCTTTCTTCTGTCCTGGTTTTTTACGCTCAATAACTCTTGAATCTCTTG